>Ga0134126_10006827_pt1 | contig 14347 bp, 10 predicted proteins | sample KB31752_FD_96881 | JGI IMG/M metagenome (GOLD analysis project Ga0134126, IMG submission 96881) | Terrestrial soil microbial communities with excess Nitrogen fertilizer from Kellogg Biological Station, Michigan, USA - KB3-175-2 | ecosystem: Environmental > Terrestrial > Soil > Unclassified ... | reverse complement strand
TTGTGTTATGTGAAGCATCCGTTTATGTGGAGTTGAAAACGAAAACTTCGAGAACAGGCCGGTTTGATCTTTGTGATCGAGCCGGTTTTTTCACATAAATCCGTGCACGGATCGGGCGATTAGGGCGAGCGAACTGAACCGACTTGGTAGGAAAGAGTAATAATTCCGTTTGGCTTGGATTTACAGTCAACAAGTTCCAAGGGAGGAGAGCGTCTTCCTGCCGGCAACAAGGAAAGACCTTGGCTTAGCATAATCGGCGTGACGGCTACTTCGATTGTGTCGACCAAACCCGCGTCGAGTAAACCTCGAAAGAGAGTTCCTCCTCCGAAGAGCCAGATATCCTTTCCAGGTTTGGATTTGAGAGTGGAAACGGCGTCCGTTGCTTCCGAGACTATTGTGACTCCCTGATGATCGGACCCACGCAATGTTCTGGAACAGACGATCGTCTGAATCCCCGGCATAATGGCTCCCGGACCTGTGAGTGCCAGCTCGAATGTCCGACGCCCCATCAGGGCTGTATCGAATTGCGAGTAAAAGGCCGTAAAGTCGATCGTAGGGTCCATCACGATCCAATCGTATTCACCTTTCGGGCCTGCAATAAAGCCGTCGAGGCTCATTGCGACGTGATATCTTAGTCGTCTCATAGGCTTCGCAGACGGCATTCGAGAATTGCCAAACATTTTCGATGGAAACAAAAAAGTGTTCCACTCCACCCAGCTTTTTCAAGCCTTTTTATGCTCGAATACTGGTTCAAAGAAAAGCGGACCCTGGTCGATTTCCGGCGCGGTTTGCTCGGAGTTCATTTCGACGGCTTCGCCGCATATTTGCAAGCCAAAGGCTATGCTCACCACACGGGATGCGAACTGCTGGCCAAGTGTTGCCAGTTCAATGCCTTTCTGTTGGAGCAGCGTGTCGAGCGTTGTGACCAGATTTGCGCGGCTCGCGTCGAAGCCTTCCTCAAAGCTTACTACGCTCATTTACCTGAACCGGTATATGGCTATTCCCCAAGACGAACCGTGCGGCGTGCGATCAAGTGTCTTTTTGACTACCTGATCCAGATCAAAGTGCTCACGCCACCCAAGCCGGAGCGGATCATCAAACCCTTCGACTGGCTCCTGTTGCCTTACCTCCATCATCTACGGGTGGATTGCCACTTTTCGGAGCGCACCATTAAACGCTGTGGCGTCCAAGTCGGCGCCCTCCTTGAGGCGATGGGGCGAAACAGTCAGCGCAGGCGTTTGCGCGCGCTCAAGGCGGCGAGAATCGAAAGCATTGTGAAAGAGCTGCTTCGCACCAGCACAGACCCAAATGGTCTTACCGGAACTTTGCGTCGGTTCCTTCGCTACTGCGCTTTGCGACGACACACCCGCACTGATTTTTCCGGCTTGGTTCCTCCAATCCGTCGCTATCGGCATGCCTCCTTGCCCAAGGGGTTGGATGACTCAGTGCTGGAAAAAATGCTCAAGGCGATTCCGCGAGACACGCCAGTGGGGGCCAGGGACTACGCGATCATCGTTCTGATGATGGCCTATGGCATCCGTGGCGTCTCGGCCGCCCAACTGCTGTTGGATGATTTGGACTGGCAACACTCACGCATTCGTATTCGCGCACAAAAGGGCGGCAAGGAAGTGGTGCTGCCGTTGATGCAAGCGGTTGGCGAGGCTCTGATCCAATACCTTCAGCATCGTCCCGGACAGATCCCGTGTCGGAAACTCTTTCTGAGCGCCAAAGCGCCGTTTCGTCCGCTCGACAGTATGGCCATCTCCATGATCGTTCGCCGCCAGCTCGAACGAGCGGGCGTCAAAACCACCGGCAACGGCTCCCGCTCCTTGCGCCATTCCTGGGCCATTCGTGCGCTGGCCCATGACTCACCCATCAAATCCATCGCTGATGTGCTGGGACATCGCTACATCGACACAACGTTCATTTACGCCAAGGCAGACCTCGCTTCGCTTCGCCAAGTGGCTCTCCCGTGGCCGACCAGAAACTAAAGCGTATGGCAACGTGCTTTTTCCGCAGCGCGCTGGCGCCCCGGCTTCAGACTTTTTGGGAGACGCATTATGCGCGAGGCCAACGTGGACTTAGCAGCCACAAAATCCTCCTCAGCCTGGATTGTTTTCTGATGAGTGAACTCAAGCCAGGGCAATCCATCAGCCGGGAGGTGGTGGAACGCTGGAATGAAAGCATAGCCCACCTGAGTCCCAATACCCGGATCAACCGGCTTTGCGTTCTTCGCCGGCTCTGCCGTTACTTGAGCTATTTCGATCCGGACACCTGCATCATCCACTCCAGCTTCTCGCCCCGGCGGACCCGTCCGGCCCCCCACGTCTACTCCCGTAGTGACATCCGCCGCATTATGGCCGCGGCTCGGCGACTCGGCCCGCCCGGTAGCTTGCGACCGGTCGTAGCTGCAAACCTGATCGGGCTTCTCTACGCGACCGGCCTTCGCATCGGTGAGGCATTGAATCTGACGTTGCAGGATATGGACCTGAAGCGCCGGGTCATTGAGGTTCGCGAGGGCAAGTTCCATAAATCCCGTTACGTGCCTCTATCGTCCTCCACGACACAGCAGATGAAAAAGTATCTGCGGCAGCGGCAACACGCCGGTTTTTCAACGGACCCTGCTGCGCCTGTATTCCTGAACATCATTGGAACCCGGCACGGACATCCTGGTTTCGTGACGCTTTTTCTGGAACTCCTTCGCGGCCTTGGCCTGCGTGGACCAAAGGGCCAACCCGGACCGCGCATCCACGATCTGCGCCACACCTTCGCCGTCCACCGCCTGCTGGCATGGTATCGGCAGGGCGGCAATCTTGCGGCCAAACTCCCACTGCTCTCGACTTATTTGGGACACAGCACAATCACCGGCACTGAAATCTACCTGCAAGCCACGGCGCAACTCCTGGAACAGGCTGGTCAGCGTTTTCATGCCCGCTTTGCCGTGCCGTTCACCAGAGGCAAATCCAATGACAACTTCTGACTTTGGCACTTTGTTACGGAACTTCTTCGAGCAACACCTCGTCGCACACCGTGGTCTCAGCACCCACACTGTGCTGGCTTATCGCGATACGTGGAAACTTTTGCTGCAATTTGCCTCCCGACGTCACCGCAAATCCTGCGCCAGCCTGACATTGGCCGATCTCAAGGCCGATACAGTGCGCCGCTTTCTGGACCATCTGGAGCATGAACGGCACAACGCGGTAGCGACCCGGAACAACCGGCTGGCAGCCGTTCACGCCTTCTTTCAATACGTCGCCCAGACCGAGCCACGCGAGCTGGCCCACTGCCAATCCGTTCTCGCAGTTCCATTCAAGCGCCACGCCCAGCGCGTGCCCGAATACCTGGAGCGGAATGAAGTGCTGCAAATCTTTTCGCAAATTAACTGCCAGACCGCACTGGGGCGGCGCGACGACAGCTTGCTCCGGCTGCTCTACAACACGGGCATGCGTGCCCAAGAGTTGGTGAATCTGGATGTCAACCACATCCGCTTCAGCCGCCCCTACATGGCGCGCATCCTCGGCAAGGGCCGGAAAGAACGAACCTGTCCGTTGTGGACCGAAACCATCCAGGCCCTTAAGACCTACCTGACCGCGCGCACCGTGCACCTAGATGAAGCTGTCCCCCTTTTCGTCAACGCCCAGGGTAATCGGATCACCCGTTTCGGCCTGCGACACATCATTACCCATCGAGTTGCCGTGGCTGCCAGCGTGTGTCCCTCGTTGTTCACCCGCAAGGTAACTCCCCACACCTGGCGCCACACCACGGCGATGCATCTGCTCCAATCCAATGTCGATCTGAACATGATCCGTTCGTGGCTGGGGCACGCTTCCATCGAAACAACGAACGGTTATGTCGAGATCGATCTGGAGATGAAGCGCAAAACACTTCAGTCGGCGGAAAAACTCATCCCGGCCAAGCCCAGCCGCAAATGTTCTTGGCGGGATGACGACAAACTCATGTCGTGGCTGACAAAGCTGTAACCGCATGAAAACCGCTGCGCCCGGAAAAGAGCACAGCGGTTATGTGAAGTGAAAAGAACGAAAGACCCGCATCAGGACGGACAATCCACTTCGTCGGATGAGGCCTGGTTTTGCTCATTCATCTTGGAGCCCTCGGAGCGCAGCTCGATGACGCCTGAACCGAGGCATCTGACCGAAACGTGCCTGCCCGGCTTAAAGCCGGCGCGTTCAAGCCAGTGTCCCATAAGGCGTATCTTGGGTTTAACACGTCCGGTGAAGAAATCACCATGCTCCTCGATCTTCAACCGGCGGACGGACTGTTCAGAATCGCCCTCGTTCGGTAGCTCACGAGAATCCACGGCACTCCCTCCTGTCTGAATGCCGGGGTATGGCAAGCCCCACAAATCGGGCGCTGCACATAACTGGGAGCGCCACATAACATAATTTATGTGCCGCGACACATAAGTTGTGCGCGATGATGATTGCGGCGGCACTCGCCATGATGGCTAAACGGAATACTTCACGGGGATGACAGAGAATCGTATCCATCGTACCAATGGACACCAAGTAGTGACCCTTGATGCGCCGACGTGTGTTGAGGATGAAAACCACCAGACATTCACATTCAGAATTGAAGTAAGGATGTGTCGCAATATGCGTTCTCCAATAGGCGGCTGCCTGATCCGGTGTTTCGCACTGTTGCATGGTTTCGGGTGTGGGACATTCCCTCAATGAAACGATTTTCCATTCCTGTGGTTGAGCGGGGAATTTGATCGGCTTGATAACTTTGTTAATGGGCTGCGGAGCGGTTGCGGGGCATCCTGTGGAGATGAGGTTTTCTGTCGTGTTCATGTTTTGCGTTTCGTTCTGAAGGAGCGGGACTGCTCTCTTCACCTCCGCCCCGAGAGAGCAGAACCGCTCCTAACGAAACGCACCCGCATGTGCTCGCGCCGCCGGGCAGCGGAGCATTAGCAACCGAGTGACGGCAGGCGCAAAAACTCTGGAATCATCTTCGCCTGCCGGCGCGAGGTTGCGCGGAGCAACCAGAGGCGCGGGCACAGGCGGGGGAACACGACGGAAACCACATCGGCGGATGCCTGCTCAGTGAAACGCACTGGGGATCGGATCGTGTGCAGAATGATGCAAGAAGGGCCGAACGAGAGGGAGACGGGCGTCAAATGACGCATCGCAAACTGTGGCTGTTTTTGCTTCGTCGCGGTGAGGAGTTCAACGCAAGATTGGTGGGCCTGCTCGGACTTGAACCGAGAACCCCGGCATTATGAGTGCCATGCTCTAACCATTGAGCTACAGGCCCAGCCACAATCAGCCACGCCATGTCATTGTGCTGGCTTATTCCCGAACGTCAACTTCTTCACTCGGGTGGGGGGTGTGTTTGCGCTTCGGGAAAATCCATTGTTATGCCCGTTTTCCTCGTGCTCGCGCGACATCCGGCGAGACTTGAATCTGCGGCGAGAGGTCTTGTCTGAGAACAATCGGCCGACCGGAAGCGCTGCGCGTTGTCGCGGATCAGTGTAATGATTCGCCGTCATTTGGATTGTCGAATGGCGCAATTGCGCGCTCCCCGCGAAAATGCCTTCTCGTTTGACAATGGCATCACCAAACAGCTTTCGCAGTTCGTGAACCTTTTTTCGTGCCGAGATGCCATTTGTTTCCAACCAGTCCAACAACGTACGCCAGTGCGGTTCGCAGCGGTAACGCACGTACGTCGTTGCCTTCCATTCCCGATGGGATTGCACCACAAAACCCTCCTCGCCGTCAGTCCGAAAGCTCAGCAGCTCCTTCATTAGGGCAGGATCGACGTAAACAGTACCACCCGAACCATGCTTCGGTTCAATGAACTCGGTGGCTTCAACCCGAATGGAACAGTCATCTGGTCTCAATTGTGACCACAAGCACACGTCGGCTTCCCCGCGCCGCAACCCGGCGCACATGCACAGAAGAAAGAGTTTGTACGCTTCAGGACTGGCTGCTCGCAACTCCGTCCGCGCTTTGATCACCAAGTCCTCATAGGTAACCCCGGCGGGTGCTTGGAATTTCATCGAGCCCATCCTCTCGAAGTCCACCGTCTCGAACCAGTAAGCCTCGCGCTCGCCACGCTGGCCGTCTGGCACTTTGAACTTGGGAACTTTGATTCCGAAGTTTGGTTTGTTGATGATCGCGGAACTAAAAAGGCTTTTCGTGTTACGCATCCAAGTGTTGAAGGAACGGTTCACTTCGAGCTTTCGTCGCGGGTCGCTGTTCGCTCGTCGCAAATAATGAATTTTCCAATCTGCAACAGCGGCAGGGGTGATGGCCGAAAGCGGAATCACGTCAACTTGCTTCCGCCAGGCAAGCAAGCCGCCGGTCTTGTAGTCATACCGCGACTCGTCCGTTTTGACTCCGCAAATGTGGGCTGCCACTCTTCGCAGGCATTGGGCGTAGCGGCGAAATGTCTTAGGCTTCAGACTTGATGTTCTTTCCACTTCGGCCAGAAATGCGCCAATTGTCGCGTCAGCCCCGACGGTGATTTGAATTGCCGGTTCAGAGTTCGGTTTGAGATCGGAGAGCGTTGCTGACCAACCCTTCGCGACGAGCGACAGATAAATGTCTCGGGCCTTGGCGGCGGCTTCCTCTTTATTTCCGGCCTCCAAGTCGAAGCTCTTGCGGTTTCCGCCGAAATGAATCCTCACGGACCATTCTGGCACTTCGAACGTCTTGCCGTCCCGAGTGTACGTCCGATGCTCCAAGCGCGCTTTCCAATAATTCGCGTGGGTTTTGGAAAACGATCGCTTCGCCTCGCGTTCCTTCGCAATGGCACTCGGTGCGTTTGCCTGCTCGATCAGTTCAGAGGCGCTCATACATGTCCTCTCAGAACGACCATCTCAGCACACCCCAGAAGCGGATAGGTGTATGAGCTACACAAAGCGCGCCCCCAGATCGCGGCGTATCCGACTAGTGGTCTTGGGTCGTGTACTGCAACGCGACCCGGTCTTCTAAACACCCTCAACGGCGCTTGACGCCTCCCCATGCTTGGCCAATTCTTGGCCAATTTTCCGGTCCTGAGTAGTTGCGTCGGGTTGTGGGGGGTAGTGGGCCTCCAGCGTGAAACCCAATGAAAACAGGGGTATCGCAACTTGTGACGACCGGACGCGACTCGGCGCAACCCGGCAGGATGCGACTCATAATCGCTTGGTCACAGGTTCAAATCCTGTCGGGCCCACCACTCTTCGCAAAGCGCCGGGAAGTTGTGTTGTTGATTGCAGCGCGTTTTTAAGAGATTTGTTCGCCCGTCTGAAAGGTCTTCCAGGCTTACACCGGCGCACCGTTGACCGGCTTTGGCCCGCGAAAGCGCCCCGTATCCAGATTCGGAGCCGCCGACTCAGACCCAACGCGGCGGTAAATACAACCCGGTTTTTGCCAGCATTCTTTTCATCGAGCCCTCAATGAATTCGCACGAAGGAACGAAAGGGCGAATCACGATTTCCAACCGCCGCCCAATGAACGGTAGAGCGCGATCGCATTGAGAAGGCGCGCCGCCTGAAATTGCACCAGGTCCTGCTGCGCGGCGTAAAGATCGCGTTGCGCCAGGAGAACATCCACGTAACTGTCCACGCCCTGGCGGTAGCGCGCGGTGGTAAGGTCAAAACGCTTCTGCGTTGCGCCCAGTAATCGCTCCTGCGCTTTGAGTTTGTCGTCCAGAATCGCGCGGACCGCCAGTGCATCCGCCACTTCGCGGAACGCGGTCTGGATGGCTTTCTCGTAGTTCGCGATTTCAATGCGCTTGTCAATTTTCGACACGGCAAGCCTTGCCCTCGTTCCGCCGCCATCGAAGATCGGCACGGCGATTTGCGGCGAAAAACTCCACGTTTCCGACGGCCCGGTGAATAAATCCGAAAGCTTCGCGCTCGCCGTTCCGGCCGAGCCGGTAAGCAAAATGCGAGGGAAAAACGCCGCACGCGCGGCGCCGATGTTCGCATTGGCGGCAACCAGTGTGTGCTCGGCGGCGAGAATGTCGGGCCGACGCTGCAAAACTTCCGACGGCACTTCGACCGGCAGATCTGTCAGCAGATGTTGTTGCTGGAACGGTTTTCCGGCGGGGAGATCCTTCGGCAGCGGTTCGCCCACCAAGACGACGAGCGCGTTTTCCGATTGTGCCAGGAGCTGAAGAAAATTGGCGGAGTTCACACGCACCGCCTCGACCTGACTTTCTGCCGTGCGCAACTCCAGTTCTGACGCCGCGCCGACATCGAAGCGCCGTCTGATCAAATCATATGACTCCTGAACCGTGGCGAGCGTCTGGTTCGCGATGGCTTTGGCCTTGAGCAGGCGCAGTTGCGTCAGGTATTCCGTTGCCACTTCGGACACCAGCGCGATCTGAACGCTCTTTCGCGCTTCGTCGGTGGCAAAATACCTTTCCAGCGCCTCTCTCTTCAGGCTGCGCACGCGGCCGAACAGGTCCAGCTCATAGGACGCACCCACGTTGAGGTTGTAGGTGTCGAGCGTCGTGCCGCCGTTGAACACGGTGACGGCGCCTGAAAAGTGCTGGCGCGTGAAGTTGGCGTTGCCCTGGACGCTCGGGAACTGCTCTGCCCTCTGAATGCGGTACCGCGCGCGCACCTCCTCGACACGCAACGCAGCGACGCGCAGGTCGCGGTTGTTTTGCAACGCAAGCTCGATCAGGCGTTGCAAGCGCGGATCGTCGAAGAAATCGTGCCAATCGATGTCGGACGCGACCGTGTCGGTGGTGTTCGTTTGCGCCGAAGCCGCCGACCACGATTCGCTCACGGGTGCCGCAGGGCGCTCGTATTTCGGAATCATGGTGCAACCGCTCACCAGCGTTCCCAGAATCAGAACATGACAGCAGCGGGTGTTCATGCGGCCGGCTCCTTGCTGCTGACTGTTTCCATGCCGGTCTCGGGCGGATGCAGTTTCTTCACCTTCACTTTGAAAATGCGGCGGACCACGACGTAGAAAACCGGAATCAAAAATATTCCGAGCGCCGTGGCCGCGAACATTCCGCCGGCGACGCCAGTGCCGATGGCGTTGCGGCTCGACGATCCAGCGCCGACGCTGAGCGCCAGGGGCATCACCCCCAGGATGAATGCGAACGACGTCATGAGAATCGGCCGCAGCCGAAGATGAACGGCCTCGAGCGTGGCCTCGATCAAATCCCTGCCTTCCGCTTGAAGGTCCTTGGCGTATTCGATGATCAGAATCGCGTTCTTGGTCGCGAGACCGACGATGGTCAGCAAACCGACCTTGAAATAAACGTCGTTTGGCAACCCGCGCAGCTTCGTCGCGAGCAATGCGCCGAGCACGCCCAGCGGCACAACCAGGATGACCGACAGCGGAATGGCCCAGCTTTCATAGAGTGCCGCGAGACACAGGAACACCACAAGCAGCGAGAGCGTGTAAAGCATCGGCGCTTGCGAGCCTGATAACCGCTCCTCGTACGATTGCCCTGTCCACTCGAAACCGATGCCCGGCGGTAACCGGCGAACCATCGCTTCCATCGCTTCCATCGCTTCGCCTGTGCTTCGACCGGTCGCGGCCGAGCCGATTATTTCGTAAGAAGGAAAACCGTTGTAGTGCTGCAACTGCGGCGAGCCGTAGGTCCAGTTCACCGTTGTGAACGCGGACAAGGGCACCATCGTTCCGCTTCGATTGCGTACGTAAACGGCTTTCACATCTTCAGGCGACATGCGGAACGGCGCATCGAGTTGCACGAGCACGCGCTGGACGCGATTCCCGTTGATGAAGTTGTTTACGTACGTCGATCCGAAACACGTCTGCAACGTGGAGTTGATCTCGGCTGGCGAAACACCCAGCGCGTTGGCCTTTTCCTCGTCCAGTTCAATCTTCAACTGCGCGGCGTCTTCCAGTCCCTGAACACGCACGCCGACGACGACGGGGTTCTTTCGCGCCATTTCCAGAAGCTGATTGCGCGCGGCCAGGAGCTTGTCATGACCGAGGCCGGCGAGATCCTGCAATTCAAGATCGAACCCGGTCGAGTTGCCCAACTCGTTGATCGCGGGCGGATTCAACGGAAATATGATTGCGTCCTTGATCTGAGAAAACTTTCCTGCGGCGCGCGCAATCACCGCCATCACCGTGTGTTCTTTGCCTTTGCGCCTGCCCCAGTCCTTGAGCCGCCCGAACGACAGTGCCGAGTTTTGTCCGCGCCCGTTGAAGCTGAATCCGGCGACTGTGATGAAACTTTCAATCTCCGGCTGCTTCAAAAAATAATCTTCGACCTGGTGCAGCACTACATCGGTGCGCGTTTTGGTCGCACCCACGGGCAGCTGAATGTTCGTGATGAAATAACCCTGGTCTTCCGCCGGCAAAAACGACGACGGCAGATTCACGTAGAGCAGGCAGACCGCGCCGATGATCAGCACATACGCAACCATGCAGGCCGGGCTGTGCTTCAGAATTCGACCCACGCCCGACTGGTAGCGCTTCGTGGACTTCGCGAACGCCCGGTTGAACCAGCCGAAAAATCCGCGCTTCTCGTGTTTGTGTCCTTTTGGGATCGGTTTCAACAGCGTCGCGCACAGCGCCGGCGTCAGCGACATAGCGAGAAAAACCGAAAACAACATTGACGAGACGAGCGACAACGAGAACTGGCGATAGATCGTCCCGACCGAGCCACTGAAAAATGCCATGGGAATGAACACCGCCGTGAGCACAAGCGTGATGCCGATGAGCGCGCCGGTGATTTGTTTCATCGCCTTGCGCGTCGCTTCAAGCGGCGAAAGCCCTTCCTCGGACATGATGCGCTCGACGTTTTCGACCACCACGATCGCGTCATCAACGAGAATGCCGATTGCCAGCACCATTCCGAACAGGGTCAGCACGTTGATGGAAAACCCGAATGCCAGCATCGCGGCAAACGTGCCGAGCAGCGCGACCGGCACGACGATGGTCGGAATGAGCGTGGCGCGGATGTTTTGCAGGAACACAAACATCACGAGAAAGACCAGCGCGATCGCTTCGAGCAGCGTCTTGAGCACTTCCTCGATCGAAATGCGCACAAACGCGGAGGTGTCGAGCGGATAATCGACGCGCACGCCCGGGGGGAAGAAGCGGGAAAGTTCCGCGACCTTGTTGCGAACGGCCTCGGCAGTGTTCAATGCGTTGGCGGTCGGCGACAGCTTGATGGCCACGGCGGCGGAAAGATGGCCGTTGACTCGCGCCTGAGTGCCGTAGTTTTCCGCGCCAAGCGTCACGCGCGCCACGTCCTTCAGCAGAACGCGGGAGCCATCCGGATTCGTGCGCAACAGAATATTTTCAAATTCGGGGACCGCGCGCAGTGTCGCGCGACCCTGCATGATGACGTTGAGTTGCTGTCCGTCAACCGCGGGTGTCGCGCCGATTTGCCCGACCGGCACCTGGGCGTTCTGGTTCTGAATCGCGTCCGTCACGTCCGCCGCGGTGAGATTGAAGCTGTTCAGCTTGTCCGGGTTCAGCCATACGCGCATCGCGTATTGGGAGCCGAACATGTTCGCCTCACCGACGCCCGACACACGGCGGATTGGATCGAGCACGCTCGACGCAATGTAATTGCCCAGCGCCACTTCATCCATGCTGTCGTCCACGGTCGAGAGCGTGAAAAACATCATGAAATTGCGCGTGGCCTTTGCGACGACGACGCCCTGTTGCTGGACGGTTTGCGGCAAACTTGGCAACGCGAGCTGGACTTTGTTTTGCACCTGCACCTGCGCCGTGTCGGGATTCGTGCCTGGCAGGAAATAGAGCGTCACGGTCGCGAGTCCCGACGCATCGGTGCTCGACGACATGTAGAGCAGGTTGTCGATGCCGTTGAGTTGCTGCTCGATGACCGAGGTCACGGTTTCCTGCAATGTTTCAGCGGATGCGCCCGCGTAATTTGCGGAGACGGAAATCGACGGCGGCGCGACGGACGGATATTGCGCAACAGGCAGCTGCGTAATCGCCAGCGACCCGAGCACCATGATGAGAATGGAGACAACCCAGGCGAATACCGGCCGATTGATGAAAAATTGGGCCATGACGCTCCCTTACTTCAAACTCTGCTGCGCGCCGGTTTCGGCCGGCGGATTGAAGGGCACCGGTTTCACGAGTGAACCGGGCGGCGCCTTTTGCGAGCCTTCGACCACGATTCGTTCACCGGCCTTAAGGCCGCGCGTTACGACGACCTTGTTTCCCACCTCGCCGTCCGTTTCCAGGGTTCGCACCTCAACTTTGTTTTCGACATTGACCACGAGCACGGTCGCAGCGCCGGTTGGCCCGCGCGTGATGGTTCGTTGCGGAACGGTCAGCGCGTTGGCCTTGACGCCCTCGACGATTTGCGCGCGCGCAAACATTCCGGGCATCAACAGGTTTTCCGGGTTGGGAAAATCCGCCCGCAGGGTAATCATGCCCGTCGTTGGATCGACCGAGATGTCCGAGAACAATAACTTGCCGGCGTGCCGATAAACCGTGCCGTCCTCGAGAATCAACGTCACGCGCGCCTCGCCGGGAGCGGCGCTTTCAAGCGTGCCGTTTTCGAGCGCGCGCTTCAGCCGCAGCACTTCCGTGCTCGACTGCGTGAAATCGAAATAAACCGGATCGAGCTGGCGAATCACCGCCAGTTGCGTTGCTTCCGTGGCGCTCACCAATGCCCCTTCAGTCACCAATGCCTTGCCGATCCGGCCGGATATCGGCGCCGTGACCTGCGTGTATCCGAGATTCAATTCCGCGGTCTGTACGGCGGCTTTGGCTGCGAGCACTTCCGCTTCATTCTGGCCGAAGGTCGCGACCGCCTGATCGTAAACCTGCTTGCTGATCGCATTGATCGGGACCAGTTCCTTGTAACGTCCGACGTTTGCCTTGGATTCATTCAACATGGCTTGCGCTCTCGCCAACGACGCCTTCGCGCTGTTCAGGCTGGCTTCCAAAGGCGCTGGATCGATCCGAAACAAGACCTGGCCCTCCTTGACGTTCGATCCTTCCTCGAACAATCGCTTCAGCAGAATTCCTGTCGCCCGCGCGCGCACCTGGGCGTCGCGCACGGAATTGATTCGCCCCGGCAACTCGGTCGTGCGCTGGACGCGCTCTGGCGTCACCGTTAACACCGAGACTTCAGGAGGCGGAGGTGCCGGGGGCGTGGCGCCTTGTTTGCATGCACTGAGAAGTGCGGCAAGTGACAATATGAAAACACAAAGCGACCTCTTTGAAACAATCGAATTCATATGCGTTGGAAAGGTCAGGCGGCTCGGAATCCCGCGGCCGCAAATGAAATGAGCTTTCGTGTTTGAGCTTCGAGACTGACATCCTTTACCCAGTCCGGACGAAACTTGTCCTTCGTCAGCAGCCAGTGATGGAGCGCGCCATAGGTGAATTTCATGCGCCAGAAAATGTCCGAGCGCGACAGGTGCGGCAGCGCGCGTTTGAGGGCGGCATGCATCCGCTCCGCCAGCGGTTCAAATTGCCTCTTCAAAAGCGCTTCAACTTCGGGACTCGGTTCAGCCAGGCAGCGACCAAACAGTTTTGAAAAGGCCGCTCCTTCTTTGGTCGCATCGAGGGAACACTGGACCGCCGGCCGAATGAACGCCCCGAGGACGGCTTCCAGCATTCGAGTTTTCCTGCCGGTCGCATTCTCCGCCGCGTCCAGCGCCGCGAGCCGCGCTTCATTGACCGGGACGACGCGCCGCTCGAAAACGGCGGCGATCAAGTCTTCCTTGCTCCCGAAATGATAGTTGATAGCAGCGAGATTGACATTCGCCTTGTCGGTGATGTCACGGATGGAAACCCGGTCAAGTCCCCGCTCGCCGAACAGCTCCTCCGCCACATCCAGGATGCGTGATCTGGTATTTCTCGATTCTTTCATACGCACGTTTCAAACGCTTGTATGAATCGTGCCCCAAGTCAACTTATCTCCGATTATTTTTTGCAAAACTTTTGCGAGCATGCCGCCATTGCCGGGTAATTCCCGTCACCCCTAGGTACGGCATCCAAAGGTCTCATGTTTGAATGTTTCAAGAGAACGCCAGAAAGTTGCCCATCGGCGAATTCTTGTTCAGAGGGCTGGCGTGTTATTTTGCCCGCGCCATTCCCCGGTTCGAATCCTGCCGGTGCCATTGCCTCAGTTTTCGCTCTTCGATTTCGAGACGCCGATTGAGGAGTGATGCGAGCCCGACTCGGTTCCATTTTTGCGCTTGAGCAGTTGCGTGTGCAGGTAGGTGTCGATGGGCGCCTGTTCCCACGCGGAGTACCACAGATCGCCCAGCATTTGTCCGGCCTTCGTCAACTGGTCGCCGAGAAATGCGCGCCCGGAAAGGCCGGCTTCTGTTTCCCCGCCGAATTTCCCCTCTTTCTCAAATTGGTAAAGCGGTTCGACCTGACGATTCTGTTGAACAATGAACTGC
>Ga0134126_10006826_pt1 | contig 14347 bp, 13 predicted proteins | sample KB31752_FD_96881 | JGI IMG/M metagenome (GOLD analysis project Ga0134126, IMG submission 96881) | Terrestrial soil microbial communities with excess Nitrogen fertilizer from Kellogg Biological Station, Michigan, USA - KB3-175-2 | ecosystem: Environmental > Terrestrial > Soil > Unclassified ... | reverse complement strand
TTGTCGCGCGAACACGAGCATTGCGCGCGCACGTCGCTGCCGCGAAAGACGCGCACGCCCGGTTCATGAAACAGACGATAAACCAGCCGTTCGCTGGAGAGCGCGGGGTCGATCAATTCGACATCCTCGACTGTGGCGACTAGGGCACGACCTTCCACCCAGGCATCGTCTTCCGGCAACGTGTGCGGCACCGTGCCCTCGGGCGCATCGCCGGGATAGAAATCGGCGATGCGTGCGCGTTCAGGCGCCTTGGGCAAAAATTGCAAAAGAATTCCGCCGGCACGCCAGCGGTGGTCTGTGCCGCCTTGGCCGGCACGGAGTTCCTCGGCGACCGCCAACCGCACCCGTGTCGGGATCTGTTCGGAGCGATGAAAATATTCGTGGGCCGCGTCTTCCAACGAGCCACCTTCGAGCGCCACCAGGCCCTGGTAGCGGTTCATATCCGCGCCCTGGTCGATGGTCATGGCAAGATGGCCTTTGCCGAGCAGCGCGCCCGCATTCGCGTTGCCAGATGCAATCGCCGCCGCGACGTGATCCTTGTCGAAACGCGCGCATCCGCGAACCTTGCCGGGCGCGGTGAAATCCACCACCAGCATGCGCACCGGGCCATCGGTCTGCGTCTGCAAGATGAAACGGCCATCGATCTTCAAGGCCGAGCCGAGCATGACGGTAAGCACTACCGCCTCACCCAAGAGCTTGGCTACAGGCGCCGGATAGGCGTGCCGCGAGAGAATTTCGTCTACCGCCGGACCGAGCCGAACCACGCGGCCGCGCAGATCGAGCGCAGCAACTTCGAACGGCATGACGGTGTCGTCGGCCGAAGTGGCCGACGGCGCGCGCGTTGGGATCGCGATTTCTGGATTGCTCATCGGTCTTATGTAGCGCGGTTTGCGTCGATTGCTACCGCCCGTCGGCGTGCAAGCACCAGGCCAACAGGCCCTTCTGCGCGTGCAGCCGGTTTTCTGCCTCGTCGAACACTACCGACTGCGGACCGTCCATCACCTCGTCGGTGACTTCCTGGCCGCGATGGGCCGGCAGGCAGTGCATGAACAGCGCGTCGGGCTTGGCTTTCGCCATCAGCCGCGTATTGACCTGATAACGCTTGAGCACGTTGTGCCGACGCTTGCCGTCGCGGTCGCCCATCGACACCCAGGTATCGGTGACCACGCAATCGGCTTCCTTAACGGCGGCTTCGGGGTCCTCGCCGATCTTGATCGCGGCGCCCGACGACTTTGCCCAGTCCATCAACCATTTTTTGGGGCGCAGTTCGGCCGGCGTCGCGACTCGGAGCTGGAACTCGAAGCGTTCGGCGGCGTGCATCCAGGATGCCAGCACGTTGTTGGCATCGCCGCTCCAGGCCACCGTACAGCCGCGGATCGGCCCGCGCTTTTCTTCGAACGTCATGACGTCAGCCAGCACCTGGCAGGGATGCGAGCGACGGGTCAGTCCATTAATCACCGGCACGGTGGCGTGACGCGCGATCTCGGCCACCGACTCATGGTCGAGGATACGGATCATGATGGCGTCGACATAGCGCGAGAGCACGCGCGCGGTATCGGCCAGCGTCTCGCCGCGGCCGAGTTGCATCTCCTGCGCGGTCAGCAAGATCGCTTCGCCGCCAAGCTGGCGCATAGCGACGTCGAACGATACGCGCGTGCGCGTCGACGGCTTGTCGAAGATCATCGCCAACGTCTTGCCGGCGAGCGGCTCGGTGATGGTCCCACCGGCGCGCTCGGCCTTCATGGCGCGGCTGTTGTCGATCAACCCGGCCAATACCGGCTTCGGAACATCAATAAGATCGAGAAAGTGCCGCACGCCGTTTTCGGTCATGATGCCGCTGCCTTAGCCAGTCGTGGATGCGCCTTCGCCAGCTTCGCGCAGGCCCGATCGATGCGCTCGAACGCCTCCGCGATCTCGTTTTCACCGATGATCAGCGGCGGCAGCAGCCGCACCACGTTGTCGCCGGCGGCGACCGCAAGCATCTTCTCGTTGCGCAATTCGTTCACCATTTCGGATACCGGCGGCACCATGCGCAGACCGATCAGCAAGCCTTCACCGCGCACCTCGGCAATCATCGCAGCGTGGCGATCCATGAGTTCTGCCAGCCGCTGCTTGAGCGCGAGCGAATTCTTTCGCACCCGGTCGAGAAAACCGTCGGCAGTCATCACGTCGAGTATGGCGTTGCCGACAGCCATCGCCAGCGGGTTACCGCCGAAGGTCGAACCATGGGTACCGGCGGTCATGCCCTTGGACGCCTCCGCCGTCGCCAGGCAAGCTCCAATCGGAAATCCGCCGCCAAGCGCCTTGGCCAGCGTCATGATGTCGGGCGTGACGCCGGTGTGCTCATAGGCGAACATGTCGCCAGTGCGGCCAACGCCGGTCTGGATCTCGTCGAAAATCAGCAACAGGCCGTGGTCGTCGCACAACTTACGCAGCGCGCGCAAAAAAGTATGCGGCACGACCCGCACGCCGCCCTCGCCCATGATGGGCTCGATCATGATGGCGCCAGTTGCCGGACCGATCGCTTTTTTTGTCGCTTCCAGATCGGCGAACGGGACCTGATCGAAACCCTCGACCGGCGGGCCGAAGCCTTCGAGATATTTTTTATTCCCGGTAGCGGAAATCGCTGCCAGTGTTCGCCCATGGAACGCGCCCTCGAACGTAACGACGCGGAAACGCTCGGGCTTGCCGGAGGAGAATTGGTAATGGCGCGCCATCTTGATCGCGCATTCGATCGCCTCGGTGCCGGAGTTTTGAAAAAACACCGTGTCGGCAAAGCTCATCGCGCACAGCCGATCGGCCAACCGCTCGGATTCCGGAATGCGATACAGATTGGAGACGTGCCAAACCTTCCTCGCCTGTTGCTCGAGCGCATCTACGAGCCGAGGATGGGCATGCCCAAGAGCATTAACAGCGACGCCGGCGGTGAAATCGAGGTACCGCTCACCCTCGGCCGTGTACAGCCAAACGCCCTCGCCCCGCTCGAAAGCGAGGTCGGCGCGCGCATAAGTCGGCAAAAGATGCGAGCTCACGGCCTATTTCTTCCATTGAACAATTTGCCGAAATGAAATGTGCCGCCTCGCCGGGCGGCACTTTTTTATTCTATTCCAGGGCCTTGCCCTGTCAACACGCGGTCCCGGTATCGGTGCGCGGACTCAAATTCGCCGCAAGGCCCGATTCTAAAGGAAAAACTGTTAGTAGCGGGGCTTGAGGGGTTGCAAACGCTTGCACGAGAGTTACCCCATATTGTAGCGTTTTGGATAGCTAGTACGACATCTCGTGCTATCGAGCGTTTTCTAGTCCATCCCTGAAGCGTGAGGGTCAGGCGCTGAAAAATTGCGCCCGACAGCGGGGTTGGATTCTATCTAACGCTTTGGGGATCAAGGAGAAAAAGCCAATGGGCTGGACCGATGAGCGGGTCGAACTCCTCAAGAAGCTATGGGCGGACGGTCTATCTGCCAGCCAGATCGCGGCCGAACTTGGTGGCATCACGCGCAACGCGGTGATCGGCAAAGTCCACCGTCTTGGCCTTTCAGGCCGCGCCAAGAGCCCCTCATCTTCCTCACCACGGCCGCGCAAAGCGCGTTCGTCGGGCATGATGCGAGTGGCGAGGGCTTCGATGCGGGGCAATACGGCCCTCGCCTACGAATATGAGGTCGAGCCGGAACCGGAACTGATTGAGATTCCCCTCGAGCAGCGCAAGACCCTGCTGCAACTGACCGAAAAGACCTGCCGTTGGCCGATCGGCGATCCGGGCAGTACGGAATTCTTCTTCTGCGGTGGCGAGAATGCCAACGAGCAACCGTATTGCGCCTATCACGCGCGCGTCGCCTACCAGCCGATGACCGAACGGCGGCGCGATAAGCGGTCTTTCCGCGGCTAAATCAGGCTATGCGCCCGAAACGGTCGTCGAGCGCGTAGCCTGCTCCGCGGACGGTGCGGATCGGGTCAGCTACGTGGCCGCGATTGATTGCTTTGCGCAGCCGGCCAACATGAACATCCACGGTGCGCTCGTCGATATAGATATCGCTGCCCCAAACGCCGTCGAGCAATTGCTCGCGTGAAAACACGCGGCCCGGGCGCTCCATCAAAAACTCCAGCAGGCGGTACTCGGTCGGACCGAGGTCAACCGGACGCCCGTTGCGCGACACCCGCTTCTTTTCACGATCAAGCTCGATGTCGCCGATGTTGAGCACCAGTGCGACTCGTTCGGGGTTGGCGCGGCGCAAAAGCGCGCGCACTCGCGCGAGCAATTCCGGCACCGAGAACGGCTTGACGATGTAGTCGTCGGCCCCGGTGGCAAGTCCGCGCACCTTTTCGCTCTCCTCGCCGCGGGCGGTGAGCATGATGATAGGCAACTGCCGAGTTTCCGGCCTGGCTCGCAACCGCCGACACAGCTCGATGCCGGACAGGCCCGGCAGCATCCAGTCAAGTACGATGAGATCCGGGCTGCTTTCCTTGAGGCGGGTGTCCGCTTCATCGCCGCGCGCGGCGATCTCAACTTCGTAACCCTCGGCCTCAAGGTTATAGCGCAGCAGCATAGTCAGTGGCTCTTCATCCTCGACGATCAGAATGCGCGCGTTCATGTCGCAAGATCCCACTTATCTGTCGCTATTCGAGCGAAGGGCGGCAATCGTCGTGGTGTCACCCTTGGGCCGCTGATCGGCAATCGGCCGGCCTTCGATAACGTAGTGTACCGTCTCGGCGATGTTGGTGGCGTGGTCGCCCATCCGCTCGATGTTTTTGGCACAGAACAGGAGATGGATGCAGAACGTGATATTGCGCGGGTCTTCCATCATGTAAGTCAGCAATTCTCGAAAAACGGACGTGCAGACCGCGTCAATTTCCTCGTCGCCGCGCCACACTGCCATCGCCTTGCTATCATCGCGGCGCGCATAGGCGTCGAGCACCGCCTTCATTTGCCCAAGCACCATATCCGCCATGTGTTCGACGCCGCGGATCAGCTTGGGCGGCGGGAATTCGGCGTTAAGCGCGATTACGCGTTTGGCGATATTCTTGGCGAGATCGCCAATGCGCTCTAGATCGTTGGCAAGCCGCAAAGCGCCCACGATCTCACGCAGATCGATGGCCATCGGCTGCCGGCGGGCGATGGTGAGGACCGACTTTTCCTCGATCTCACGCTGCAACGCATCGATGTTGGCATCCGCCTGCGTAACGCGCTGCGCAAGCGCACTGTCGCGCTTGGCCAGGGCATCGACCGAATCGGCGACTTGCTTTTCGGCAAGTCCGCCCATTTCGGCCACCATGCGGCCGAGATCCTGCAGATCGGTGTCGAAGGCCTTGGCTGTGTGCAGATCGGTCATTTTTTCTGTCCTTCGTTGTCGGCCCGTCAGCCGAAGCGACCGGTTATATAATCCTGGGTACGGCTATCGTTAGGTGTGGTGAACATGTGCGACGTATCGCCGTATTCGATTAACTCGCCGAGGTACATGAAGGCAGTGAAGTCGGATACGCGCGCGGCCTGTTGCATGTTGTGGGTCACGATAGCGATCGTGTAGTCGTCCTTGAGTTCGTCTATCAACTCTTCGATTTTGGCGGTGGAGATCGGGTCGAGCGCTGAACACGGCTCGTCGAAAAGGATCACCTCCGGCCGCACCGCGACGGTGCGGGCGATGCACAGCCTCTGCTGCTGGCCGCCGGAGAGCGAAAGGCCGTTGGCGCCAAGCTTGTCCTTGACCTCTTCCCACAAGGCGGCGCGCTGCAGTGCATGCTGCACGCGACCTTCCAAATCCGATTTAGACAACCGTTCGTACAGCCTTATCCCGAACGCAATATTCTCAAAGATCGTCATCGGAAACGGCGTCGGCTTCTGGAACACCATGCCTACCTTGGCGCGCAGCAGATTGAGATCTTGCGAGGGGCTGAGAACATTCTCGTCATCGAGTGTCACATGCCCGGTGGCGCGCTGGTTCGGATAGAGGTCGTACATGCGGTTGAGGACACGCAGCAGCGTGGATTTGCCGCATCCCGACGGACCGATGAAGGCGGTCACTTTGCCCTGATAAAGCGAACAGTTGACGTTCTTGAGGGCGCGGTGATCGCCGTAAAAGAAATCCAGATTCCGGATCGAGATCTTCTCGAACATTTCTTCGGTATTGGGGGAAACGTGGGTGACCGTCGGTACAGTGAATGATGCTACACTCATGATGATTTTCTCTGTGCCGTGAGAAGCCGGGCGATGATGCTGAGCGCCAGCACCGCCAAAGTGATGATCAGCGCGCCGGTCCAGGCCAGCTTCTGCCAATCCTTGTAAGGGCTAAGCGCAAATTGGAAGATGACGACCGGCAAACTGGCGACCGGAGCATTCAGGTTCGTGCTCCAGAACTGATTGTTGAGCGCGGTGAACAATAGCGGCGCGGTCTCGCCGCTGATGCGGGCGACCGCCAGCAGCACGCCGGTGATCATGCCAGCGCGCGCGGCGCGGTAGGCGACCTTGGTGATCATCAGCGCGCGCGGCAGGCCGATCGAGGCCGCGGCCTCGCGCAGCGTATCGGGCACCAAAGTGAGCATGTCCTCGGTGGTGCGCACCACCACCGGCACCACGATCACCGCCAGCGACATGGCGCCGGCCCAGCCGGAGAAATGGCCCATCTGGGCGACCATGATCTCGTAGATGAAGAGGCCGACCACGATCGACGGCGCGCTGAGCAGGATATCGTTGATGAAACGCACCACCATGGTCAGTTTGTCGTAACGCCCGTACTCCGCCATATAAGTTCCGGCGAGCATGCCGAGCGGCGTGCCGATCGCCACCGCGATCGCCGTCATGACCAGGCTGCCCATGATCGGATTAAGCAGCCCGCCGGCCGAGCCAGGCGGCGGCGTCATCTGCGTGAACACCGCAAGCGACAGCCCGCTAAAGCCTTCCCACAGCAGTACGCCCAAGATCAGCACCAGCCAGGTCAGACCGAAGGCCGTCGCGCCGAAGGATAGCCCCATCGTGATAAGGTTGCGGCGGCGGCGTCTCGCGTAAAGCGGAGAAGAGGCGCCGGATATCATGACCATGGTCAGACCCCGACTCGCGCGTTGAGACGCATCAACATCAGACGCGCGAAAGCAAGCACAATGAACGTAATCACAAACAAGATGAGGCCGAGCGCGATCAATGACGACGTGTAGAGATCGCCGACCGCTTCGGTGAACTCGTTGGCTATGGTGGCCGAAATGGTCGTCCCCGGCGCCAGGATCGAGCCGGAAATGCGATGCGCATTGCCGATGACGAACGTTACCGCCATGGTTTCGCCGAGCGCGCGGCCCAAGCCCAGCATGACGCCGCCGATCACGCCGACGCGGGTGAACGGCAACACCACAAAGCGCGCGACTTCCCACGTGGTGCAACCGAGGCCATAGGCCGCTTCCTTGAGCACCGGTGGCACCGCTTCGAATACGTCGCGCGAGATCGACGTGATGAAGGGCAACACCATGATGGCCAAGATCAGGCCGGCGGTCAGAATGCCGATACCGTAGGGCGGGCCTTCAAACAATGTGGAGAGCACCGGTACATGGCCGAACACGGTGATCAGGAACGGCTGCACATATTGCTGCAAAAACGGCGCGAACACGAACAGGCCCCAGATGCCGTAGATGATGCTCGGAATGCCAGCAAGCAATTCGATGGCGATGCCGATCGGACGGCGCAGCCACATCGGGCACAGTTCGGTCAGGAACAGCGCTATGAACAGACCAACTGGCACTGCAATCAACATGGCGATGAAAGAGGTGACAATGGTGCCGTAGATCGGCGCAACGGCACCGAATTTCTCAGTTACCGGGTTCCAACTCGTCTGGGTCAGAAAGCTGAAGCCGAACGTACGCAAAGCGGGTAGCGAGCCCTGGATCAGTGAAATAATGATCCCACCAAGAATAACCAGAACGGTTATAGCGGCGGCGCGCGTGAGATAGCGGAACCCGGCGTCGCCCAGCCGCAGACGCCGGAGAACCCTGGCTCGATCGACCTGATCGGTGACCGACATGGCTCCACTCTGCAACGCGACGTCAACCACGCGGCGCCTCCCGGCGGGTTGCATTTGGCCCTCCCTGTAGCGCAAGCGCATCCAGGGAAGCACTCAAGCGGCTCATTAGCCGCAAGACAAGCCACCTAGTGAGCGGCGGTGGACAAGGAAAGGGCGCCATGCCGGCGCCCTCTCCCATGTTGTCGGGGCGATCACATCGACGCCTTGACGTCGCTCTTCCACTTGGCCTCGATCAGTTTCACGACGCTGTCAGGCATCGGAACGTAATCGAGACTTTCGGCCATCTTGTCGCCGTTCTTGTACGCCCAGGCGAAAAACTTGAGCGCTTCGCTGGTGGCGGCCGCATCCTTAGGTTCCTTGGGGATCAAAATGAAGGTGGCGCCGGCGATCGGCCAGGACTTGGCGCCCGGCGAGTCAGTGATAATCATGTAGAAGCCAGGAGCATGCGCCCAATCTGCGCCAGCCGCCGCCGCCATGATGGACTCGGGGGCGGCAACGACCGCCTTACCATCTTTGTTGATCATCTTGGTTGTGGTCAGGTGGTTCTGTTTGGCGTAGGCAGTCTCAACATAACCGATCGAGCCTTTGGTCTGACCGACGTTGTTAGCGACGCCTTCGTTACCCTTGGCGCCGATACCGGCCGGCCACTCGACCGAGGTGTTGCTGCCAACCTTCGACTTCCAATCCGCACTCGCTTTCGAAAGATAATTGGTAAAGACGAAGGTAGTGCCGGAGCCGTCCGAGCGGTGCACGAGCGCGATCGCCTGCGAGGGCAGGTTTACATTCGGGTTTAGCTTCTTGATCGCCTGGTCATCCCATTTCTTGATCTCGCCGAGATAGATCTTGGCGAGGGTTGTACCGTCGATGGTCAGATCGCCGCTCTTTATGCCATCGAGGTTCACGACCGGAACGATACCACCCATCACGGTCGGGAACTGGATGACGCCGATCTTGTCCAGATCAGCCGGTTGCAGTGGCATGTCGGAGGCGCCGAACGTCACGGTGCGGGCGGTGATCTGCTTGATGCCGCCGCCGGAACCGATCGACTGATAGTTCAGCCCGTTGCCAGTTTCCTTTTTATAAGCGTCAGCCCATTTGGCGTAGATCGGATAGGGAAATGTGGCGCCAGCGCCGGAAATGTCAGCGGCGTTAGCCGGAACAAATGCGGCGGTGGCGATGAAGCCAGCGGCCGCCAATACGGTCCAGTGTTTCACGGGTTCTCTCCATGTTGGCGGCCAAAGGCATCCGCGGGGCTTGGCGCCCGCAGTCTCCGCCTTCGCGCCCTTGGTCCGGGCGGCCGCTGTTGTTTTAAGACGCTCCAAGTCGGTGCTTCGGACAGAATTTTCTGATTGCTTTGGTCGAAGAGTTCCGAAGTCAAGGTCAGCTTTAGGCGTCGCATGTCACCGTTCTATAAAGATTGGGTGACAGTCACATGACAATTTAATGCATTGATTCTTATGATAATTCTCTCGCCGACACCAAATCGCCGGTGTGTAAAGGCAGATGCATGATGAAGATAGCGCCTTCGCCCGGCATGCTCTCGATGCTGAGCCTGCCGCCATGCCGGTTGAGCACGTGCTTGACCAGCGCCAGACCCAATCCGGTACCGCCTTGCGCGCGGCTGTCGGCGACGTCGACCCGGTAAAACCGCTCCGTCAACCGCGGCAGATGCTCCGGCGCGATACCTGGGCCGTAGTCACGCACCGCCAGGCGCGCCTCGGGCGTACCGCCGCGGGTCTGGTTACGCGTGAGCGTAATGTCCACGCGCTTGCCGGCGGCGCCGTATTTGAGCGCGTTCTCGACCAGATTCTCGAGCGCGCGAACCAGTTCGTCGCGGTCGCCCAGCACATTGAGTTCATCGGGCGGCGCGGCGACCTTGATCGTCACGTCGCGGTCGCGTGCCAGCGTTTGCAAACCGTCGGCCACCTGCCTCACGACCGGCGCCAGATCGAGCGGCGTATTCGGCTGCAGATGCGCGTTGAGCTCGATGCGTGACAACGACAGCAAATCGTCGATCAGCCGCGCCATGCGTGTCGCCTGCCCCTGCATGATGGCGAGGAATTTCTCGCGTGCAGCCAGATCGTTCTTGGCGGGCCCCTGCAAGGTCTCGATGAAACCAAGCAGCGCCGCGAGTGGCGTGCGCAGTTCGTGACTGGCATTAGCGATGAAGTCGGCGCGCATTTCCTCGATTCGGCGCAACGGCGTGAGATCATTGAACGTCATCAGCAGTATGTCGAAGCGCCCATCGCCGTCGTTCGCCAGCGTCACCGGCGTCACGAAGGCTTCGAACCAGCGGTCGAGCGGCACACGCTCGAAGAATTCCACGCGTTGCGGTGTCCGGCTGGCAGTGGCGCGCCGGATCGCGTCGACCAATTCGGGCATGCGTAATGTGATTAAAGCCGGCTCGCCGCGGCGTAGCGTCGGCGCAATCGTCGATGCCGCCGCGTTGAAGGCCATGACGCCGCCGTCACGGTCGAGCACGATCGCTGGTCCGGGCAATCCGCCGATCAGCGATTCGATCAGCAAGACTTGCGGATACACGGCGGCGCGGTTGTTAATCGGCAACATAGGCCGACTATCCGAGTCCGCGCCCAGCCTGCCAAGCAAAGCAAGCCATGCGCTGCGCAGACGGCTTGGCCAATCCGCGCCGTGCCGCGAGTTTGCGCTGTTGTCTTCACTCGTCATAATCAATCGGCGCGGGTTTTCTCAGCCTCGATTTCGCTGCGGATCGGCGCGCTGGCGGTCACCGCTGCGGTCTGCGGAACGGGCCGCACGCCGCGCATATTGAGCACAATTTCGCGCGTGCCCAAAATAACCAGCGCAATGGCGAACGGCACGAAATAATAAAGCAGCCGGAACAGCAGCAGCCCCGCCAGCAGGTCCTCTTTGTCGTATTGCCACAGCGCCACCAGCATGGCGGCGTCGAATACGCCGATGCCTCCAGGCGCGTGGCTAGCGAACCCGAGCATCGTCGCCGATACGAATACCACCGCCAGCGTCACGAAGCCGAGATTTGGCCCGCTCGGCAGCAGCATGTACATGGCGAGCGCGCAGCAGCTGAGATCGAGAATGCCGATGAAGATTTGCAGCAGCGTCGATGGTCCGTTCGGCAAATAGACTTTCCATTCGCCGCGACCAATCTCGCGTGGCGCGCTCCAAACCCAGCCGAGATAGCAAGCGAGGATCAAAAGCGTCGCGGCTGCCATGCAACGGTTGGCCCAATCAGGCAGTTGATCGAGCAAGCCCAGGGCTTGCGGTGAATGCGCGACCCCGAGACCTAATACGGTGGCGTTGCCGAGCCAGAACGTCAGGCCAGCAACGAAACAGATTTTCGCGACTTCGATAGCGTCGAGGCCATAGGTCGAATAAATGCGATAGCGCACCGCGCCGCCCGTAAACACCGTGGCACCGATATTGTGGCCGATGGAATAACTTGTGAAACCAGAAAGCGCCGCTACCCTATAGGGAATCTCGTTGCGTCCAATCGCACGCAAGGCGAACAGGTCGTAGAAGGTAAGCGTGAAGTAGCCGGCGGCCACGAACGCAGCCGCCGCGGCGATGTGACGCAGTTGGGTCGCTTTCACCGCTGCAATCACTTCATCGACGTCGGTGTCGCGCAGCATATGGAGCAGCACCACCACCGCCACAGCGATGATAGTCAGACTAAGCAGCACACCTGCGCGATTCCAGCCGATATTTTTCTGGAAAAATCGCGTCCCCACGCGTAGTGACTTGAGCATTCATCCTCCGCATTGACGCGCGGGCCCCGGCGACCCCGCTACGCCGCGCGCAACTAAGCGCGCTTACGACCCCACTAGCAGAACATACTCTCCGGCGCGAGTGTACTGCCGTTGCCTCTAACGATCTGCTAGTTTGCTGGCCAAAGGGCCGCCGCGCCGGGACATTGGAACCGCAGCGAATAGAGCCATAGCCGTTATAGAGGCGTCCCCATGAGCAAGTTCGATCGCGCTTTGCCCCGCCGCACGGTGTTGCAAGGCACCGGCGTCGTCGCCGGTATCGGCATCGGTGCCGGTTTGTTGTCCAGCCTGACGGCTGCCGCGCAGGCGCAACCGGCCCCGACCGGCGAAATCTGGAGCCAAGAGTATTGGGCCAATAAGGGCGACGTTAAGCTTAATCTTTGGCGCAAACGCGTTGGCGCGCCCAAGCAAGGCGAACCGGCCCTGCCCGTCGTGTTCCTGGTGCACGGCTCGTCGAACTCGGCGCGTTCTTCCTACGACCTCACGGTGTCAGGCAAAGGCGAATACTCGCTCATGAACGTGCTGGCGCGCGACGGCTACGACGTCTGGACCATGGATCATGACGGCTACGGCTATTCTGGTTCATCCGGCAATAATTCCGACATGGCCAGCGGCGTCGAAGACCTTAAGAGCGCGATGCCGGTAGTGATGAAGGAAACCGGCCAGCAAAAAGCGCATTTCTATGGCACCTCCTCCGGCGGCATCCGCGCTGCGGCCTATGCGCAAGCGCAGCCCGAGCGCGTCGGCCGCCTGACGCTGTGCGCTTTCACCTACAAGGGTAACGGCGCTGCGGAAATCGAACGGCGGCGCGAAAAAATCGACGCGCTGCGCGCCAGCCCGCGCCGCAAGCGCGATAGCGCGATGATCCGCTCGATCTTCACGCGCGACGGCCATCCTGAGTTCTACGACCCAGCGATGGTCGAAGCGCTCATCGCCGATGAGATGAAATTCGGCAATACGATTCCGAGTGGCACCTATCTCGACATGGCGGCAAACTTGCCCATCGTCGATCCCAAAAAAGTATTGTCGCCGGTTCTAATGTTGCGCGGCGAGTTCGACGGCAACTCGACCAATGACGATTTACTCGATTTCTACCGACAACTTCCGAACGGCGACCGCCAGTTCATCATCTTGCCGAAGACCGCGCACAGTTCGGGTTACAGCAAGAACCGGCATTTGCTGTTCTACGCCTTGCGCAATTTCCTGGCCGAGCCGGCGCCGACGGCGGCGTAGCGTTTGCATTCGCTCTTTAACGTCATTTTTTACGAACCACCAATTTACTGGCGCCGCAATGGCTGGTGCCCTTGACGACCGCCATTTGGTGAAGCCGACGAGATGGCAATAGCTCAGGGCATCTGCAGGTAACAACGCTTGCCGGCAAGCGGGCACACCAATCGTGTTGATAAATGTCTGCTTGCGCAGGCGATTGACACCACCACAGGCCGTCAGGCGAGCGGCTAGGCCGCGAAAAATTCTCGCAGTGCCGCCGTCGTCTCTTTTGGTGCTTCCTCGGACAAATAATGTCCGCACGGCAACGCTTTGGCGCCAACGATGTTTGATGCGTAGCGCTGCCAGATCTCGCCCGGCGATGGCTTGCTGTTGCGGCCGACGCCGCCGGTCGCGCCCCACAGCAGCAGCGCCGGGCAGTCGATCTTGTGGCCGGCCTCGAAATCCTTGGTGTCCATCTCTAGATCGACGCCGAAGCAGGCGCGATAATCCTCGCAGATGGCGTGGATCGTTTCCGGGTTGCGGAAACAACGCTTGTATTCGGCAAGCGCATCCTTGTCGAAGAAACTCAAGCCTTGCTTGGTTTTCGCCAGCTTCTTTTCGATGAACCAGTCGGGGTCGGCGCCCATCATCTTTTCTGGCATCGGTTCGGGCTGGATGTTGAACAGCCAATGCCAGGAAAAGCGGCCCCACTCCTTCGTCATGTTGTTGAGCAAATGATGCTGCGGGATGATGTCGAGGATCGCCGCGCGCGTGACTTTGGCGGGGTGGTCGAGACACATGCGATGCAGAACACGTGCCCCTCGGTCATGACCGGCGGCGTAAAACTTGCCGTAACCGAGCGCCGCCATCACCTCGACCTGGTCCTGCGCCATGGCGCGGAACGAATAACCGGAATGGTCATCGCCGCCGGGCGGCTTTTCGGAATCGCCGTAGCCGCGTAAATCCGTGCAAACGACGGTGAACTCACGCGCCAGCGTCGGCGCGACCTTGAGCCACGACAGATGCGTGAACGGATTGCCGTGCATCAGCAGCAGCGGCGGCCCGCTGCCGCCGACGACCGTCACGATGCGCGCGCCGCTGGTCTTGATATCGGTTCGTTTAAAGCCGTCCATTTGCACGCGAAATTCCAAAAAGCCGCCGTGGCGCGCCCCCGCGACCCGGCTGCATGTTGAGCATCAAGATAGCAAAATCTGCCCGGCCTCCACCCATTTTTAGGCAAAAAGCCAGGGAAAGCGGCCGTTTGGCCGTCTTTGACTTGCCGAGCCACGCCGGAAAAGAGGAAACTGCTATCACTTGCCTAGGGCCGGCGGACGGATGTCCGGATTTCTTCGAGTTCCCTTGAACCTCGTCGCCCCCGCAAGCGAC
>Ga0134126_10006825_pt1 | contig 14347 bp, 15 predicted proteins | sample KB31752_FD_96881 | JGI IMG/M metagenome (GOLD analysis project Ga0134126, IMG submission 96881) | Terrestrial soil microbial communities with excess Nitrogen fertilizer from Kellogg Biological Station, Michigan, USA - KB3-175-2 | ecosystem: Environmental > Terrestrial > Soil > Unclassified ... | reverse complement strand
ATCAGCAGCTGCGAGGCGTGGGTCTGCGTGTAGACGGTGAGATTGGGCCGGTGGGCGATGGGATGCAGGAAAGCATCGGCCATCGACCAGCGTCGGCCGCGCCGTTGGTTCACGTGGAAGTACGCAGAGCCGGAGTTGTCGCCCCGGTTGAATTCTTCGATCGGCGCAATGCCCACCTGGGCAGCGGCGACCTGCCAGGCGTCCAGGATCTTCCAGCGAACACGCGGTCGCTCGACGCGAATCTCACCACCGGCGCCGTGCCAGTCGTCGGCTCCGCCGAAATAGTCTTCCAAATCTTTGTAGATCGCCAGCGTGTCGCCCGGGCAGTCCGGGCCGCCCCACAGCCATCGCTCGTCACCGGTGGCCTGTGCCCACAGCGCGTAATCGCTTGCCTGACCGCGCATGTGGATCATGGCGTTGATCGACGAGCAGCCGCCGATCACTCGGCCCCGCGCATAGTGAATGCTGCGGCCGGCCAGACCCGGGTCGGCCTCTGTCGTAAAGCACCAGTCGGTGCGCGGGTTGGCGATTGTGTACAGATAGCCCACCGGCACCTTGATCCAGAACCAGTCATCTTTGCCGCCCGCCTCAATCAGGAGCACCCGGTGATCAGGGTTGGCGCTGAGCCGGTTGGCGAGCAGGCAGCCCGCGCTACCTGCTCCCACGATGATGAAGTCGAATTCGGCGGCCGGGCTCATGTTCGGCATCGGTCGGCCCATCGCACCCGGCGCCACGGCTCTCCCGGCAGCTCCACGAATCCCAGCGATTGTCCGGTGGTGACCGTCAACTCGTCGAGATTGACCCCGTTCACGACAGTGGGCTCACGCACCCCGAGCTCGATGACCTTCTGATGCAGTTCGTGATGGGTCATGTCCGGCGGCATCTCCGGATTTTCGTACACCGCGTTGAGCACCCACAGCGATGCCGCCCAGCCCGTCTCCAGGTCGAAACCACACCCTCCGGGAATTCCGCCGCCGGCGGGAAGGTCCTCGCGCGCCAACCACGCGATCCTCGACCCGCCCTCGTCGTCACTGAGATCACGCACCACAGCATTGTTTTCGACACCAGGCGGCGTGTCCAGCAGCAGCACTCGGGGAGGGGATTTATTGCGTCTGAGCTGACGCACGATTTGCGACAAGCGTGCCGACGACTTGTCGGTACTGCACCCTAAGCTCCGGTGGATGATCGATGATGCAGGCAGGGAGCAAATCGGCGGTGAGCCGCGCGAGCTGCTGCTGCAGGCAATTGCTTGCCTGACGGTGACCAAAGGCCGTGGGGGCGGAGGGATCCTGTCAGGAAAGTTGCCCCAAGACCTGGCCGAACCTTTCACCCGGGCGCTGATGCGCATTGAAGCAGAATTATTGCTGAACGATGCCGATGTGTTGACGGCGACAATTGGCGAGCCTCGGACTCAGTCCGAACGACGTGCGGACGCGCTGGTGGAGATGGTCCTCCGCCTGGACAGCTGAAGCGGATCTCTGGGTGTCACGGCGCTGGGAAGCTGCCGCCGGTATAGCCGGATGATGAAGCCAAATATTGCGTGCGATTGTCTTACAAAATGTCCTACACTTCATCTATGGCTGACACGATCACCTTCCGGCCAGACCGCGATGCGTCAAAGGCGCTGGAGATCTTGACCAAAGATGGCACACCAGTATCCGCGGCCGTTCGAGCCGCACTGATCGATGCCGCGCGACGCAAGGCCAACGCGGCAATACGCGCCGAAGCGGAGATGCTGACCGACGACGAGGCGGACCGCGCCGAGGCCATGCAAGTGCTCCACGACATGGAGACACTGCGTGCGTGGTGAAATCTTCAAGTTGCACATCCCGCGGGGGAGTCGCGGCCACGAGCAATCCGGCGCCCGCTACGCCGTGGTAGTTCAGTCAGATGATCTGCCGCTGTCGACCTGGCTAGTCGCGCCGACGTCCACGTCCGCGCGTGCCGCGAGCTTTCGACCCGAGGTCGAGATCGGTGACATTAGGACCCGGGTGCTTGCCGAACAGGTCGCGGCTGTAGATCCGAGCAGGCTTGGCAAGAGCTTCGGATATCTCAGCCACGACGAAATGCGCCGCATTGACGCGGCACTGCGCATCGTTCTCAATCTCTAGAGGGGACACGTCGGGCGATCGAAAGCTGAAGGCGCACGAGGGGAAAAGCGGACCGACCTTAACGGTAACCCTGCATATTCGATTCCTGCATATTCGCGTGCGAGTTGGTCCAGCCAGATCGCAGCGCCAACCGTCTCACCGGTGACACACTTGGCCATATGGACACGGTGACGGTGCGCGATCTGTGTCGGCGGTGATTGGCCCGACCTCGTAAGGGGACCTCATCGCCGACCTCGCCCACGCTCTGAAGGCTTAAACGCGGTTGCTGGCACACGGCCAGCGCTTTAGGCATTGCAGGAGAGGAAGTCCCACCGGATGCCGCTCGAAGATCCCGATCTAGGCGCGGTGCAGCGCATTCACTGGCAAGACACTTACCGAGCACACCCCGACATGTATGGGCCCGCGCCGTCAGAGCCGGCTGTGTACGCGGCGAACCTCTTCAAGTCCGCTGGCGCCAAGCGGGTTCTAGAGTTGGCAGCCGGTCACGGCCGCGACGCCCTGTATTTCGCCAGGGAGGGCTTTACGGTGTTGGCCACCGACTTCAGTGATGTTGCGGCCGAACGAATCCGCCAGGTCGCCCACACGCAAGGCGTCGCCGAGCAGGTGTCGACCATCGTGCACGATATGCGCGACACCCTGCCTTTAGAAGATCAAGCCGTCGATGCGGTATTCGCGCATATGGCGTTGTGTATGGCCCTGTCGAGCAAGGAGATACACGCCATCGTCAATGAGGTTCGGCGCGTGCTGCGGCCACGCGGGATCTTTGTTTACACCGTGCGCCACACCGGCGACGCCCACTACGGTGCCGGGTCGGCGCGCGGTGACCACATTTTCGAGCATGGCGGCTTCGCGGTGCACTTCTTTTCCCGCCAACTGGTCGACGCGTTGGCCGAGGGCTGGACCCTTAACGACCTGTACGCCTTCGAAGAAGGAGACCTGCCCCGCCGGCTATGGCGAGTCACCACCACCAAATCTGATTGAGCGGCAAGCACATCAGAACAGCACACGATAGAAACGGTCACACCGAAAGGGCAACCATGAAGCGCTATCTCACATTCACATACGGGGCGCTGAGCTACGTAGTCTTCCTATCCGCGTTCCTCTATCCCATCGGCTTCGTGGGCAACCTTGTTCATCGACGGCGAACCGCGACAACACGCCGAAGGCGAAAGCCGACTCAGCGTCAGTGGGGATTCTCAGATTGTCGATGACCTCCTGGGCGCGCTTCGCTGACGTACAGCGATCACCGAAGGCGAGTCACGCTGTCGTCGAACCGCATCGCGCTCGAGAAACTGCGGGTTGCTCCGCAGCAGAATCATGTACTTCACGACGACCTCCGATGTTCTTCTACGAATTGTTCCGCTCCTGTGTCGAAATTGGTGCGCCGGCTTCGTCATCACAGTGAAGGCTCTACCGTCGCGGAGCCCTGAGTAAGAAGGGATCGAACAATGAAGATCAGCCACGCTGGAACCGACGTCCGCGCAGTCGTCGACAAAATCGCGGTCGGGCGCGCGGCGCACGACGCCGATGCGCCGGGCCTGACGCGACGCTCAGACCTCGCCGCGACTCGAGGGGCTGCTCTGCTGTCGGAGGTGCTGGAGGCCCACGGCGGAGCCGGGCGGTGGGCCCAGGCTCAAACGGTCAGTGCCCACGTACAAGTCCGTGGTTTGTTGCCGACGTGGAAGTTCCCAGGTCGACCACTTGAGGACTACCACTACCACCAGAAGGTGGATATTCACGGCCTTGGCAATGTGATGAGCGGCTTTCCGACACCCGAGCTCACCTGCACCTTCTCCCACGACGAGGTGCGGGTGGAATCAGACGGCAACGTAATCGAACGTCGCGCCCAAGCCCGCCGCGGGTTTCAAGGCCTCGGCGCCTTACGACGCATCCGACAGTGGGACGTCATCGATTCGGCCTACTTCGTCGGGTACGCCATGTCCAATTACATGTCACACCCCTACCGCCTGACGCAGCCGGGATTTCATGTGCGGCGCGGCGAGGACTGGCGGGGCGACAACGAGATTTGGCGTCGGCTCGAGGTCGAATACCCACCTGGATTTGACTCGCATTGCCACCGCGAGACCTTCTACATCGATGATCATGGGCTGATTCGTCGCCACGACTACCTACCCGACGTGTTCGCCGAAGCACGAGTGTTCGCGCGGCTGCTGCCGATTCCGCTGAAGGCCGCGCACTTCAGCTGCCGCCACCGTGAGGTCGACGGGCTGGTCTTTCCCACCTTCCGCAGAGTGATGTTGGCGCCACCCGGACATCGACCCATTCCCGGGTTGACGATGATATGTGCTCAACTCAGTGATATTTCCGTGTCATTTGCTGCCGACCGGGCAACCCACCAGCCAGGCGAGAAATGACGCCAACTGAACCGCCCCGCTACGGCAGCTTGTGACTTGCGGGAAGGCAGCGAGGCCAGGCGACTAACCAATACCCGCTGATCATCTGACTCCAACATCCGCGTGTCTTGACGAATCAGCCTTGCACTGAATCAGATTGTGCCGCAGCATAATAGGGGATTATCCAGCATGGAGTTGGCCTTCCAGCGCAGCTGCAAAACGGATCGTCCCGACATCGTGTCGATGGGTGGACCTCGCCGCGACAATCCGGAATCCCTTGGCCGAGGCCTGGGACTTTTTGACCCGGACGCCCCTGGCTAAGACCAGCACAAACCGACTATCAAGGGCACCGCCCGCATCTGGTTCTTCGTCGACGACCGCACGGTGTACTTGGAGCAGGTGCACACCAGTCACCCGAACGAAACGAAGTAGGGCAAACACGCGACACATCGGATTCCGCCAAGTCTATTGCGAAAACCCCCAGATGGATCGAGACCAGACAGCGCGACAGACGAGAACTGGGGGAGGTCGGATGAACGCGGGCATGATTCATCAGATGAAAACGGCGACGTTTAGTTGACATAATGTCGCTTATCGGCAAAAGGCTGACCTGGACGGCAACAGTAATCCGGTTTCGCCCTATTGCCCGACCCGAAATGGTTGGCAGTTGAACCAACCTTGGATCATGCCCACGTCGACGCCGCTCGCGACGCACTGAACCACCGGCCGCCGGTGAGCACCAATCCAATGCCGGATCTCCGTAGCGGTACCCGACCCCGCTTCGGGCTGCCGGGTTTGCCCGCGATGCTTTTGCACGTCCCGCTCGACCCTATAGATTCGTCACAGTGACGTTTTCCCGCGCAATGCCCGGATGGCACCGAGAGGACGAATCAGGGTCTCTCACAGGCATATTGCGGATCACGATCAACATTTGCGGCCACGCCCCCGTGCCGGCCCACAACTCCGCACACCGGATCGACTAATCTTCGGTGAGAGTGGGAATCGGTGAACGGCTCCCCTTCGGTCGTCGACTCGATCGCGCCGAATCGTCACAGTGACGTTTCACGGATACCCGCTCCCCCGATCACCATTGCGCGACAACATGTTTGACAAGAAGGTGGTGAACACATGACAGATGCGAAGAAGGCTGACGACGGCATGTCTGCCGCACAGCGGATTGATGGCCGTATCGCAGAGCTCGGCGACTGGCGGGGCGAGACACTCGCGCGGATCAGAAAGCTCATCAAAGAAGCCGATCCGGATGTGGTCGAGGATTGGAAATGGCGAGGCGTGCCGGTGTGGTATCACGACGGGATGCTATGCACCGGAGAGACTTACAAAAGCGTCGTCAAGATGACTTTCGCCAAGGGTGCTTCACTCCACGATCCTGCCGGCCTCTTCAATTCCAGCCTAGACGGAAATACACGGCGCGCCATCGATATTCACGAAGGTGACAAGCTCAACGAAAAGGCGTTGAGCGAACTCATCTGCGCCGCAGTTGAATTGAACATTTCGAAATAGCCCTGCGCACCGCCTTTCGTCACTGTGACGCTTCTCCTCTGTCAGCGTCGCCGCTGGCCCGTTTGCCGTTTGATTGCGAACCCGTCGGCGGACGGCCAATGATCCAGGAATTGACGGGTAACTGACAGATAGTGGACAGGTCCTGATCATTGCTTGGAATGTAAGGACTCTTATACCTTCTTCTCAGGGTGCTTTCAGCGTTGATGGGTGCCGCGTGCATTTGTGTCTGATCTTTCTTGACTGGATGGAGTCGTGATCGTGAATTGCCGTATGTCAACTGTGTTGGGTGCGGCTGCCGCGGGATTGCTGACTTCTGCTGCCCTGCCGGTTGCTGTGGCATTCGCTGATGCCGGGGCCAGTGTGGACGGGTTCGCCAGCACACCGGGCCCGGACGCTTTCACCATCGGTGGCTACGAGTTCGACCCCTACGTCGGCACACCCGGCTTCACCACTGGCGAGGGCTTCAACGTTCCTCCCGAGATCACCGGAACACCACCATATTTCGAGACGGGCAGCGTCTACCCTCAGGTCTTCGAGGTGTTCAGCCCGGCCAGCGGCTCCAACCCCGCCGTCGAGCTCGGGGCCCTCTCCGGCGGCGAGAACGTCACCACCACCTTGGGCAGCATCACCAACACCGGGTTCGGTGTCGGTCAGCTGATTCCTACCACCACGAACGGCATCCTCGGACTGCCTCGGTACGGAACGGTCTTCGACGTCACCAATTTCGGTAACGGCGTCGAAAACGAATACATCAACGTTCCCGCCACCACCCTGACCCCCGGCAGCGTCACCGACACCCTGGTCACCCCGTACGGCGATTACGACCTGTCGAACCTGTTCAGCGGCTCCTACTTCGTCAACCTCGACCCGGGTGCAGCCTTCGGTATCACCGCAGACGCCCCGCCGTCTACCGTGGACGGGTTTGCCAGCACACCAGGCCCGGATGCGTTCACTCTCGGTGGTTACGAGTTCGACCCTTACCTCGGCACACCCGGCGCGATCGATTTTGAGGAATTCAACCTGCCCTCCGACATCACTGGAACCCCACCGTATTTCGAGACCGGCAGTGTCATCCCTCAGGTCTTCGAAGTATTCAGCCCAGCCACCAGCTCCACCCCGGCGACCGAACTCGGCGCGATCGTCACCGACGAAAACGTCACCACGTACGGCAGCATCACCAACACCGGATTCACCGTCACCGAACAACTTCCCCTCGGAGACGACAGCGGCTCGCTACCGGCAACCGGCACGCTGTATGACGTCACCAACTTCGGCAATGGCGACATCAACGAGTACATCAACATTCCCGCCACCAGCCTGACCTCCGGCAGCATCACCGACACCCTGGTCACCCCGTACGGCGACTACGACCTGTCGAATCTGTTCAGCGCCTTCAACATTGTTCCCCTCGACCCGGGCGCAGCCTTCGGCCTCGGCGCAGACACCGCCAGCGCCGCCACCGAGGCCGCCACCAACATCGACCCGCTGTCCTTCCTCGGCCTGTAAACCACACCCGGCGACCGCCAGGCACATAAGCGCCCAGGCCGCAGAACGAGTGGAGCGAAACTTTCGCCGCGAAGTGACTAATAACCCCCCGAGTGGGGACCAAATACTCGTGCCCGCGGGTCCGACATTTCATAACGTGTTCCTCGACGAGAGGACATCAAAATGCGCTCCAAGACAGAGCATTACGGGATCATCGTTGGTGTCGACGGCTCTTCGGCCTCAGACGCCGCTGTCAGCTGGGCTGCCCACGACGCGGCCATGCGCGGCGTACCGGTCACGCTGATGCATGTGGTCAACCCTGCGGCGCCCACGTGGTCGCAGTTGCCGGTTCTGGAACAGTTGAAGGATCAGCAACGGGCTGAGGGGCGCGCCATGCTGGCGGACGCCGGCAAGATCGCGCACGACGCCGTCACCGACGCTGCACGTCTGCAAATCGACGGCGAGTTGCTCTGCTCGGCCACCGTTCCCACCCTGATCGACCGGTCCCGCCACGCCGACATGATCGTGGTCGGCACGGACGGTCGCGGAGCACTGACCCGTGGTTTGCTCGGCTCAGTGAGCTCTGGGCTGCTACGGCACGCCCACTGCCCGGTGGCGGTCATCCACGAGGAAACACCGTCGACATCGCAGGACGCCCCTGTCTTGGTGGGCATCGACGGTTCGGAAGGCTCTGCACTCGCCATCAAAGTTGCTTTCGAAGAGGCTTCGAACCGGCGCGCTGGTCTGCTCGCCCTACACGCCTGGAGCGATCTAGAGCTCACCGAACTTCCCGGTATCGATTGGGTTGAGGTCAAGCGCGAAGAGCAGCGCCTCCTCTTCGAAGCGCTAGCTGGCTGGGAAGAGCGCTACCCAGACGTCGCCGTGACCAAGCGGCTGGTCTGTGACCGGCCGGCGCACGCCCTCGTTGAAGCATCGCGATCAGCTCAACTCGTTGTAATCGGAAGCCGCGGCCAAAACGTACTGACCCACGCGATTTTGGGCTCAGTGAGCAACGCCGCCGTCCAATCCATGCGCGCACCCGTCATCGTCACACGCCACGGCGATTAGCGCTCACAGCAACAACAATGCCGAGGTCCTAGGCGTCCGTACGCGTCCATCTCGCGTGCGGTGGCTTTGCGGACCAGGTCCATTCGGCGATCGTCGGATCGTCTTCCCCGTGTTCACGCGTATAGCTGCGCGCCGACAGCCTCGAGTCGACCATCCGTTGGCGAAGTACCGCCGCCCGTTCGCCAAGACCGTCGACTCGATCGATGACGTCCATCACCAAGTGAAAGCGATCCAGGTCGTTGAGCATCACCATGTCGAAAGGCGTTGTGGTAGTGCCGCGTTCTTTGAATCCGCGAACATGGAAGTTGTGGTGCCCGGTACGCCGGTACGTCAGGCGGTGGATGAGCCATGGGTAGCCGTGGTAGGCGAAGATGATCGGTTTGTCGCCGGTGAATAGGGCATCAAATTCGTAGTCGGTGAGCCCGTGGGGGTGATCGGAATCCGGCAGCAGGCGCATCAGGTCGACCACGTTGATTACTCGTACCTGAAGACCCGGCAGTTCTCGTCGCAGGATGTCTGCGGCTGCCAGTGTCTCCAAGGTCGGGATGTCGCCGGCGCAGGCCAGGACAACGTCGGGTTCGGCGGTCGACGTGCTCGCCCATTGCCATATTCCGAGACCACGGGTGCAGTGCAGCACCGCTTCGTCCATCGTCAGATAGTTCAGTGCGGGTTGCTTGCCGGCCACGATTACGTTGACGTAGTTGCGGCTGCGCAGGCAATGATCGGTAACCGACAGCAGTGTGTTGGCGTCAGGCGGCAAATAGACCCGCACGATCTCAGGGCGCTTGTTTGCAACGAGGTCGATGAAACCTGGATCTTGGTGCGACGCGCCATTGTGGTCTTGGCGCCAAACATGCGAACTCAGAAGGTAATTCAGTGATGCGATGGGCGGTCGCCATGTCAATTCGCGGCTGGTAGATAGCCATTTCGCGTGCTGGTTGAACATCGAGTCGACGATGTGGACGAATGCCTCGTAGCAGTTGAAGAGGCCATGTCGGCCGGTTAGGAGATAGCCTTCGAGCCAGCCCTGGCAGAGGTGTTCGGACAGGACTTCCATCACTCGACCGTCGGGTGCGAGGTGCTGATCGTCGGGGATAGTGCGGGATAGCCAGACCTTGTCGGTGGCTTCGAAGACCGCGTCGAGCCTGTTGGAGGCGGTCTCGTCGGGGCCCATGAGCCGGAAGCGATCTGGATTGCGGGCAATGACATCGCGCAGAAAGGCACCGAGAACGCGGGTGGCCTCATGCATTGTCGCCGCCGGCCGATCAACCGACACGGCGTAGTCGCGAAAATCGGGTAAATCGAGTTCACGCAGCACCTGCCCGCCGTTGGCGTGCGGGTTCGCGCTCATCCGCCGCGCACCAACTGGAGACAAGGCCCGAAGTTCGGGGCGTAGCGCTCCCCGTCCGTCGAACAGCTCTTCAGGACGATAGCTACGCAGCCACTGTTCTAGTTGAGCGCGGTGATCGGCGTTCTCGCGTGTCGCGGCGAGGGGTACCTGATGGGCTCTCCAGGTGCCCTCAACGTGTTGGCCATCGACAAATTTGGGGCCCGTCCAGCCTTTCGGCGTGCGGAGCACGATCATCGGCCACACCGGTCGGTCGGCGTGACCACCTGTTCGGGCGGCACGTTGGATCGTGGCAATCGCGTCGAAGGCGTCGTCAAGGGCCGCGGCGAGCTGTTGATGCACGGCCATCGGCTCGTCGCCGGAGACTGTGATGGGCCGGTATCCGTAGCCGCGAAACAACGCTTCCAGTTCGTCGGTGGGAATGCGATCCAGCACAGTCGGATTGGCAATCTTGTAGCCGTTCAGGTGCAGGATCGGGAGAACCGCGCCGTCGACGTCAGGGTTGAGGAACTTGTTGGAGTGCCAGCTGGCGGCGAGCGGCCCGGTCTCTGCTTCGCCGTCGCCGACCACACAGGCCACGACCAAGTCGGGGTTGTCGAAGGCGGCACCGTAGGCGTGGACGAGAGAGTAGCCGAGTTCACCGCCCTCGTGAATCGACCCTGGAGTCTGCGCGGCGACGTGACTGGGGATACCTCCGGGAAACGAGAACTGCCGGAACAGTTTTCGAAGCCCCTCCGCATTCTGCTCAATACCGGGATACACCTCGCTGTAGGTGCCCTCCAGATACGCGTTGGCGACCAAGCCGGGACCGCCGTGACCCGGTCCAGTGACGTAGATGATGTCGGCGTCGCGTTCTCGGATGATTCGGTTCAGGTGGGCGTAGATGAGGTTGAGGCCGGGTGTCGTACCCCAGTGCCCCAACAACCGGGGCTTGACGTGCTCGACCGACAAAGGCTCCACCAACAACGGGTTGTCCAGCAGGTAGATCTGACCGACCGACAGGTAATTCGCTGCCCGCCAATATCGGTCGAGCAGATGTAATTGATCCTTTGAGAGCGGACCCGGGTCCAGCGTTACGCCGGCGGCAGAGCGAGGTTCATTCATGAGGCACTTTGTTCGGGTATTAACAGACGACTGTAGTCATTGTGCCCTTCTTCTTCGCGGCGGCGGGCAACAAGAACTGAACAGTTGGCGTGCGCGAGGATCGGCAACTGGTGCGGACCGACCAGCCGTGTGACGCTGTCTGCGTCCCCGTGTCCAATGACGACCAGCTGCATCGCGCCAACGAAGCTCTCGAGGAAGCGGGGAGCACTCAACCGCGTCGTCGCGAATTCAACGGTCACATCCGGGTATCGATGGAGCCAGTGGTCTAACCGGTCGTAGAACCGCTCATGGTCGATGTCGAATAGCGGCCACGGGAATATCCCGAGCGCGAGAACGGGAGCTCGGCGCACCCGGCCCTCCGCCAGAGCCCAGACGATCGCTGCGTCATCTTCGGAACAACCATCGAGGACGGCGACGATGAAGCCGCCCTCGGGACGCGGCGTGCTGTCGTCGCGCCGAATGATCGCGACCGGGCAACGGGCCCGCTCAGCCAGTGTTGTCGCAGTAGAACCGTACGCCGCGGCAGCTATTCGGCCGATACCCGAGGACCCGACACAGATCAGAGCTGCACGGTCCGACTCCCCTACCAGCGCCAGGCTGACACTTCCACATAGAACTGCGGTCTCGATCGCCACCGGCAGGTTGGTCGCCTCGACAGCCAAACACGCCTCACGCAAGCAGTGCTGCGCGTATTGGCGCTCGACACCATCGAGCACCTCCGCTGCCATCGACGGGCACGTGTTCTGAATGACGTGAACGATGCGCAGTGGAACGCCTTGATGGAGAGCTTCCTTGGCGGCCCACTCAGCAGCGCCGATCGCAGCCTCGGAACCGTCGACACCGACTACGACTGGTCGTGTTGGTGGTGCTTCATTCATCCGGCGCTCCTATGCCGACCGTGAGGACACGGATGACGCTATGTGGATGTGGCGCCACAACGCAGAGGCGTTGTGCCTCTCGCTGGCGGGACGTTGGGCCCTAGGGCGTGCGGCGTTGGCTCGACAGGCTTGAGGTGAACTAGCCGATAAACCGAGGTGCCAATGTCATGGAGAGCTTTGCCATCCGGCTGACAAACTGGCCGGTCCTTCGACTCTTCAGCCGCAATCCACTCGTTCGCGGCAGCGACCGTGTCGAAGAAGCTGTTGTCGCTTTAGCTGTGCTGCTTGTTGTCGTTGCCGCCGCGTGCGCGGGCGTACTAGGCACGTTGGCGCACGACATGGAGAAGCAGAAATATCTTGGCGAGGCGGCGACCCGTCACACCGTGACGGCCACAGCGCTCAAGGACAGCACTCCTAGCGACTCAGCCACCTCAACTCTGGCCAACGTGACAGCTCGATGGCAAGCGAACGGGACCAGCCGCGCCGACACGCTTACCTGGACGAGTCCCGTCCAAGCGGGCGAGCCACTGCATATTTGGATCGACAGCAACGGCGATATCGTCGATGCGCCGACGCCGGTGACGCAAGCAGCCCGGGATGCCGTCGTCATCGCTTTTGTAGCGTGGTGGGTCGCAGTTTTGCTAATTGCATATATCGCGGGCGTCGTGCGAGCGAGCATCTCGCGTGTGCGAGATGCCCAATGGGAGAAGGGTATTCACGATCTCGCAGAAAAAGGTGGGTGGCCGAACTACTCGTAAAGACCGTCAGACGCCGTTGCCCGGCCGCAACACGGAGCTTTTACAGGTTGGTTCGAAGTACTAGCCGATCGCCAAACCTTAAAAACAGATTACAGAATGCTGTTAATTTTCTGAGTTGGGGCGTAATCTTTCGGGCTAACGAGAGATTGGAGCCTCCCATGGGTCACCAGACATCGCGAGCCCTGCTGGTCGGTCTCGGCGCGGCTGTCGCTGCTTTCGGGGCCGCGACGATGCTGTCGGCGGCCACCGCGCAGACCGCCCGCGCCGACGATTTCACCGACATCATCAACGCCGTCAACGGCGACTTGACTATCGGTCAGGGCGAATTCGGTACCGCGTTTCTGGATTTCGGCAGCAACCATGTGCCCGCTGGACTGGCGGCGTTCTTCGCCGGTGTGGACGACGACCTTTGGTCCACTTCGACCAACCTCGAAGTAGGAACGGTCGAGGCGCTGACCGGCTCAGGAATCAACGGCAGCATTGCCGTCTCGATCCTGGTCCCCGCAGATTTCGCAGACGCCGTAACGACTGCGGAATCCATGCTCGCGATAGGTCAGGCGGATTTCGCCGACGCTGCGACGGCATTGTCGGCCGGCCTGTTTGCAAACGCTGCCATAGACCAAGCTCTGGGGTCGTTGTACACCTTCGATCTCCCCTCACAGGTGCTGTTCATCGGTGGATTGGAGTCTCTGGGGCTCTGAAGATTGACCGGTGCCGCCGTTCGACGCTACATGCTGGTGTCGTGCGAGCGAGCATCTCGCTTGTGCGAGATGCCCAATGGGAGAAGGGTATTCACGATCTCGCAGAAAAAGGTGGGTGGCCGAACTACTCGGTAAGACCATCGCCGGTCCTTACGCAGCGCGCGAAGTGTCTTCTGATGCAACGGTGGTGGTGGTGCGCGATGCACGGCGCTCGCGATTCGGCATCCAACCGACATATGTCAGATACAACCCCGCGATCGCATAGACGACTGCGGCGCTCTGCCACCAACCGACTGCGTCGATCGCGGAATTGGCCGTCGAAAAGTAGCTGCGAGGCCAGATCACCAGCATCAGTCCTTTGGCTGCTACTCCCCATCCCATGAACGAGACGATAATCGCTGCGGCGCCACGCCAATACGGATGAAGAGCAATCACTGTGAGCCCCAATAGCAAGATGAAGGCTCCAACGACCCACGCCCACAGTAGATTTCCCTCGAACAGTGACAGCATCGTCTTCATATCTGCAGGCCGTAGAATGACGGCAACGGCGATCGCCACTAGGTAGGGGCCAACCACGCGCGCGAACATCCGAGTGCGATATTCCGGTTGCTGGGAAGAGCTCATTTCAGTTACCTCTGTCTCAGATCGTCACGCTGCGATTCTCGTACGTCTATGCAACCACCTATCGGGTAGCTCCCCGTAGGGAACGAAGTCCCTCGCGCCGGGGCTGTTAGTCAACAGCTTTCGTGCAAGTTCCAGATCGAGGACCAATGGCCCTCCCGACACGGGAGGGACAAGGCGACGATTGGGGCCAAATCGGATCCGGAGGTGACCAGATGCCCACGACGGCAGTAGAGAGTGAAATTATCGAGACCGCAGTGCGCTCGGCGTGCCGCGCGCCCTCGCTACATAACAGCCAGCCCTGGCAGTGGGTGTTCAGTCGCGGGCAACTGCAACTGTTCCTCGATCCCAGCCGCGTGATGACCACCGATCAATCCGCCCGAGAGGCGCTGATCGGT
>Ga0134126_10006824_pt1 | contig 14348 bp, 10 predicted proteins | sample KB31752_FD_96881 | JGI IMG/M metagenome (GOLD analysis project Ga0134126, IMG submission 96881) | Terrestrial soil microbial communities with excess Nitrogen fertilizer from Kellogg Biological Station, Michigan, USA - KB3-175-2 | ecosystem: Environmental > Terrestrial > Soil > Unclassified ... | reverse complement strand
CTTCGGATTCGGCTCCCAGTCTCCCACCCCGCGGAACCACCCCGCATCCATGTGGAACATCTCCAGGCCCAGCTCCTTCGAGTCCGCGATCATGTGCAGCGCCAGAGCCTCGTCCACCTTCATCCCATTGCCCCAACTGTTGTTCCCCAGCAGCGGATACTGCGGATCCTTCCACGTCACCGGATTGCCCAGCACCGTGCGCACCCAGCGTCGGAGTTGATTGCCCGCTCCGTCCGCGCCGCCCTCGAATGCTCCCAGAAGCACCGTCGGCGTGACGAAGCTCTCGCCGGGCTTAATCCGCGTGCGGAACGGTCCCGGGTCGGGATTGAGTCCCAGCACCGCATTCAGGGTTGCCCCGCTCCGCTCGAGGGAAATGCGCGTGCGTCCGCTGAACTCGATGCCCGCATACCAACCCGCCTGCCGCCCGGCCGCGTTCCACACCATCACCGCCGGTATGACTTCGCGCGCCTCGCCCTTCTGCGGAAACCCGTATGTAGAGGAATATCCGGTCCACCTGTACCCATCGCGAATCGTATCGAGGTGCGTTCCCACGGGCGAGGGCGTATCCGCGCCCTTCTCCACATACAGACTTCGCAAATCTTCATCGACTCCCACGGGCAACGCCAGCCGCAGCGAATCCATCATCGGCAGCCACACTTCATGGCTGCCCAGATTCTCCACCGTCACGCGATGCTCCACCGGCCCGGCATCATCCCGCGCTTCCCACTCCCAGCTCAATCGCAAATGCGGCGTCGCCGATTCGTACACAAACACCGCATGCCGCGGGTCGAAGCGCTCGAGCTCCTTTTTGCGCATCCACTTCACCGGCGTCTGGTTCACCGGCGTCTGGGCGCCGTCCACCTCGACGTACGCGGGCAGGGGCTGATCGGCGAAGTCAGCCCAATCGTCCGCCTTCCTCGCACCCTGCATCAGCCATAGCTGCGGGCCATTTCCGGTGTCTTTCAAATACACCCGCACCGTCGATGAAGCGACCATCGCTGCAGTCTCCGCCGTCGTCGCCCGTGCACCCATCCCCGCCGCAAGCACCGCCAGCAGAATCCCAATTCGCATATTGAGCCCCCTAAGATCATCCACGGCAGCGGCACAGCAGACGTCGGCACGTGGACAACCCAGATTACCGCGCACCGTCATTCGAACCCGCGTTCTGTTTTCGGAGCTATCCTGAAAAGAGCATGAACACAGCCATTTCCGCGCATCCTGAAGTGCTGCCGCAGCAGTTTGGCAGCGACAACTACGCCGGCATCTGTCCTGAAGCGTGGACCGCCATGGACGAGGCCAACCGCGGCTTCGCCCCTGCCTACGGGGACGACATCTGGACCGAGCGCGCCTCCAATGCGTTCCGCGAGCTGTTCGAGACCGACTGCGATGTGTTCTTCGTCTTCAACGGCACGGCGGCCAACTCGCTGGCGCTGGCCTCGCTCTGCCAGAGCTATCACAGCGTGATCTGCGCCGATGCCTCGCACATGGAGACGGACGAATGCGGCGCGCCGGAGTTTTTCTCCAACGGCTCCAAGCTCCTCGTCGCGCACTCCGTCAACGGCAAGGTCGTGCCGGAGGCGATCCACGAGCTGGCCACCAAGCGCCAGGACATTCACTATCCCAAGCCGCGCGTCGTCACCATCACCCAATCCACTGAGATGGGAACGGTTTACACGCTCGACGAAGTCCGTGCGGTCTCTGAAGCAAGCCGGCGGCATGGCCTCTCACTGCACATGGATGGCGCGCGTTTCGCCAACGCCTGCGCGCGTCTGCGCGTCTCGCCCGCGGAAATGACATGGAAAAACGGCGTGGATGTGCTCTGCTTCGGCGGGACAAAAAACGGCCTCGCCGTGGGCGAAGCCGTTCTGTTCTTTGACCACAAGCTGGCTGCCGACTTCGATTACCGCTGCAAGCAGGCCGGCCAGCTCGCCTCCAAGATGCGCTTTCTTTCCGCTCCCTGGATTGGCATGCTCGAATCCGGCGCGTGGCTGCGCAATGCCGAGCACGCCAACCGCTGCGCTGACTATTTCGCCCAGCAGATTGCGGATATTCCCAACGTCCGGCTTGCTTCTACAGTGGATGCCAACGCGGTCTTCATCCTCGCTCCCGACGCCGTTTTAGACGAACTGCGGCAACGCGGATGGCGCTTCTACACCTTTATCGGCGGCGCGGCCCGCTTCATGTTTGCCTGGAATTCGGAGTTGAGCCGGATCGACGAACTGGTGCGCGACCTGCGAGACTGCGCCGCCTGAAAAGATTCGTTGCCTGCCGTCAATGCGCCTGGTGCCAGATGAACCAGGTCAGCCACACAGCGAATCCGAGCGCGAGCTCGATCGCCAGGCGAAACCGAAAATGTGTCTGCGGAGCCTCGGCTTCCTCCGCTGCAACCTGGGCCGTGGGAGCAATCTCAAGCGGCACATGCGGCAGCCCTGTCGTTCGGGAAGGGAAGCGATACAGCCGCGCCGGCCGTCCCAGGTGCGATGGCCGCGCCCATTCCGCACCCTCTTGTTTCGAAATCTCCACAACCTGCGCTGCCACTTGACTGCCCCGCTTTCGCTATCGGCCGGGTCCGTTGCGTCCCCTTGCCTGATCTCATTCTCCCGCCGACGCGTCCGGTCGCCAGTGACCTAAATCACTTGTGAACGAAACCAGTGCGCGAATCAGCGGCTTGGCCCCGCGCATCCAATCACCACATCGGTTCAGGAGACTTCTTCCATGCATCCTTCGAGAAATACCATCCTCATTACCGGCGGCGGATCCGGCATTGGCCGCGGCCTCGCCGAATCCCTGCACAAACTCGGAAACAACGTCATCGTCTCCGGCCGCCGTCAGAAGGCGCTCGACGAAACGACGGCCGCGAACCCCGGCATGCAGTCGCTGATCCTCGATGTGGCGGAAGCGGGCAGCATCCACTCGTTCGCCGCCGACCTCATCGAGAAGTTCCCGGCGCTCAATGTTCTCATCAACAACGCCGGCATCATGCGTGCGGAAAACCTGCTCGAACAGGCCGACGATCTTGCGGATGCCGAAGCCATTGTGGCGACTAACCTGCTTGGCCCCATCCGGCTCACCGCTGCCTTGTTGCCGCACCTGAAGCAGCAGGCTGGCGCGACCATTATCAACGTCTCTTCCGGGCTGGCGTTCGTGCCGCTTGCCATCACGCCAACCTACTGCGCCACCAAGGCCGCCATTCACTCGTACACGCAGTCGCTGCGCTGGCAGCTTCGCAATGCGAGCATCGAAGTGCTGGAGATCATCCCGCCCTACGTGCAAACGGAATTGATGAACGGCGCCGAAGATCCTCGCGCTATGCCGCTGAAGGATTTCGTCGCCGAAACGATGTCGCTGCTCACGCGGCAGCCTACGCCGCCGGAGATCGCAGTCGAGCGCGTCCAGCTCCTGCGCACCGCGGCGGAAACGGGCAAGTACGACGCTACCTTCCACGGCATGAACTCGAGTTTCTAATCCTGTGAGAAGGGGCGTGTTGCGTCCCATCGAGCCGCGGTATCGATGGGCGCAACACTTTGAGTGCGACCCGTGGAGGAGTCACCGAACACTCCGCTATCTGCGCCGTCGCGCATTGAGGACCACCATCTTTGGTGTTGCAAATCTCACGCGGTCCTTGCCATACTGATCAATCTGCAAAGGGGGATATATGCACGCCCCTGGTCACTTTTCGGAATATCGCAAATGCAATCCGCTTCTGCCTGCCTTTTTTGCATTCCTGCTTCTTCCCGCCTGTAACTTCGCACAGCCCGCTTATAAAGAGACCGTGCTGTACACGTTCACGGGCGGCGCGGATGGTGGTCAACCTCAGGGAAACCTCATCGCAGACTCCAAGGGAAATCTCTACGGCACTGCGCAAACAGGCGGAAACACCACGGCGCCCGCGTGCGGGTCTCAGTCGGTCCCGGGCTGCGGAGTCGTCTTCGAGCTGAGCCCACCAGCCGCCGGGTCCACCACCTGGACCGAGACTGTGCTCTACAGATTCAAAGGCGGAGCCGACGGCATGTGGCCGATGGCGGCGCTGGTCTTTGACTCGCATGGAAACCTCTACGGCACGGCCTATACAGGGGGCATCCAGACGTCGTGCCAGTACCCTGAAGCACCCCTTGGCTGTGGCGTCGTCTTCGAGCTCAGCCCGCCCGCCGCCGGATCGACCGCATGGACCGAGCGCGTGATTTATACGTTCACCGGGCAATTGCATTCGGACGGCGCCGGCCCGATGTCCACGCTGGTATTCAACAAGGGAAGCTTGTACGGAACCACCTTCACTGGCGGATCTCCCAATTCCTGTTTGGGCGCGGGCGTCGCGGGCTGCGGCAGTATCTTCCGGCTGACCCCTCCAGCCTCGGGGACCGGCCCATGGACGGAGACCATCCTTTACTCGTCCGGACCGGGGTGGCTGCCGACCGCGGGCGTCGTCTTTGACGCGGCTGGAAACCTGTACGGCACGGAATCGTACGGCGGCAATACAGGCTGTACCTTATCGACTTATGTCTACGGCTGCGGGATCGTGTTCAAACTCAGCCCGCCCGCGACCAGCACCGGCAATTGGACCGAGACTGTGCTGCACGTGTTCACCGGCGGCGCCGACGGCGCCAGGCCGATCGGAGGGCTGATCCTCGACACGAAGGGCAACCTGTATGGGACCACCCACAGCGGTGGAGGCGATTATGGCGGTTCCGGTGTGGTGTTCCGGCTCAGCCCGCCGGCAAGCGGTACCGGCCCGTGGACCGAGACCGTGCTTCACACGTTCATCACCGTAAGCGTTGTCGACGGCGGCTTCCCACTGGCAGGTCTGGTTGGCGATGCGAAAGGCTACCTGTACGGCACAACGTCGGTATACGGCAAAACCCCGACCGGCGGGTATGGCAGAGGCGTCGTCTTCATGCTGGGTCCGCCATTGACGGGCACAGCGGAGTGGAACGACGATGTGCTGCATACGTTCTGCTCCTCCACCAATTGCACCGATGGCGTGCACCCGGTAGCCGGTCTCATCTATGACTGGAGGGGGAACATCTATGGAACCACGCAGTCCGGTCCAGACGGGACAAATTGCGCGAGATTCGGTTGCGGAGTGGTGTTCAAGCTCAGTCTGACGCAATTCCCGGCCGCATCCAAGGTCCTGCTGAAGCTGACTCCCGCAAGCGTCCCAATCGGCACCACAGCGCTGGTCAGCATGACGGCGACTGCACTCGATCAAGACGGGCCCGGAACCCCGAACGGACCTATCACGTTTCTCAATGGGTCAACCCAGGTGGGGAGCGGGACTCTGAGCGCCGGCTCCGTCACCGTCGGATACGACGCCAGCAAGCTGGCCCTCGGAACCTACTCCATCACCGCTCACTACTCGGGGAATGCTCTCTTTGGTGCGGCGACATCGGCAGTGGCGAAGCTGACCATCATACCGCCGCTCGCGGCCACTCCGGCATTTTCTCCGAGCCCCGGCAAGTACACATCAGCCCAGAAGGTGAGTTTGTCCGACACTACGTCCGGAGCTACCCTCTACTACACAGCGGACGGCAAGACCGCACCATCCCCGAGCACCGGAACGCACTACACGGGCCCGATTACAGTCTCGGCGACTGAGACGATCAAGGCCATGGCCACTGCGCCAAATCACAGCAACAGCGCGGTGGCGACAGGGACCTACACGATCCTCAAGCCTCAGACCATCTCCTGGCCGCAGATTTCAGGCACCCATTATGCTGCAACGACGCTGACGCTGACCGCCACGGCAAGTTCGGGACTTGCGGTCACTTACGTTTCAAAGACGACGACGGTCTGTACGGTATCCGGCGCAAAGGCATCACTGCTGGTGGCCGGCACATGTACGATCCAGGCATCGCAAGCCGGCAATTCGGTTTATGCTCCGGCGCCGTCCGTGACCCGGAGCTTCACGGTGACCGCCAAGTAGTAAGCGGCGAGGACCGAGCCGGAAAGTCCCGCGGGCCTGGCGCTGAAGAAGACCACCCGCACGGGGAGACTGTTCCGCATACGGTCCGCATGCTGGCGCGCCTTCTTGACATCTCGACATCCCGGCGATAGAAGGGGTGTGCCTTCTTGAGGACGGGAACAACATGCCCAAATCAATGTCTCGCCGCGCGTTTCTGCAAACGACTGCGGCTGCGGCCGGGGCCGCGCTTACATCGAGCTCGACTCACCTTGAAGCGGAGCCAGGCTATGCCGCTTCCGGTTACACCGCTCCCAGCGATCGCATTCGCTTCGGCATCGTCGGCGTAGGCATGGAGGGCAGTGGAGTCCTCACTACCGCCGTAGCGCTGCCCGGCGTGGAGTGCGTTGCCGCCGCCGATCTCTACGATGGGCGCCACACGCTGGCCCGCGAGATCGTGGGCAAGCCGATCAAGACCACGCGCCGCTACCAGGAACTGCTCGATGACAAGTCCATCGACGCGATCCTCATCGCGGTGCCCGACCACTGGCACAAGCAGGTGGTGGTGGATGCGCTCGCCGCGGGCAAGGACGTCTATTGCGAAAAGCCGATGTCGCACAATCCCGCCGACGGCGTCGCCATGGTGGCCGCGGCAAAAAAGACCGACCGCATTGTGCAGATCGGCGCGCAGCGAACCAGTTCGGTGCTCTGCGCGAAGGTGAAAGAGATGATCGCGAATGGCGCCATCGGCGACGTCAACCTGATCGAAGCCACGATGGGCCGCAACGATCCCACGGGAGCGTGGGAGTATCCGCCGCCGCCCGACCTGTCACCGCAGAATCTCGACTGGGACACCTGGCTTGGCACAGCGCCGAAGAAGCCGTTCGATCCCTACACGTTCGCGCGGTGGCGCTGCTGGAAGGAATATGGCACAGGCGTGGCCGGCGACCTGCTCGTGCATCTCATCAGCGGCATGATGGTTTCCGTCAGCATCAATGAAGTGCCGAAGCGCGTGTCGGCGTTCGGCGGCATCTATCGCTGGAAGGACGGCCGCAACATGCCCGACGTGCACGCGGTGCTGTTCGAATACATGGGCATCCCGGTCTACATGCGCCTGAGCCTCGACTGCGAAATGGCGGAAGTGACGCGATTCCAGGGCTCGAAAGGCCTGATCGAACTGCGCGAATTCTCGGTGACCTACTCGCCGCAGACCGGCGAGGACACCGCGCCCAGCTACTACTCCGGTGGATTCCCGGGCGCCATGCGCGCCGCCTACGTAAAGGAGTGGCACGAGAAGCACGACCCTGCGCCGGGCAAGGAACCCGCGCCCGAGAGCTTCACCATCAACGGCAACGATTACGACGATCTGCGGCCGCATGTCTGGAATTTCTTCGAGGCGGTGCGCTCGCGCAAACCCGTGGTGCAGGATGCGGTGTTCGGCCACCATGCCGCGCTCGCCTGCCATCTCGCCAACGAATCCTACTTCCGCGGCGCGCCCGTGCGCTGGGACGAAGCCTCTCAATCGATTCAATCGCTCGCATAGCCGGAGAGAACGCATGAAACTCGCACAGGCACGCTCATTGACGGTCATCCTGCTCATCGCCGCGCTTTGCGGTGCGTCCGGCTTTGCGCTCGCGCAGGAGCCGCCGCCCGATCCCGACTCTGCCTTCCTCGGCCGCTGGGACTTGACTCTCACGGCGGGCGATCACGAATACCCCTCGTGGATCGAAATCGGCAAAGAGCACGGGAAGCTCACCGCACTGTTCACCGGGCGGTGGGGCAATGCGCGCCCGCTGCCGCAGATTTCGATCGCGGGAACCGAGATCACCTTTGTCTCGCCGAAGGCGGAGGAAGACTCCAAAGCCGACATGCTGTACCAGGGCGCGCGCAATGGGGAAAGCCTCTCGGGCACGGTCACAGGGCCGGACGGCACGACGTGGAAGTGGACGGGCGTGAAGGCGCCCAGCCTGGAGCGCTCGGGCACGCCGCAGTGGGGCAAGCCCATTCAGCTCTTTGACGGGAAGGACCTCAAGGGCTGGCACCAGAGCAAGGCTGGCCCGCCTGACTGGACCGTGAAGAATGGCATGCTGGTCAGCCCGGGCAATGGCCCGGAGCTGATCGGCGACCGCAAGTTCCAGGACTTCAAGCTGCACGTGGAATTCAACTGCGGCAAGGACGCGAACTCGGGCGTCTACCTGCGCGGCCGCTACGAGGTGCAGATCGAAACCGAATCGCAGGGCGAGCCGCCCAGCCACCACACCGGCGGCGTCTACGGGTTCCTTGCGCCCACGCCCGAGCAGCCGCGCACTCCCGACGTGTGGCAGACCTTCGATATCACGCTGGTTGGCCGCAACGTCACGGTCGTTCTCAACGGCAAGACGGTAATCGACGACCAGGAAATTCCCGGCATCACCGGCGGGGCTCTGGACAGCCATGAAGGGGAGCCTGGGCCGATTTATCTGCAGGGCAGCGAAAAGGGGCACGTGCAGTTCCGGAAGATCACCCTCACTCCGGCGAAGTAGCCGGGACCACCCACTCATCCGGTTCTTGATTTTCGCTTTTATGGCGAACAAGCGGCGATGGGGAATGTGGTGGCGGTCACAGGCGTTTTGCCAAGGCCCAACAAGCAAGGAACGGGGGGATGGCTGAGGGCAGGGGGAATGGCGGGCTGCTCCGATCGATCAGAGTGCCGTTTCGCTGCGTTTGCGGAAGACCACCTTCAACTCGCTCCGCCACTGCTCCGCCACAGCAATCAGCTCCCACTCAACCTGCGGCGACAGATATCGCAACACCGTCGCGTTTGCCGGATGGATTCGCAACGCGGGCGCGGCGAGCACGAGGCGCGGCGGCAGCGGGGATACCTCCGCCCCTGCAAAATACCCTGCTCGCTCGAATGCCGACAGCATCCGGCCGTCTGGCCCCCGCGCGCGATCTTCATTGAGCGCCCGCACCCGGATCCAGTAATCGAGGGCCTGCAGGGGCAGGTGCAAATCCTCATCCGCCTTCAGTTCCAGCACAACAAGCCGGCCATCGCGATCGAGCGTGAGCAGGTCGAGCATGCCCCGGTCGCCGGCGCTGAGCGCCGGCACCTGCGAATACACCAGGTCATCGCGAAATCCCGGCAGCACGTCGATCATCGACGCGCGCATGCGTGATTCCAGCCATCGTTCGGGCTGCAGGCGGAACAGCGGATCGCCGTGCACGCCATCCGCATGCCGGCTGGCGAACAGCCGTTGCAGCAGATCGCGGCACAGCGCTTCGGTGTCCGCGTCCAGCGGCGTCTCGTTCGCTCCCGCCCCGAACGTGACCTCATCCGCCCGCGCAAACGAAGTGGCTGAGGCGCCGTGCCGCACCCGCGCAAATTCGAGCCCATGCAGGAGCAGCGCGACCTCCGTGGCCGACCTCGCCTGCAGTTCCACCCGTTCGCGGAACTCTGCGGGCACCAGCGCGAGCACGCGATCGACCCCGGCGCGACAGCGTTCGATGGCGGCCTGTGGCGAGAACGCATGCACCAGCCGCGATTGCATATTCCCCGTGTCGCGGAAATCCACGGGCGCCAGTTCCTCGGTCTTTTGATCGAGCGTGAAGAGCTGAAAGTCCGCCGCCGCGTGGTTCAGCCATGCCATGCGTTCTGCCGTGATTCGCCAACTCCCGGCCGGCACAATCACTTTCAGCCCGCCGACGTGCCGGCGCGCATCCACATGCTGCCTGCAGTACTCGAGCCAGAGAATGCCCAGGGTGAGAATGCCGTCGATGGCCGCGGCCGATTCCGATTCGCCGATCCCGATCACCGCCTCGGCCGCAGTGCCCTTCAGCAGCCGGCCGCGGGCATACGCCGGACCGAAGCTGTGCTCCAGGTCCATCGCCGAACGCATTCCCTCCGCGGTCCAGCCCACCAGGTTTCTGGTGAGCGCGCGTTCCAGCAGCCGCTGATAATTCCTGCGCGCTGCATCGCGCGTGGTGGGAGTGCGGCGGTCGCCTGAGGGAACGAACTCCAGCGACTCCGGCTTCGCCGCGCCCATCCGCCGCGTGGTCACGCGCAGGCAGTTCGCTCGCGCCTGCACGCCAATCACGGTGCGCGCTATATTGCGCTCTTCGTTCCAAAACTGCAGCAGGCATCGCCCGTGCGACTCGCCGACGGAATACTTCGCGCTTCGCATATCGAAGAGCACGCGGCCATCCGCGAGCACCGCGGAGGCCGGATGCTCGGCAAGATAGGTTTCCAATTCCTTGGCGAGCTGCTGCGGCGCGGGCCCTTGCGCATCCGCCGCGGACGCGCGCGCACCCATTGACGCCTTCGGCCCGGGCATGGAGTTACCAGCCCATCCGCTCGCGCAGCCGCGTGATGTGCGCGGTGTGGTGCTTCGAGTGCCACGCGTAGAGGGCGAGGTTGTTGCTCAAGGTGATCTGGCCCCGTTCGGGATGGCGGAACGTCTTGCCATACTCCGCATCGGTCATGGATTCGAGCAGGCTGAGCAGCCGCGCGTGCACCGCCGCAGTAAATGCCAGCGACACCTCCACCGGCAAGCGGCTGTCCGGCAGCTTCGCCCACGCCGCCTCGTCATACGCCTTGATGGTCGGATCGTCTTCCGTCAGCGCCAGCTTGAACCGGATATAGGCGTTGGCGTGGCTGTCGGCCACATGGTGCACCAGTTGGCGCACGGTCCATCCGCCGGCGCGGTAGGGCGTATCGAGTTGGGCATCGTCAAGCCCGGCAACGGCGGCGCGCAGGTGCTCCGGGAGCCGGCGCACGGCCTCGATCTGTTGCTCACGGCTTCCGGCCGCAGCGGCATTGAAGCGGCCAATGGGATAGCGGAATTCGTCCAGGTGCGGCATGGGTTCAGACATGGCTCGAACCTATCACGCTGGGGAGGGCGGGAAGCGAGGGGCGGTTCCTGATCACGCGATGGACGAGAGCCCGGCCGCCGGTTACACGCTTTGGTGCCGATGCGCGTGATGGTGATGGCGCAGATGCATGTGGTGTCGAAGATGATGGCGATGGCGCCGCTGCGCCCCGAATGCGCTCGGAGACACCAGCGCCAGCAACAACGCGCAAAGTACAAGCTTCTTCATGGATAGAGCGTAGCACCAGGCCGATTCCGCTGCACCTGGACCTCTCCCAGACATGAAAGGCCCGCATCAAGTTGGGAACGGGCAGTTGTGCGGGCCCCGGGAGCGCCGACCGAGCCGCGCCCGCAGAGCCGCGCCCGCCGAGCCGCGCCCGCCGCAACTCGAGCAAGCGTAAAATCATAGGTGATGACTTCTCCCGCGGCCACGCCCGCTCCCAGCCACAAACGCTACTTCTTCGACAAGTTTGGAGTTACGGAACGCCTGCTCGAGCGCTGCCTGGGCGAAGCGCTTTCAGCGGGCGGCGACTACGCCGATCTCTACTTCGAATCGGTCACCGCCATCTCCCTCGGGGTGGATGAGCAGATCGTCAAGTCGGCCAGCCAGGGCACCAGCGCCGGCTGCGGCATCCGCGTCATCTCCGGCGAGCGCACCGGCTACGCGTACACCGACAACCTGAATTCCGACCGCCTGTTGCATGCCGCGCGCACCGCCGCGCTTATCGCGTCAGGACCAGCCAAGACCCAGGTTCAGGGTTTCACCGAGCCCGCTGTTCCCGATCTCTACCCCGTCCCGCTCGGCGGATTCGACCTCGAACTGGCTGCGCGGCTGGAACTCATTCTGCGCGTCGATCGCGCTGCCCGCGCCTTCGATCCCCGCATCGTGCAAGTGCGCGCCGGCTACTCGGAGGAGCTTCGCCGCATTCTCATGGCCGGCTCCGACGGATCGTTTGCCAGCGATACCCAACCCCTCTGCCGCCTGAACGCTTTCGTCATTGCCCGGGATGAAAAGAGCACGACCAAGGGTTCTGCCGGAGCGGGAGGCCGCGCCGGGCTGGGCCAGTTTGCCGGCTCGAAAAGCCCGGAGCACCTGGCGCAGGAAGCCGCGCGGGGCGCCCTGCTGCAGCTTGGCGCCGTCGCTGCGCCGGCAGGCGAAATGGAAGTGGTCCTTGGCCCCGGCTGGCCCGGGATCCTGCTGCATGAGGCCGTGGGCCACGGACTCGAGGCCGACTTCAACCGCAAGGGCACCTCGGCATTCACCGGCCTGGTGGGCAAGCCGGTGGCCAGCTCGAAGGTGACGGTGGTCGACAACGGCACCATGGAAGGCCGCCGCGGCTCGCTCAATGTGGACGACGAGGGCTCGCCGACGCAGGAGACCGTCCTCATCGAAAACGGCATCCTCAAGGGCTACCTTACTGACAAGCTTTCGGCGCGGCTGATGGGCACGGCGAACACCGGGTCCGGCCGGCGCGAAAGCTACCACTGCATCCCCATGCCGCGCATGACCAACACCTACATGCTTGCCGGCGAAGACGATCCGGAAGACATCATCCGCTCGGTGAAAAGGGGCCTCTACGCGCCGAACTTCGGCGGCGGCCAGGTCGATATCACGAACGGGAAGTTCGTCTTCTCGGCCTCAGAAGCGTATTTGATCGAGGACGGCAAGATTACGGCGCCGGTGCGCGACGCCACGCTGATCGGCAACGGCCCGGAGTCGCTCAAGCATGTTTCCATGGTGGGCTACGATCTCAAGCTCGACGAGGGAATCGGCACCTGCGGCAAGGACGGCCAGAGCGTGCCGGTGGGCGTCGGCATGCCGACCATCAAGCTTGACCGAATGACGGTGGGCGGGACGGGCAGGTGAGAATCCAATGCTTCAGGCCGCGTGCTCCTCGCCCGCAATGGGCAACTGCAGCTCGATGCGATCGTGTATCACCTTCGGAGCCACGCGGCCGCGCGGTCCTCGCTCCAGGCGCACCAAACCATAATGAGCCATCGTCTTCAGAGTGCGAGAGAGATTGGATTTCCGCCGCCCGGTGAGCCGTTCAAGATCGTCCAGCGAAGACGGACGGTGCTCTGCAATGACGCGGAGCAGATCACGGTTCGCGGCAGAAAGAACCTTCGCGAACGATTCCGTTGAAGGGAACCACACGCGCGGTTCATCCGGTGCAAGCTTGCGCTCTCCCCGTGCCAGCGCCAGGGTCAATGCTTTCATCTGCTCATAAGTTGCGATCCCTACCCTGAGCGTTCTCATGCGCAGCCCCCTCTTTCCTTGAGCACCGCATCCACCTCCGCCCAAAAATCGTTCAGGAGAGTCGCGGCATCCTGGTATTCGTAGGCCCGTATGATGCGAAGCCGATGTCGGTGGTCCTGGGTCTTGCCGCGCTTCTGTCCCTCCACCGGATGGGCATTATCAAATCCGACCAGCCTCTCTCCGTTTCTTCCGTGGAGCGTAAGGGAGTAGTCGAGCCCGTGGGGCTTGTCCACAGTGGAGGGCACGCGAGTCACCACGAATTTCACCCAGAGCCCGGCGTCGGGATCAATCACCATGGTCACTCCGTCCAACTCCAGCAGCGCATCAAGGGCAGGATCGTGCCTCTGCATTTGCTGAAAAGATTATCACTTCCAGATAATCAAAGACCAGACGTTGGAGGCTGGTTATCCTCCATGACCTTCGGGTCTTTCCAGGAACGAGGAAACCAGGCCCCCAGGGGAAGGGAACTGGCAAAGGTGGTGCGGCGGACGGGTTCTCTGTACAATGCTCTCTACATTGTTCGCTCTCTACATAGCTCCACAATGCGTCTAATGGTGTGACATGCGTCGTCGTATCGCTTCCGTGCTGCTTTCCCTTCCCCTGGCGGCCGCCCCTGCGTGGGCGCAACTTGCACCGTCTCCCGATGCGCCGCCGGTCAGCCACGCTCCCGCGCAGCCGGAAGACGACCAGCCGGCGGCCAGCTTCAAGCTGCAAGTCAGTTTGGTAGACCTGTTCTTCACCGTGAAGGACAAGTCGGGACAACTGGTTCCCCACCTGAACAAGGACAACTGCACGGTGGAGGAAGACAAGCAGCCGCAGAAGTGGCGGAACTTCTCCTCGGAAACGGACCTGCCGCTGACCCTCGGCATCCTTCTCGACACATCCGGCAGCCAGCAGGATGTGCTTCCGCTTGAGCAGCAAGCGGGGAGCCAGTTTCTGGAGCAGGTTCTGCGGAAGAAGGACGAGGCATTCCTGCTGTCGTTCGACGTGAACGTAGATCTTCTGCAGGACTATACGAACTCGGCGCGCCTGCTCTCGCGGGCGATGAGCAAGGCGCAGATCAATACCGCTGGAGGCAACGGCGCTTCCGGCATACCCGGGCTTGGCGGCGGCACGGTTCCCGTGTACGGCACGCCCAAGGGGACGCTGCTCTATGACGCGATCTATCTTGCGGCCAACGAAAAACTGGCCCAGGAGACAGGACGCAAGGCGCTCATCATCCTCACCGACGGCGACGATCAGGGGAGCCGGACCAGAATCCAGGACGCGATTGCGGCGGCGCAGCGCTCGAACGCGATCATCTACGTGATCTTGATTGCCGATACCGGGTTCTACGGCGGCTTCAACATGG
>Ga0134126_10006823_pt1 | contig 14348 bp, 16 predicted proteins | sample KB31752_FD_96881 | JGI IMG/M metagenome (GOLD analysis project Ga0134126, IMG submission 96881) | Terrestrial soil microbial communities with excess Nitrogen fertilizer from Kellogg Biological Station, Michigan, USA - KB3-175-2 | ecosystem: Environmental > Terrestrial > Soil > Unclassified ... | reverse complement strand
GAGGCGTGTGATCGGGACGGGCTTTTACGAGCCGTCCCAGAAAGTGACATCAAATGACCGATAACCTCTCTCCCCGCGAGATCGTTGCCGAGCTCGACCGCTATATCGTGGGCCAGGCCGACGCCAAGCGCGCCGTGGCCGTGGCGCTGCGCAACCGCTGGCGGCGCCAGCAGCTTCCCGAGGAGCTGCGCCGCGAGGTGACGCCCAAGAACATCCTGATGATCGGGCCGACCGGCGTCGGCAAGACCGAAATCTCACGCCGCCTGGCGCGGCTGGCGCAGGCGCCCTTCCTCAAGGTCGAGGCGACCAAGTTCACGGAAGTGGGCTATGTCGGCCGCGACGTCGAGCAGATCGTCCGCGACCTGGTCGAGGTCGGCATCGGCCTATTGAAAGATCTGCAGCGCGCCGAAGTCGAGCAGAAGGCGAAGCAGAACGCCGAGGAGCGCATCCTCGACGCGCTGGTCGGCTCGTCCGCCTCGCCCTCGACCCGCGAGAACTTTCGCGAGAAGCTCAAGGGCCACGAGCTGGACGACCGCGAGATCGAGATCGAGGTGAACCCGGCCGCCGGCACCGGCCAGCCGCTGTTCGAGATTCCCGGCCAGCCCGGCGCCGGCATGGGGATGATCAACCTCTCCGAGATGCTCGGCAAGGCGATGGGCGGCCGCGGGGTCAAGCGCAAGGTCAAGGTGTCGGAAAGCTTCGACCTGCTGTTTGCCGACGAGACCGACAAGCTGCTCGACCAGGACGCCCTGCGGACCGACGCGGTCGAGCTCGTCGAAAACCACGGTATCGTGTTCCTGGACGAGATCGACAAGATCACCAATTCCGGGTTGCGCGGCGGCGCCGACGTCTCCCGCGAGGGGGTGCAGCGCGACCTGCTGCCCTTGATCGAGGGCACGACCGTTTCGACCAAATACGGGCCGGTGAAGACCGACCACATCCTCTTCATCGCCTCGGGCGCTTTTGCGGTCTCAAAACCCTCGGACCTGCTGCCCGAGCTGCAGGGCCGCCTGCCGATCAGGGTGGAACTGAAGGCGCTGACCAAGGACGACCTGATCCGCATCCTCAACGACACCGACGTCTCGGTGGTCAAGCAGTATGCCGCGCTGATCGGCACCGAGGGCGTCAACCTCGAGTTCACCGCCGACGGCATCGAGGCGATCGCCGACGCGGCGGTGAAGGTCAACGAGACGGTCGAGAATATCGGCGCCCGCCGGCTCTCCACCATCATGGAGCGACTGGTCGAGGAACTCTCCTTCGAGGCTTCCGACAAGCAGGGCCAGACGGTTTCGATCGACAAGGCCTATGTCGAGGGCAAGGTCGGGGCGCTGGTGGGGAATACGGACTTGTCGAAGTTCGTGCTCTAGCCACCAGCCATTTGGCTGGACCGACTTTTCGATTGCTGACAGGTAGGGCGGCGCGGGGAACCGGGTCGCCCTTTTTCCGGCTGGCATTCCTGTCTGGTGCCGCCCGGTGAGCTTGTCGAACGACGGGACGGGGGCGTTTCACGTGAATCGCCAGGAGCGCCGGCTCCCTCCCCCTCGTGGGGAGGGTGGGGTGGGGGTTAGTTCCGCGAGTGCAACGTTTGTGGCCACCCCCACCCGGCTGCCGCCACCCTCCCCACAAGGGGGAGGGAGCCCTCAAGCCGCCAGCAGAATGTCCAGCTGCTCGAACTGCTCGTCCCACGCGCCGGTGCTGGCGGACGCAAGCGCCTCGTCGAGCGCTTCCTTCGAAGGATAAAGCTCGTGCACGGTGACCAAGGTCACCCCCGCCTTTTCCTCAAAGGTCGCCGTGGTGACGGCACCGGCCTCGCCGGCTTCCTCGTTGGTCCAGACGATGCGGGCGTTCGGGATCACCTCGAGATAGCGGCCGAAGAAGGCCATCGGCTCGCCGGATGAGGGGTGGCCGAGAACGAGGCGGTAGCTGCCGCCGGTCCGAACGTCGAGCTCGCACGAGATCACCTTTATCCCGAGCGATTCCGGGAGCCACCAGCGCTGGAAGATCTCGGGCGTCGCCCACGCCTCGAACACGAGGCGGGCCGGCGCATTGAACCGGCGCGTGACGACGAGTTCCTTCGGCGAAACCCGTTCCGTCGTCGTGCGGCCCTTCGCCGGGGCAGGCTTACTCGCTCTTTGGTCCATCGTCCTTCTCCTTCAGTTTGAGTTCCTCGACAATCCGATCCAGCGCGTCGAACCGGGCGGCCCAGAGCTGGCGGTAGTTTTCAATCCAGGCCGCCTCTTCCTCCAGCCGGCTTAAGCCGAGCCTGCAGGTGCGCACCCGGCCGATTTTCTGCGTGGTGACGAGTCCCGCCCGCTCCAGCACACCGACATGCTTCTTCATGCCGGTCAGGGTCATGTGGAATTTTTCGGCGAGATCGGTGATCGACGCGTCGGCCCGACCGAGCTGCTCCAGAACACCACGCCGCGTGGCGTCCGACAGCGCGGCGAAAGAAGCGTCGAAATGCGATTGTGAATACTGAACCATATTGTTCAGTATTGCAGATGGATCAGGGCGGGGCAAGAGGGACCAGGGGTTGTACGACGACTTGGCCATACCCTTGGGACACCCCTCACCCTGTCCCTCGCTCCTTAGGGAGAGAGGGTGCCGGCAGGCCGGCGAGGGGTCGCCCCTTGCCCGACTCTGCCGCCCATGATTCAAGCGGACATGCCTCCCCACTCCAAAAATCCCCGCGACGTGCTGCGCACCGTCTTCGGCCATGCCGAGTTCCGCGGCCAGCAGGCGCGGGTGGTCGACCGAATGATCGCCGGCGGCAATGCCGTCGTGCTGTTCCCGACGGGCGCGGGAAAATCGGTCTGCTACCAGATCCCGGCGATCTGCCGGGAGGGCGTCGGCATCGTCGTTTCGCCGCTGATCGCGCTGATGCGCGACCAGGTCGAGGCGCTGAAGCAGGCCGGCATCGCCGCGGCGGCGCTCAATTCCTCGCTGGCGCCTGAAGAAGCGGCAGAAATCCGCCGGCAGCTCCGGCGGGGCGAGCTCGACCTGCTCTATGTCGCCCCCGAGCGGCTGACCTCGCCTGGCTTCGCCGATTTTCTCGGCGGCATCCGCATTGCGCTCTTCGCCATCGACGAAGCGCATTGCGTCAGCCAATGGGGCCATGACTTCCGCCCCGAATATCGCGAAATCCTCTCGATCACCGAGCGCTTTCCCGACGTGCCGCGCATCGCGCTGACGGCGACGGCGGACCCGGCGACGCGGGACGATATCATCGAACGGCTGGGGCTCGGGGACGCCGAGGTCTTCGCGACCAGCTTCGACAGGCCGAACATCTCCTACGCCATCGTCGAGCGCGATAACGGGCGGCACCAGTTGCTCGATTTCCTCGGCCGGCACCGGGGCGAAAGCGGCATCGTCTACTGCCTGTCGCGCAACAAGGTCGAGGACGTCGCGGACTGGCTCAACGGCCAGGGGGTTCGCGCCCTGCCCTATCACGCCGGGCTTTCGCCGCGGACCCGCGAAAAACATCAGGACGCCTTCCTCAAGGAGGACGGGCTCTGCCTCGTCGCCACGGTCGCCTTCGGCATGGGGATCGACAAGCCGGATATCCGCTACGTCGCCCATCTCGACATGCCCGGCTCGGTCGAGGCCTATTATCAGGAGACGGGCCGGGCCGGGCGCGACGGGCAGCCGGCCGAGGCCTGGATGGCCTATGGCATGGCCGATGTGGTGCAACGGCGGCGGATGATCGAGGAGGGCAATGCGCCCGACGCGGTCAAGCGCGTCGAGCGGCAAAAGCTCGAGGCGCTGCTGGCCATCTGCGAGACCACGTCCTGCCGCCGGCAGGCGATCCTCGGCCATTTCGGCGAGCAACACGATGGCGGCTGCGGCAATTGCGACACCTGCCTCTCGCCGGTCGCTGCCTATGACGGCACGGAAGTGGCGATCAAGGCGCTGGCGGCGATCTTCCGCACCGGACAGCGGTTCGGCGCGGCGCACGTCGTCAACGTGCTGACCGGCAAGGCCACCGAGCAGGTGCTGCGCTTCGGCCATGAAAAACAGAAGGTTTTCGGCGCCGGCAGCGAGCTCGACGGCCGTGGCTGGCAATCGGTGCTGCGGCAGTTGAGCGCCGCGGGGCTGGTGCTGGTCGACCATGCCGGGCATGGCGCGCTGGTGCTCAGCGAAGGCGCCGGCGCGGTCTTCAAGCGCGAGCGGCAGGTAATGCTCCGGGTGGACCGGCCGAAGAAAAAGGACGCCGTCCGCCGCTCGCTGCAGCAGGCGGTCGAGCTGCCGCCGCAGGATGCAAAGCTGTTCGAGGCGCTCAGGGCGGAGCGGCGGCGGCTGGCCGAGGCGCAGGGCGTGCCGCCCTATGTGATCTTCCACGATTCGACGCTCAAGGCGCTGGCCGTCGCCCGGCCGCGCTCCCTCACCGACATGGACGAGGTGCCAGGCATCGGCGCGGCCAAGCGCGACCGGTATGGGAAGATGTTCCTGGCGGTGATCGCGGCCGAGGGGGGTTAGGTTGCGGCGGCGGCGTGCGGCGGAGGCGGCGCCTTTCGCGGCTCGGCTAGCGCCTTGAGGCAGGCTGGCGGGACCTGAGTGCAGGCACCGGAAAACTTATCCCCGCCCTTTCCTCCTCGCTTATCCTTCCTCCCTCTTCGCCTCGAAGCGCGATCATGACGAGTGGTCGGGGCGAAGGATCGGTGGATCGGGAGTCGTCCCGGTCCGGGGTAGAGAGTTGGGACCTGCTCGTTGGCACGAGCACGTCGGCCGGGACGAGCCTCTGTTGGGCGGATCCCAAGGCAAGACGGAACGGCAACAGACGTTCCGTTGCAGCCGCCGGCGTCCGGAACAGCGCCGCAACCGGGTCCGGTCGTCCGTGAAGCCCCAAAACCCCGATCGCGTTGGCGAGGCCCTGTCTCACCAATCCTGCGGGACTACCCGCTCCGGGACGGAGCCTCGCCAATGCCGCTTCGCGGCGGCAGGTCGAATTCGCAAGGCAGGTCCGGGTCGCGCCGGACGCATGGTCATGCGCCTGCCTATCGGGCCTCATCCGCCGGGCATGACGCGGGGACCCGGCGGCGCAGCCTCACCACGAGGCGCCGCTGGATCGGCTCATCATGCTCTAGCCCTTGGAATTGGCCCGGCGGATCAGCTCGTGTTTGAGGAAAGTGACGTCTTCGGGTTTGAGTTTACCGATGTCGTTGGCCAGACGGTTGGCGAATTCGGTGGCTTCCGGCGAGAGGCCCGCGGTGTCGACCACGACGCGCGGGTCGGAGATTTCCGCCAGGCGCTGCAATTCCTCGGCCTCGTCCCAGATGACGTTGAAATAGGTGATGATGCGCTGCAGCAGCACCCAGGTCGGGGTGCCCCGCCGGCCGTGCTCGAGCGCCGAAAGATAGGCGCTCGAAACGTTGAGCGCCCGCGCCATCTCCTTGAGCGTAACGCCCCGCTCCTCGCGCAGCGCCCGCAGCTTCTGGCCGAGCGGGGTCATTTCGTCACCCGCCGCAGCCGGACATAGAAGGCGCCGTCGCCGCCATGGCCCTGGGCAGCCCTGTTCCAGCCGGCGATGAAGGGGGCCAGCTCCGGCTCACTGAGCCAGACCGGCAGCATGGCGCGCAGCACGCCGCGGTCGAAAATCTGGTAATCCTCGGTCTTCTTGAGGCCCTTGCCGGTGATCACCAGCAAGGTTCGGTCGCCGCGGGCGGCACGGGCCGGCACGAAGCGGAGCAGCGCGCCGCGCGCTTCTTGCTGGTGCATGCCGTGCAGATCGATGGTGGCATCGATTTCGATCCGGCCGCGCATCAGGCGGCGCCGCATATTGGGTTCGATCGGCCCGCCCGGCTCCGCGCGGGGCTTGCCGGCGGGCGGCCGGTAGGGCGGCAAGGTCGGTCCGCTCCAGCGCGCGGCTTTGTCGAAGATCGGCGGCGGGTGACCGTTGGCGGGAATCGGCAAAGGCCGGTCGGCCAGCTCGGTCGCATCCGGGAGACCGCTGAAGACGGGATCGGGCTTCAGCGGCGTCACGCTGTTCTTGACCGCGGTCCACAAATGCCAGTCCGGAAGGACCGGACCGCCTTTGCCCCCGCGCCTCGCCATCCGCCGATCCTTCCTTCGAGGCTATTCCAGCGAATTGGTAGCGACGAGCTTCCAGTTCGGATCGCGCGACTTCGGACTGCGGGAAAAGCTCCATTCGTCGGCGATCTGCTTCACCTGGCCGACGCTGCCCTCCACGATCGCGTCATCCTTGTCGCGGGTCACCGATACGACTTCCGCGTGGAACTGCACCGCGACCACCGCATTGCGCTTTTCGACGCCGGCATGCGAAATCTCGATGCGCGGCAAGCCGACAAAGGTGAAGTCGACCTTGTGACCGGCGGCTTCGCGTTCCGTCATGGCGTGGTCGAAGCCGTCATAGACATCCTTCTCGAGGAGATTTTTGAGGGTCTTGCGATCGCCCTGGGCGTAGGCGGTGAGGATCATCTCATAAGCCTGCTTGGCGCCTTCGAGGAACGGCTTGGGCGAAAACGTCGGATCGGCCTCGCCGATCGCCTTGAGGCCGGCCGCGACGGCCGCATCGCCGTGCGAGAGCTGCTCCACCTCGGCGTCGAACTTGCGCTGGCGCGCCTCGGCATCGAGGCCGCGCGGATCGACGGGCCGGGCAGTACCGGTAATAACGTTTTCCTCAAGCGGGCTCTCGGCCGGGCTGCCGGCTTCCGGCGGACGCTGACGGCCAATGCGGGTGCCGAGCACCTGCCGCAAACGGAACAGCACGACGATGGCGATACCGATGACGATGAGGGTTGGTATGTCGAAAAACTCGTCCATCGAACTCACTGGGCCGTTGACGTGGAACCGGAACCGCGCGCCGTCGCGATCCATGAGGCTTGCCTATATATAGGAAAAGCGGTTCCTGAAACCAGTTCACGATTGATCGAAGGCCGGCGGACCGCCCGATCCGGGCTTCAGCGGCGGAGGAGAAATCAGGATGATCGGACGTTTTCTCTACTTCGCGCTCCTGCTCGGACCTATCGTCGAGATCGCCGTTTTCGTGCTGGTCGCGCAGTCGATCGGCTTCTGGTCGGCGCTGGCGGGCATTCTGCTGCTATCGCTGGTTGGCGCCGCGATCATGAGCCGGCAGGGGTTTTCGCTGGTGGCCGAGATCCGCACGACCATCGGGGCGGGGCGCATGCCGGCACGGGCGCTGGCCGATGCCACGCTGGTCGGCGTCGCCGGGTTGCTGCTGCTGGTGCCGGGCTATGTCACCGACGTGCTCGGGCTGCTGCTGCTGATCCCCCCGCTCCGGCACGGTTTTTACCGCTGGCTGGCGCACCGGATGGGAATCGCGCCGGCGGCCCAGGCGGGCCGGCCTTCCGGCCCCAAGGTCATCGAGCTCGACAACGACGAATTCCGCTCGCCCTGAGGCACGCCGCGGTGCTTGTCGCCACGGCGCAAAAATGCTAGCGACCCGCCCACAACCCTAGAGGAATTTTTCGCGACATGGCCGAAGACAGCAGCGCCGAAAACGCTCAAAATGCGCAGAACGCGCAGCCCTCGCTGAGCCTTGTCGGCCAGTATATCCGCGACCTTTCGTTTGAAAGCCCCGGCGCGCCCGGCTCCATCATGCTCGGGCAGGGCAATCCGACCTTCAGCGTCGGCATCAATGTCGGGGTGCGCAAGCAGGCGGACGAGGTCTATGCCGTCGAGATCACGCTCAACGCCAAGGCCGACCGCGACAACGCGGTGCTGTTCGTGGTCGAACTGGTCTATGGCGGCGTCTACCGCATCCGCAACGTGCCGGAGCAGCAGCTTTCGCAGGTGCTGATGATCGAGTGCCCGCGGCTGATCTTCCCGTTCGCCCGGCAGGTGCTGGCGAGCGTCACCCAGCAGGGCGGCTTCCCGCCGCTGATGATGGAGCCGGTCGACTTCACCCAGGTCTACCTGCAGAGCCTGCAGCAGATGCAGCAGCAACAGCAGCAGAACGGCGGCGCTCCGGCGAACTGAGCCGGCGCTTCGGGGGCTGCTCGCCGATCAGGCGCTCTCGGCGTAATAGGCCCAGAGCGGCTCCTTGAGGGTGGCGAGCAGCGCCGCATGCGCTTCCCGCGTCGCCGCATCGAGACGCGACGGCAGCGGGACCGGCCGCTGCCGGGCGACCAGCTTTATGCCGCCGACCTCGACCTCCATCACGCCGGCCGACGCGGTGGTCAGCGCGAGGCCGACCTGGCGGCCGCCGATCAGCTCCAGATAGACGTCGGCGAGAATCTCGCTGTCGAGCAGCGCCCCGTGCAGGGTCCGCTTGGAATTGTCGATCCCGTAGTGCTTGCAGAGCGCATCGAGGCTGACCCTGGCGCCAGGATGGACCTGCCGGGCGAGCATCACGGTATCGATTACCTCGTTGCTGAGCACGGGGTGGGAAAGGCGCGTATGCTCGGCATTGAGGAAGCCGATATCGAAAGCCGCGTTATGGATGATCAGGGTGCCATCGCCGATAAAGTCGACGAAGTCGGCAATGATCTCGGCATATTTCGGCTTGTCCGAGAGGAAGTTGTCGGAGAGGCCGTGGACCTTGAAGGCGTCCTCCGGCATCGACCGTTCGGGGTTGATGTAGCGATGGAAATGCCGGCCCGTCGGGATGTGGTTCACGAGCTCGATGCAGCCGATCTCGACGATCCGGTCGCCGGCCAGCGGATTGAGCCCGGTGGTTTCGGTATCGAGGACGATCTCGCGTTTCATCGCTTACGGCGTTTCCTGCTGTCGGAGCCTGGCCACCAGCTCGCCGGCGGCGGCCTGGGTCGCCTCGATCGGTCCGGAGGTGTCGAACACATAATCGGCCCTGCGCCGTTTTTCATCCTGCGGCATCTGGCGGGCAAGGATGGTTTCGAGCTTTTCAACCGTCATTCCCGGACGCCTGAGGGCGCGCGCACGCAGGGTCGCCTCGTCCGTCACCGTCACGATGATCCGGTCGAGGCCATAGTCATGCCCGCCTTCAAAGAGCAGCGGGATATCGACAACCGCAAGCGGCGCACCGGTCCGTTCGGCCTCGGCGAGGAAGGCGGCGATCCGGGACCGCACCATCGGGTGGACAATGGCCTCGAGCGTCGCAAGCCGGGAAGGGGAAGCGACCAGCTGCGCACCGAGCGCCTGCCGGTCGATCCGGCCGTCGCGGACGACGCCGGGAAACGCCTCGCCGACCGGACCCACGGCTTCGCCCTGATAGAGCTGATGCACCGCATCGTCCGCCGAAAAGACGGGCACGCCCAGAGCGGCAAAAGCCTTGAGCAGCGTCGACTTGCCGCTGGCGATGGAGCCGGTCAGGCCGAGCTTCAGCGTCATAGCGTCGCCTCGATCCGCCGGCGCAGCTCGGGCGTGACGTCCGGCCGCACCCCGAACCAGGCCTCGAAACCGGGCACCGCCTGATGCAACAGCATGCCCAGCCCATCAACGGTCTTGAGCCCCCGCGCCCGCGCGTCGGCGAGAAGCGGGGTTTCCAGCGGCACGTAGACGAGATCGGTCACCAGCGCCTCGCCTGGCAGCCGGGCGAGCGGCAGCTGCTCGAAGCGCGTGCCGTGCATGCCGATCGAGGTCGTGTTGACGAGGAGACCGGCTCGGGGCGCGAGATCGGCGAAGGCTTCGAGCGGCGCCGGATGCACGGTCGGGCCCATTATTCCGGCGAGCGCTTCGGCCTTCCCCGCCGTGCGGTTCAGCAGGTGCACGCGCCTGACGCCGCGTTCCCGCAGCGCGACCAGCACGGCGCGGCAGGCGCCGCCGGCGCCGAGGACGATGGCTTCATCGAGACCATTGCTCCAGCCCGGCGCGTTCTGGTCGAGATTGCCGAGAAAGCCCATGAAATCGGTATTGAAGCCGTGGATGCGGCCACCAGCCTGGCCTACCAGCGTATTCACCGCCCCGATGGCCCTCGCCAGCGGATCGACGCTGTCGCAGAGGGCAAAGACCGGCTCCTTGTGTGGAATCGTCACATTGCCGCCGGCGAACTCTCCACGCCGCAGACGATCGATGAAGACCGCCAGATCATCCGGCGCGACGTCGATCGCCTCATAGCTGCCGTCGATCCCATAGGCATCGAGCCAGGTGCCGTGAATCAGCGGCGAGCGCGAATGGCTGATCGGATGGCCGATGACAAAGGCCTTTTTCGTCACGGCTCGATACTCTCCATTTCGTCGGTGGCGAAGCGGCGCAGGGCATGAAGAAGCGGCAGAAGCGGCAGGCCGAGGATGGTGAAATAGTCGCCGCGCACGGATTCGAACAGGCGAACCGAAGGCCCCTCGAGGCGATAGCTGCCGACGCAGCCCAGCACCGACTGTCCTTCGGCCGCAAGGATAGCGTCCCGTTCGGCATCGGAAAAGGTATGCATCACCAGCTCGGCGGTCTCGACGTGATCCCAGACGGACCGACCGGCGACCGCCAGGGCGACTCCGGCGTGGAGGGCGTGCGCCCTGCCCCGCAAGCGGTCGAGCTGGGCACGCGCCGCTGCGAGATCCCGCGGCTTGTGCAACACCTCATGCTCGACCACCAGCACCTGATCGGCGCCGATGATCACCGCCCCCGGATGCCTGGCGGCCACCGCTTCGGCCTTTGCCGTGGCCAAGCGACGGGCGATCTCGGCGGGCGGAGCTCCCTCACGCCTGAAGCGATCCTCGAGTGTGCGTTCGTCGATGCCGGCAGCCTCGCAAACCACCGCGAAACCCGCGCTTGCAAGCAGGTTTCGGCGGGTCTGGCTCTGGCTGGCAAGGATCAACACAGGGCGGGTTTTCCACATTGTCCCCGCTCCGGCAAGGACCCCGGCGCCGGTTCGGTGGTCCAGCGAGCGAAAGTGCCGGGTTATGCCCGCGACGCCGATAACCGTCCACAATCCGCGTTCGGGCGAGGGGTTCGCGACTCGAGTCGAGGGGTCTGGGGAAAAGCGATAAATCGGGCATGCGGATTCCCACAGGCCGTTAACGCCCCGTTTACCAATGCCGGCACCGTTAACACTTTGTTAAGCATTGCGATCCGGCGATATCCCAACAACGCATCGAAGGCTCGTCCACCATCTGTTAACCATCTGTCGGCGCGCGGCCGGCGGATGCGGGAAAGGTTGTGGTGCGGCGATAATTTATGCAAAACACCGCCATGATACTGATGATAAAGATTCAAGATTCTTTCTTGAAAGCTGCCGGTTGACCCCCTCCATCCGAAAACCCCTCCTCGAAACGGTGCTCGGCCGCCGCCAACCGCGCCCGCCAATCTGGCTGATGCGGCAGGCTGGCCGCTATCTGCCGGAATACAAGGAAGTGCGGGCTCATGCCGGGACTTTCCTCGAGCTCTGCTACACCCCACGGCTGGCGGCCGAGCTGACGCTGCAGCCGCTGCGGCGTTTCGATCTGGACGCGGCGATCCTCTTCTCCGACATCTTCGTCATTCCGGATGCGCTGGGACAGAAGGTCGACTTCGAGACCGGCGGAGGGCCGCTAGTTACGCCCCTTACGCCCGCCGACATCGCCCGACTGACGCCGGAGCGGGTTGTGGAAACGCTGGCGCCGGTGCTGGAGGCAGTCGAGCGGGTGCGGAGTGCCCTGCCCCGGGAGAAGACGCTGATCGGCTTCTGCGGCGCTCCCTGGACGGTTGCGACCTATATGCTGGGCGGACGGGGATCGTCGGATCAGGCAGCGGGGCGGCTTTTCGCGCTGCGCGAGCCCGTCGCCTTTGCGGCGCTGATGGATATTCTGATCGAAGCGAGCGTCAGCTCGCTTGTCGGCCAGCTGCGCGCCGGCGCCGACGTGGTTCAGCTGTTTGAGAGCTGGGCGCAGAATCTCGACGAGCTCTCGTTTGCGAACCAGGTCATCGCGCCCAACCGGCGGATCGTCGAAGGGGTGCGGGCGGCGGTGCCAGATGCGCCGATCATCGGCTTTCCGCGGGCGGCGGCGGGCATGCTCGGGCGCTATGCGCTCGAAACCGGCGTCAACATGGTCGGGCTCGACCAGGCCGTCCCGCTGGCGCTTGCCCGGGAACTGGTGCCGGAGGGGGTTGGCGTGCAGGGCAATCTCGATCCGTTGCGACTCGTTGCGGGGGGTGAGCAGATGGCGCGCCGGGCGGACGAGATCGTCGCTGCCTTCGCGGACCGGCCGCACGTCTTCAATCTCGGACATGGCGTGGTGCCGGAGACGCCGGTCGAGCACGTTGCGGCGCTGGTCGAGCGGGTAAAACGGGGGTAGCGGATGTGGATTTTGTGGGTCAAGGCGCTGCACGTGATCTCGGTGATCGCCTGGATGGCGGGCATGATGTATCTGCCGCGCCTCTTCGTCTACCACGCCGATTCGGAACGCGGCTCGATCCAGTCCGAAACGTTCAAGATCATGGAGCGGCGGCTCTATCGCGGCATCATCACGCCGGCGATGCTGGCGACCTTCCTCTTCGGCCTGATCATGATCTTCGATGGCTTGGTCGACTGGCACCAGGGCTGGCCGTGGGTGAAGGCGGTCTTCGTGATCGCCATGACGGCCTATCACGGCATGCTCGGGCGCTATCGCCGGGCGTTTGCCGAGGACCGCAACGACAAGTCGAGCAAGTTCTTCCGGTCGATCAACGAGATCCCGTTCCTGTTCATGATCGTCATCGTGATCATGGTGATCGTGCAGCCATTTTGAGGAAGGAATCGGAGATTAACGTGAGGTGGCTCTTTTCCTGAACCATTATGCCGGTCCTGCGAAAGCCGGACCCCGGTTTCAGGGCGGTGGAGGGACGGCGGCCGACAGATTGCTGCCATTCGACCGTAGGTCTCTCATGGCCTTGGCGACTGAAATCGCTCCGCCGGAGCGCTTTCGCGGCTTTGCGGCCGCCCTAGAGTTTCACGTGAATCCTCGGCTGAGGCGCCATGGCGCTTGAATGTCCGCGGCGTTCACGCTATTTACCCATCATCCTTTGCCGCATCGGCTCGGCGACCCGCTTCGCCCCGGCGGTACTCCCCTCCTTCCTGCCGTTCCCCACCTCCTCTAAGGGTCAGATTTCCTCATGCAGAATATGAAGCTCAGCGAGCTCAAGGCCAAGACGCCGGCCCAGTTGCTGGAGTTTGCCGAGGAGCATCAGGTCGAGAACGCCTCGACGATGCGCAAGCAGGAGCTGATGTTCGCGATCCTCAAGGAGCTCGCGGCGCAGGAAGTAGATATTACCGGCGAAGGCGTCGTCGAGGTGCTGCCTGACGGCTTCGGCTTCCTGCGCTCGCCGGATGCCAATTACCTGCCCGGCCCCGACGACATCTATGTTTCGCCCAGCCAGATCCGGCGCTTTTCACTGCGGACCGGCGATACGGTCGAAGGCCAGATTCGCTCGCCCAAGGAAGGCGAGCGCTACTTTGCCCTGCTCAAGGTCAACACGATCAATTTTGAAGACCCGGACAATGTCCGGCACAAGATCAATTTCGACAATCTGACGCCGCTCTATCCTGAAGAGCGGCTGCGGCTCGAGCTGCCGGACCCGACGATCAAGGATAAGAGCGCGCGGGTGATGGACCTGGTAGCGCCGATCGGTAAGGGGCAGCGAGCCCTGATCGTTGCGCCGCCGCGAACGGGAAAGACCGTACTGTTGCAGAATATCGCACAGTCGATCGCGACCAACCATCCGGAATGCTACCTCATCGTGCTGCTGATCGACGAGCGGCCGGAGGAAGTCACCGACATGCAGCGCTCGGTCAAGGGTGAGGTGATTTCCTCGACCTTCGACGAACCCGCCTCGCGGCATGTGCAAGTGGCTGAGATGGTGATCGAAAAGGCCAAGCGCCTTGTCGAGCACAAGCGGGATGTGGTGATCCTGCTCGATTCGATCACCCGACTCGGCCGCGCCTACAACACTGTGGTCCCCTCCTCCGGCAAAGTGCTGACCGGCGGTGTGGACGCCAATGCGCTGCAGCGGCCGAAGCGCTTTTTCGGCGCGGCGCGCAATATCGAGGATGGCGGTTCGCTGACGATCATCTCGACGGCGCTGATCGATACCGGCAGCCGCATGGACGAAGTGATCTTCGAAGAATTCAAGGGCACGGGTAACAGCGAAATCGTGCTCGACCGCAAGGTTTCCGACAAGCGCATCTTCCCGGCGATGGATGTCACCAAGTCGGGCACCCGCAAGGAAGAACTCCTGGTCGAGCCGGATATCCTGAGGAAGATGTATGTGCTGCGGCGCATCCTCAACCCGATGGGGACGGTCGACGCGATGGAATTCCTCATGGATAAGCTGCGGCAGACTAAAACGAATTCCGACTTCTTCGATTCGATGAACACCTGAGCCGACCTTGACGGCGCTGGGCTTTTCGCTGCCGGCGGCTCTGGCCGAGGATGTCGCGACTGGCGATGCGCGAAGGTGACACGATTGCGGCCTTGTCGTCGGGCAGCGTCCCGTCGGGGGTC
>Ga0134126_10006822_pt1 | contig 14348 bp, 9 predicted proteins | sample KB31752_FD_96881 | JGI IMG/M metagenome (GOLD analysis project Ga0134126, IMG submission 96881) | Terrestrial soil microbial communities with excess Nitrogen fertilizer from Kellogg Biological Station, Michigan, USA - KB3-175-2 | ecosystem: Environmental > Terrestrial > Soil > Unclassified ... | reverse complement strand
GTCCTGCCTGCTTTGTGACACCGTGGAGCGGGAACGGCAGGCGGGCGAGCGCGTCGTCTGTGAAAACGCCGGCTTTCTGGCGATCGTTCCCTTCTGGGCCTACTGGCCCTTCGAGGTGCTTCTGCTCAGCAAACTGCACTGCGCGGGTCTCACCGATCTGGGCCCTGGGCAGCGTCAGGATCTGGCCGATATTCTGATCCGCCTCGGTCTGCGCTACGACAATCTCTTTCAGACGCTCTTTCCGACCTCCTGGGGATTTCACCTCCCCGCCACCGGCAGCGCCGATGCCGCCGCTTGCCATCTGCACGCCCATTTCTTTCCGCCGCTGCTGCGCTCGGCCACCATCCGCAAGTTTCTGGTGGGCTATGAGCTGCTGGCCATGCCGCAGCGTGATCTCACCCCCGAAACCGCCGCCGCGCGGCTGCGCGCGGTGAAGGATTCCGTATGACGGCCCAGCTCATCCCGCTTCATCCGGTGGACACGGCCATTCTGGCGCTGTATTTCGTCACCACCCTGGGACTGGGGTTTTACCTCAAGCGCTTCAGCGGCACCAGCGAGGACTTCTTCCTGGCCGGACGGGAGATGACCGCTTGGGTGGCCGGCCTCGCCTTCCTGGCCGCCAACCTCAGCTCACTGGAACTGATGGGCTGGGCGGCCTCGACCTATCAGTACGGCATTTTGACCGCGCATTGGTACTGGATCGGCGCCATTCCCGCCATGTTGTTTCTGGGGGTGGTCATGATGCCGTTCTACTACATCTGCAAGACCCACTCCGTGCCCGGCTATCTGCACCTGCGCTACGGGGAATCCACCCGCGCCCTCTCCGCCGTTTGCTTCGCCGCCATGACGGTCCTGGTCAGCGGGGTCAATATGTACGCCATGGCGCTGGTGTTGAAAATTCTGCTGGGTTGGAGCCTGAGCTTCAGCATCTGGGTGTCGGCGGCCACGGTGGCCATCTACGTCGCCCTGGGCGGTCTGCGCTCGGCCATCTTCAACGAGGTGCTGCAGTTTGTGCTGATCTGGGCGGGGGCGCTGGTGGTTTCCATTGCCGGGCTGATCGATACCGGGGGATGGAGCGGTATGGTGGCCCGCATCCACACCAACTTCCCCGGCCAGGACTACACCCACCTGTGGCGCGGTCTGGGCGACTTTACCGCCAATCCGATGGGCATTCACTGGACAGGGATCGTCTTCGGTCTTGGTTTCGTCAGCGCCTTCGGGTACTGGACGACGGACTTCCTTGTGGTACAGCGCGTGCTTACCTCGCGCGACCTGCGCTCGGCCCAGATGGCGCCGATCATCGCCGCCGGCTTCAAGATGTTTGTCCCCTTGATTGTGGTGCTGCCCGGCCTGCTGGCGCTGGCGGTGCTGCCCATGAAGCTGACCAGCGCCCCCATCGCCGCCGCCACCGGCGGCTTCAGCTATAACGAAGTCTTGCCCTTGATGCTGGCCCGTTATTGCGGCCCGGGCCTGCTGGGCCTGGGCATTACCGCGCTGGTGGCCGGCTTCATGTCCGGCATGGCGGGCAACGTCAGCGCCTTCGCCACCGTCTGGACCCACGACCTGTACCATCCCTTGCGCCTGCGCTTCTCCTCGCGCCCGGCGTTGGCCGCCGCCGCGCCCGGTGGGCAGATGGTTGCCCCCCCGCCCAACGACGCCAAGGATCGCCATTACGTGCGCATGGGACGCTTCGCCACCCTGGGCGGGGTGCTGATCTCCATCGGCACGGCCTATTTCGTGATGCAGTTCGCCAGCATCATGGACTACGTGCAGGCGCTGTTCAGCTTCTTCATCGCCCCGCTCTTCGCCACCGTGATCCTCGGGATGCTCTGGAAGCGAACCACCAGCCCGGGCGGCTTCTGGGGCCTGCTGGCGGGTACCGCCTCCTCGATCGGCATGTGGCTGTGGGTGAAGGCCAGTCCGGCCGCCCTGTCCACCATTGCGTTCTCCCCCCATGCCAGCGTCATGGCCGAGGACATGTATCGCGCCCTGTGGTCCTGGAGCCTGGCCGTGGTGGTCACCGTGGCTGTAAGCCTCGCCACTCGCCCGCGGCCGGAAGCCGAGCTGCAAGGCTTGGTCTACGGCTGCACCCTGCTGCCGCGCGAATCGGAATTGCGCTTGACCCAGCGCCCGGGCTTCTGGGCGGTGGTGATCATCGTGGCGCTGTTTATCCTGAACCTGCTGGTCTGGTAAACGATATGCCGGAACGCCGCCCACCTATTTCGATCTGGTTCTTCATCGGACTCTTGCTGACCGCCTACGGCGCCCTGATTCTCGCCGCCGGACTCTGGCAGATCCCCCACCCTTCTCAGCCGCCGGTGGCGCTGGCCGCGTTGCACCTGGGGATCTATTGGGGTGGGCTGCTGCTCGCCACCGGGCTGTTCTACAGCCTAAAGTTCCGACCCCGCTCTTGACCCGAACAACTTCCGCACATTCTCGTAGGCTCTGAGCGCAGAGGAACGGCCGCCTGAGCGACATCCCGCGCCACCCCCGCAAAACACCCCATCGTCGTCAATGGGTCAGCGCAAACGGCGGGCTGCGGGAGAGGCTGCGAGCTTGCCAAGCGCAGCCGCCTCCACGGGCGACAGCCACTGCGGCTGGGTGGAGTACTCCGCAAAGGGACCCTGCCGACCAACAGTCGGTGACCAAGTAAAAACTGCTGAACATACAGCACTCTGGTCGTATGTCGGCGGCGCTTTAGCAGTCCTCGGAATCAACGCCCCGACTCCGTTTGTCAGGCAATCGTCGCCGTTTGCGGCATCGAATATGATGACCCCGGATTCTGCGACCGAGATGTTTCCACCTTGGTAGACGTCGATGCAGGACGGGGTGCCGCCGGCTCGAACTACGCAGAGTTTCCAATGGTTCGCCCGATCAAAGAGGTATTGGCTGTAAGCAAGATAGCGACCATGTGGGCTGACCATATAGTCGTGCACGTGTGCCCCGCGTGGTATCGCGCCCATGCACGGCACAGCCGACGGCCTTTCCCCATCTGGAAGCGTGGCGGCGGCCCCCGTGCCGTTATCTTGTACCCAAAGCTCGCCACACGAGACCCATAGCCAGTAAGCACCTCGACCGGGTGGAAGTTCATGCAGCAGCCGGCCTGTGGGCAGCGCGTACAGGCGGACGACCCCGTAGTCGTTCTCGATGGCCAGGTCTCCGCCTAAAACCGCGAATGCGTCGATCTTCGCCGTCCGCGTTACTCTGGCTTTCGTCCCGCCGCACCGGAACCAGACATCGCCGCCGTGCAAATAGGCGAAGCAAGGCTGACGGGAGGTCCGCCAGGCTGGCGCAGCCGAGGCCCTGCTTCCCGGTTGCGCCTGAGTGACTTGCCAGACCGTTGAGAGACTCAGCGCACAGGCGACGAAAAGTAGCACCGACCACTTTGCGCGACGCGGGGCGCGCCTGGGTCTCGCCACCAGGAAGAAGGGTGGCAGGCCGTTCGGCCTCTCCGCCGCACCCTTACTCGCCGCCCTCAATTACAGTCCTTCGTCTTGCACTTAAAGTAGCCGACAATGATCGGTGTACCGACACCAATCGGCATTATGGCCGCCGAGTAGGCATTCAATATGTCCGACCAATTGCCCGTTACGCCACCGAGGCCAAGGAAACCAAGTGGCGATCCGCCGCCTCCGTCGGTGGGAGCCGACCCGCCGCTGCCCCCGCCACTGCCGCTCCCGCCTCCCGCCGTATTGGGAAGGCAGATTATATATGCCTTCCCGCCAGCGATCATTCCGCTCCACTGCGGGCCGACAACCCCGTGTTGTGGACCGCCTGGTCCATGGGGACCGGGACCACGAGAATTGCTCGCGTAGAAGCTGCTGATCCGACCGTGGGAAACGGAGTCAACAAGGATGGCGTGCGTAAATGGTCCCTTGCCAGCATCTAGCACAATGACCTCACCTGGCTCCGGTCCTCCCTGTGCCGGTTCGAAGAAGCTACCGCCGTTCAGCTGGTGGTAGATCATCTTAGTGCTGACAGGGTGGGGGAAGCTGGTCCAGCCCGCTCGCCGGATTGCTAGGTTGATATAGGCGGTACAGTCGATTTGGCCGGGGCCATCGCCGTAAGTCAAACCGAGTTTAGTGATTGCCTGAGCCTGACCCAAAATTGCCGCCACGGCGCCGGGTACTTTTGACGCCTCGGTGCTGTTCGCAGGGCAGAAGCCGGAGGGATCGATGAGTTCCAGTGGTCGGCCGACGACGTAGGCGTATTTATTCCAAGACTGCGGATCCTCCGGATCAGCCGCATCCAACCCGCCAGGATCCGGTGTCCACCAGCGGCCCTGGATAGGGTTGTATTCGCGGTTGGGGAAATCGAACTGGCCGCCACTGTGGGTGCTGTCTATGTTTGCTTTTTGTCCGGTGAAGATGCGATCGGGCGCGCCCGTGCCGGCTTCAGCGTAGACTTCGCCATAGGGGCCGAAGGCCGTGACTGCGCTCAGCGTGCCCGTTGGCGTGGAGGCAAGCCGGGCGCTTCCCTCCCAGTCGGAGTGGTGGTAGACGGCCAGTCCGGAGCTTTTGTAAACAGCCTCGCTTCCTCCCGGCAGCGGCACGTAAGCCGTCACCAGCGTCTGCCCGGACATGACCGCCAGCTTATCGCCGCTCGGGCCGTACAAGAATTCCTGCGTACCTCCGGGCTCAGCCGCTTCCACGGCGCGTCCGAGGGCATTGAAAGTCACAGTGATCCCCTGAAGCGTGGTGGCCTGGCCGTCGGCGTCGAAGCCATTGACCCCGGTGGCCGGCGTGACCGGGTCGTCTTTCAGGTTGCCGTCGTTGTCGTAGGTTTCGCCGGAGATGCGGTTGCTGCTGCCGGTGTAGGTGGGGTTGAAGGTCAGCGCGGAGGGGCTACCCGAGGTCTTGACATTGCCGAAGGGATCGAACGAGTAGGCCAGATTCAGCGGCGTCCCGCAGCTGGCGCCGGCGATGCGGCCCAGGTCATCATGCGTGTAGGAGCAGGTTCCGGTGTCGGCCGAGCTGAGATTGTCGGTGATCTGCAGTTTCTGCAGGCTGCCGTCGGTGTTCCAGGTAAGCGCGCCGGTGTCGGTCAGGCCGCCGACCGTGAACTGGTATTGGGTCATCCGGCCGGTGCTGCTGTCATAGGTATAGGCATCGCTGTCGCCCGACCCCAGCGTCAGCGATCCGAGCCCCAGCGCCGAGTAGCTGGCGGCCGTGGCCGGGTTCTGGCCCGATGAGGCGGACACGGTGGTCGAGCGCCCCTCCCCGTCCACGCCGTAGGAAATTGCCGGCACGCCGGGCAGCGTCAGGGCCGAGGCGGCGCCGTTGGCGTAATGCTGGGTGGTGACTACGTAGTAGCCGCCGGAGTTGGGCGAGGACTGGTATACATCCGCCTCGTTGGCCGTCGGGTTGGGGTAGCTGAACCCCAGGTCGGTCACTACATACCCGCTGGTGGTGTCGCAGGGCGTGGCGGGTTCGGTACTGACCGTGCAGGCGCGGGAGAGCTTGCCGTAGACATTGGCCATGGAGACGCCATCCACCTTGGCGGTGCCATAGATGAACTCCTTCTCCGGCGCGGTGGAGAAGCCCGCGGCGGTGGTGGGGTACTTGATTTTCGTGACACGATGCAGGGCGTCGTGGCTGTAACAGGTGACGTTGCCGGCGTTGTCCGCGCGCTTGACCATGTCGCCATCGGAGGTGCCACAGGTTGCGTCGGTGTCGAAAGTGTAGCTGGTGGTGCCGTCTTCGGGGTTGCTCTCCGAGGTCAGCCGACCCAGCCAGTCGAACCCAAAGCTGCGGCTCTGCGTCGTGGTCCCTTGCGCGTTCTGCGTGACGGCGGTGATCTGGCCCAGGGGATTGCGGGTGTATTCGGTCCAGTAGCCGGTCTGCGCCGAGCTCTGGGCACAGGTGCCGCCGCCGTTGGCGGTGCTGGTCAGCTCGCAGACGGATTTCAGCCGGTCCAACCCGTCCCACTCCTCCTGCTTGCGCTTGGTGTTCTCGCCCGTCGGCGCCGGGCCGAGCGTGAGCAACACGTCGTTTTTGGCGTAGCTGTAGTCGCTGTAGCCCCCGTTGGCGTCGGTGACGGAGAGCGGGCGCGACAGCGCGTCATAGGCGGTGGTGGTCACCCCGCCGCCGGTCATGTCATTGAGCGCGCCGGCGTAGGGCGCGCTGACGGTCACCGGACGATCCATATAGTCGTACGTCGTCTGCACGATGTCGTAGGTGGAGGAGGTCGGTCCCTGCCGCCGCTGGCTGAGGATGGCCCGCCCCAGGCCGTCGGCGGTGGTGATGGTGTCGGCGATCGAGGAGCCGCCGTTGAAGGTCATGGATTTCTCGGCGCTGTCGGGCGAGGTGCCGCTGGGGTAGGTCACGTAGGCCGTGCTGCCGTCGGGGTTGTGTACCGAACTCGGCCGCCAGTCGTTGGCGGCGTCGGCGTAGGCAAGGGTTGTCACCTGCCCATTGGCGTCGGTGCTGGTCAGCGGCACGCCGCCGGTGCAGTTCCAGGTCTCGGAGGTGGCGACGGCGGCGACGGGCGACTGGATGCCGGTGGGGAACACCCCGTAGCCGCGGGTGTCGTTGCACGCCCCGGTGCCGGTGTAGGTGTAGGTCGTCGTCCCCCCATTGGTGTCCACCGCCGTCGCCACGGCCCCGTTGGAGTTATAGGTGAAGCTCCTGGTGAGGTACGTCGTGGCGTTGACGTATTCGTGGGCGTTCAGAAGATTTCCGTTGGCGCTGTCGTAGCTGTAGTTCGCCTGCCAGATCTGGCCGCCGCTGCCGGTGTTGGGGCTGACCGTGACCTCGGCCGGGACGAACATGACGCCGCCCAGCAAGCTGGTATAGGAGGTGGTGGCGTTGCGCAAAAGTGCGCCGCAGGTGGCACATGTGCCCCAGTCGTAATCGTACTGGAACAACTGCCCGCCGAAGTCGGCATAGCTGAACTGCTGCTGACGCCACAGCACCGGGCTGCCCCCCTGGTACAGCTCATAGGTCAGCGCCTGCGCGGTCACGTAGTTGTCGGTCAATGTGTTGTTGTAGGTGATGGACTCCAACTCGGTGCCCGAGCCGTGCGTGCCCTGCCAGAAATCAGCCTCGGTGAGCGCCCCGCTTTCGTTCTGCCAGGCCGGGGCGGCGAAGTTGAATACCGTGTCGTTGGCGTAGGGATCGGTTTCCACCGTCTGCACCGCGCCGCCGCCTTGCTGGGTGCGGTTCCAGACCCAGCCGTGGGCGGACCCGTTGATGCTGTCCCAGCGCTTCAGTTGCTGGTTGCCGGTGTCGGTCGCCCCCGAAGCGGAACAGTCCACGGTGTAGCTGTAATAAACCGCGGCGCCGGTGGGCAGTGTCACCGAGATCAAGCGGGCATTCGAATCGTACCCGAAGGTATATTTGCGGCCGTCGGGCAGATCAATCTCGCTGGGCACGGTCGCCGTGCCGCTCCAGTTGACATGGGTGCCGCAGCCGAGCGAGGTGGTGATGGAGAGGTTCTCGAACTGCTCTTCGATGTGCGTCGAACCGCCGCTGGGGCCGGTGTAGGTGTAGTAAACGGGCGAGGCGGGCGTGCCGCTGCCGCTTTGGGTGACCGCGGTGCTGCCCAGCGGATCGCCGTAATAGGTATTGCCGCCGCTGGAGGAGACGGTGAGCGTGTTGCCGTTGGGATCGGTAAAGCCGCCGTCAATGCGGTCTCCAGAGGCATCATAAGCGGCGGCGGTGGCGCCGGGCGCGCCCGCTCCGGTGAGCACGATGGTGTAGCCCTTGCCGTCGGGAATGGTGACTTGCGTGGGGCCGCCGTCCACCGGCGTGCAATCGTATTCGTCGCCGCGCTGGCGCGTGCCGCCGCCCAACTCCAGGTACTCGCTCACCGGCAGGCCGGTCGAGACCACGGTGCCGTCAGGTTCGGTGAAGGTGAAATCGTCCCACACAAGGTTCCACCACTGATCATACTGTTGCGTGGTGTCGTTCCAGTAGCCGCAGTACTGGTCTTGTTCATTTTCGTCGGCCGTGATCGAGCCGTAGGGCTTGACCAGGCGCCAGCCGAAGCCGGGCGCCGGCTCCCAGTAGCCGCTGGTCGAAGGCGTGGTCCAGAACTGGCTGTCGTAGGTGAGACGCAGGTTGAGCTGGGCGTTGCCCACGGTCGCGCGGGAGTAGATCGGAATCTCGAAGTGGTTGTCGAGCGTGGCGCGATTGACCGCGCCGAAACCCAGGCCCTTGATGCTGCCCCAGCGCGAGGCCTGAATCTGAGCAAAAGCAGGCGCCACCGCGAGCGCGATGGTAGCGAAAACGAAGAGCAGGCGGCGGCTCATTGCCCACCTCCCGCGGAAGCCGACACGTGTCGCGGAGGTGGCATCGCAGGCAGCGCGAAATCGGTCTCTGCGAAGCCGGGATGGGCGGAAAGAGTTGTGAGATGAAGCTGGAGTAACGTCGTGCCCGCGACGGCTTCGGTGACCGTCGCCGGGTAGGCCGCGCCGGCGCCGTGTTGATAGTCGGCAAAAGTGACGACAACTGTCTCGCCGCGTCGGGATTGCCAGGTCAGGCTTGCCGGTAGGCCCTGGGGGTTCAGCGTGAGAGACGGAGCGCCGGACGCTCCGGCGGTGCGGTCGAGCAGCAGCTTGCCATCGGAGGTCTGGGTGACCACGGCCCTGCCCGCACTCAAATCGGCGACCAACAAACCCTGGGGAAGCAGCGCGCACCCCTCGCGCCAGCCGGGCGCCACCAGCGCCCTGGTCAGGTCCTGCGGCCCGGTGACGTGGGCGCGGGCGCCGGCAAGCACCACCTCGTACCGGCGCGGCTCGCCGGGACGCGAGAGGTCAATGGCGATGCGACAATGGTCGGCGCCCCAGGTGGAAATCGAGACTGGTCCCGTCTCGGTGCCGCGGCTGGTGGTGACCGTCGCCTCTCCGGATGCGACCCAGCCGGCCTGCGGACCGGCATCGAGAGCCGCGAAGCCCGCAACCTGCGCGGGTGCTTGCGCGAAAGAGCGGCTATTTAGGGCAAGGAGAGAGAGGGAGAGAAAGAGGAGAGAGAGCAAGTGGAATGCCAACCGAACGTTCGAGCGATTCATAGCTATATCACTCCGTGGCTCACAACGTACTGCTCACGGAGCGAGTCTTCGCCTTGTGCCCTGTGCTTGTCAAGCAAAAAATGGCACGGCGCGACGTTGTCACAATTTTGTCAATATTCAACCGCGGACAGGCTCTGCGAAGCGATAGATCGTCACCTGGTGGTAGGTCTGGCCGGGCTTTAGTTCGGTGGAGGGGAAGTTGGCGTGGTTGGGGGAGTCGGGGAAATGCTGGGTTTCGAGGGCGAAGCCGGAGCGGCGTTCGTACTTGTGTCCCTGCTTGCCGGGGCTGCCGTTGAGGAAATTGCCGCTGTAGAACTGCAGGCCGGGCTGGGTGGTGTAGACCCGCATCCGCCGCCTGCTTTTTGGATCATACGCCTCGGCCGCCAACGCGGGAGCGGCGCCACCGCCGCTATCGAGCACATAGTTGAAGTCGTAGCCGCCGGCGAAGTGCAGTTGCGGGTTGTCGGCGCCGATGCGTTCGCCGATGGGCGTGGCACGGGTGAAGTCGAGCGGCGTACCCGCGACCGGGGCCAGGGCGCCGATGGGTATTAAAGTCTTGTCAATGGGCGTGTAGCGGTGGGCGTGGATGGTCAGCTCCGTGCCCAGCATGGACCCCGAACCCTCGCCGCTGAGGTTGAAGTAGGCGTGGTTGGTCAGGTTCACAACCGTGTCCCGGTCGGTGGTGGCGAAGTATTCGATCCGCAGCGCGTTGTCGTCTTCCAGGGTGTAGATGACGCGCGCGTGCACGGTTCCGGGATAGCCCTGGTCGCCGTCCTTGCTGACCAGCGACAGCTCGATCGCCGGGCCATCGGTGCCCTTGACGATCGTGGCCGTCCACAAGCGCCGGCTGAAACCCTCGGTCCCGCCGTGCAGCGAGTTGGGCGGGTTATTAATGGGCAGCGTGTAGCGGTGGCCGTCCAGTTGAAAATGCCCGCGGGCGATGCGGTTGGCGTAGCGCCCCACCAGCGCGCCGAAGTAGGTCGCCGTGTCATGGACATACCCGGCCAGTGAGTCGTAGCCGAGTACCACGTCGGCCATCCGCCCCTGGCGGTCAGGAACTTTCAGACTCACCAGAATGCCGCCGTAGTTGGTGATCCCGGCCCGCATCCCGTCCCGATTGGTGAGGGTGTAGATCTCCGCCGTCCGCCCGTCCGGCAGTTTGCCAAAGGCGCTTTGCGTAATGCCTCCCGGCGGGGTTGGGCCGGCGGCGGCGGCGCTCATCGCCGCCAGCGCCAACGCCACCCCGATTACTCCACAGGTTCTGGGCCACACGCAAGGATATGTACCACGTTTGGCGGCGCTATGCTAGTGGCCATGATCTCCCTGACCCTGGGCGAGGTGGCGGCCCGCATCGCCCTGGCGCTGGCCATCGGCCTGATGGTGGGTTTCGAACGCGAGTGGTCGAACAAGGAGGCGGGCATCCGCACCTGCGCCCTGACCGCGCTGGTGGGCATGCTGGCGGCACTGCTCGGCGCACCTCTCGAAATCACCATGGCTGTGGGGGTGATGGTGCTGATTGTGCTGCTCAACTGGCGCTCGCTGCAGGTCAGCCAGACGGTCGAGATCACCACCTCGGCGGCGCTGTTGTTCCTGTATGTCCTGGGCGTGATGGTGGGGCGGGGAGAGTTTTTCGCGCCGGTGGCCGCCGCGCTGGTGGTCACCCTGCTCCTCAGCTGGAAGCTGGAGCTGCACCGCTTCGCCGGTGAGCTGCATACCAACGAGATCCGAGGGGCCATCTGGCTGGGCTTGCTGGCCTTTGTGATTTATCCCCTGCTTCCCGACCGCTTCGTGGACCGATGGCAGACCATCAACCCGCACACCGTATGGGTGGCGGTCATCGTCGTGGCGGCGGTGGGTTTCGGCAATTACGTCCTCATGCGCCTGTACAGCGCCCGGGGGCTGTTCCTGAGCGCCCTGCTGGGCGGACTGGTCAGCAGCACCGCGGTATTGCTGGAGCTGGGCGCCACCTTGCGGAGCCTGGGCCACACCGTGCAGGAGACCGCCGGGGAGAGCATCCTCTCCATGAGCGTCACCATCACCCTGCTGGCGACGCTCGCCATGTTCGCCCGCAATCTGATCCTGCTGGCCATCTTCTCGCCTTCGAGCCTGCCCTGGGCTTTGCCGGCGCTGATCGCCATGGGCCTGCTGGCGGCGGGGCTGGTGTGGCGGCGCCGCCAGACGCCTCGGCTGGGAGGGCAGCCGCTGCAACTCGACTCGCCCCTATCCCTGCGCCGGGTGGCAGAGTTTGGAGTCGTCTTTCTCGTCATTCAGGTGGCCACCTCGCTCAGCCTGCGCCATTGGGGCCACTTCGGCGCCTACGCCATCGCCATTCTCGGCGGTCTGGTCAACAGCGCCGGCGCCACCGCCGCGGTAGGCGAAATGGCCGCCCATCACAGCCTCACCCCCATGGCGGCGGGTGTGGCCACGGTGCTGGCCTCCATGGCTTCGGCGGTCTTCAATGCCCCGGTCATGAACCGGGTACTGGGACAGCGGCACACGGGCTGGGCCACCCAGGCGGCGATGTGGTCGCTGGCCGGCATCGGCGCCGCCGTGCTCATCCTGCAACGGGTGAGCCTGTAACGGGTAGAATTCAAGAAAGCGATTATGCCCACGGTAGTCCAGTCCGCACCCATTCCGGCCGGGCAGCCCAGTCTGCGGGCCACCATCGGCGCTCTCGAAAGGGTACTGCCTCTGGTCCCTCTGCCCTTCACCATCGGCCGTCGGCCCACCCATTCCCTTTCCATTCCGCTGCCCCAGGTCTCGCGCGACCATGCCCAGATTGACAACGACCCCGCCGCCGAGGGCCAGTATCTTCTGCGCGACCTGGGCAGCACCCACGGCACCCTGATCAACGGCGCGCGGCTGAACGCCCCCCACCGCCTGCAGCCGGGCGACACGGTCGAGTTCCCCAACTGCCAGGGGGTGAAGATCGTTTTTGATCCGCCCGCGGAAGCCGCCAGCCTCTTCCTCACCCAGATGCAGAAGCTGGGCGACACCTCCGATGCCAACGAGTTTGATCGCCTCCGCCTGTTGCTCGACTTCAGCCAGCGGCTGCGCAGCGCCGGGGGTCTGGAAGAGATCCTGTCCGCCATGCTCGATGCCGCCCTGCGCCTGACCGGCGCCGAGCGCGGCTTTGTTTTTCTGTCGCAGCCCGAGGGCGGTTTGCAGTTGTCCACCGGACGCACCGCCAAGGGTGAAAGCCTGCGCGACGACAGCTCCATCTCCCACTCCATCGTGCAGAAGGCGGCGCACTCCAGCGAGCCCATCCTCATGCACGACAGCCGCAAGGCGGGGGTGGATTTGGCGCAGAGCATGGTGGCCCATGATCTGCGCACCGTGCTCGCCATTCCCCTGCGCGACGGTGTCGGGGTGCTGTACCTCGACAGTCACGCCGCCAGCCAGGCTTTGGGGAAAGTGAGCCGCGAAATGCTCGACCTGCTGGCCCATGATGCCGCCCAATTGGTGCTCAACGCCCAACTGGCGCGCCAGCAGGAGGAGTCCAAGCTGGCCGCCAAGCTGCTGGAGAAGGAACTGGCGCTGGCCGCCTATATTCAACAGGGCCTGATGGGCACCAAGCTGCCCTCCACCGCCTTCGCCAAACTGCATGGCATGAGTCAGGCTTGTCTGCAGATCGGCGGCGATTTTTTTGACGCCGTGCTGCGCCCCGGCGGCGAGGAGATCGCCCTGGTGTTGGCCGATGTCAGCGGCAAGGGCGCCGCCGCGGCGCTGCTCGCGGCCTCGCTGCAGGGCATGGTCCACGCCCAACTGATGGCCGGCGTGCCGCTGCCCGAGATCGCCGCCAGCGCCAATCAGTTCATCTTTCAGCGTCTCGAGGGCGAAAAATACGCCACCCTGCTGATCGCCAAGCTGTGGCCCAGCGGCGAGCTGGAGTACATCAACTGCGGGCACGTGCAGCCGCTCACCGTCTCCCAGGGCGTTTGCTTCACCCTGCCGGAGGCCAACCTGCCCGTCGGACTTTTGCCGGCTGCGGAATATCAGTCCGCCCGGCATCGCCTCGACCCCGGCGCGCGCCTGCTGATGCTCACCGACGGCGTCACCGAGGCCGCCAACGCGGACAAGGAAATGTTCGGTGATCAGCGCCTGGAAGCCCTGCTCAGCGGCGGGGATTGCACGGTCCAGGAACTGGCCGCCGCCGTGCACGCCTTCTGCCAGGGCGCGCCCCTGGGCGACGACCTGACGGTGGTCGAAGCCCGCTATCTCGGCCTCGCCACCGTCTAGTGTTTCATCACCTGCATCATCTTCGCCCAGGCCGCCGCCCGCGCCCTGGCGTTGGCCGGCGTCGGGTCGGGCTGCTCACCGGCGCGCATGAATCCGTGGCCGGCGCCGTCATAGACCACGGCCTGATATTTCTTCCCCGCTGATTTCATCTGCTTGCGGGTGTCGGGAACGGTCAGGCTGATGCGGGCATCGTTGCCGGCGTAGAAGCCGAACACCGGCGCGGTGATGTGCGCCATCGCTTCCGCCGGGGGCGGCACGCCATAGAAGACGAAGGCCGCCGCCAGGTGGTCGCGATGGGTGGCATAGCGAAAGCTTTGCCCCCCTCCCCAGCAGAAGCCCACCACATACAACTTGTGACTCGCCGCCGGCTGTTGCAGCGCCCAATCCGCGGCGGCGTCGAGATCGGCGGAGATCTCCCCGGGCGTCAGTTGGGAGATGGCGCGGCCAATTTCGGTTTGTCCGGCGAAGCTGGCGGTTCCTCCCCCGTCCGGCCCTTTGCCGCTCAGCAGGTCTGGAGCGATGGCCACATATCCGGCCGCCGCCAGCTCATCGGTCATCTCCTGCGCCCAGGGAGAGAGCCCAAAGATCTCATGGATAACCAAAATCACCGGCCGCTTGCGGCTGGCCTCGGGATACGCCACAAACGCCTGCAGCTTGCGTCCCTGGACGGTGAGGTTGACGATCTCGCGGTGGCGCGGGGACTGCTGCAGCCGGGCCTGGGCCCACTGCTGCGCTCCCAGCGGCAATCCCAGCCCCAGCAGCAACCAGAGCAGAAGAATACGCGTCATATGGACACTACCCTATCACGTTGGCGGGGGGGCCGGATTCAAGTCTGGCGGGGACGCGGCCGATACCCCATACGGGCCTTCAGGCCCGCGCCGGACTCACTTACTGGCTCTACCGGGGAGACACTCTCACTCAGCGGAACAAATCACTCAAAAGGTACGATTTCCGCCGCCCCGCGCCGCCGCCGCCGGCTCCACCGCCGCCCGCCGCCGGCCTTCCTCCACGAAAACAAAGCGCTTGGCGGCGGCCGCCGGGTTTGGCCCCGGGGTTGCAACCCTGAGAGCGAGTGGCGCGGGCCGCTCGGTTCAAACCAT
>Ga0134126_10006820_pt1 | contig 14349 bp, 11 predicted proteins | sample KB31752_FD_96881 | JGI IMG/M metagenome (GOLD analysis project Ga0134126, IMG submission 96881) | Terrestrial soil microbial communities with excess Nitrogen fertilizer from Kellogg Biological Station, Michigan, USA - KB3-175-2 | ecosystem: Environmental > Terrestrial > Soil > Unclassified ... | reverse complement strand
GGGCGCGGCTTCCTGGCCGTGATTGGAGCCAACCGAAAAGGTCCAGGCCACCTGCAGCCGGCCCGCATTGGCGGTCGTGATCTGGTTCAGCCGCGAAAAGCGGGTCTGGGCATAATCCTTGCCCGCCAGCACCCATTGCTTGTCGTCCGTTTGCAGGCTGGCATTGTCCTGAGCGAGGGCGGCGCCGGAAACGAAAAGGAAAAGAACGGCGAGAAGCTTTTTCATGCGGTCACCGAATGATTATGGGCGCTGACCCAGCGTGCGAACAGGAAGGCGGCAATGCCAAAGAACACCAGGTTGGCCGGTACCCACATCAACAGCCCGGCAAGCTGCTGATCGCTGAGCGGCGAAAGACCGAAGCGCGCGGCATCCTCCGCCGGCATGGTGCAGATGGCGCGCGGGGCAAACAGCATGATGACGCCCGGCAGGTCGGTCAGGACGGCCGCGGTCATCACCATCAGGGCGCGCGCACCATCGCTGAGCAGAGTGCCGCCGAATATGCCGCTCCAGAAACACCAGGCTGCGGCCAGGATCGAGCCCAATTCGAGCAGTTCGGCCGCCGGATGCTGCGCGGCCCAGCGGAAGGCCGCCGGCCAATGCCAGAACAGGAAAAGGACGACGAACAGGGTCCAGCCCAGCAGCGGGGCGATTCGCATCCTCGCGCCTGCCAGCACCAGCAGCGGCGCAACGGCCGCGATCAAAAGCAGATGCTGGGCCATATGGGCGGCAAACAGCAGATGCGCCATGGGCCAAAGCAGCGCCACGGCCAGCAACGCCAGCAATGCCCCGCACAGCGCGCTCAGCTTAAGCATGGCGCCACCGTCAGCGAGGCAATGGTGTTGAACAGGATGGCGAAGAAAAACCAGAGTGAGGACAACAGACCCCACATGGCCAGAAAACGATCGCGCCCTTCGCCAGTGTGCAGCGTGTGGCGATGGCCGCGATCCGCGCGCACCTTCTGCCAGGACCGCCAGGATACCAGCCCTCCGGCAACGCAGGCGATCAGCGCCACAATGTCAAAGACCATCACGGTGCTGAAAAGGGTGTCGCCGAAGCGAACCTGGACCGGATGATCGCCGGGATAACAGGCATAGGCCGTAACGATGTAGCCAAGGATCAGCTGACCGGTCCAGAAGATCGGCGCGGCGATAGCGCCAAACAGCAAGGTCAGGAAATGAACGCTGTGGGTTTCCGGCGCCGCGCCGACGGGGTCCATGGCCTGGCTCATGCGCGCAATCCCAGGAGCGGCGTGATGTAGAAGGTGAAGAAGACCGCGATCCACACCACGTCCACGAAATGCCAGTAGAGCGCCCCGATATGGATGTGGGCATAGCGCACCCGGTTGAAATAACCGCGCGATGACCACCAGGTCAGGGCCGCCAGAATGCAGACACCCACCACCACATGGGCCATATGGAAGCCGGTGATAACGAAATAGAGTGATGAATAAGGTGTGGACGCGAGGGTGAAAGGCTTTTCCGCCCATTCGAAATACTGGACGATCAGAAAAACGACGCCGAGCAAGGTACCGATGCCAAGTCCCAGCGCGAGCCGCTGCTTGCTGCCATGCTCGATGCCAAGCTGCGCCCAGCCTACCGCTACCGACGAGGCAATCAGGATGATCGTGTTGGGCAGCGCCAGCTTCAGGTCGGGTTGGCCGCCCTGCGGGAAGGTGCCGGGCAGATGGGGCTGCACCGCCAGGTAATAATAAGAGAAGAGCAGGTAGGCAAAGAGCGAGGCCTCTGTGAAGACGGTGAAGATCATCGCCCACCAACCGCTGGCACGGGTGTTGATGGCGCCGACCGGCAAGCGTCCTTCCAGGGTATGCTGCTCAGCCATGACGCGCCTTCCCCGTCGCCGGCACCACGGTTTCGCCCAAGCTGGCTTCGGGCCAAAGCCAGGCGAGGATCGAGCAGGCCGTCAAGGCAACCCCGACCGCCACCACCCACCAGTTCACCAGCGCCAGGCCGGCCGTGACCACCGTCATGGACAGCGCGAGATAAAGCGGCACCAGCGTATCGCGCGGCATCTTGAGAATGACATTGGGCTCAGCATCGAGCGTGGTGGTGCCCAGCGCCTCCTTGCCGTGATCCAACACCAGTCCGGTCTCGATGTGGCTGCGCGCATCCTTCGGCTGGTCCAGGCGGTCTTCCCACAACGGATGGCGGCTCGCCACGACCGGGATGACGGTGAAGTTGTACGGTGGCGGTGGCGAGGAAACAGCCCATTCCAGGGTCGGCGCATCCCAGGGATTGGGCGGCGCCGTCGGCCCGTGGCGCAGGCTCTTCATCACGTTATAGATCAGCAGCAGCACGCCGAAGCCGAACAGGAAACTGCCGATGGTGGTGATCAGGTTCAGCCAGTCCCAGCCCATGGAGTCGGGATAGGTGTAGATGCGCCGGGGCATGCCCAGGAGTCCGGATATGTGCATCGGAAAGAAACCCAGGTTGAAGCCGATGAACATGGTCCAGAAATTCCACTGACCCAGGCGCTCATCCATCAGCTTGCCGGTGAATTTGGGAAACCAGAAATAGACGGCGCCCGCTACCGGAAAGACATTGATGCCGATCAACACATAATGCAGATGCGCCACCACGAAATAGGTATCGGTGAGCTGCCAGTCCACCGGTACCGAACCCGTCATGAAGCCGCTGACCCCGCCGATGGTGAACAGCAGGATGAAGGAGGCGAAGAACAGGAAGGGCGTGGTGAAAACCGGCCGTCCCGTCCAGATCGTGGCCAGCCAGGCGAAAACGCCCACCGCGCTGGGCACCGTGATGATGATGCTGGCGGCGCTGAAGAACGAGAGCGAGATGTTGGGCAGGCCGGTCGCGAACATGTGGTGCACCCACACGCCGAAACCCAGGATCATGGTGGCGACAGTCGCCGCCGCCACCGCGGTGTAGCCGACCAGGGGGCGGCGGCAGAAGACAGGAAGCCCGTCCGACACCATACCCATCGCCGGCAGCACGATGGCATAGACCCAGGGATGGCCGAACATCCAGAACAGATGCTGCCACAACAGCGCCGATCCGCCCGCAGTGGTGTCGAAGAAATGGGTGCCGAGATTTCTGTCCATCCAGAGCAGGAAGAAGGCCAGGCTCACCGAAGGGATGGCGAAGATGTTGGCGGCACTCGCCGTCAAGGTGCCCCAGACCAGGATCGGCACCCGGTTGACCGACATGCCAGGGCAGCGCAGGCGCAGGAAAGTGACAATGAAATTGATGGCGCCGACGGTGGTGGAAATGCCCAGCAGGATCATGCCGAGCGAATAAACGTCTATGTTGGGCCCATTGTTATAGGCGCGCGCCGCCAAAGGCACATAATTGAACCAGCCGACATTGGGCCCAAAGCCGATCAGGAACGAGGAATAGAGAAAGATACCGGCGCAAAGATAGATCCAGTAGGACAAGGCGTTCAGCCGCGGCAACGCCATGTCGCGTGAGCCCAGCAGCAGCGGCCACAGATAGTTGCTGAAGCCGGAAAGAATCGGGCTGGCATAAAGGAAGATCATCGTCATGCCATGCATGGTGAAGAGCTGGTCATACTGCTCGGGCGAGAGCAGCTTGACGTTCGACCAGGCAAGCTGGACGCGGAATACCAGCGCCTCGATCCCGCCGATCACCAGAAAGGCGAAGGCGGTGACGATATAGCGAAGCCCGATTTCTTTATGATCGACCGTCCCCAGCCAGCCGACAAAACCTGGTTCGGTCTCCCACAGGGCTTTCAGTTTCTCGGCCAGCGCGGTGTTGGGCCGGCCAACGGTGGGACTGCGCTCATAATCGCTGATGCTGGCCATGGGTCAGTCCAGGGTTTTGAGATAGGCGTGGATGTCGGCCAGTTCCGTCTCCGACAGTGATGGCGCCGGCATCAGGCTTCCCGGCTTCAGGCTCTGCGGATCGGCGATCCAGTGCGCCAGCACCGGACCGTTGTTGGGCAGTTGGCCGGCGGCGATGGTGGACCGCTGCATCAGATGAGACAGATCGGGTCCCAAGGCGCCAGCGGCTTCGGTGCCGCGCACGGTGTGGCAGTTGCCGCAATGCATCTGGAAATCGGCCTGGCCCAGTTGGGCATGCCCGGTCGGCACGGCCGGCGAAGTCAGCTGATGATCCCACCATTTGCGGAAATCGCCCGCCGGCTGCGCCACGACCAGAAAGCCCATATGGCTATGCTGCAGGCCGCAATATTCCGTGCACTGGCCGCGATAAGTTCCAGGCGCCGAAGCCTCGATCCAAGTTTCGTTGGTCTGGCCTGGAATGGCATCCATCTTGCCGGCCAGTTGCGGCACCCAGAAGGAATGAATGACATCACCTCCCACCAGCTTCAGCCGGACAGGCGCGCCCACGGGGATGTGGATCTCGTTGGCAGTGACGAACTCATGTGCGTTGTCGTCGGACAGATAGCGAACCTGCCACCACCATTGCCGTCCTGTAATCTCGATGGTGGCAGCCGGCTTCTGGGGCGGTGCCTGAATGTCCGCAAGTACCTTTACCGTCCAGCCGATGGAGAACAGCAGAACCAGGGTCGAGATCCCCACGCCGACCCACAACCAGTTCAAACCGCCCGCATGACCTTTGAGCGCCGTTTTCGCACCCGGTGTCCAGGTCTCGCCCGGCCGCCGCCAGATCGCGCCCGCCAAAAGCAGCCCAATGATCACGACCACGGCGATGGAGATGATGAGGAGGCCCCAGGTCAGGGTCACGACCGGTGCAGCCTTTTCACCTGCGCCGGTGAGATACTGCAGCGGGGCGGCATGCGCACGCGTCGAGAGGAACACGACAAAAAGAATGGCGGCTTGAGTTGCTCGCACGTGTTCGCCCTGCTCTCCCCAAGAACTTTGGGGCAACGCGGGCTTGCGCGTTTCGATCCCGGACAGCAGACCTGCGCATCACGCCGGGCTCGCAACAAAGGTTATTGCTGAAACAGAGTGGCTTGCGCGCGCGATGCGTTATCGCCTTCGTCTTTCCAACCGCCACCCAATGCCTTGTATACCGATACCAGATTGGCGCTGAGCGCGGCCTGACTCTGAGCGAGCTTGTCCTCGGCATCGAGCTGAGTGGATTGGGTTTGCAGCACGCTGGTGTAGTTCGTCAGGCCCACGCGATACTGCTGCAGGGCCAGGTGGGTGGACTGTGCCGCACGCCGCTGTGCGTCTTGAAGTACGACAAAACGCTGCTGCTCGCTCTGATAGCGCACCAACGCGTCTTCGGCGTTCTGCACCGCGGCCAGCACTGCTTTTTGATAAGCATAATAGGCTTGGCGCTCTTCCTCTTCCTTGGCGCGGATATTGGCGTGGATCTGGCCACCATGAAAAGCCGGCCAGGTCATAAAGCCCAGACCGATCTCGTTCAGATTGTCGCCAGAGAAAAGATTGCCGACCTGATTGCTTGAGAAATTCAGCGCCCCCAGCAAGTTGAACTTGGGATAAAGATCGGCCACCGCCACGCCGATACTGGCGCTGGCCTGGGCCAGCTTGCGTTCCGCCATGCGGATATCGGGCCGCGCGCGCAACAGATCCGATGGCAAGCCCACCGGCAGTTTTGGGGGAATGGGCGGCAGTGGCGCCGTCGCTTCCAACTCGCCATCCAACGCGCCGGGCTGCTGACCCAGCAGCACCGCGATGGCGTGGCGCATCGCCAGAATCCCGGCTCGCAACGATGGCCCTTCTGCCTGGGTGGCCGCCAGCAATTGGCGCTGCTGGTTGACATCCAGCTCGGTGACGAAGCCGGCGCGGGCCCGCGCTGTCACCAGATCGAGAATCTGCTGTTGGCTCTTCTGCCGGTTGTCGAGAATGGCGAGCCGCGCCTGGTCCTGGCGCAGGGTCACATAATCGGCGGCGATCTCCGCAGTCAGGGTCACTTCCCCATCGCGCATCTGCCAGCGTGCTGCTTCCGTGCCGGCCGCGGCCGCTTCCACCGAGCGCCGCACCTGGCCGAAAATATCCAGCTCCCAGGTGGCGTCGAAACCGGCGGCATAGAGGCTGAGATCTGTGCTGCCGCTTCCGCCGCTACCACCGGAACCGTTGCTCCCGCCGCCGCCCAGCTTCTGCATGATGCTGGAGCCGGAATGGATGTGTGCGGCATCCGCCAGAGCATTGACCTGCGGCCGGCCCGCGGCACCGGCAACGATCTCCTGCTGCCGCGCCTCGCGCACCCGGCTGGCGGCGGTCAGGAGGTCCGGATTTTGCGTCAGGGCTCGGTTGATCAGGCTTTCCAATTCGCCATCGTGGAACGCCTTCCACCAATTGGACAGGTCGGCGCTTTCCGCTATCGGCTGGCTGAGCGGCGCCGTGGTTTGTGCCGGTGCCTGGTACTGCGCCGGCATCGGCGTCTGCGGCGGCTTATAGTCCGGCCCCACCGTGCAGCCGGCCAGCAAAAGCGTGAGCGACAGCGCGCGCTTCATGCCGGTGCTCCGCCATGACCGCCACCCTTGGCCGGCTTTTTCAGCAGCAGCACCAGCGGCAGGGTGGCGATAACCACCCACATCAGGAGGTGGAAGATGTCGATGTAGGACAGCATCTGCGCCTGCCGGCCCAACCCGCGATAAAGCTGGGCGATGGCGGCGCCATGCGCTTCTCCCGGTCCAAGACCGTGCGCCATCAGCTGATGCGTAAGCCGGGCGATGCCGCTGGCGTAATTGGGATTGAGAGGATTGAGCGTCTCAACATAGCGCGCCTGATGCACCTGGCTCTGACGCGCCAAGAGGGTCTGCACCAGCGAGATACCGAAGGTTCCGCCCAGATTGCGCGAAACATTCATCAGGGCGCTGGCCTGATTGTTCTCAGCCGGGCGAATGCCGACATAGGCAATATTGGTGATGGTGACGAACAGGAAGGGCAGCGCCACGGACTGGATCATGCGCGCGACGGCCGCGTCATGGAACGCCATCTGGGTGTTGAGGCCCGCCATGTTCCACAGCGCCACGGCCTGCATCGCCATGGCAAAGCCGATCAGCAGGCGCGGATCGGCGCGGCCGGCCAGAAAGCCCGCCAGCGGCATCATCAACAGGGTGGCAAGCCCGCCTGCCGTCAAGGCCAGCCCAGCGTTGGTGGCGGTATAACCCAGCACCTGCTGCAGCAATTGGGGAATGAATTGGGTGGTGCCGAAGACGATCAGGCCCAAGAGCAGCATGAAGATATTGGCAATGATGAAATTGCCGTTGCGGAACAGCTTGAGATTGACGATCGGGTCACTTCGGGTGAGCTCCCAGGGAATGAACACCAGAAAGCTCAAGCCGCTGATGAGCGTGGTGACCAGAATGAGGCCGCTGGAGAACCAGTCTTCGCGCTGGCCCCGATCCAGCGTGATCTCGAGGCAGCCCAGGAACAAGGCCACCAGAATAAAACCGACATAATCGACCCGGATGCCGCCCCGGCGTGTCTTCTCGGTCTGGCGCTTCAAAGCTTTCGGCTCGTCGACGAACAGCGTGACCAGCACCAGCGACAGAATGCCGATGGGCACATTGATCAGAAACACCCAGTGCCAGGAATAGGCATCGGTGATCCAGCCGCCCAGGGTGGGACCGAAGATCGGACCCACAATCACAACCACGCCATAGGCGGCAAAGGCGGCGCCGCGTTTCGCCGGCGGGAACGTGTCCACCATCATGGATTGCTCGACCGGTGCCAGACCACCCCCGCCGATGCCCTGGAGAATGCGGGCCACGATCAGCATCGGCAGGTTGAGGGAGAGTCCGCAGGCCAGTGACGACAAGGTGAACAGCGCTACCGAGAACATGTAATAGGGCTTTCGCCCGAACACGTCCGCCAGCCAGCCGGAGATCGGGATCACGATGGCGTTGGCAACCAAAAAGCTGGTGATCACCCAGGTCGCCTCGTCATAGCTTGCCGACAAGCCACCCGCGATATGAGCAAGCGCGACATTGGCGATGGAGGTATCCAGCACCACCATGAAAGTGGCGATGGAGATGATTGCGATGATGCTCCAGGGATTGCGGTTGCCGGCGACCGAGCGTTCCGGCGTCCAGACTGCCGCGGCCCCGCGCGCCATCAGCGCACCTTGACCTTGGGTTCCACGCTCATGCCGGGGCCAAGAACGCACCCCTGCGGCACTTGGTCGAGCAGGATCTTTACCGGCACGCGCTGCACCACCTTGACGAAATTGCCGGTGGCATTTTCGGGCGGCAGAATGCCGAAAGCCTGACCCGCACCGGGCTGGATGGAATCGATGTGGCCGTCCACATCCTTGTCGCAACTGTCCACCGTCACGCGCACCCGTTGGCCGCGCCGCATCAGGCGAAGCTGGGTTTCCTTGAAGTTGGCAGTCACCCACAGCCGATCTGGCACGATGGCCATCAGTTCTTGCCCCGGCGAGACATAATTGCCGGGCGCGACGCTGCGCTGGGCGATGTGGCCGGCCACGGGCGCCACGACATGGGCATAGGAAAGATTCAGCCTGGCGGTCGCGATCTGCGTGTCCAGCACCTTGATCTGCGCCCGCGCGGTGGCGATCTGGGCCACGGCAGCGTCGTGCTGGGCATTGGCATTGCGCGCGGCCGCGACCGCCTGATCCACCTGCTGCTGCGCCACCGCCTGTGGCGTTATCGCCTGCAGGCTGCGATAGCGCGCAAGGTCGCGGCTGGTGTTGGCGACCTGTGCATCGGCTGCCCTTAGCTGCGCTTCGGCCTGCGCGATCTGCGTGGCGGCTTGCAGCTTCTGCGCCAGGGCCTGGTCCAGCGCTGCTTCCTGCGGTCGTGCATCAAGTTCCAGCAGCGGCTGGCCCGCTCTCACCCGCTGATTGTCATTCACATGGACCGCGAGCACCAGGCCGGCGATCTGGGGGGAAAGATGAACGATATGGGTGTCGATGAAGGCATCGTCGGTGCTTTCATATTGCCGGCCGATCAACCACCAGATGACGCCACCGGCGATGAGAAGAAGCACCACCACGACGGCGCCGATCTTGACCCAGGGGCTGGCGAAGGCCGAGCGCTTACGGCCCCTGTCGTCTTCCGACGCGCCATTCGATCCCGCCTGCTCCATCCAGCGATCGAGATCGTCCTTGCCGGCATCGGGCCGGCCATCATCCCGCCCGTCATCCCTTGTTGGCGCCATATCGCTTCACGAATATCGGTCTGAACAATCGCGCCCAAGGCGACGCAACCCGCATAACGCGGGAGCAGGACCCGATGTTCCGTCAGACCGGAGAAACGCCGATTATAGGATTGTAAATGTCAGGGCAGCGCGAAGGCCGTGACGTCATCGGCGCCGGCGACCTCGCCCCAGAAACCACCCGTGGTTACCGCTGCCAGATATTGTTTGCCGTGCCTGCCGCGATAGGTGAGCGGCGTGCCATAGAGTGAGGCCGGCAACCTGAAGGCCCAGAGTTCTTTGCCCGTCCTGATGTCGAAGGCGCGCAACCGTTTGTCGTCGGTGCCGCCGATGAAGATCAGTCCGCTGCCGGTAACGATGGGACCGCCGACATTGGGACGCCCTGTGTTGGGATCTGCGAGACCGTCGGTCACGCCCAACACGCTGTGCCAGAGAATGGCGCCGGTGTTGACGCTCACCGCATACAGTTCACCCCAGGGCGGGATCTGGCACGGCATGCGCGAGACCTTGTCCCAGAACCACTGGTAGCCGTCGCGCATGTCATAGGTGCCGTTGGCCTTGCGCACCATCACCTGCGGCGAGGCCATGTTGGAGATATTGAGAATATAAGTGCCGCTTTTCGGATCGAAGGCGGCATGGCTCCAGTCGATGCCGCCCCAGGAGCCCGGAAACCGCGCCACGCCGGAATCCACCCGCTGCGGCTGCAGGAATTTGCCGCTGCTGATGTTCATGGACTTGATGATCTTGTCGCAGCCTTCCTTCTGCTGCGGCGAAAGATTGGCCAACTCCGCCATATCGAAGCTGGTGCGGCCCAGAGGCGGGGTGATGGACATGGGCTGGGTGGGCGACGGCGCCTCGCCAACCATGTCGGTGTCGGTAGGCACCGGCACTTCCTTGATGTCATAGATCGGCTTGCCGGTGACCCGGTCAAGCAGGAAGAGCAAACTCGCCTTGCTCATCACCGCGATAGCGGGAATGGTGCGGCCGTCCTTTTTCACATCCACCAGGGTGGTGAGGGGCAGATCATAATCCCACAGGTCGTGATGCAGCGCCTGGAAATGCCAAAGATATTTTCCCGTCGCCGCATCCACCGCCACCAGCGAATTGGAAAACAACGAGGGGCCTTTGCGGTCGTTGCCCGACTGATCGAACGTTGGCGCGCCGAAGGGCAGATAGGCGATACCGCGCTGGACATCCAGGGTCAGGCCCGCCCAGACATTCACGCCCGAACGCTTGATCCAGCTGTCGCCTTCCCAACTATCGTGGAATTTCTCGCCGGGCTGCGGTACGCCATTGAAGTGCCAGACTTCGCGTCCGGTCCGCGCATCAAAAGCGCGCACTTGACCGGAAGCGCCCTGCTGCGGCGTCTCCTGATTGCGCGACCCGGTGATGATCAGGTTCTTGTAGATGACGGGAGCGGAGGTCACGCCCAGTGCCGCGGAGGCAAAGCCCTGCATCACGGCATCGGAGTGCAGGCTCAAGACCCCGTCCTTGCCAAAGCTTTCCACAGGCGCGCCGGTTTTGGCGTCGAGCGCGATCAAAAGCCCCGCGCGGGTGCCGAACACAATCTCCGGCTTTCTTCCTGAATCGCCTGGCCAATAGGAAACGCCACGTGTGGCCGGCTGGTCGCTACCGGGCACCTGATAGGCCCAGAGTTGCTTGCCGCTTTCCGCATCCAGCGCCACCACCCGGCCATATGGCGTGGAGACATACATGATGCCATCCACCACGATGGGCGTGTTCTCTGACGCCGCAAAACCGCGCGAAACCCGGTCCGGCGGGCGCATATGATAGGTCCAGACCGGTTTCAGCCCCGCGACATTCGCTGGCGTGATGTCGGCCAGCGGCGAATAGCGGCTGTCGCCATAGTCATGGCCATAGGTGCGCCATTCCTGGGGCGCGGGCACGGCCAGCACCGCCGCCGGCAGCATCGCCGGCAGAGCCAAAGCCAGACCTTTGATCAGACTGCGCCGCAAATGCCCCACGCCACCTTTTCGCGCATCTTCGCTAAACTGTTGCTTGTACGCCAGAAATTAGCTCTCCGCGGACTCACGCACGCGACAGCGGCGGGGACAATCTCTCACTGTATGAGAGATGACGATTCGTCACCTTTCCGGCACGCTCACAATGTGATCATCATCACGCGCCTGCGAAAAAGATCGCGCCCAAGCGCGGCGGCAAAACACGCGGGGCGAGGCGTCGCGCAAGTGACGTGAGGGGAATACCAGGATGCCGACACCGAAGAACCGTTCGGTCATCAAGGCTTTTGCCTTGCTGAAATCATTTCGCGATGCCGAGGAATGGGTGAGCAGTTCCGAGCTCAGCCGCCGCGCCGGATTGCCGGAAGCGTCGGGCTATCGCCTGATCCAGACCCTGGAAGAGATCGGTGCGGTGGCGCGCGGACACAAGGGACGCTACCGCACCGGCCCGCTGCTCCTGTCGCTTTCGCACAATGTCACCCTGGGCGAGTTGCTGCGCGAGGCCAGCCTGCCGCTGATGACGGACCTCGGCTTCCGGCTCAATCTCACCATGCATCTCGGCGTGCTGGAACACGGCATGGTGACGTATATCGGCAAGGTTTCGCCGCCGGGCGCTTTTCCCGTCCACACCCGCGTGGGCGCACAGCTTGAGGCCTATTGCTCGGGGCTGGGCAAAGTGCTGCTGGCAGCGCTGCCCGATGACGAAGTCGAAAGCGTCATCCTGGACGGCGAGCTCATCGCGCTGACACCCTATACCATCACCGCGCCCCCAGTCTTGCGCGCGGAATTGAAGAAGGTGCGCCAGCGTGGCTATGCCGTGGATGACCGCGAGCATCAGGCCAACATGCGCTGCATCGCCGTGCCGGTGCGCGACCGCGACGGCCGGGTGGTGGCGGCGCTGTCGGCCACGGACGCTGCCGAGCGCATGACCGCATCGCGGCAAGAGGAGATCCGCCTTCTGCTTGCCGAAGCCGCGCACCGCCTTGGGGCAAAGCTTTATCCCGCTTCCTTCAATCCGGCCGTGGCGGCGGAATAGAACCGGACCTAAGTTCCTTCAGTTAAAGGATTTTCACGCGGCGCACACGGATGTTAAGCCTTCCGGTGCTCACCCTTTTGCCTGCGTCTCGAGAGGGCTAATATGCTCCTCAGGAAACGCCGGCCCTCCCGGACAAGCCGCTAACAAAGACGAAGAAAAACAGGACCAACACCACGCATAGCCGAATATCCATCAGACGTTGGTCTCGTATCGGGGCAGGTCATTTGGGGAATTGGTCAGCGTATGAGTAGTGCAGCCATCAGCGAGCCGCAGCGGCCCGCAGCCTTTGGCGCCGGTGGAATGAAGCCCATCGACATCAGCAATCCCGCTTACTTCCACAAGGTCGTCGATTGCCAGTGGGCCTGTCCAGCCCACACGCCGGTGCCGGAATATATCCGGCTGATCGCGGCGGGGCGTTATTCCGACGCCTATATGATCAACTGGCATTCCAACGTCTTTCCCGGTGTGCTCGGGCGCACCTGCGACCGGCCCTGCGAGCCTGCCTGCCGGCGGGGCCGTGTGGAGGAAGTCACCAAGAAAGCCGAGCCGGTAGCCATTTGCCGGCTCAAGCGCGTCGCCGCCGACCAGAAGGACGACGTGAAAGACCGCATGCCGGCGCCCGCCGTGCAAAAGAACGGCAAGCGCGTGGCGTTGATCGGCGCCGGTCCTGCTTCCCTGACGGTCGCGCGCGACCTGCTGCCGCTTGGCTATGAAGTGGTGCTGTATGACGGCGATGCGAGCGCCGGCGGCATGATGCGCACGCAGATCCCGAAATTTCGCCTGCCGGAGACGGTGCTGGACGAGGAAGTGAACTACATCCTGGACCTTCAGCCGGTGCTGCGGCTGGGCCAGAAGGTGGGCTCGCTGAAAGCTTTGCTGACGGAAGGTTATGACGCCATCTTCGTCGGTTGCGGCGCCCCGCGTGGCCGCGAGCTGGAAATGCCGGGCCGCAAGGAGGCCGCCGCCCATATTCATATCGGCATCGACTGGCTGTCTTCGGTTTCCTTCGGCCACACCACCAGCATCGGCAAACGGGTGATCGTGCTGGGCGGCGGCAATACCGCCATGGACTGCTGCCGCACCTCCCGCCGTCTGGGCGGGGAAAAAGTCGATGTGGTGGTGCGCTCCGGCTTTGCCGAGATGAAGGCCAGCCCCTGGGAAAAAGAGGATGCCCAGCATGAAGGCATCCCGATCCACAATTTTCTGGTGCCCAAGGAATTCCTGCATGACGGCGGCAAGCTGACCGGCGTGAAGTTCGAGAAAGTGAAGGCCGAGTTCGATGCCAAGGGCCGCCGCAGCCTGGTCCCCGCCGGCGAGCCGGACGTGATCATGGAATGCGACGATGTGCTGGTGGCGGTGGGCCAGGAGAATGCCTTCCCCTGGATCGAACGCGACATCGGCATCGAATTCGACAAATGGGACATGCCCAAGGTGGATCCTGCCACCATGCAGTCCACCCATCCCAAGATCTTCTTCGGCGGCGACGCCGCCTTCGGGCCCAAGAATATCATCTGGGCGGTGGCACACGGCCACGACGCCGCCATCTCCATGGACCTGCTATGCCAGGGCAAGGACGTGACCGACCGGCCGCCACCGATGGTCAACCTGTCCAGCCAGAAGATGGGCATCCATGAATGGAGCTATGACAACGATATCTCCAACGACCATCGCTACCGGGTGCCACATGCGCCGCTGGAAAAGACGCTGAAGGATGTGCGGATGGAGGTCGAGCTGGGCTTCGACGTCCAGCAGGCCTTCCTGGAAGCGGAACGCTGCCTGAATTGCGACGTGCAGACCGTGTTCGACACGCCCAAATGCATCGAATGCGATGCCTGTGTCGACATCTGCCCCATGGACTGCATCACCTTCACCGCCAATGGCGAGGAAAGCGATCTTCGCACCCGGCTCAGCGCGCCGGCGCTGCATGCCGACCAGGACCTCTATATTTCCACCGCGCTCAAGACCGGGCGGATCATGGCCAAGGACGAAGACCTTTGCCTCCATTGCGGGCTGTGTGCCGAGCGCTGCCCCACCGGCGCCTGGGACATGCAGAAGTTCCTGCTGAATGCGCCCAAGACGGAGTACGCATGCCGCAGGTGAACGCCGTCAACGACTTTGTCGTCAAGTTCGCCAACGTCAACGGCTCGGGCTCGGCGTCGGCCAACGAGATGTTCGCCCGTTCCATATTGCGGATGGGCGTGCCGGTCGCCTCCCGGAACATCTTCCCCTCCAATATCCAGGGCCTTCCCACTTGGTATGAGGTG
>Ga0134126_10006819_pt1 | contig 14350 bp, 10 predicted proteins | sample KB31752_FD_96881 | JGI IMG/M metagenome (GOLD analysis project Ga0134126, IMG submission 96881) | Terrestrial soil microbial communities with excess Nitrogen fertilizer from Kellogg Biological Station, Michigan, USA - KB3-175-2 | ecosystem: Environmental > Terrestrial > Soil > Unclassified ... | reverse complement strand
GACGGCCACGGCCGCGGCGGCGACCACCAAGACGGCGGCCGTCATGGCGGCGGCGGTGGCCGCGTGCGCGGCGGCGGCGGCGACCACGGCGGCGGCGGCGGTGGTCACGGCGGCGGCGGCGGTCACCAGCAACCCTGACCTCGGCGCCGTGTGCTGAGACAGACAGCGGCCGGGCATACCGGCCACAACACCACGGGCGGCCAAGGCCGCCCGTGGTTTTTGCACCAGGGCCGCGCCACGTGTTTCAGAGAGCAGCGCGGCCAGGGCCGCGCGCTTGCCTTTCCCCCGCGTGCGGTCGAAACTACCGGCCAAGGCGCCGCGCACGGGCGCGGGAGGCGCCGGGCCCATGAATCATCCCTCGTTCCACGCCGCGACGACCCCCGACAAGCCGGCCTACATCATCGCCGAGACGGGCGAGAGGCTGACTTTTGGCGAGCTTGACCGGCGCAGCAACCAAATCGCGCAATTGTTCTATGCGTTGGGGCTCGCGCCTGGCGACCATGTCGCGCTGCTGATGGAGAACGGCCTCGCCTTCGTTGAAATCTGCTGGGCGGCGCAGCGCGCCGGGCTCATCTACACCGCCGTCAGCCGTTACCTGAAGGCCGACGAGATCGCCTATATCGTGCGCGACTGCGCCGCCAAGGCGTTCATCACTTCGCCCGCCTGCGCCGCCGAGACGCGCGGCCTCGCGCAAGCCGGCGATGCGCCGATCCTGCTCATGACCGGGCAGCCCGCGCCGGGCTTTCGCGCCTTCGACGTCGAGGCCGCCGCGCAGCCGACGACGCCGGTCGCCAACGAATTCGCCGGCCGCGACATGCTCTATTCCTCCGGCACCACCGGGCGGCCGAAGGGCGTCGAGACGTCGCTGACGCCGATGCCGCTGGGGCTCGTCAATCCGGTGTTGAAGCTGCTCTGCGTCGATATGTGCGGCGTCAACCAGGATAGCGTCTATTTGTCGCCGGCGCCGCTCTATCACGCAGCGCCCCTGCGCTTCACCATGACCGCGGCGGCGTTCGGCGCGACTGTCGTGGTGATGCGGCATTTCGACGCCGAAGCCTATCTGCGCTATGTCGAGCAATATCGCGCCACGCAATCCCAACTGGTGCCGACGATGTTTGTCCGCCTGTTGAAACTGCCGCCCGCGGCGCGCGCGCGCTACGACATCTCGTCGCTGCGCGGCGCCGTCCATGCCGCCGCGCCTTGCCCGATCGAAGTCAAGCAGCAGATGATTGATTGGTGGGGGCCGGTCCTGATCGAATATTACGCCGGCACCGAGGGCAACGGCGCCACCATCATCAATTCGCAGCAATGGCTCGCCCATCGCGGCTCGGTCGGGCGCGCCTATGTCGGGCAAATCCGCATCGTCGATGAGGAAACCGGCCAGACGCTGCCGCCGCGCGTCAACGGCGTCGTCTATTTCGACGGCGGCCCGGCCTTCGTCTATCGCAACGATCCCGCCAAGACCAAAGCCGCCTATATCCGTGACGGCTGGTCGACGCTCGGCGACATCGGCTATCTCGACGAGGACGGTTATCTGTATCTGACCGACCGCAAGGCCAACATGATGATCTGCGGCGGCGTCAACATCTATCCGCAGGAGACCGAAGACGTGCTGATCGGCCACCCGCAGGTGCTCGACGTCGCGGTGTTCGGCGTGCCCAACGAGGATCTCGGCGAGGAGGTGAAAGCGGTCGTGCAGTTGCGCGACCCCGCGCGCGCCAGCCCTGAACTCGCCGCTGAACTCATCGCCTTCTGCCGCGATCGCATCTCGGCGATCAAATGCCCGCGCTCGGTCGATTTCGAACAGGATCTGCCGCGCACGCCGACCGGCAAATTGCTGAAGCGGCAATTGCGCGACCGCTATGCGGCGGGGCGGTAAGCGGGCTCATGCTGAGGCTGCTGCTCGCCGCCGCCATGCTGGTCCTGGCGCTCGCCGCCCGCGCCGACCCGGTGCCGAGCCTGTGGGACCCGGCGCTGCATCTCGACACCCCGGACCTGACGGGGCTGAAGGCGATCCGCTTTCTCACCGCCGACGATTATCCGCCGCTCGATTTTGCGCTGCCCGACGGCTCGCTCGCCGGCTTCAACGTCGAGATCGCGCGCGCCATTTGCGAGCAATTGCGGCTGCCGTGCACGATCCAGGCGCGGCGCTGGGACACGCTGATCGAGGCGCTGCAAACCGACAAGGGCGATGCGATGATCGCCTCGATGCGCTCGACGCCGGCGCTGCGCCAGCGGCTCACCTTCACCCACCCTTATTATCTGACCCCGGCGCGCTTTGCCGCCCGCAAAGATTTTCCGGCCGGCGGCATCGACGCCAAAACGCTTGCCGGCCACACCGTCGGCGTCGTCAAGGACAGCGCGCACGCGCATTTTCTGGCCAAGTTCTTCCCCAAAGCGACGCTTAAGCCCTACGGCGATTTCGCCGCCCTGCACAAAGCCCTCAAGGCCAAGGAGATCGACCTTGCCTTCGCCGATGGGTTGACGCTGGCGATATGGCTCGATGGCGAGGACGCCGGCGGCTGCTGCGCCTTCCGCGGCGGGCCGTACCTGGAGAGCCGCTATTTCGGCGAAGGCGTCGCCATTGCGGTGCGCAGGGACAATTCCGTGCTGCGCCGCGCCCTCGATTACGGGCTGGCGCAGGTGTGGGCGAGCGGCAAATACGCCGAGATCTTCCGCAAATATTTTCCGCTGTCGTTTTATTGACGGGACTTTTGCGGCGCCGCGTCAAAACCGATACTATGCAGGCGATGTCGCAAGGCCCGACCGCTTTCGCCGCCGACGTCGCCTGGCGGCTCGAAGCGCCGCCGCCTAGGCGCGATCGCGCGCGCTTGTTCACCGCCATCGTCGCGGCGATTCTCATCGAACTCGGCGTCGTCGCACTGATCTGGGTCGGGCGCGGCCTGCAACCGGCGCCGCCGGTGGCCGAGATTCCGGTCGAGATCATCGTCGAGAAGCCACCGCCGCCGCCTCCGCCGCCTGCGCCGCAAGCCAAGACTCAGGAATACCTGAAGCCCGCTACCGACGCACCGCGCGAAGGCAAGAGCGATCACGACGACGAGCACGTCGCCGACAAGCCGACGCCCGCCAAGGCCCCGCCGCCGCCCGAGACGCCGCCGCAACCTAAGCCCGCCCAGGCGGCGCCGGCGCCAGCGCCGGAATTGCCGAAAACCGCCGAGGCCGAGGCGCCGCCGCCGCAGAAGGCCGAGCCGGTGGAAACTCCGGTCCCGGCGGCGCAGAAACCGCAGCCGGTCGCGACCCCGGCGCCGGCGAAACCCACAGTCGCCGACGTGTTGCCGAAGATCTTCGATTCCGTGCCCGAGGTCGATTTCGGCGGCGCGGCGATGCGCTCGCTGGTGTCGGGGGGCACGGCGAAGGCGAATTATTTGTCGGAACTCTACGGGCTGATCGTGCCGCGTCTGCGCGTGCCGGCGATAGCGCACACTTATGGACGAGCTTTGGTCGGCAAGATCGGCTTCGCGGTCGACGGCCGCGGTCGCTTGACGCAGCGTTATATAGTGGAGCAGAGCGGTTCGATGGAACTCGACGAGGCGGCGTTGCGCGCGGTCGCCGCCGCCGCGCACGGTTTCCCGCCGCCGCCGCACAAGCAGCCGATGGGGATGACATTCACCTATTCGGTGCGGTGAGGCTCACCCCTTCTTCCCCGCCAGCCGCGCGATCTCCCGCATCGTCTTCAGCGCCGCGGCGAGCCGGTCGCTCAGCGCCTCGAACTCGCCGCTCACCACGATGCGCATATCGGGCCGCACGCGCGCCTCTTCGTTGGCTGTCACCCATTTCACCAGCCCGGCGGGATTGGCGAAGGAATTGTCGCGGAAGGCGATGGTCATGCCGCGCGGCCCGGCGTCGAGCTTCTCGACATGCGAGGCGCGGCACAAAGCCTTGATGCGCACCAGTTTCAACAACAGATCAACCTCCGGCGGCGGCGGCCCGAAGCGGTCGACGATCTCCGCCCCCATGCCCTCGATCTCGGTCTCGTCGGTGAGGCCGGAGAGGCGGCGGTAGAGCGACAGCCGGGCGGTGAGATCGGGAATATAGGCCTCCGGGATCGTCACCGGCGAGCCCAGCGCAATCGTCGGCGACCAGACGTCCTCGACCGGCTCCGCCGCGCCCGATTTCAGCCGCTCCACCGCATCCTTCACCATCTGCTGGTAAAGCTCGTAGCCGACCTCCTTGATGTGGCCGGATTGCTCCTCGCCGAGCAGGTTGCCGGCGCCGCGCAGGTCGAGGTCGTGGCTGGCGAGTTGGAAGCCGGCGCCGAGCGAATCCAGCGATTGCAGCGCCGCCAGCCGCTTTTCCGCCTGCGGCGTGATCTGCTTTTTGGCCGGCGTGGTGAAGATCGCGTAGGCGCGCACTTTGGCGCGCCCGACGCGGCCACGCAATTGATAGAGCTGGCCGAGGCCGAACATATCGGCGCGATGCACGATGAGCGTGTTGGCGCGCGGAATGTCCAACCCCGATTCGACGATCGAGGTCGACAGAAGGATGTCGTATTTGCCATCGTAGAAAGCGCCGATCTTGTCCTCAAGCTCGCCCATCGCCAGTTGGCCGTGGGCGACGACGAACTTACATTCCGGGACGTTCTGGCGCAGGAACGCCGCGCATTCGTCGAGGTCTTCGATGCGCGGGCAGACATAGAACGACTGCCCGCCGCGATAGCGCTCGCGCAGCAGCGCCTCGCGCACGATCAAGGAATCGAACGGCGAGACGAAGCTGCGCACCGCGAGCCTGTCCACGGGGGGCGTGGCGATGATCGAGAGATCGCGCACGCCGGTCATCGCCAGTTGCAGCGTGCGCGGAATCGGCGTCGCCGAGAGCGTCAGCACATGCACTTCGGCGCGCAAGTCCTTCAGCCGCTCCTTGTGGCCGACGCCGAAATGCTGCTCCTCGTCGATGACGACGAGGCCGAGATCCTTGAAACTGACCGCCTTGCCGAGCACCGCATGGGTGCCGACGACGATATCGAGCGAGCCCTCGGCGAGGCGCTTCTTGGTTTCGCGCTGCTCGGCGGCGGCAACCATGCGCGAGAGTTGGCCGATGCCGACTGGCAGGCCGGCGAAGCGCTGGGTGAAGTTGTGGTAGTGCTGGCGCGCCAGCAGCGTCGTCGGCACGACCACCGCCGTCTGTTTGCCGTTGATCGCGGCGGCGAAGGCGGCGCGCAGCGCCACCTCGGTCTTGCCGAAACCGACATCGCCGCAGACCAGCCGATCCATCGGCCGGCCGGCGTTGAGGTCGTCGAGCGTCGCCTCGATGGCGCGCGATTGATCCTCGGTTTCGTCATAAGGAAACCGCGCGCAGAACTCGTCGTAGAGGCCCTCCGGGGCTGAGAGCCGGGCGGCGGCCCGCGTCAGCCGTTGCGCGGCGACGCGCACCAGTTCAGCCGCCATGTCGCGCACGCGCTTCTTCAGCCGCGCCTTGCGGCTCTGCCAGCCGGTCGAGCCGAGCCGGTCGAGTTCGCCGGTCTCCGAGCCGTAGCGCGACAGCAGTTCCAGGTTTTCGACCGGCAGGAACAGCCGGTCGCCGCCGGCGTAATGGATTTCCAGGCAATCGTGCGGCGCGCCCGCCGCCTCGATGGTCTTTAAGCCGACGAAGCGGCCGACGCCGTGGTCGATGTGGACGACGAGATCGCCCGCCGTTAGCGCCGAGGCTTCGGCGAGCACGTTCTCGGCCCGGCGCTTGCGCTTGGCTTGCCGCACCAGCCGATCGCCGAGAATGTCCTGTTCGCCGATGATGGCGAGATCGGCGGCCTCGAATCCGCGCTCCAGCGCCACCACGGCGAGCGGCAGCGCGCCGGCGCGGGCGTCGCGCGCTTGCACATAGGAGGATGCCAGTTCCAGCGGTTTCAGCCCATGATCGACCAGCACATGGCTCAGCCGCTCGCGCGAGCCGTCCGACCAGCCGGCGACGACGACGGTCTTGCCCTGTTGGCGCAGCGCCCGCACATGCGCCGCCGCCGCCTCGAACACATTGACGTTCTCGTTCAAGCGCTCGGGGGCGAAATCGCGCCCGACGCGGCCGCCGCAGTCGATGACGTCGAGCGCCTCGGGCGCGGCCTCGAACGGCTGCAAGCGCGCCACCGGCCGCGCCTTCAAGGCGGCGGCGAATTCGTCCGCGGCGAGATAGAGCCGGTCGGGCTTCAGCGGCTGATAGTCGTTGCCGACGGGGTCGAGCTCGCGCGCCGATTTGCGCGCGGCATAGTAATCCTCGATTTGCGCGAAGCGGCTGTTGGCGACATCCTCGGCGCGAGCGTCGAGGATCAGCGGCGCGTCGCCGAGATAATCGAACAGCGTGTCGAGCTTGTCGTAGAACAGCGGCAGCCAATGTTCGAGGCCGATGGCGCGCCGGCCCTCGCTCACCGCCTCGTAGATGCTGTCGCCGCGCCGGGGGGCGCCGAATGCGGCGGCATAGCCCTGGCGGAAACGGCGGATGGTGTCCGTCGTGAGCTGCGCCTCGCTCATCGGCGTCAGATCGAGCGAGCGCAATTGGCCGGTCGAGCGCTGCGTCTCGGGATCGAAGGGGCGGATCGATTCCAGCGTGTCGCCGAAGAAATCGAGCCGTAGCGGCGCGGCAAGCGCCGGCGCGTAGAGGTCGAGAATGCCGCCGCGCTGCGCGTAATCGCCGACGTCGCGCACCAGGCTGGCGCGCGAGAAACCGTTCGACTCCAGCCAGCCGACCAGCGTCTCCATGTTGAGCACATTGCCGGGGGCGACCGACAGCGCCGCCCTGGCGAGATAGGCGCGCGGGGGCACGCGCTGGGTAAGGGCGTTGACGGTAGCGATGAGGATGCGCGGCCGCTCGGCGGCGCCGCGCGTCAGCGCCAGACGGGCAAGCCCGGTCATGCGCTGCGCGGCGACGGCGGCGTTGGGCGAGACGCGATCGTAGGGCTGGCAATCCCAGGCCGGCAGCGCCAGCGCCTCGATCTCCGGCGCGGCGAAGGCCAGCGCCTCGATGAAGCTCTGCGCGCGCAGCGAGTCGCGCGCCAGGAAGGTCAGCGCCACGGCGCGGCGCTCGGCGTCGCGGGCAAGCGCGCGCACGAGATCGGCGACGACGAAGGCGTCGAAGCCTTCCGGCGCGCGGGCGAGGGTAATCGCGGTCGGCTGGCGGAGCCGGGTGGCGGCGGCGACGGGGGCATTCATGGTGTCGGGGCGGCCTTCAGCTTCGCGAATAGCGGCGTGTCGAAACGCGCGGGCAGGGCGGCCTCGCCGGTGAGCCAGGAGAGGATTTCCGGGTCCGGCAGGTCGAGCCAGGCCTCGACCTCGTCGAGTTCGGCCTCAGTGAGGTCAGACAGATGCGCGTCGGCGAAGGCGCCGAGCGCCACATCCATCTCGCGCAAGCCGCGACGGCGGGCGCGAAACAGAATACGGCGCCGCCTCGGGTCGAGGCCGGCGCTGGAGAGCGACATGGGAAATCCTTGCGGGCGGAAAGGCCGTCGCGCCGCATATAACGGCTGGGCCTGCGACTGTCAGCAGGCGCTCTCCAGCACGCTGAGGGCGGGGCTGGCGCCGAGGATGGCCTCGACCGCCCGCGCGGTGTCCTCGGCCTCGACTTCGGCAGCGCCGGCGTAATCGATGCGCGCCTCGAACGGCCCGTCGCCGCGCATGGCGAGCAGAATGAAGACGAAGCCGTCGTCGGCGTTGACCGACAGCGCCCAGCCGGCCTCTGCGGGATGCGGGCCGAGCGCGGGCACGTCATGCGCCAGAAGCTGGTCGCGCAACCAGACGGCGAGACGCCTCTGCCGCTCCAGCGCGGCGCAGGGCGCAAAAAGCGTGGAAGCGTCGAAGGCGAATGTCCACAAGGCGAGGCTCCGTTGGCGGCGATGGACCGCAACGTATAGCCTCGCCGGTAAAGGAACTTTGCGGACGATGCTTAGGATTACTCGGAGCTTATAGGCAAGTCGTAGAATGCGATAGCAACGCCTTCAATGCGGAGATCCGTCCTCGACGAGCGCGGCGCGCAGGCGCGGCATAAGCGCCGGCAGTTCCTCCGTAACCGCTTTCCAAACAACATTTGTGTTAATATCGAAATAGGCGTGGACAAGCCGGTTCCGCATCCCGACGATCTGGGCGTTCCGCCTGTCAACTACTCCGCCGGCGACGGCAGCGCGCCGCGCCCGTCTCGCTTCGGCTTCTCCTCGCGTGGCTCGACCTCGCGTGGCTCGCGCGGCGCCAGCAGCCACTTGAACAGCCGCCACGTCACCCGCCCGATATCGTCGATCACCGTGAACACCGCCGGCACGAACACCAGCGACAGCAGCGTCGACACCACCAGCCCGCCGATGACAGCGATCGCCATCGGCGAGCGGAAGCCGCCGCCGTCGCCCATGCCGGCCGCCGAAGGCAACATGCCCGCCGCCATGGCGATCGTCGTCATCACGATCGGACGCGCCCGCTTGCGGCCGGCCTCGACCAGCGCCTCCAGCCGCGGCGCGCCCTGCGCTATGGATTCGATGGCGAAATCCACCAGCATGATGGCGTTCTTGGTGACGATGCCCATCAGCATCAACAGACCGATGACCACCGGCATCGACATCGCCTTGTGGGTGATGAGCAGGGCCAGGATCGAGCCGCCGATGGACAGCGGCAGCGAGATCAGAATGGTGATCGGTTGCAGGAAGCTGCCGAACAGCAGCACCAGCAGGCCATAGACCATCATCAGCCCCGCCCCCATCGCTTCGGCGAAGGATTGGAACACCTCGCTCATGATCTCGACGTCGCCGGTCTCCTTGATCTCGACGCCCGGCGGCAGGGCCTTGGCTGTCGGCAGGGCGCGGATCGCCGCCACCGCGGCGCCCAGCGCCGCGTCGCCGCGCAAATCGGCCTCGATGGTGACACGGCGCGAGCGGTCGTAGCGGTTGATCGCCGCCGGCCCGTGACCCATCTCGAAATCGGCGACCGCGGCGAGCGGCGTCGTACCGCCGCCGGCGGTCGGCACGCGCAGGTTCTCCAGCACGCCGATGCGCCCGCGCGCCGCCTGGTTTAGCTCGACGCGGATCGGGATCAGCCGGCCGTCGACCTTGAACTTGGCCAGATTGGCGTCGATGTCGCCGAGCGTGGCGACGCGGATCGTCGTCGACAACGCCTCGGTGGAGACGCCGAGGTCGGCCGCCACCTGCCGGCGCGGTTCGATCTGCAATTCCGGCCGGTCGAGTTCGGCGGTGGAGATCGGGTTCTCCAGCATCGGCAGGGAGCGCATTTCGCTGGCGAGCTGGTTGGCGGTGTTGTTGATGGCGTCCATGTCGGGGCCGGCGACGATGAGTTGCAGGTCGCGCTGGCCGTTGTCCTTCATGAACCAGAAACGCAGGTCGGGAATGTCGGCCATGAAGCCGGAGATCTCGGTTTGCAGTTGCTTCTGGCTTGCCTCGCGCTTCGACTTGTGGACGAAATTGATGACGAAGGTCGCCTTGCGCGGCTCCGCGTCGCCGCCCAGGATTTGGCCGCCATAGACCAGCACCGAGCGCACTTCCGGCATGGCTTTCAGCTTGGCGGAGATTTCGCGGCTGACGTGGTCGGTGTCGTCGAGCCGCGAGCCCGGCGGCAGTTCCACCGCCAGCAGCGCGCGCGCCTGATCGTCGGCCGGGATGAAGCCGGACGGCAGCAAGCGCGTCGACCACAGCGAGGCGGCGAAGATCAGCGCGCCGACGAACAGCGTCGCCCAGCGCCAGCGCACCGAGCCGCGCACCAGCCGCGTATAGAAGCGCAGGATGGCGCCGTCGGTGTGCTCCTCGTGGCGCGGCGCGCGCATGAAATAGGCCGCCATCACCGGCGTCACGAAACGCGCCACGCCGAGCGAGAACATGACGGCGACGGCGACCGTCAGCCCGAACTGGCGGAAATATTGGCCGGCGATGCCGCCCATGAAGCTGACCGGGGCGAAGATCGCCGCGATCGACAGCGAAATCGCGATCACCGCCAGGCCGATCTCGTCAGCCGCCTCCAGCGCGGCGCGATAGGCGGATTTGCCCATCCGCATGTGGCGCACGATGTTCTCGATCTCGACGATGGCGTCGTCGACGAGAATGCCGGTCACCAGCGTCAGCGCCAGCAGGCTCACCATGTTGAGCGAGAAGCCGACCGCGTCCATCGCCCAAAAGGTCGGCAGCACCGATAGCGGCAACGCCATAGCGGTGACCACGGTGGCGCGGAAATCGCGCAGAAAGATGAACACGACGATGATCGCCAGTGCCGCGCCCTCGATCAGCGTCTCCATCGTCGAGTGGTAGCTGCCGAGTTCGGCGGCGATCCGGGTATCGACCTGGGTGAACTTCACCTCAGGGTGATGCTTCTCGATCTCGGCGAGTTTCTTGGAGATGTCGCTGTCGACCGTCACGTCGCTGGCGCCCTTGGCGCGGGTGACGCCGAAGGCGACGATCGGCTGGTCGAACAGCCGCGTGAACGTGCGCGGCTCGGCCGCCGTGTCGGAGACGGTGGCCAACTCGTCGAGCCGCACGCGCCGCCCGCCGGGCAGCGCGATCGGCAGCGCCTTCAGTTGGCTGAGCTTGTTGGCGCCGGCGAGCGTGCGGATCGCCTGCTCCTGGCCGGCGACCTCGCCGCGGCCGCCGCCGAGATCGACATTGTCCTGGCGCACCTGCTCGTTGACCTGCTCGGCGGTGACGCCGAGCGCCAGCAGCTTCTCGGGGTCGAGCGAGACCCGCACTTCGCGATCGACGCCGCCGAAGCGCGACACGTCGCCGACGCCCTTCAGGCTCTGAAGATCGCGCGCCACGGTGTCGTCGATGAACCAGGACAGTTGCTCGACCGTCATCCCCGGCGCGGAGGCCGCGTAAGTGACGATCGGCAAGCCCTCGATATTGATGCGATTGACGATCGGTTCGTCGATGGTGCGAGGCAATTGCGAGCGGATCTTGGCGATCTGGTCCTTCACGTCGTTGAGCGCGCGGTCGATGTTGGTGGAGCCGACATAGAACTGGATGATCGTCTGCGACGAGCCGTCGCCGATCTGCGAGGCGATGTGCCAGACGCCGTTGAGGCTGGCGACCGCGTCCTCGACCTTCTTCGTCACCTGCGCTTCAAGCTCGGACGGGGCCGCGCCGGATTGGGTGATGAGCACCTGGACGATGGGAATGTCGATATTGGGAAACTGCGTGATCGGCATCGTGCGGAAGCTGAACAGCCCCAGCAGCATCAGCACGCAGACGGCGACCGCCGCCGGAATCGGCTTGCGGATCGACCAGGCGGAGACGTTGAGGCGCATGTTGGCTCAGCCCCCCGCGCCAGCGATCTCGGGCGTCGCCCGCACCTTGTCGCCCGGCCGCAGGAACGAGCCGGCGCGCGCGACAAGCGTTTCCCCCGGCTTGACGCCGGAGACGATCTCCACCTCGTCGCCCTCGACGATGCCGAGCTTGACTTGGCGCGCTTCGACCGTGCCGTCTTTCACCACCAGCGCCATGCCCTCATCGCCGTCGCGCTTGACGGCGGTGGTCGGCGCGCCGACGCCGTCGCGGCTGATCAGATCGACCTCGCCGGAGGCGAAGGCGCCGATGCGGGCATGGCTGACGTCCGATAGTGCGATGCGCACCTTGCCGGTGCGGCTCGCCTTGTCGACCTCTTGGTCGACGAGGCGGACGGCGCCCGGCACGGGGGCGTCGACGCCGGGCAGTTTCAGCGTCGCCGTCATGCCGGCGCGCAGCCGCGTCAACCATTGCTCGGGCACGTCGGCGACAAGGTCGATGGCGTCGTTGGCGATGATGCGAAACAGCGGATCGCCGGCGAAGGACGCGGCGGCGCCGAGCCGGGCCGAACGCAAGCTGATGACGCCGTTGACGGGCGCGCGCACCTGCGTGCGGTCGACGCGCACCATCAACTCCTCGCGGTCGGCTTCGCGCGCCTTGCGATCGGCTTCGGCGACCGCCAGCGCGTTCTTGGCCATCGACAGCGCCGCTTGCGCCGATTTCATATTGGTCTCGCGCTGCTCGATGGTCGCTGCCGCCATCACGCCGACGGCGAGCTTCTTGGCGCGGTCGTAATCGCTGGCGGCGAATTCAAGCTGGCTGGCGGCTTGCGCGATCGTGCTTTTGGCTTGGGCGATCGAAGCGTCGGCGCGCGCCCGCGCGGCGTCGTTCTGGGCGATTTGGGCATCGAGCTGCGAGCGGTCGAGCCGGGCGAGCAACTGGCCCTGCTTGACGTGGTCGCCGTCCTCGGCGTCGATCTCGACAATGGTGAGGTCGGCGATCTTCGGCGCCACCATCACTTCTTCGCGCGCGGTCAGCGTGCCGGAGACGAACAGGCGGTCGGTGAAGTGGCGCGTCTTCGCCACCATCACCGTAATCGCCGGCGGATCGACTTCGCGCGGCGCCTCCGCGTCGGCTTTGGCGGCCTGCGCCCCGCATTGCGGCCGCGCCAGCCCCCATTTGTCGAGCGCCAGCAGCGGCGGATCGCAGGGCCGGAAGCGCCATTGCGCATAGACGCCGCCGGCGCCGAGGCCGGCCAAGATCAGCAGCGCGAAGAGGATGCGTCCCATCTCAGACCTCCGCGCTGGGCGCGAGCGCGCCGGCGAACAGCGCGTCGAACACGCCAAGCGCCATCGCCGATTCGCGCTCGACGTCGAAATTCGGCTCCAGCGCCTTGCGTCGAAACAGGCCGACGACCAGCGAAAACAATAGGCTGGCGGCGAACCGGGCGTCGAGCGTCGGCGCCGCTGCGCCGCGCGCCTTGGCGATCTCGACCAGTTCGACCATGCCTTCGATGACGTCGGAGTCGAGTTGGCGGGTGAAGGCGGCGACGCGCGCGTTGCGCCCGGACTCGGCCCAGATCTCGACGATCATGCGCGCCTTCTCCACGGGGCTGCGCAGCACGTGCTCGCGCAACGCCGCGCGCAAGGCGCCCTTGAGGTCGACGGCGCTGATGAGGGCGGCGAATGTCGCCGAGCGCTCGACCTGATCGGCCAGGCACAGCCCCTCGACGATCGCCTCCTTGGAGGGGAAATAGCGGTAGAGGTTGCCGGCGCTCATGCCGGCCTCCTCGGCGACCTGGGTCATGGTCGCGGCGTGGAAGCCGTAGCGCACGAAGGCGCGCGACGCGGCGGCCAGGATATGGATGCGCCGATCTTCGTCGGGAAGGCGTTTGGGAAAGGCCAGGGTCATGTAAACGCGCGATGAGAATGAACGTTCATTCCCATGGTCGCCGATTGCGGCGTTTCCGCGGCGCAACAAAAAGTCACACGAAAATGCTGCCGCCACGGCGGACGAATCGCGCTAAGAGAGCGCGATTGACGAAAAATGAGGATCGGTATGCCTGTTTGTCGTTGGAGCGCGGCGCTTGCGGCGGCCGCGTGGTTGAGTCTCGCTCCGGCCGCCGCCGAACAGAGCTGGTTCCTGTTTCAGCCGCCGGCGCCTAATCCGAGTCCGAGCATGGACCGCGGCAACATGCCCGCCGACGCCGACATTTATTATTCCACGCCGAAGGCGACCGACGACGAAGTCAATTTCCACATGACCTCGCGCCGCACCGTCGCCGACCCCACGCACGAGCCGCCGGGCACGTTGACGGTCAGCACGCGCCTGCGCCGCCTGTTCCTGTCGCTGCCCGACGGCGAGGCGCTCGAATATAAAATCGCCGTCGGCCGTCAGGGCTTCTCGTGGAAGGGCAAGGCGGAGATCGGCCGCAAGGCCTATTGGCCGGGCTGGACGCCGCCGCCGGAGATGCTGGCGCGCGACCATTCGCTGCCTGCCCATGTCGACGGCGGCATGGGCAACCCGCTCGGCGCGCGGGCGCTGTATCTGTTCGAGAACCACAAAGACACGCTGTTCCGCATCCACGGCACCAACGAGCCGCGCAGCATCGGCAAGGCGGTGTCGTCGGGCTGCATCCGCATGCTCAATGCCGACGTGATCGACCTTTACGGCCGCGTGCAGAAGGGGACGAAGGTGGTGGTGGAGTAGGGGGCGCGCGGGGGACTAATCGCGGTTGGTCGCCCCGTCGCGGCTGTCAGACAGCGCCGCCCGGATCGCCTCGGCCATCGGGCCGTATTCGGCATCGTGGGCGCGGCGCGAAGCCTCGATCCAACCAACGCCCTCGATGCAGCGCAAATCGAGGGCGTGGCCGGCTCGCCCGCAAGGCTGCTTCAGATAATTAGTTTGAATTTTGACGCGCCGACTTTAACGTTGACGACACGCGAGGCAGTTGCAAACGTCGCCCTTCGGGGTTTTATGCACCAAACCGTGGATCACACCGCCGACCTGATCAAAACGAGGCGCTAACCAAATTCAAGAGATCCCCCGGCTTTGCCGGGGTGGCCGTAGAAGTTTGACTTTTACGGGGGTCCACCGTGATTTTTGCCGTCGTGAGCCGCCAAGCACACGAAGGGTCTAATCACG
>Ga0134126_10006818_pt1 | contig 14351 bp, 14 predicted proteins | sample KB31752_FD_96881 | JGI IMG/M metagenome (GOLD analysis project Ga0134126, IMG submission 96881) | Terrestrial soil microbial communities with excess Nitrogen fertilizer from Kellogg Biological Station, Michigan, USA - KB3-175-2 | ecosystem: Environmental > Terrestrial > Soil > Unclassified ... | reverse complement strand
TTCATAATAAAATCGCCGGGTTTGATTCCGGCCCTGTCGGCGGGTGCTCCGGGAAACGGGGAAACGACTTCGATGTGGTTTCCGTTGGGTACGATACGCATCCCCACTCCGTAGTAATTGCCGCGCTGCTCTTCCAGCATCAGCGCCCATTGCTTGGGATCAAAGAAATTCGAGTGCGGGTCAAGGACGTGAAGCATCCCCGGTATCGCGCCATCGTATACGATTTTGTCGGTGTCAATGGGTTCGGCGTAATTCTGCTGAACGATGGAAAGTACTCGAGCGAACGACTGCACCGATTCCTGCAGATCCGTGGCCCCCGCGGCCGTCGCCTTGAGCGACGGACCGTAAAGTCCGCCTAAAATGGCTGCAATAATCAGGATTATCGCCAAAAGAAAAGCCCCGCGTTTGTATGATTGCATGCGTCCCTCGATGCTTCTCACGGCAGTATAGCACACATTTTCAGGCGGTTTGACACGCCTCTCAGCCTCTTCTATGATGCAAATGAAGGCGGTCGCGCACCCCAAAAATGCTGAGTATGCCCCATCTGGTGATTATTTTTTTGGTGGCCCTGCTTGTGTTTGGCCCCGAAAAGCTTCCTGAACTGGCCCGCACCTTCGGAAAAGCGATGGCCGAATTCAGACGCGCCACGGGCGACCTGCGCGCCGGATTTGAAGAGCACATGCGCGAACTCGAGCGGGAAACGCGCATTTCGGAAGCGGCGAAGCAGCAAGCTAACCCCCCACCTAGATCGCCTGCGGCCGAGACAGCTACGCAAGCCGGCACTCTGCCGGAGGCTAATGCAATCAACGAAAAGCCCGTTCCTGCGCTGCCGGACTTCGCGCAAACCGTCGCGCCCGCCGAGCCGGAGTCTGCCGCCTCCAGCCCTGCTTCCGCTCCAACAACCCACGAGGCCGTCTCTGAGAAGGCGAGCGATGGCCACGCCTAGCCAGCCCGCGCTGCCTCAATCCAATCGCGGAACCGAAGAAGACACCGGCGACAAAATGTCGCTGATTGAACATCTGATCGAATTGCGCAAGCGCCTGCTTTATGCCGCGCTCGCCATCGCCATCGGATTTGTCATCGGGTTTTCCGTCGCAAAATGGATCATCAACTTCGTCGCGCAGCCGATGGTGCATGCGCTCCAGCAAGCGCATTATCCCGACAAGCTGATTTTTACTGGTCCCGCCGAGTACGTGAATCTTCTGATCAAAGTGGGCTTCTATCTGGGTCTGGTAATCGCGTTGCCCGTGATCCTTCATCAAATCTGGCTTTTCGTCGCGCCCGGCCTCTATAAGCACGAACGCAAGGCCGTGCTTTCCTTCATTCTCTCGTCCGTTTTTCTCTTTCTCTGCGGCATCGGTTTCGCGTATTTCATTTTGTTGCCGTTCGTCCTGAAGTTCCTCATCACTTTCCAGGGACCGCAGGGTCCGTTCCAGCCGCTCATCAGCATCAGCGAGTATTTCGACTTGATTCTCATAGTGATGGTTGGGCTCGGCGCAATCTTCGAGCTTCCCGTATTGATTTTCGTGCTTTCGATTTTTGGCATTGTCACGCCGCAATGGCTCTGGAAGAATCTGCGATACGCCATTTTGGTCATCACCATCGTGGCTGCGATCGTTACGCCCACGCCGGATGCAACCACGATGCTGGTGTTCATGGCGCCCATGCTCGCGCTTTATTTTCTTGGGATTGGCGTGTCGTACATGGTTTTTCGCAAAAAGCGAAAGCGTGAAATCGCCGAGCAAAACGCGCAATGAAGCAGCAGAATCGAAAAGGGGCGGTGAAAACGATGGAGAAAGCGGAGCCCCCAAAGGAGCACAAATGTTAGGCGGCTTACGAATATCTTTGGCCATCGTAGCGCTGGCATGCGCCATGGGATGCAGCGCTGGAGGAAATAAATCAAACGTCGGTGCGTCAGGTAGCGTCGCAGCCGCCGGCCCGGTCACGGCTCCTCAGGACAAGGCCCCCGCGCGGCAGCAAACGGGTGGTTTCGACGGCCAACGCGCTTACGATTACACGGCGAAGCTCGTCAGTTTTGGGCCGCGCCCATCAGGCTCGGACGCTATCAAAAAAACGCAAGATTATATTTCCGGTGAGCTGCGCGCCGACGGATGCCAAATCGACGACGACAATTTTAATGCGCAGACTCCCGTCGGCAACATCGCGATGAAAAATATCGTGGCGAAGGTGCCCGGCAACAGCAAAGACGTCATTCTGCTGCTCACGCACTACGACACCAAGCGCGTGGACAATTTCGTCGGCGCGGAAGACGGCGGCTCATCCACAGGCCTCATGCTGGAAATGGCGCGGCTTCTATGCGGCAAGAAACAGCCGGTGGCAATTTGGATGGCGTTCCTCGATGGAGAGGAAGCGGTGAATCCGCAGTGGGGCGACGACGATCACACCTATGGCAGCCGTCAGATGGCCGCGAACCTTGAACTGACTGGTCAGTCCAAGAACGTTAAGGCCGTAATCCTCGTGGACATGATCGGTCAAAAGGGTCTGCGCATTCCAAAAGAAAGCACGTCCACCGCCTGGCTCACCGATCTGATATGGTCAACCGCTGCAAAGCTCGGCTATCAAGATATTTTTGTCTCGGAATCCGGGCCTGTCGATGATGACCACGATCCATTTCTGGCCAAAGGAATTTCGTCCGTCGACATTATCGACCTGAACGATTACATCAATGAAGGCTACTGGCACACCGCGCAGGACACCATGGACAAAATCAGCCCCAAGAGTCTCGCGATCGTCGGCCATGTGGTTTTAGCGAGCGTCGACGAGCTCGAAAAGAAATTCTCGCGATGATGCTCGACGAAAAGAGCGCAACCTTGTTACGGTTGTCATGACTGCCGCCGAAACGGTGATGTTATAACCATATTTTCCAATGAAAACAATTCATGTACGCACGCAGTCGTCAGGTTATCCCGTGGTTTGCGGCCGCGCTTCGCTCGCGCGCCTTGGCAATCTCATCGATGACTTGCGAGAAGGCGGAGAAGTGTTTGTGTTGTCGTCGCCCCGCGTGTGGAAATTTTGGGGCCGCGCGGTGGAGCGTCAACTTGTGGACGTGCGTCGCGACCGGGTTATTTTATTCGACGACCGGGAAGCCGCGAAACGCCTCGCTACGGTCGAGGAGATTTGCCGCAAGCTCGTGCGCGCCCGCGCCGACCGCAAAGCGTTGCTTGTCGCTGTGGGCGGCGGCGTCGTCGGAGATGTCGCTGGCTTCGCGGCAGCAAGCTATCTGCGCGGCGTCCGAATTGTCCATGTGCCCACCACGGTTGTTGCCCAGGCCGACAGCGGCATTGGCGGAAAGACTGGCGTCGATTTACCGGAAGGCAAGAACCTCATCGGCGCCTTTTACCCGCCTCTATTGGTGCTTGCCGACCCGTCGGTCTTGCGCACGTTGCCGGCACGTCAATTCCGCTCGGGCCTCTATGAAGTAATCAAATATGCCGTGATTGACGATAGAGAACTTTTCGCATTTCTCGAGCGCAAGTTCGATGCATTATTGCGAATGGATATGCGCACGCTCGAATGGGTGATCGAACGTTGCATTCGGGCAAAAGCGCGTGTCGTGAGCCAAGATGAGCGCGAGGCGGGCCTGCGTCAAATTCTGAATTTCGGCCACACTATCGGCCATGCACTCGAATCGCTCACGGAATACAAACTATTTCTTCACGGCGAAGCGGTCGCGTGGGGAATGTTGGGCGCAACGCTGATTGCTGTGGGCATGAATCGTCTACGTGAAAGAGACGCCAGCCTCATTACTTCGCTCGTTGCGCGGTGTGGCCCTTTGCCGCGATTGCCTCGCATTTCGTCTGCCGCACTGTCGCGCGCAATTGCGTCAGACAAGAAAGTGCGTTCCGGTCGTGTCCGCTGGGTGCTCCCGAAACGAATTGGCGCTGTCGACATCGGCGTCGATGTTCCCGAAAAGCTTCTCGGAATGGCATGGCGCGAGCTGCCCGCATTTTTCGCACGCGCGCGCCGGAGTGGGCGAGCGTGAATCGCGTCGCCAATTCTGTCGACTCTCCGAACGGCGCAATTGTGTCCGGGACGCGCCCTCAAGGTGCTCACGATGAGCGCGAAGCGCAGCGCCGCGTCCGCGATATGTTCAGCAACATCGCGCCGCGCTACGATTTCCTCAATCATTTCTTGTCCGGCTCGTTCGACAAGCTATGGCGCAGACGCACGGCAAAGAGATTCGCCCACATTTTGCATTTGCCGAACGCCCGAGTGCTGGATTTGTGTTGCGGCACGGGCGATTTGCTGTTTGCTCTCGAGCGCCAGGCAGAGAATTCCCGCAAAGAAGCTCAACCCGCACCGCGCCGTTTCTTCGGCGCCGATTTTGCGCTGCCAATGTTGACGCTCGCCCAATCCAAGAAAAAGGCCGCGGATGAAAATTGTCGCGTCGGTTTTCTGGCAGGCGACGCACTCGCCCTGCCGTTTCCCGACGCGAGTTTCGATCTCGTCACCACGGCATTCGGTTTTCGAAACTTGGTCAACTACGAACGCGGCTTGCGCGAAATCGCTCGCGTCCTGCGCCCCGGCGGGGAACTGGGAATTCTAGAATTCTGCGCGCCGAAGAGTGGAGTCCTCGCCGCCCTATATAAATTCAATTTCACCAGGATTCTGCCCAAAGTCGGAGGTGCGATCTCTGGGAGCGGTGAAGCGTATTCTTATCTTCCGCAGTCCGTGCAAAACTTCCCGCAGCCGAAAATCCTCGCGGAATGGCTCGAGGCTGCCGGATTTGAGAATGTGCAGTATGAACGATGGACCTGCGGCATCGTGGCGCTCCACCGCGGAACGAAAAGCAGCTGAAAGCTAAAGTCGAAAGTCTTTTAGCTGTCGACTCTGAGCTCTCGAGCGCTCCTTCAATTTTCCAGCCCCAGCGTCCGAATCTTGTGCAACAGCGTTTTGTACGACACGCCGAGTTGCTCCGCGGCTCGCGATTTGTTCCATTTCGATTCGCGCAGCGCCGCTTCGATCTTGAACCGCTCCACGTGCTGCACCGCGCGCTGCGCCACTTCTTCCAACGGACCATCCCAAAGAAACTTGTCATCCAGCATCCCGTCGGGCATTTCCTTTGCGGCAGGCCGCGGTAAAGGCAATTGTAAGTCTTCCGCGCTGATTTCATTTTTGTCCGCCAGAATTGCCGCCCGTTCGATGCTGTTTTGCAGCTCGCGCACGTTTCCCGGCCATTGATGGCCACGCAAGCGCGCGCGCGACGCATCGGTGAATTCCAGCGCGGGCTTGCGGAATTCGCGGCGGAAGCGTTCTAGAAAATGCTCGGCCAGCAGAATCACATCATCGCCGCGCTCGCGCAATGGCGGAATCGTGATGGGCACCGACGAGATGCGGAAATATAGATCCTCGCGAAACGTTTTCGCCTCCACAGCTTCCTGGAGATTCTTGTTCGTCGCCACCAGAATGCGCACATCCACGTCGATCTCTTGCGTGCCGACAACGCGCTCGAAGCGCCGCTCCTCCAGAACGCGCAGCAACTTGCTCTGAATCGCGAGTGGCAACTCGCCAATCTCGTCCAGAAAAATCGTTCCGCGATGCGCTAGCTCGAGTTTGCCGATTTTGCGCGCGCCCGCACCGGTATACGCTCCGCGTTCGTGGCCGAACAGCTCGTTTTCAACCAGCCCTTCCGGAATCGCGGCGCAGTTCAGCGCCACAAACGCGCAATCTTTTCGCCGGCTCAAATGATGTAGCGCTCGCGCGAACAGTTCTTTCCCTGTACCGCTTTCTCCGAGTAACAGCACAGTCGAGTCCGTCGGCGCAACGCGTTGGACCATCTGGCTCGCCGCTTGCATCGACGGATGTTCCCCAACAATACGCGGAAAGCCATAACGCTCCGCATATTCCTCGCGCAGAAGCAAATTCTCGCGGAGCAATTCCTGCTGCCGCGCCGCCCGCGCAAGCAGCAATTTCAAATGCTCCAAATCAACTGGCTTCTGTATGAAATCAAACGCGCCATCCTTCATCGCCGTCACAGCATCTTCGACGGAGCCGTAAGCGGTAATAAGGATTACGGGAATCATCGGATCGGCGCGCCGCGCTTCGCGAAGCACATCCAAGCCGGACGCGCCGGGAAGTTTCAGGTCGGTAAGGACGGTGAGGTAGCGCTTGTTGCGGACTTTATCGATGGCCGAAGTGCCGTCGGGAGCTTCATCGACCGTGTAGCCGGCTTTCTCCAGAGCCTTGCGCAGCATCGCGCGCAGCTCAGGTTTATCCTCGACGAGGAGGATTGCTTCCATTGCGCCGCGCTACTCTCTCGCCCAGCCAAGGTCGCCGCCTGCTTTGCGCAGTTCACTCTCGAGCGTCGTGATGGCCTGCTGGTCGGCGTCAATATCCTTTTTTTTATCGTCGATGGCTTTTTGCTTCTTGATGATGTCGCTGCGATCCACCGACTGCATTAGCGCCTTGGTCGGATCAGGATAATATTGAACCTGTAGCTGATCTGATTCGCGTTGTAGGAGGGAAAGTTCAGTCTGATCCTGCGCCAGTTTTTGCCGCGCATCCGCAAATTTCTTGCGCCATGTGGCCTCATCGTTGTTGGCCGAAGGACTCGACTGGCTGGCGCCGGCGGTTTTATCCGACGAACCGGATGGTTTGCTCGACGCTTCGCTCGCCGTGCTGCCCACCACGGACACCGCTCCCGGTGTAGCCGGAATATTGTCGTTGGTAAAGACGGCTGACGCCTTCGGCGCATTCTTTTGCGCTTCGCGGTTTTTGCGCGCGGCTTCGACCAGCGGATCAGGTTTCGCCGCCCGCTGGGTTTCGGAAGTCTGCGTCTTCGATGGCGCGGACGCCTGTGATTGACCCGATTGCTGAGTTGGTTGTGCCACGGAGATGTGCGGTGAAACGAAAAACACGATAATTGCCGCCAGCCAGATTCCTTTTCGCATAGCCTTCACCTCATTTCTGCTCAGCATTTCGTCACCTGCTCCAGGCCGCATCGCCACCGGCTTGGCGCAAAGCCTCTTCCAGGTCGTCAATCGCCCGTTGATCCGCTGAGATCCGCTTTTCCTGGGCGAGCATCGCCTGCTGCATTACCAGCGAATCCGTTTCGTTGAAATATTTTTTCATTACGTCAAGTTTGTCCTTGTCTTCGCGAAGCTTTGAACGGGCCGCGGCAAATTTCTGGCGCCATACCTTTTCCTCGTTTTTCGTGTCCCCCGCCTCAAGGGTTCGGGTGTTCGCGGAGGAATCAGCCGAGGCATGTGCATCGCCAACGACGGAGATCGCCGTGGCGGATGTCGGTATATTCTCATTGGTGAGTACCACCGGTGGCGCGGGTGTAACTTTCTTGGCTTGACGCGCTTTGCGCGCGGCCTCGACCACCGGGTCAGCCTTTGCTGGCACCGCCGCCGATGCCGAGCCCGATTTCTGAGTCTCCGCTTGTCCGCCGGCTTGCGATTGCCCCGTGGACTGCGCCTGCGACGCCTGTTGCGCCACAGAGGCGTACGGTACGCTGAAAAACACCGCAACGGCTGTCAGCCAGATTCCTTTCCGCATAGCATCACCTCGGAAGCCCAATACGGAAGCCTATTCCCTTTAGTTTAGATGCAGCCGCGGCCACAGGCAATTGAACAGGTGCCAGGCGCTACCGCAAAGGTAACCATAAGTCGAATTCAGCCCCTCCTCCCGCGCGATTGCGCACCTCTACCCGGCCCCCGTGCTGCAAAGCTATCTTCTGCACCAAAGCGAGGCCCAGGCCAGTCCCTGCCGACTTCGTTGTGAAGAAAGGCACGAATATCTTATCGAGATCCCCAGGCGGAACCCCCGGCCCGTTATCGCGCACCGCAATGCATTGCCAGCGTTGCCCGGCATGACCCTCCTGGCCGCCCGCGATTATCACCTCGCCCGCATCCCCGTTGGACGACGCAGCTTCCGACGCATTGCGAGCCAGGTTTAGCAGCGCCTGCCGCAACAGCCCTGCGTCGCCGGAAACGGTCCCAAAAACGCCCTCGGTGCGAATTGTCGCCCCTGGAACCGCGGCGCCAATCTCATCCGCGACTTGTTCCACCACCTCAGCCAACTCAAAGTCCTCCTGCGCCAATTCAAGAGGCCGCGCGAACCGCAGAAACTCCGTTACCACATGCGTGAGCGATTTTGTCTGATCCAGAATTTTTTCTGCGCTTTCACCGATTTCCGACGATGCCGCTTCGCTGCGAATCATTTGTGCGTAGCCTGAAATCGTCGCAAGCGCATTCTTGAATTCGTGCGCGATTCCGGCCGACATTTCGCCCAACGCCGCCAAATTCTCCTTCCAGCGCATCTGTTTCTGCAGCGTGGCCAGTTCGGTCAAATCGCTCATCAGGCATAGCGCCCCCGCGATTTTCTGTGTCGGTACCGCACCGGGCCCTTCGACCAGCGTATTGCGCGCTGTCCGGTAGATCGGCGAAATCGTGACGCCCAACTGGCGAAGCTCTCCGGAACGCGTCGTGTGTGGCACTTCGCCACGCTGAAAAGTTTGCCCGTCTCGCAGGCACGCCGTCAGCATTTCGGTTAGCGTCGAATCCTGCCCCAGAATTTCCGTGTATCGCCGGTATTGCAGTCCGCGAATATCCAGATTTTTTTCCGCGGCCGGATTTGCGGAGCTGATAATCCCTGTCGCGTTCACCAGCAGGAGGCCGGCGGGCATGTTGCGCGTCACCGCCTCGCTCAACCGCTCCGTTTCTTGCGCGCGCTCTTTTTCGACTTGATGTAGGCGGGCCAACCCCTGTTCCTGCTCGCGCAGACGTGCAATCACGCCTTGCATCGAAGCCGTCATGAATGCCGATGGATTTTCGGAATTCACGCGAAAGGAGTCCTTCGGCTCTTGCGAGTTTCGCCCACCCTCGCGCATTGACCGCCGGATGAATAAGAACGCGCCAATCACCACTGCAAAAATCAGCGCAACTAACGCGAGCGTGACGATGATCTCAAAGTTGAAGTTTTGATGTGCTGGCGCGATGCCCATTGCGCGTTCCTACCGCATCACGAACAACGATTGGTACCACGTCACCACCGGCGTGCCAAAAAATACCACCAGCAGCGCAGCCGCTCCCAGAAACGTGCCGAAAGGCAGTTCGTAGTCAGAGCCTTTCCGTGAAGACAAAATGAAAATCGCCCCTAGAATCGCGCCGAGCACGGAGCCGAGCAGAATCGTGAGAATTGTGCGCCGCAGCCCCAGAAACACTCCAGCCATCAGCATCATTTTCACGTCGCCGAAGCCCATCCCTTCGCGCCCTCGCAACCGGAAATATCCCTCGCCAACAAGCCACAGCACGCCGCCGCCAACAATCCCGCCAATCAGAGCATCCGAGAAAGAAAGGACTGGCATCGGTGGAGGGAACTCGAAAATGCGATTCGCAATCCACAGCGCCGCGCCATCGTTGGGACGCACGAAAAAGCTAACAATCAACCCTATCGCGAGCCCCGTGAAATTCACCGTGTCCGGTAGCAGTCGTTCGCGCCAGTCAGTAAAAATCAATACGACCAAAATGGCGCAGAATGCGGTCCACTTTATCGTCTCCACGGAATTGCCGAAGACCGCGTAGCAGGCCAGAAAAAGCAGCCCGGTGAGCAACTCCACAGCCGGATAAACAGGCGAGATGTGCATCTTGCACGCGCGGCATTTGCCCGCAAGGAAAAAATAGCTCAGCACGGGGATGTTATCGTAGGGCCTGATGGACTTTCCGCACCTGGGACACCGCGATGCCGGCCGCACCACGGATTTGCCCTGCGGCAGCCGGCTGATACACACGTTCAAAAAGCTGCCAATAATCAGCCCAAAAATGAAGACAAACGCCGCGATGAATTGAGTCGGGAGCACGATTTCACTGTGCCACAAGGCCACACGAGCCTCAATAACGCACGCAAAACGCGTGCCCGATGCCTAACACGCCGCCTCAGCCAAGATGCGCCAGTTCATTTGCGAAAAAAAACAAATCGTGTCATTCCGAGGACCTACGCGACGAGCCTGCCTGCCGCAGGCAGGGAATCTGCTTTTGGTTTGTCGCCTTACGTCGGCTATATTTCTAGGTTTCCGCAAATGCCCTGGCTCGAACAAACAATACGGCGCTATGAACACCGCCGCTGGGCTGCCGAGCCCAACCGGCCCGCATTGCCCTTTGCCTGGGGATTGGAGCATATCGGCGGCCGCGCCGACGAAAAGGACCCTCGAGAATTTCTGAATTGCTTCGTCGACGAGACGCTGGCGAATAGTGACGCCTGGTTCGCCTGCGAAACGCCGTCGGATTATCAACTCGAAGCCAAAGCGGACGGCGTCCCGTGGAGCGGCATCCTCACGTTCACCAGTGCCGTCCACTCTCCATGGGAAGAAAATAATCGCGTCCAGGCGCGATTTTTTCCCGCGAATGCAACGGGTCCCGCCGTAGTAGTTTTGCCGCAGTGGAATGCCGATTACAGCGCGCACGTCGACATTTGCCGCTGGCTGAACCGTCTCGGAATCACGGCTCTGCGGCTCAGCCTGCCTTATCACGACCACCGCGCCGTGCCCGGCCATCCGAAAGCCGACCACATCGTCGGACCAAACATCGGGCTGACGCTGCAAGCCAATCGTCAGGCCGTTTGCGACGCGCGCTGCTGCTTGCGATGGCTCGCTCAGCGCGGTTACGGTCCTCTCGGCATTTTGGGCACCAGCCTCGGTTCATGCATCTCCTGCATTACGGCCTCGCACGAACCGCTCATCCGCGCGGCCGCGCTGCTGCACGTTTCATCCTATTTCGGCGACGTGGTTGCCACCGGCCTCACCACAATTCACGTCTGGGAATCGCTGCGCACGAAAGTCTCGCAGGACGAAATCCGCCGCTACTGGGCGCCTATCAGTCCGATTCCGTATCTGGCGAAATTGCGTGGAACAGGCCAAAAACTCCTGGCCATCAGCGGGCGCTACGATCCCACTTTTCAAGATGAGTTTTCGGAGGATTTTTTCTTAACCGCGCGTGCCAACGAAGTTTCGTGCAAGTCCCTGCGATTGCCTTGCGGGCACTATTCGCTCGGCGAAGCCCCATTCAAATGGATCGCGGGCTGGCGCTTCGGCAGATTCCTGCAGAAAAATCTTGGGTAAGCGGCGTTCCGGTTTTCACCGAAGTATATTTTGAAACTCGCCTTTCGCGACAAGTTGCGCCACCGCCGCAATATCCGGCGCGAGAGCGCGGTCTTTGTCAACGACACGCGAAACAGAACGCACCAGCGCGTAAGCCTTTCGCGCCTCAATGCCCGTTTGCAGCGGGGCTTGGAAGTCGATTCCTTGGCAGGCGGCAAGCAGTTCGATGGTGATGACGTTGCGCAGCGCGTCGAGCATCCGTTGCAGCCGCCGCGACGCGCTCATTCCCATCGACACGTAATCTTCCTGATCGCCCGATGTGGGAATCGAATCGACGGAATGCGGAGTCGCCAGCGCCTTCAATTCGCTCGCAAGCGACGCAGCCACCACCTGCGCGATCATGAATCCTGAATTCAATCCCGGGTCCGCTGTCAAAAATGCGGGCAGCAGGCTTGTGTGAGGGTTCGTCATGTGCTCGACGCGGCGCTCACAGATTCCCGCGAGCGTCGCCAGGGCGATGGCGATTTGGTCCGCCGCCATGGCCAACGGCTGCCCATGGAAATTTCCTCCGCTCAGCACTTCTCCCGAGTCGGCAAATACCAGCGGATTGTCCGTTGCGCTGTTGAGCTCGATTGATAATGTGGTCCGCGCTTGCGAAAGCGAATCGCGCACTGCGCCGTGAACTTGCGGCGTGCAGCGCAGGCTGTATGCGTCCTGAACACGCGTATCTGTCTGGGCGGAACGATGCGACTCGCGAATTTCGCTCCCGCGATTCAGCCGCGTCAAGTTCCGCGCGGTTGCTGTCTGCCCGGGATATGGCCGAATTCGCGAAATGCGCTCGTCGAAGGCCGCGGGGCTTCCGCGCAGAGCATCCAGCGAAAGAGCGGCGGCCACGTCGGCTGTGTCGATCAGAATTTCCGCGTCACGAATCGCGAGCGCCAGCAGCGCAAGCATCCCTTGCGTGCCGTTCAGCAACGCCAGGCCTTCTTTCGCTTCGAGCTTCAGCGGAATAATGTCTGCCTGCTTCAATGCATCGCCGCCGGGTAACGTTGCGCCCTTGTAAATGGCTTCGCCTTCGCCGATAGCGACGAGCGCCAAATGCGCCAGCGGCGCCAGGTCGCCCGAAGCCCCTACCGATCCCTGCGACGGAATCACCGGCAGCACGCCGCGATTGAGCATCGCGAGCAGCGTTTCCACCACCACCGGACGAACGCCGCTGAACCCTTTCGCCAGCGCGTTTGCGCGCAGCAAAATCATCGCGCGCGTTTCATCTTCCGCAAGCGGCGCGCCCACACCACACGCATGACTGCGCACCAGATTCAATTGCAACTCGCGAATCTGCTCTGGCTGGATGCGCGCGGTCGCGAGAGCGCCGAAGCCCGTGTTGATTCCGTAAGCGGCGACGTCCCCCGTGGAGAGCCGTTCGACCACTGCCTGCGACGCGTCCATCCGCGCCACTGCTTCCGGTGCCAGCGTCACTTCGAAGCCCTCCAGCACAACTTGATACAGTTGTCCCAGCGTTAAGTCGTTGCCGGAAAGCGCGAGCGATTTCTTCATGATTTGTGCGCGGTTCCTGCGGCGACGGAATCGCCCGCATGTGTCAACGGGAAATACTGGCGGTACTTTTCCGGCAAACTCTTTGGTCTGCCATGCCGGTCGCAAATCACGTGGAGAGTCTCCCCCGTTGCGATCACTGTGCCGTAAGCCTCGTTGAAAACCTCATACGCAAAAGTGATCGTGCGGCGCCGCGATTGCGTCACGGTAGTACGAATGCGCAGCACGTCGTCGAACTTCGCCGGATGCTTGTACGTGCAACTCGCTTTCGCCACCACCACGAAACTGTCATCCTCGATTTCCATTTTCTTGTAGCTGAATCCCAAGTGCCGCATCAGTTCCACGCGCGCCACCTCGAACCACACGAAGAAATTCGCGTAGTAGACCACTCCCATCTGGTCGGTTTCGGCGTAGCGCACGCGAACAGTCGTTTCGCCCGCGACGGTCATTGGCCCCGCCATTCAGGCTTGCGCTTTTCCAAAAAAGACGCCAAACCTTCGCGGAAATCCACCGTACGCCGAATTTCGGCGCTTTCGCGTATCGCGACAGCCAGATCGCGCTCAATTTCTTTTTCATTCGAGCGCAAAATAATGCGCTTTGTCAGCCGCAAGCTTGTCGGACTTGAAGCAATCAGCGATTGCGCTAGCTCCCGCGCCGACTCCATCAGTTTTTCTTGTGGCACTAACTGCGTCACCAGCCCCAGACGGTGCGCCTCGGCCGCATCGAATATTTTCCCGGTGAGCAAAAGCTCCCGCGTAATCTTCTCTCCCGCCTGCCGCAAAAGAAAAACAGAAACCACGGCCGGCAGAAAGCCGATGCGAACCTCCGTATAACCGAATTTCGCTTCCGGCACGGCGAGCGTAAAGTCGGCCAGCGTCGCCAGTCCCGTTCCACCTGCAATGGCGGCACCATTGACCGCCGCGATCAGCGGTTTCGGAAAGCTGTAAACGCGATGGAACATCTTGCCCATCCGCTCCGCGTCGGCCACGTGCTGTTCGTAGGTCTGCGACGCGAGCTCGCGCAGTGCTTCCAGATCCATCCCCGCGCAAAACGCCTTTCCCGCGCCAGTAAGAATCACAACGCGCGCCGGCCCGCGTTCCGCTTCATCCAACACGCCGAGCAGGTCATCAATCATGGCAGGCGAAATCGCATTGCGCTTGTCGGGACGATTCAGCGTGATCGTTCCGATTTCACCGTCGAGATCGAATTTAAGAGTTGTGTAGCTCATGAATTGTTTTCAGTTGGGCTTCGGCGCATCCACTTCGTGCGCATAGGTTTCGCGAATCCGCCCCGTCAGAGCGCACGCCACGGCCAGCGATTTTGCGTCAATCCCAGTCGACACGCCGCGAGCAGCCAGCGTCGTCAGCACAGTTTCCGTCGGAATATTCCCGATCAGATCGTCTCCCGCGAACGGGCATCCGCCGAGCCCGGTCAGCGCGCCGTCGAATCGTCGGCAGCCTGCTTCATAGGCGGCCAGAATTTTTTCAGCAGCGGCGTCCGGACGGCTGTGCAGATGCACTCCAAGCTCGACTCCCGCAACGCAACTTTTCGCCGCGCGATAAATCGACGCCACATCATCGGGCGACGCCTTGCCAACTGTGTCGGCGAGCGAAACCGTGCGCACGCCGACGTCCTTCAGCCACACCAGCGCATCCTCGACGATCTCCGGACCCCACGGCTCATCGTAAGGATTCCCAAACGCCATCGAGATATAAACCACAAGATTGCGTCCCGCCTC
>Ga0134126_10006817_pt1 | contig 14351 bp, 13 predicted proteins | sample KB31752_FD_96881 | JGI IMG/M metagenome (GOLD analysis project Ga0134126, IMG submission 96881) | Terrestrial soil microbial communities with excess Nitrogen fertilizer from Kellogg Biological Station, Michigan, USA - KB3-175-2 | ecosystem: Environmental > Terrestrial > Soil > Unclassified ... | reverse complement strand
TCGCTGCGAGCGACCGGCGCACCGTCCGCATTCACCACCCACTGATCCGAGTAGCGGTCGCCCTCATCGATCAGCTTTCCTTTGCCCGTGCGGGTGTCGACCTGGAACAGTGCACCCACCCAGCCGGAGGCGGCTCGTGGATCGGTGCCGTATGAGCTGGCTTCCGACCGTGCGGCATCTGACGAATAGTCAAAGGTGGCCATCACCACGGTGTGCGGCACGGCGGTTTTCCAGGCGATGAGGGTGGATCCCGTGACCCACGCCCTGGCGCCGTCCGACATCAACAGCACGCGTGTCCTTCCGGTTGCAACATCCAGGGCCAGCGTCCGGAAGTAGGTATACAGAGGCGTCACACCTTCCGGCCCTGCCTTCACCTCGCTGACGCTGACGAGAAGCGTACTGTCATCGGCCCACAGCAGCGAGCGCAGCGTCATCATCGATTCGATGGGCAACGTCTGCCGACGCGCCCTGGAGGAGGCGTCGCAGACCACCACCTGCACGTCGAGGCCAGCCTGCTCGCGCCAGGCAAGGAGCCGGCCATCGGGACTCAGTTGGACGTCGCTGATCTGCGGCAACGCGGCAAAGGCCGCTGCAGGCACGGTCGGCGCCGCGGCCTGCGCGCAGACTCCCAACAGCGCTGCCGCGACGACACCGGTGCGAAGCAACGACCTGATCATGGGCCCACCCAGTATATGCCCGCTCCTCTTCCCGTCAGCGCTCCATGATCGCCGTGACGCCCATCCCGCCCGCGGTGCATACGGAGATCAAACCTCGCCTGGCGCCGGCATCGCCGGCCAGGAGCTTCGCCAGGGTGGCGATGATCCGCGTACCGGTTGCGGCGAAAGGATGACCGATTGCGACGCTGCCGCCCTTGACGTTGAGGCGGGCACGGTCGATGGCGCCGAGCGGCGCCGCGAGGCCCAACGCGTCGCGGCAGAACTCCGGCGATTGCCACGCCGCCAGCGTGCAGAGCACCTGCGCCGCGAACGCCTCGTGGATCTCGTAGTAATCAAAATCCTGCAGCGTGAGCGCGGCATCGCGCAGCATCGCCGCTACCGCATAGGCCGGCGCCATCAGGAGGCCCTCCTTGCCGCTGGCGAAGTCGACGGCCCAGACTTTGCCGTAGCGCAGCCAGGCGAGCACCGGAAGACTGCGCCGCGCCGCCCATTCCTCCGAAGCCAACAGCACAGCGCTCGCGCCGTCCGTCAGTGGCGTGCTGTTGCCGGCGGTGAGGGTGCCATCGCGCGGATCGAAGCTCGCCCGCAGCCGCGAGAGCTTCTCCAGCGAGGTATCGGCGCGAATGTTGTTGTCGGTTTTCAGGCCCAGATAGGGCACGACGAGGTCCTGGTAGAAGCCCTCCCGCCACGCGGCGGCCGCTTTCATGTGACTCTCGCAGGCGAGCCGGTCCTGCTCCTCGCGCCCGATACCCCAGCGCTGCGCCATGAGCTCGGTGCTCTGCCCCATCGAAAGGCCCGTCCGCGGCTCAACGACGGCCGGCAGGACTGGCTTGAAGTAGCGCGGCCGCAGGCGCAGCCACGGCCGCAGGCGCTGACCGAGGCTCTTGCCGCGCGCGCTCGCCAGCAGCAGTTGCTGGTAGGAACGCGGATAGACCACCGGCGGATCGCTGATGGTGTCGACGCCGCCGGCGAGACCGCAATCGATCTGCCCGAGCGCGATCCTGTTGGCCGTCACGATCGCGGCCTCGAGACTGGTGCCACAGGCACGCTGCAGGTCGAGCCCGGGCGTCTGCGGGTCGAGGCCGGAGGACAGCACGCACTCCCGCGTGAGGTTGTAGTCGCGCGAATGCTTGATGACGGCTCCGGCGGCAACGTCTCCCAGCCGCACGCCGGTCAGGTTGAAGCGCTCCACCACCGTGCGAAACACCGCCGTGAGCATTTCCTGGTTGCCGACCGTCGCGTACGCCGTATGCGCCCTTGCGAACGGAATGCGCACACCGCCGATGATGGCGACGCGCCGCACTGCTGTGCCGACGAGCATTGGACCTCCACTGGGCTCACCCCTCCCGAACCAGGAAGGTGCCCCGACCCGCCTACGCTACCATTCTCCAGGCGATTTTGGGCTCGAGCGGTCGAGGCCAAGCATTCGCTGCCACCTCGACTGGCAGGCGCCCGGCCGCCGGCGGTATTCTGTCCGGTCCCGATTGCCTCACCCCGAAGGATCTCCCGGCATGGGCGACTACACCACCCTCATGGCCCGCGATGGCCACGAGTTCCAGGCCTATCTCGCCGCGCCACCGGGCCGCCCCCACGGCGCCGTCGTCGTGATCCAGGAGATCTTCGGCGTAAATCGCCATATCCGCTCGCTGACCGACGGGTTCGCGGCGGAAGGCTATACCGCCATCGCGCCCGCCCTCTTCGATCGTATCCGGCGCGGCATCGAGCTCGGCTACGGTGACGCCGAGCGCGACGAAGGGCGGGGCTACGTACAGCAGCTCAAGCCGGAGGAGACGCTGAAAGACCTGGCGGCGGCCGTGGCGGTCGTGCGGCACTCCGGCCGTATCGGCACCGTGGGTTATTGCTGGGGCGGGGCGCTCTCCTACCGCGCCGCCTGCGAGCTGCCGATCGCCGGCGCGGTCGTCTATTACGGCAACCCGCGGGACAGCGGCAAGCAGCCCAAGTGCCCCGTCATGTATCACTTCGGCTCCGCCGACAAGAGCATTCCGCTCGATGAGGTCGAGCGGCTGAAAGCCGCGCACCCGCAGGGCATCTTCTACGTTTATGACGGCGCGGGCCACGGCTTCAACTGCGATCTGCGTCCGAGCTACGACGCTGCTGCCGCCGCCCTGGCCCGGCGGCGCACGCTCGACTTTCTCGCGCGCCGGTTGACCGGCGAGGGCCGCGTCCAGCCGCCCGAGCCGGATGCCTGATCGCCGGAACCGGAAGAGGCGGATGATGTTGCAATTGAGAGATCCGACGCTGTTGCGCCAGCAGACATACGTGGACGGCGCCTGGACGGACGCGGACAGCGGCGCCACCCGCGAGGTCGTCAACCCCGCGACGGGTGAGAGGCTCGGCACCGTGCCCGATATGGGCGCGGCCGAGACGCGTCGCGCGATCGAAGCGGCCCGCAAGGCATTGCCGGCGTGGGCCGCCGGGACGGCCGGGGAGCGCGCAGCCGTGCTGCGGCGCTGGTATGAGCTCATGATCGCGAACCAGGACGATCTCGCCGCGCTCATGACCGCGGAGCAGGGCAAGCCGCTCGCCGAGTCGCGGGGAGAGATCGCCTACGCGGCCGCTTTCATCGAATGGTTCGCCGAGGAAGGCAAGCGTCTCTACGGCGATGTGATCCCGGGCCACCAGAGGGACAAGCGCATCCTCGTGCTGCGCCAGCCGGTGGGCGTCGTGGCGGCGATCACGCCGTGGAACTTTCCCGCCGCCATGATCACCCGCAAGGCCGGGCCCGCGCTGGCGGCGGGTTGCACGTTCGTGTGCAAGCCGGCACTTCAGACGCCCTACTCCGCGCTGGCGATGGCGGAGCTTGCCGCGCGCGCGGGCCTTCCACCCGGCGTTCTCAACATGGTGACGGGGGCCGATGCCGCCGCCATCGGCGGCGAGATGACTTCCAACCCCGTGGTGCGCAAGCTCACCTTCACGGGCTCCACCCAGGTGGGCAAGCGGCTGATGGCCCAATGCGCCGGCACGCTGAAAAAGCTCTCGCTGGAGCTTGGAGGCAATGCTCCCTTCATCGTGTTCGACGATGCCGACCTCGACGCGGCGGTCGCGGGCGCCCTCGCAAGCAAATACCGCAACACGGGCCAGACATGCGTCTGTGCCAATCGGCTTCTCGTGCAGAGTGGGGTGTACGAAGCGTTCACAGGCAAGCTGGTGGATGCCGTCGGCAAGCTGCGCGTCGGCAACGGGCTGGAAGGGCCGACCGATCAGGGACCGCTCATCGATCGCAACGCTCTGGCCAAGGTGGAGCAGCACATCGCCGATGCCGTGCAAAAGGGCGCCCGCGTCGTCTACGGTGGCAAGCGCCACGCGCTCGGCGGCACGTTCTTCCAGCCGACGGTGATCACGGACGTCACCCCCCAGATGTTGGTCGCCCGCGAGGAGACTTTCGGTCCCGTCGCGCCGCTCTTTCGCTTCGAGACGGAAGCGCAGGCGACAGCCATGGCGAACGACACGGAGTTCGGCCTCGCCGCTTACTTCTACACGCGCGATCTCGCCCGCTCCTGGCGGGTGGCGGAGGCCCTGGAGTACGGCATCGTCGGCCTCAATACGGGCCTCATCTCGACCGAAGTGGCCCCGTTCGGCGGCGTCAAGGAATCCGGGATCGGCCGTGAGGGCTCCAAATACGGCATCCTCGACTACACCGAGCTCAAGTACCTGTGCACCGGCCTCTCGTCATGAAGCGGGCACTTCCCTGTGCCTGCACTTTCTGGGTATAAAGTCTCCCAGAGTCCCCATGCGCTACATCAGCTCACCCGACTTCCACCGCGACTCCGCCGAGCGGATCGGCATCCTGCTCGTCAACTCCGGCACTCCCGAGGCGCCGGAGCCGTGGGCCGTGCGCCGGTTTCTCGCGCGGATGCTGGCCGATCCGCGCGTGGTGGAAATGCCCCGTGCGCTCTGGCTGCCGATCCTCTACGGGCTCATCCTGCCGTTGCGGCCGGCCAAGGTGGCGCGCAAATACCGCGCGATCTGGTCGCAGTCCGGCTCACCGCTCCTCGGTCTCTCGGAGCGGTTGCGCGCGCAACTGGCCGGGACTCTGGCGCAGCGGATGCTGGCGCCCTTCTCCGTGGAGATCGGCATGCTCTACGGCGATCCGGGCGTGCCCCAGGCGTTGAATCGCCTGCGCGAGTCGGGCGCCCAGCGCATCCTGGTGGTACCGCTCTATCCGCAGTACTGCGGCGCGACGACCGGCGCGGTCTACGACCAGGTGACGACCGAGCTCAAGCGCTGGCGCTGGTTGCCGGAGCTGCGCTTCGTCGCGGAGTATCACGACGAGCCGGGCTACATCGATGCGCTGCGCGCCAGCATCGAAGAGCACTGGCAGACGCAAGGCCGCACGCGGCACCTGTTGATGTCGTTCCACGGGATTCCGGAACGCTACTTCCACAATGGCGACCCTTACTTCTGCAAGTGTCAGAAGACCGCACGCCTCCTCGCCGAGGAGCTGATGTTGCGCGACGGGGAATGGAGCGTCAGCTTCCAGTCGCGCTTCGGCCCCGCAGCATGGCTCAAACCCTACACCAGCGAGGCGCTGGCGCAGCTTCCGACCCGCGGCGTGCGCGGGGTGACGGTGGTGTGTCCGGGGTTCGCGGTGGACTGCCTGGAAACGCTGGAGGAGATCGCCATCGAAAACCGCCAGCGGTTCCTGCGTGCGGGGGGCCAGCGCTTCGAGTACGTCGCGGCGCTCAACGATCGCCTGGAGCACACGCGATTTCTCGCCGGCCACATCGCCCGCCACTGCCAGGGATGGACATCGTTGAATTGGCCCGAAGTCGCCTATGGCTCTTCGGGCGGCCAGCCCATTGGCCGCACCTGACCCCGCGCTGACCGGCTTGCGAACGGCCCTGTGCTCGGGCGCTTCCTGGAAATTGGGATAGCCACGGCGGACATCCGCGCGTCGGTGGAGTTCTACGAGCGGCTGGGATTCACACAGGCACAGACCGGAGACACCTGGCCGCATCCGTACGGCGTGCTCACCGACGGGCGGCTCTACATCGGGCTGCATCAGAGCCGGCTCGACTCTCCCGCGCTGACGTTCGTCCGTCCGGACGTTGCCCGCCATGCAACGGCGCTGCAGCGCCTGGGTGTGGAGCTCACGAGGATCAGCGCCGACAGCGAAGTGTTCAATGAGTTGGCTTTTCGGGATCCCGCGGGCCACTCGGTGAGGCTGCTCGAGGCGCGGACCTATTCGCCGGCGGATCGGCCCACGGGCGATTCGTCACTGTGCGGCAGATTCCTCGGCATCAGCCTGCCGGCGGCGGATGTCGCGCAGGTCAGCGGCTTCTGGCAGGCGCTCGGGCTGGCGGCCGCCGAGGAGGCGGCGCAGCCCTACCCGCATCTGCCTCTGCGAAGTGACGACCTCGACCTCGCCCTGCATGGGCAGCGCTTCTTCGCGGAGCCGCTCCTCGTCTTTCGCGACCGCGACATGACTGCCCGGATCGCGCGCCTGCGTGAGCTCGGCGCCGGGCCGTTTGAACCGCCGCCCCGGGGACTCGGCACTCATGCGAATGCGCTGCTTCGGGCGCCCGAGGGCACCGCGCTCATGTTGCTGCAAGACAGCGATCATCTGCCTTAACCTTCGCGCATGGCCATCCGAAATACCCGTGAGCGCTGGGGCGCGGTCTCTCAGCTCCTTCATTGGCTCATCGTCGCACTGATCGCTCTTCAGGCCGCTTTGGGGCTCACCGGGCTCATGCTGCCGCTGGGCGTCGAGAAGCTGGCGACGCTGGCCCGGCACAAGTCGATCGGCATCACCATCCTGGGGCTCGCCACGCTGCGGCTGCTGTGGCGCTGGATCAATCCGACTCCGACCCTGCCGGCGAACCTCAAGCCCTACGAGCGATTGCTGGCGCGCTGCACGCATGCCGCGCTCTACCTGCTGCTCTTTGCGATGCCGCTCACCGGTTGGACGATGTCGTCGGCGCGCGGGTTTCCGGTGAGCTGGTTCAATCTGTTCCAGCTTCCCGATCTGGTGCCGAAGAGCGAAGGGCTTTACAACACGCTGGTCGCGACCCACGCGGTGCTCGCCTGCTCCCTGGCGATCGTCGTGGCGCTGCACATCGCCGGGGCCGTCAAGCACCACTTCGTGCTGAGAGACGACACGCTGCGGCGGATGCTGCCGGTCCGTCGCACCACGGTTGGCGCAGTTGCCGCGGCGCTGATCGCCGCGCCGGCCGCCCACGGCGCGGCCGCCGGATCCGCCTTCAGCCTGGTTCCGGCGCAGAGCTCGCTGACTTACTCCTTCACACAGGCCGGCGCCGAGAACCAGGGCCGGTTCAGATCCTTCGCCGCGAGCTTCGACCCCAGCGCGGGCCGGCTCGAGGTCGTGATAGACATGCGCTCGTTCGATACCGGAGACCGGCAGCGCAACGACATCCTCGGAGGCAAGGATCTCTTCGACGTCACGCAGTATCCGCAATCACGCTTCATTGCGAGCCGTATCGCGAAGACGGCAAGCGGCTATGAGGCAATGGGCGCTCTTACCCTGCGAGGCGTGACGCGCAACATCACCGTTCCCTTCACCTGGCGCACCGCGACGGCGCAGGGCCACCCGGTCGGTCATCTCTCCGGCGAGATGACGGTGCGGCGGCTGGATTTCGGCGTCGGTCAGGGACAGTGGCAGTCGACGCAGTGGATCGGCAACGATGTCACGTTGCATTACTCGCTGACGTTGGCAACGAGCAGGTAGACGGCCGTTCAACAGGGCCTGGCATGGAGCTTGGACGTACAGAGGTCGTAGATCGATGCCATCAGGACCTGCACGGAGTGGGTCATCGCGATCTCGATGCCTTTCAGCGCCGCCTCCTTGATCGCGCCGGTCAGCAGATCGAGCTGTTCCGATGAGAGGTTCTCCGGCAATTTGGTCGTGATCTGTACGGTCGGCACCTCCTCCACGATCTGGCGCAGTATCTGGTAGACGCAGTCCGCCTTGGCGCGCATCAGGGCCTCATCGTCACCGAACAGCGAGCCTATGGCGACCAGGCCGTCGACCGTCTTCGACCGGGTCTGCTCCCACTCGCGTTCCGTGCCGAAGGCCACGTGTATGACCTCACCCATGACTATCTCTCTCGTCTCTTTCGGCTGGAGAGCCGCCGCAAGTTCCGTGCCGGGTCACCGGCTGCAGCACCAGGCGCATGCCCATGGCCTTCAGCAAGGCAGCTGTGCTCCGCAGCTCCGGGTTGCCGCGCCGACATAACGTACGGTAGAGCGAAGCCGCGCTGAGCTCCACTTTTTCGGCCAACTTCGGGCCGCCGGAGGCCTGCGCGATGCGCTCCAGCGCGGCCGCCAACTCCTCCGGGCCGCCGTCTTCCAGCATGGCGTTGAGGTAGGCCACGGCGAACTCGTAGCGCGCCTGGCGGGACATCTGCGCGGTCGGTCGGATTTTCTTGCGGGCCATCGGGGACACTCCTCCGGAGAGCTACGGCGGGCAGCGTAGCCCCGCGCTTTGCCGCGGGGCCAGAGGCTCTTTGGCACGCGTTTGCGCAGATATGGCGGAGTTTGCAGGTGCAGAAAGGACCCGCCGGCGGCGAAACGAAACGGGTACGTGCTTTGCGCCGGTGGCAGACCGGGTCCTCCCCACGGGCGCTCCCGGGCCTGGAAGCCCCCACGCCCAGAGGGCATCGAGCCCTGGCGCCGGCACTGCCGCCGCAACGCCTTCCCGGGGATTCCCGATGCGCCGGCGGCGCTCTCGATCAGTGACCTCGCGAGTATACTTGCGCCAACGGCCGGGTCGGCCGTACACGGGGTTTCGCGCCATGCTGGTTGTCACGACGGAGAACGTCCCGGGCTACCGCGTCAAAGACGTCAAGGGTCAGGTGTTCGGTGTGGTGGTGCGCAGCCGCGGGCTCGGAGGCAACATCATGGCCGGGCTGCGCTCGCTCGCCGGGGGCGAAATCACCGAGTACACGCAGCTGCTCGAGGAAGCGCGGCGTCACGCCGTCGACCGCATGGTGAAGAACGCGGCGCTCATGCAGGCCAACGCCATCGTCATGATGCGGTTCGACTCCGCGGAGATCGGGCAGACCATGAGCGAAATCGTCGCGTATGGAACGGCAGTGGTGCTGGAGAAGGCGAACGGGTGATGTTGCGGACGATTGTCCTCGCGTTGGGCGTCATCGCCGTCTCGGCGGGTGCGCTGCTGCTGGTGACCGCGGGCAACCGCGGGGCGGGCATTTATCTCATGAGCGTTGGAGCGGTGATCGTTCTCGGCACGGCGTTCGAGCGCTGGCGCTACCATAACGCGCCGCCTGCCGGAGCCAGTTGGGAGCGCACCGCCGAGCGCTTCCAGGACCCCGCGACAGGTGAGACCCTGGAAGTCCAATACGATCGCGCGAGCGGCGAGCGGCGCTACGTGCCCCTGCACGAGAGCACGTCGCGCAAGTAGTCCGGACCTTTCATACCCATGCCAGCCAGTCAGTCTGGAGAATTCGCGCGTCCCCGGCCGACGGTCTTCCTGAGCTATGCGTCGGAAGACCGGCCGGCGGCGCAGCGCGTCCGCGACGCCCTCCCGAGCTTCGGACTCGAGGTGTGGTACGACGAGAGTGACCTCGTCGGCGGCGATGCATGGGATCAGAAGATCCGCCGCCAGATCCGCGAATGCGACTACTTCATGCCCGTGATCTCCGCGCACACCGAGGCTCGCCACGAAGGTTACTTCCGCAGGGAATGGCGGCTGGCCGTCGAGCGCACACTCGACATGGCCGACGATCACGTGTTCCTGTTGCCTGTCGTCATCGACGGCACCACGGAAGCCGGCGCCCGCGTGCCGGAGAAATTTCGCGCGGTGCAATGGCTGCGGGCCCCCGGGGGCCAACCCACCGCGGCGCTCGAAGCGCTCTGCCGCCGGCTGATCGCAGGCGAGCCTGCCAAGGCGTCCCCACGCAATCCCTCTGCCGCGGAGGCGCCTGCCACGCGCTCCTCGCCGCAGCCTGCGCGGGACTTCCCCGCATTCCCGCGCGAAGAGCCGGGTCAGAGGATTCGCTTCTGGTTCCAGGTTGCGGGCTGGGGTTTGCACTCGGCGTGGATCGCATTCAGCCGCTTGCCGAAGTGGGTGCGGATCGGCATCTACTGCTGGCTCGCCGTCCTCCTCATGTCACGCGGCTGCACCCCTTCCCACCATCCTGACCGTGATGATCACGACACGCCCAAGCTCTCCGCGACGCAGGCCGAGAAGCTGCGGCAGCTCTCGCAGAGCCATTCCGGCAGCTGGACGCCCGTCGATACCCAGCAGCTTCTCGGGCAGCTCGCGAAGGAACTGCCCGCCTATGCCGCCTCCGCCATCTCCCCTCGGGTGCTGGCCATCCCCTTCGCCGCGCCAACGGACAATGCCGCGGCGCAGCAGCTCGCGGGCACTGTCTTTTCCCAGGTGTATGGGCGGCTCGCCATCGCCAGTCATGGACATGCGGGGTTGGCCGACGAGCCGCTGCCGACTCTCGATGCGTCGGCTGCGTTGGAGCAGGGGCGCGCGCGCCACGCTACCTATATCGTCTATGGGGCCGTGGCTCCCAGCGGAGCGGACCTGCGGCTCACCGTCAAGATCACCGCGGTCGGAGACGGCTCGGCAGTGTGGTCGAAGTCATACCCGCTGACGGGCGCCGACCCCGCGGGCATCGCGCAGGAAGTGAGCGCGCACGTTCCGAGTCAGGACGACGACGACTGACCGGCTCCGCCGGGTCGATGGCGCTCGCGCCCCGCCGTTACCGGTCGGCGCGGATCACCAGGGCATGGATGTTGACGGTGCGGAGCTGCTCGCGGACTTTGGCCAGCTCGGCGTCGCTCAAGGGACCGATCCTGACCCGATTCCAGCTCCGCGAGCCCTCCACGATGTGTTGCACCTGCGCGGAAATGCCGGCGCGAGCCAGACGGGCGCGGACCTGGTCGGCTTCCGAGCTGCTGCGGTAAGAGCCCACCTGAAGAAGGTATGCCGGCCCGGGTGGGGCGGGGCGAGCGGCCTGCCTGGCCACCGCCGGTGGCGGAGCGCGGGAAGGATGATCATCGTCGTGGGGGACGGGGACCTTGAAACTCGGCAGCATCCGGTAGAAGTCATAGTGCGGCGCCGGCGCGCCGCCATGCGTGGACGCGGACGGCGCGGACGAAGCCGGGTCGGAAACGCCCGCCCCGTCGGGGCTGTTGGATGAGGTATCGTCCGGCGCCGGCGCGCGCGGCGCCTCGCCCTGCGGATCGGCGCTGGCATGCGCGTGTGCGGCGGCGCGGTGACGCGCGTGCGCGCCCGCGATCAGAAATGCCGCGCTGGCGAGCACGGCACCCGCGATGACGCCGAGGCCGAACTCCTTCAGCCTCGCGGCGCTCGAGTTGCGGGACGACCGCTTGTAATCGCGCGTGGTCAACCGGGGCATGCTGACTACATGCTCTCCGGCGCGGAGACGCCGAGCAGGGTGAGGCCGTTGCGGATGACCTGTTGGACGCCGAGCACCAGTGCGAGGCGCGCGTTGCGCGTTCTGGAATCGCCGACGATGAATTGCTCGGCGTTGTAGTAGGTATGGAGGGTGTTGGCCAGATCGCGCAGGTAGTGGACGACAGCGTGCGGCGCGCGATTCAGCGCCGCCTGCTCGAGCATTTCCGGGTAGCGCGCCAGCGCGCCGAGGACGGCCTGCTCGTACGGGCCGGTCAGCAGCGACGCGGCTGCGAGCCCCTCGGCGCGGTCGAATGACAGACCGCGGGACGCGAGCTGCTTCATGACGCTCGCAACCCGGGCATGCGCATACTGGATGTAGTACACCGGGTTCTCGTTGGTGCGCGATTTGGCGAGCTCGAGATCGAAGTCGAGCGGCTGGTCGTGGCTGCGCATCAGGTAGAAGAGCCGGCAGGCGTCGTTGCCGACCTCCTCGCGCAACTGGCGAAGCGTCACGAACTGCGCCTCGCGTTTGCCCATCGGCACTTTCTCGCCGCCGCGGAAGAGGCTCACGAACTGGATCAGGTTGACTTCGAGGCAGTCACCCGGCTCTCCCATGGCCGTCAGGCCCGCCCGTACGCGCGCCACGTAGCCGTGATGGTCCGCGCCGAGCACATCGATGAGGCGCTGGAAGCCGCGCTCGCGCTTTTCCAGGTGATACGCGATATCGGAGGCGAAGTAGGTCTTCTGCCCGTTCTCGCGCACCACCACCCGGTCCTTCTCGTCGCCGAATTCGGTGGCGCGGAACCAGGTCGCCCCGTCCTTGGTGTACAGGCGCGACTCGCGCTCGAGCCGCGTGAGGGCGCGATCGATTGCGCCGCTCGTCTGCAGCGTGTGCTCGGAGTACCAGCGATCGAAGGTCACGCCGAACTGGCCGAGATCCTCGCGAATGTCGGCCAGCATCTGCGTGAGCGAATGCTCGAGCACGCGGCCGAAGGCCTCTGCCCCGATGAGGTCGCGCGCGCGTGCAATCAACGCGTCGATGTAGACCTCTTTGTCACCGGCCGGCGCATCCGGCGGCAGACCGGCGAGCACGGCCGCCGCGGGACGTCTGAGCCCATCGCCCTCGGCCCCCCGAAGCTTCTGCGCGACCGCGCGCACATAATCGCCGCGGTAGCCGTTCTCCGGAAAGGGCAGCGTCTCGCCGCAGGCCTGCAGATAGCGTATCCACGCGCTCACCGCGAGGATATCGACCTGCCGTCCCGCGTCGTTGATGTAGTACTCCCGTGAGACGCTGAATCCGACAGCGGCCAGGATGTTGGCTAGCGTGGCTCCGTACGCGGCTTGACGTCCGTGCCCGACGTGCAACGGCCCCGTCGGATTGGCGGAGACGAACTCGAGCAGCACGCGCTCTCCGCGGCCGAGGCTGCCCTCGCGATCAGTCTGGCCGTAGCGCTCGCCGCGCTCATGGATCGCGGCCAGCTCGCGGCCATAGGCATCGGCCGTCACGAAGAAGTTGATGAAGCCGGCGCCGGCGATCTCCGTGCGCGCCACGAGCGGGCTCGCCGGCAAGGCAGCGATGATCTTCTGCGCCAGCTCCCGCGGCTTGCAGCCGGCCGGCTTCGCAAGGCGCAGCGCCGCGTTGGTGGCGAAATCGCCGTGCTGCGGATCGCGGGTGCGCTCGATCGTCAGCGTCCCGGCCGCCGGCGCCTCCGGCAGCACGCTGCCGACGAGTGAAGTGACTGCGCTCGCGAGGAGCTCCTGGATTTCCTGCTTCAAGAGGGGTCGACGATCCGCGGTGAATGGAACGCAAAATCTTACCCGAAGGGCTGCCCTCCTTCAGGGCTTGCCCATCAAAAGATATCGATGGGATCGACGTCCAGGGCCCAGCGGACGCGACGACCGCTCTGCAGGGACTCCGCGACGGGCAGCCATGCAGCGAGGAACCGATGGAGCGACGCGCGGTCGGCGCTCTCCAGCAGCAATTGCGCGTGATAGCGCCCGGCGCGTTTCGCCATCGCGGCGGGAGCGGGGCCGAGGAGTCGCACCGCGCGCCCGGCTGCGCGGCGGTCTGAGCCGCCGGCGACTCGGTCCGTGCGCAGGTCTTCGGCGGCCTGGCGCGCTTGCGCCAGGAACGCCAGCGCGGCCTCCGCGGTCTTCGCGGAAGCCCGCACCGCGGCGAGCCGGCTGAAGGGCGGCCAGGCGGCCTGGCGGCGCTCCGTCAGCGCCTCACGGGCGAAGCCGTCATAACCTTCCGCGAGCAGGCTGCGCAGCAGCGGGTGATCCGGAAATTCCGTCTGGATCAGCACTTCGCCGGCTTTCTGACCGCGGCCGGCACGGCCGGCCACCTGCACGATGGTCTGCGCCAGGCGCTCGGGGGCGCGAAAATCGGTGCTGAAGAAGCCCTGGTCCGCGTTCAGCACGACGACCAGTGTTACGTTCGGAAAGTCATGGCCCTTGGTCACCATCTGCGTGCCGACCAGGATGCGTGCTTCGCCTGAAGCCATCCGGCGCATTGCCTCCTCCATGTCGCCGCGGCGTCGCACCACATCGCGATCCAGTCGGATGCAGGCAACGTCCGGAAAGAGGGTGGCAAGCGTCTCCTCGATTCTCTCCGTGCCCTGACCGACGGTCTTGACCGCGAAGCCGCATTGCGGGCAGCGCTCGGGCAGTGCGGCGTCGGCGCCGCAATGATGGCAGCGCAGCCGGGCGAGCGCGCGGTGCACGGTGAGCCGCGCATCGCAGTCGCGGCAGGGCGCGATCCACCCGCAGGCGGTGCAGAGCAGCGTCGGCGCGTAGCCGCGCCGATTGAGGAACACGAGCACCTGGCCGCCGGCCGCGAGGTGCCGCTCGATCGCCTGCAGCGCAGGCGTGGAAATGCCGGCGCGCACGACGGTCGAGCGCAGGTCCACGAGCGAGAGCCGGGGCGGCACCGCGTCCGCAGCGCGCCGACTCAACACCAGGCGGGAATACCGGCCGGTCGTGACGTTCTGCAGCGTCTCCAGAGCGGGCGTCGCAGATCCCAACACTACGGGCACGTCCGCCCGCTGGGCACGTACGACCGCCAGATCGCGCGCGGAGTAGCGGAAGCCGCCCTCGTGCTGTTTGAAAGACGAGTCGTGCTCCTCATCGACGATGATCACGCCCAGGTCCGGCACGGGAGCGAACACCGCGGAGCGGGTGCCGAGGACGATGCGCGCCCGCCCGCTGAAGGCGCGTCGCCAAGCGACCAGCCGCTCATGGTCGGTGAGGGCGGAGTGCAGGACGGTCATGGGCGCGGCGAATCGCTGCCGAAAGCGGCCGAC
>Ga0134126_10006815_pt1 | contig 14352 bp, 15 predicted proteins | sample KB31752_FD_96881 | JGI IMG/M metagenome (GOLD analysis project Ga0134126, IMG submission 96881) | Terrestrial soil microbial communities with excess Nitrogen fertilizer from Kellogg Biological Station, Michigan, USA - KB3-175-2 | ecosystem: Environmental > Terrestrial > Soil > Unclassified ... | reverse complement strand
GCTCCTGCTCGCCCCCCTGCTTCATCCTCGAACGCGATCCGCTTGCCAAACGGCAGTTCGAGCCAGACATTGCGCTGGTGCAGGCGCGGGTACTCGGCACGAGGTCGAGCGATCTCCTCGGCAAGCGATTGCACATAAGCAGGATCGGGGAGAATCACTTCTCCATCGATGGAGCGTACCGTGACCCTGCGCAGGTGCTGCGACATTACGTTCGTCCACAACACTGTCGCGGGTTCGATTAATATCTCGTTGAATCGTACGGCCGGCGCCAGGCGTACCTTCTCCACGGCAGTGCGGAGTTCTGCGTGCTCTTGCCACACGTGGTCCAACACCCGATCCAAGTTAGGCTGTGCATCAGAGGCCCAGTTCCCGAGCATCTCCTTCAGAATTGGCTCAGACGTCTCCGGCCGTTCCCAGGCAGGGAGGTCTATAAGGGACAAATTCTTTTCGACCTGCAGAGACCTCGAGACAACGCTTTCCTCGGTCAAAGCTGCCTGCATTCGGATTCGTGCGTGACCGATTAATGCGAGCATCTCCTCACAATAGATCGTCGGGTTGCGAAAGCCTTTCAGCGAATAACGATGCGGCACGGACCCGCCACCGCACACCTCCACCTCCGGGCAACGGAGACACGGGTCCGCAAGTCCTGCTTTCGTCAGCAGCTCCCGGTGCGCCGCGAGCTGCGGGGAACTTGCCGCTTCGGCAATTGAATGACACTCGACATTACACCCTAGCGCCGTCATCCCTTCAGCGGTAATCTTCAACACGTCCAGATCGTGATACGAACCGTCCGTCTCGATGCTCAGCAGCGTGACATCACCGAAACCAAACGCATCCGTGTCGCTGGGAATTCCCGCAATGCTATTGAGCACGGCATCAAACATGCGCACTGGAAGAGTGGGATACTCGTCAAACCATAAGTCGAACGCGCGCAGCAACCAGTTCTTGTAAAGGTTGGGATCTATGTCGCGTCCCACCGGTGGGCGCTGATGGTTGGCGTCGGGAAGTAAGAAGTCTAAACGTGGCGGCTGATGCGGCGCGAAAAACGCAAAGAGTTCTTGAGGAGGAACGGTTGGATCAATGACAGCGATCAGTCCGGAATAGGTATCCGGGTGCTGTTCAAGCAACTCGAGAGCGTGCATCGATTTTTCAAAACTGGACTGACCGTCATGGCCGAGGCGGTGGAGGTCGTTGGCCGCTCGTGGTCCATCGAGACTAAGCGCCACGCTGATACCTGCGCCCGCCAAACATGAAAGTGCTGCTTTGGTTAATAGCGTGCCGTTTGTCTGGAGAGAGAAGTCGACGTGGATCCCAGCAGGAACAGCGCTTTTGATCCATCGGGCCGTTTCGGCAATGCGTTCTGGTCCGGCAAGCAGCGGTTCACCGCCGTGGAAAACCACCACTAGGCGATTCAGATCGGCCGTGCGAACGTATTCGCCGATGCGTTCAGCAAGCTTCCGCCGTGTGTCATCCGACATCACGGCTGGCTGCGCGCGCCAGCTCTGATCTGCGTGCTCATACATATAACAGTAATCACACGCCAGATTACAACGCGACGCTATCTTTACTAGGAAAGAAGTGATGCGAGGCGGTAGCGACGAGTAATCCATCGCTTTGTGGGGCCCCTTAGGATCTGCTGTGACGGTGATGCATCCGGTCGTAACTGGAGATCACAGATTCCGTCTCGGCTGACGCAACCAATTTCGCCTGTACCCGATTGAGGGCCGGATGACGCAGCGGGGACTCTTTCAGCATTTGCTGAAACTGGTCCTCGGCAAGAGGCTGCGGCTCATTGATCGCGTTGACCGATGAGGCAAGGTTTTCAGTCGACATAAATACCTCCGGTGAAACTTGTAATGCTTAGCATTGCAGTAATCTGAAAACACGACAAACTATAAAGCAAACCCCGCACAAATTCAACCGTTTACACGTTCCGTAGTGGGTCCTTCTTCAATGTAGCGAAGATATTGTGGCTATCCCGTCCAAAAAAACCCGACGTATCGTGTTTCACAACGGCGGTTTGCTGGAAACTGGTGCGAACCATTCTGCCAAAACATTCGGACGACCAAGTTGCTTTCGTTTGAGCGGGACAACTACATAAGACCAGGAAAATGTTTTGCTACACAACTAAGTGGTGGTAGAATCCGCCGCCTCAACCATCTTGGTTTTGCGCGACGGACAAGCTCCCAACCGCGCTTGTCCGCACGTCTCAGAAATTCGTTTTAAGAGGCTAGCAGTACCCGCGAGCGGAGCATGGATGGTCATCCTTCTCCCCTCCCGCAACAAAGAACTGTCTAAAAGGGGTTTACCCAGCGCAGCCTTCGTCGTGTCGTGGTTGTGGTGCGCACTAAGTGGTTGGCACTGCCGACGCGCGGCGACGCTAAAAATGCTCTAGAGAACGCCGAGTCAGTTAGTCAGGAGATGCCATGTCAACTCAAGATGTCCGAGACAAGATCCAGAAATTATCAGCAGCATACCCCAAAGACTTCCGAATCATCCGTTCGGCCCAGGAGGTGGATCGGATCGATATTTCGAATGCTGAGATGCATGGACCGTTTGACAACGGGTCCTCTCAAATTGGGTCAACCCTTGAGCGTGCACTTTCATCTGGTAAGCAGGCCGCCATACAAGCTGCGGGGAGCGATCAGGTTCTGGTATTTACGCCGAAGCGCGGGTCGAAATTGTTTAGATATTAGAGCGACTAGTCAACTCCCGGTCACATCAAGCGGGCTGGTCCAAAAAAGATAAGCTAATGCCAAATTTCTTCGACACTCTTGCCCCGGGAGATCCAAACAATCTGTTTGCGTTAGAGGAATACATCGCGACACATTCACCAGAACAGATGGTCTCGGAAATACGGAAATCAAAATTTGACCCGAATTACCTTCCGGATTTAGGTGACATGGTCAGGATGTTTCTAAAGGAGCCAGGTCGGCCTTACGCAAAGGCGCTGTTCGGAGAGGGCATTCGCCAGTTGGCGGAAAGGCCAGATCTTTTGGATCCCAGCACGAATCTCTTATTTGCTAAGCGAAATTTTTGTGCATGCTGTATGCCCGACTGGCCAGAAGATGCCTTCAATGTCATTTCGACAACTCCGGAATTGATAGGGGCTGATCCATCACTGGTCATATTTATTGCCGCAGGATTGGTCCAGAACAGCCAGTTTGACGATGCGGAGTCACTCATGTGCGCCATTGACCGGATTCCTCTAGGAGATCTGCGTCAGAAACTCGACGATGGAGAAATCGGTCTCGACTTCGTGGAATCTCTAAAGGCTCGAATCCGAATGAGACACGCACGAAGGTTCGGAGACTTAGACTGGCTGTGTAATCCGGAGGCGGGCCAGCCACCCGACGGTTTGCTGGATATGGATATGGGCGAACTAACAAAACATGGAATCCCGAGAGAGATTCTAAGCAGAATCAAAACTGGTGTCGTCCTAATGGCTTCGAACGATCGAAAAATGTGGTTCTGCGAATTCTTTGATGTAAACGATCCGCAACCCTTGTTGTTAAGAGGTATCGCCGGGCGATTCAAAGCTGACTTCCACACTAGGGACGATCAGCATGTAAATGTTTACGGCGTCCGTCTATAAGGATGAGGAGAAAGAATGAGCAACGAGGCGAGTCCTGGAGATCAGCTTTTGCTTGAAGGATTGTCGATGTACGAATCGTCTCTCGCGATGGCCGCTGGAGACAGTAAGTATGACAATCTCCAGCGGGAAGAAGCGGAGCGACTCCTTGAGATGCAGATGGCGAGGGAAGGTGAGCTGCAAAAACAATCCATTACGTTGTTTCAACGGGCGCTGAATGCTGGTCTCGATGCCAAGGCCGAGATCCGATGTCGTCAAGCATTGGGCATTGCGCTTCTTAAGATAAATGAAGGAGTAATAGATTTTATAGCTAATTCAGGTTTAGACAGCTTCCCGGAACTGAAAAATGGGGTAATAGAACTAGAGAAGAGTCTGGAACTAGACGCTGAAAGAGGAACGGGAGTCTTTGCTGATAGGAATCCACAGAGTACTACCCTTCAGAGGCTTGACGTAGTTTGGCAGCGTCAGAGTCTTTATTTGAAAAACCAATTCGGACCTGAGAAGAAATTATCCTACCTCCAAGGGAAACTAGCCTTACTAGACTACCTTGGGGGAGTCACGCCTCCAGGCCTCTGTCTGAGCTTTGCCTTCCATTACAAAGACGTGCGTAACAGACCGCTTACTCTTGAGTGGTTGAAGAATGCAGCAGCGGCAGACGACTATGGAGACGTGGACAACAAGAGCTTTTTCTATGAGGTTGCCCATGACAACAAAGAGAGGGCCAAGAAGGGGGTCGATGAGATGTCCTCCCCGAAAAAAACTTCACCCGTGCCCGTAGAGAAGAAGGATAGCAGTGGTGGATGTTTCATTGCGACTGCTGTCTATGAGTCGCCAATCGCCCCGGAGGTTGTCATTTTCCGGCGCTTTCGAGATGAGGTGCTGCTTAAGTCAGCGTCGGGGAGAATTGGAATCAACTTGTATTACCGGTTCTCCCCGCCTCTGGCTTCTTTCATTTCGAGGAGCCCTTTCTTGCGAGGGATGACCGACACAGTCGTTCTGCGGCCAATTATATTCGTCATTCAACGTCGTGGGCCATTGCGTGATAGCTAGATTAGCGGGGCTCTTTTGTGCTGAACAAACTTCTTAAAGCATTCGGAAAGGACTGAGCCTAATACGCGAATTGTCTTGGAGAGCATGGGCGACAAGGGCTTCCTAAGGGGATTTTCACGATCAATCCTGATGGAAGCGACTGCCGCGGAATTCGAGCGAGCGGACACGAGGCGACAGCTCTAAAAGGCGGAGAAGGAGAAGATTTCGATGACCCCGAACGACATTTATAAAGCGCTGGCAGAGATCCGCGACAAGTTTCCGAAGTCAAGCAAGATGTATGTCTTCCTCATTGAGCAAGCTGGCGCAACAGGAGCGTTTGAAGGAGCGACCCAACGAGGTGCACTGATCTCAATGAAGAGTGCTTGGCAGCTAGAGGAGAAAGCGCCAACTAAGACATTCGCACCGACTGATGAATCTGTGATTGGGTATGTGCGCAGCATTGCTGAGAACGCATCCCAGTCCGCAGTCAAAATGCTGGTCGCTATCGAACTGAACAAGGGTCTAACAAGCGTGTGGGTCCAGCCAAAGGGAATGTGTTTCATAGCAACCGCCGCCTATGGATCTCCATTAGCTCGTGAGGTGTTGGTATTGAGCCGATTCAGAGACGATGTGTTGCTACGATCAAAGTTAGGGAGATCCGCGGTCCGTGTCTATTACGCCATCTCACCGCCTGTCGCGTCGTCGATAGACGGAAGCGAGCGACTCAAAATTGTCATCCGCACACTGCTGGCCCCGATTTTGTGCCTCGTGAGAAAACGAATGCAACGCGAGCAAATAGAGCTAAAGGAGACTGAATGAGTTCACCACGATGGGAGATAGAAGGGAACCTGCTTGAAGGTGCAGCGGCTGGTAAATGGAGCCATCAAGTGAATGTTGTTGCCGACAATAGTGCATTCCGATGTGTACGTTGCCAGCATACTGAAGAAGTTGGTACTTGCTCGAATTGCTCTGGCCCGTGGTTTACCGGGGCCTATGGAGCAGGCGGCAAGCTTGCCTTGGTCTGTATGAGTTGTCAGTTGGGACAAACGCGATGGGAGTGTCCGCGATGTGGCACCGATAACTCAATTCGCAACTCATTCGGCAAGCTCAAGTCTGGTCCGTGTTTCGTCGCAACTGCCGCTTATGGATCTGCCCTCGCGCCCGATGTGATCGTCCTCACTCGCTTTCGCGATGATGTTCTGCTTCGATCCACGCTCGGATCGATTCTGGTTGACCTATATTACTTTTTCTCACCGCCGCTGGCATCCATTGTGGCCTACCACGATTCTCTTCGCCGATTGGCGAGATTGATGCTAATCCGTCCGATTCTTCAATTGGTAAAAATCTGGACAAGACGTAAAGCTGCGCAATCATCTGAATACCCGACACAATCCGAGGAGGGCTTGTGAAATACAAGATTGGCGATCTGCAAATCTTCGTAACGCCTGATGCCGAAAAGATAATGGAGTTTCACGGGCTACCGGAAACGTTCTTCGAATATCCCGGGACGATCAGAACTCTGCTGTTCATCGACTGTGGCCTAATGACGGGAGATGTGAGGAGCGGCGGACTCGATTACTACCGGGTGATTGGCAGAATGTATGAGTCGGCTGACCCGCAAGGTGAGGACGAAAACCACAAAGGGAAGCTTTACATCAATGTCCATGAAACGGATGGCGTTGTGAGATTTGAGACTGCGGTCGAGAGATTCGAGTGGAATCCCGATGGGTCTTTCGACGTTATCAGTCCGAGCGGAGAACGAAAGAGAACTGCCGTTGGACCCAATTTCTCCATGGCGGGTCGAAGCCCTCTGAGGGATACGCTTGCACAAAAGTTCAATCAGGCACTTGGACTTGATCAGGCTGGCCGAATGCCGGAAGCCAATATTCTTTTCCGTGAGATTCTCCCTGCTGCTGAGGACATATCGGTCCGGTTCGTATGTGCCTGGTCAATCTCGAAGGAGTTACTTCTCAGAATCAGAGCCAACGGACAGTTTCCAGCGCGTGGGACAACGCTTTACCAGGAAACCTGCCAATACCTGCAAATCGCGCTCGGGTCGTTCGATCGTGCGGCCGACTACTTACAAAAAGACGCGGCGGAAGACATGGTCGGATTCAAGGAAGTACTTAAGGTTTTGCGATGTAGTTAGGTACGGGGAGTTCGTCCAAAACTAATGAAACGCGACTTTTCCAAACACGGTAGCAATTCACACTAACTAGCTCGTGCAGTTCCCTCACGCGTGCATGAACTTCTTGAACGTCAAACGAGGCCTCACATGGTAACAAAGACGGATATCTTCCATCTGGCAAAATCACTGGTAGGAAAGTTTGTTCTACCAGCTATCTTGAAATCAACAGCCTATGGCGTCCTGGTGGCGGACTGTTCTTTTTGGCCGGCCTTGTTGTCTACAATTTCGGTCTGGGATTGCTACTGGTAAATCAGCACATCGCTTTGAGGATGATAGGGGCGATCCTGTTGGTTGCGCTCTACACTTTACTCGGGATTGTTGCCGGCTTGATCCTTGGAGGAACTTCTTCTATTCGTCGCAAACTACCTGCGGCGCAAGATGGAATCCATACGATGCTTGCTCCAATCACCAGCCGCATCATTGAAAGAATTCCAGTTGGGCAAGAAGGCATCGGTTTGGAAAAGTTCACACTGTTAGTAGACACGGGAATTAACAGTGTTGCGTCGGAGTCGCAGCAACGCTCCCGCTTATTCTCGTTCGCAAGTTTCGGTGCACGTCTCCTTGTGCAGAGACTACTGCGTATTTGTCGTGCGCTGTTAGTTGTGAATTTTATTCACACCCTCCAGGAACGAGGCGAGACTCACGTTAATGTCCAGTCGGTGGAATGGTTCGCCAGGGAGAGGCTGGTGCAACTGGTAATAAACGACCTTCGCCTTAAGCTATTTACGATGAAGAAGATTACGCTCGCAGGCGCTGGTGTGCTGCTTTTGATTCCGATTCTGTGTCTGGGGCTGACCCTATTTATTCATTGATCGAGGAGGGCCATGATGTTCGATGTGCAAGGGTAGCGGGAGAACCAGTATTCTGAAAAATTTGGTTCAGATGTTATGGAATTGACCGGTCCTCAGAGCGTAACGGCAAGGGTCGCGTTTGACCTAAACGTCGCGATCGATATGAATGGACAAATCTTCGTTTTAGCATTTATTGAACTTTGCAATGTCGAACTCGAAGTAGCCAGATCGGACTGAGACGCGGAGATAACAGAGGGAGAAGGCATGTCCCTAGACTACACAAAAGGAAAACGCGATGAACTGTTGCGCAAGTACCCGCAGAATCTTCGTCTGATTCGCTCTGCTGAGGATGTTCAAAAAGTTGAACTCAAAAATACAGAAATGAAGGGCCCGTTCGACAACGACGACCCAAGACTTATTGAAATCCTGGAAAGCATCTTAGCGGCCGGCAAGCAAGTGGCGGTGCAGCCAGTTGGTCCAAAACAGGTTGCGCTCCTCGTATCTAAGCCAGGCATGAAGATCTTTGGCGTGGCAAAAAGTTCGAAGGATATGGCGATAAATTCAATCATGGATGAGCTAGAACGGCTCAGCAAGCAATATCTTGATAGGAGCGGCAATAGTCTTTTGACGGGCGGGTTAGACAGCTATATCTACACCGAGAAGTTCGCGGCGATGGCCGAAAAGTACAGATTCATTAAGCACAAGAGCTTCGCAATTGATGACTTCAGCGTCATTTCGGAGGTGAAACGATATCTAGACCTGGGGCGGATGGTGATAGTCGCTGCTTGGGGAAAAGAAGAGCGCATCGATGTTTATCTTGAGCCACAGAGCCAAGGTGGCCCTCCCCCTAAGACTGGTGGTGGCTGTTTCATTGCAACTGCCGCTTATGGCTCTGAGTTTGCTCCAGAGGTACTGGTTTTCCGTCGCTTCCGCGACGATGTGTTACTTCGGTCAAAGCTTGGTTCCTACTTCGTTGACATCTACTACGTTCTCTCTCCTTCGGTCGCTTCGTTGATTGCAGGATCGGAGCTTCTCAAACAAATAGTCAGGAGACTATTACTGGCGCCGCTCATGCGTCTTCTTAAATAGGCAACGGAGTCCTGGAGCGACTCACCGGTTACCTGACGCCGTTTCTCGTTGCGAAATCAACACGGCGATTTGAAGTGACGATTTTAGGAGGAAGATTAACCAATTTGGAGGGTGAGCGATGGCGAATACGGATGAGAAATTCGAACACAAATATCTCGACATATGGGCCAAGAGTAGCACTCCGCCTTCATATTTTGTTGACCGTCATCCCACGGCAGTTGAGTGCGTTCGATGCAAAGAACTTGAACATATTGGGGCCTGCCCTAACTGCGGTAGTAGCACGTACAAAGCAGGATATGATTCTAGTCTTGTAGCTGGCTTATTCTGCGTGAAGTGTGGCAAAGGGAGAACCCGTTGGACATGCCCGAAATGTGGCACGGATAACGCAATGGCTAATACTTTCAGACAGATTTATCCAAAAGGCTTTTGTTTTATTGCGACCGCTACGTTTGAGAGTGTTGAGGCTCCTGAGGTGATTTTCTTGCGTGAGTTTCGAGATGACGTTCTTTTGAAACGCGTTGTCGGACGAACCATTGTCGACGCTTATTACAGACTATCTCCGCCGTTGGCTAAACTCATTAGCCAATCAAAGATGTTGAAGCGTTCATCTCGAGTGATTCTTTCCCAATTTGTGCAGTATCTAAAATGGCAATGGCGCAAGTAGCGTGATTGCGTTCGACCCAGTGTTCGAACTTGGTAGATGGAGGTTGAGTCGGTTGAGGTACGACGGCTTGTACATTTCAAGGTTGCTAGTGGATTATGGCGCGATGCTTTCACATAGCTACCTGAGATTCTATCCAGACGGGACAGTGATTGAGAGTTCTATTCGAGGAGAACCTTCTATAGAAGTAAAGAGCTGGTTTGACAAGAGCGATCCGACTATCTCCACTGGGCAATTCAATTTGTTCGGAAACAGAATCGAGTTTTCTGTTACTTCCGAGGCTGGCATCGTCGAATACAGTGGAGAGATTTTGAACGACAATTTGCGGTTGCATTTTGTGAGTCATATCAACGGCAACTACGGCGACGATGACTATGGTTTTGTCGGATTCGAAGCGGTGCCTTGAGACGACGAGCTGAGATCAGTAATGGTAACGCCAACAGGGTAGCCGTAAACAACTTCCTCTCCGGCTTGTGGACTTTGGTCGATAATCAGTCCTGGCTGAATTGGTAGATAGTAGCGTGTTGCGAGCAGACGAATGTTCAAGTTAGAGGCGCGAAGTTTGGTTTCGGCTTCTGAATAGGTCAATCCTTTGATTGCCGGAACTCTGGTTAGCGCTGGTCTGGACTGGCGCTCGCGTTGTACGTCCAAATGGAGAGCCAAAAGTGCTCCTGCCGGTACAATTACGTAGTCAATCACTAGTACGGTCGCAAGGACTGTGATTAGTATTTTGTTCCTGCCCCGCAAACTGTAGCCAACGAATACTCCGAGCAAAAATCTCATTCTTCCACTCCTTTAGATCTTATGATCCTTAGATTCGGCATCCGCCCTTATTCCCTCTGTTTGGACTACGTGCGATTAATGGTTGACCCTGACTCGGAGTTGAAATCTCACTGTCGAATTGGCATTTTTCGACAACGATGGCTAGCCAAACGATCGATAAGCGGCCGCCTTTGACGCACGAAGAATCAAGCTAGTCAGTTATATTGTTGTTTGTGATCGAAACCTTATCTACCGCTGAAGCAAAAGATCTTCTTCGATTATGCAAAGCTGGTCGGCTGTTTGACGTCCAGGATTGGATTAGATCGGGAAAATCTCTTTGTGTACCGGATGAGTCAAAAACTACTCCGTTGGAGGTTGCGCTCAACTCCGGTTTCCACAGCCTCGTCGAACTACTCGTTCAACATGAAGAGAATCAACAACTGAAAAATCGAGCCCTTCAGCAGGCGCTTTCGCTGAAGCGGCTGGACTTGATTGGACTCCTAGTCTCATACGGCGCCGAAATAAGTTCAGTCCCGTTCATTGATGTGCTTTACGTTTGGGACCCAAGCATTATTCGCTACTTTCTTGATCAGGGCGCCGACTTCATCACGGGCCTTCCTTTTGCCGAGGCTTTCCGCGAAAAAATTCGAACCGCGCTGCGCCCCTGGCGCGAGTGCAAGGCGAAATATCCTGACCTCGCTCCACAACTCCAAGAGCAGGCCGACCGGGCATTGCGGCATTTCTGTTTCGAAGGAAACTTGAAGTGGGTGAGTCTACTCATGTGGGTGGGTGCAAATCCTCGTTCAAGTGGACCAATGTTTGATTATGATGAGGATGATCCTGACGGATACACAACGGCCCTCGATGCAGCGACATTCTGTAAGGATGTTCAGATCCTCAAGCGCCTAAAACCTGACGCCCAGAGAGACGATATCGACAGCTTGCTCACAACCGCCGCCCGTTGGGCGCGGGCAAGCATGGTGGAGTATTTGTTGGAGCTCGGAGCGAAGGCGAATGACAAGACCAACGGTGGATCAACAGCGCTCGACGACTGTTTAAGAGGCTTCCGATACGAAGCTCCGATTAATTTTTACCAAACAGACTATGGAAGAAGGTCAAAGGCATCGAAATATAAGGTGGCCGAAAGGCTAAAGACTGTTCAGCTTCTCCTCGTACAAGGAGCTATGTGGCGGCCTGACGATAATCAGCAACTCAAAGAGGTGCGTCGAGGTTTGTTCGTATGCGAACCGGACGTCACATTGGAGTTGATCGAACAAATGATCAAACACGAAGCATGTAGTCAAGACACGTTAAAGAGTCTTCTAGGAACGCCGGCGATTAAGAAACACCTCACGCCGGCGAGTTGGAAATTTGCTCGTTTAGGGTTCGATGTTCGGACAACGGAACTGATAGAAGAGGAGAAACGGCGGGAAGAAGCGCATCGCCAATGGATCCTTCGCGACCTGATGCGCAGGTACGATCGTCAAAAGATCTATGATGAGATCTGGTCGGAACCCATGCAGCACGTCGCGAAAAGATATGGCATGTCAGATGTTGGGTTTGCAAAAATTTGCAAGAAGCTTAAGCTTCCGCGTCCGGGATTGGGTTACTGGGCCAAGAAGGCTGCGGGCAAACCTGTTCCGAAACAACCAGCGCTTCCAGAACTACTTAACACATGACATGCAAACCTTCGGTTAGACCGTCCACTGCTGATGTTTTGTGATAAAGTGATGGGCATTCTTGGGAATGAACTTTTGCATCGACGAAAAATAACTACCCATTCAAGTCGCATCGCAGATTTCCCGTTATTCTTACGTGGCAGTTCATACTTGGAACAGCCTGGTTCACGAAAAAAGTTTAGTGCCCATTTAGTGCCCAACCGCAAAGCGGACATAGACTCAGTGGCCTGAATGAGAATCGACAAATAGTGAGAAAGCTGAGCATTTCTAGAATTGCTCAGCAAATTGGGAGAAGGGAATTAGCCTGAACAAGCCCCCCTTCGGCATTACCTAACTTACGGGAGAATTCAAGCTTCGATAGAGTCAGAGTCCACGCTCACTGACCCGCCGTATATTCTTAGCACGTAAGACCGTAGTGAGGCGTACCATGAGCACGACCGAATGCTGAACATACTCGTAACACCGCTTGGCTGAAACTGTGGATGCGCTGAAATTAATTTGAGGGGTCCAAAGCCCAATCGGATCCGCTAAAGGTTCGCTCTGTAGTAGAGGTAGGCGGTGGGAAGGAAACGCGTCCGTACTTACGCTCGACTACCAGTTATAGCCGAAACGGCCGCGATTACTTCAGCCGCAAGAAAAATGTAAAAGTAAACTCAAATTGTCTATTGACAGAATTAGTGCTCTCACATAGAGTGCCCGCGTCGATTCTCAATTTCCTCGTTCACGTGCGACTCACCACGCGGCAGGCTCACGTTAACGATTCACCTCTAAACGGCAAATCAACCGACCGGCGCGTCCTTTTCGCGTCGAGTTCAACCTCCCGGCATACTTCAATGGAACGTACACTCTTCTAGACCTAAGACCAGGTTGGGAATAGATTTGTTCTCTTTGCAGCTGCGACGACTTCAATTCCTAATGCAGCCCAGAGTTTGATTAGGTGGCCGTTGTTTGTTAGTCAAATCCCGTAACCGAACTCAGAACGGCAATCATTGCTGAAATTTCACATGCCAGCGGCGGCGCAAATTTAGAACGGAATTGCTGGCGTAGCGCGAGAGATTCGAAGCCTTAGGCCCGCGTCGGACAACCCTCGCCGCCGATCACCGCCGGAGAAATGGTTATCAGCTGGAGTTATCTCGGTGCAACAGCGAATCGAGTAGATTCTACAAGGAGCCTTTCATGTCACTCACTGCCTCCTCGGATTCCCATTCGCGTACTTGGTTTTGCCTGAGCCTGTGTCTGCTCTTCACCATGGTGTTCGCCGTCGCTGTTCGATGCCAGACGGCTACATATCATCTCCACCAAGAGCCTTCGACGACCTCAACCCTTTTCCAACTAAAGGTAGCAGGTCCGGATACAACTACTCTGGCAGTGCAATCGGCGAATCTAAAAAACGCAGCGGTCGGCGATTACATTGTTAAGGCTTTCGACACACAGAGCGGAGTACCGAATGCATCCGGTGTGATCCCTGCCGGCTCAACAATTACTTTCACATTGTGGATGAACAAAACGGTAGCATCCGGAGTGTTTTACCCCAAAGCCAAGTTGCAATTGAACAGCGCCACCGGTACGTTGCTTTGTACCGCGACCGGAACAACAGCGCTAACTACGACGCTCACTAAATACACGCTCTCAGCTACCACAAGCGCCAGCCTCTCAATAACCACCGGCGATCGCTTCTACGTTTGGGTTGGGGTCAATGTCGCCACCAAGGCAACATCCAACACAAACGCTTCTTTGAGTATTGAAGGCACATTGAACGGTAATTATGACTCCTTCGTCGTGATACCGAACCCAACACCGCCGGCACCTGTTCCGGCAATAACCAATCTTTTACCCAACGGGGGTTCGGTAGGAACGGCAGTTACGATCACCGGTTCAAACTTCGGCGCAACTCAGGGAACGAGCACAGTCACATTTAACGGCACGTCGGCAATACCTACTAGTTGGAACTCAACGAGTATTGTTACTCCCGTGCCTGCCGGGACCGCAACCGGACCGGTGGTTGTTACTGTAGGCGGTTCGCCGAGCAATAGTCTGACGTTCACAGTAGCGCCGCAAATAAATAGCATCTCAACCAACTCAGGTCTCGCTGGGTATCCCGTCACAATTAGCGGCTTAAACTTTGGCGCTACACAGGGAACCAGCACAATTACTTTTAACGGCACTACGGCTACTGCCACGACTTGGAACGCCACCACCATCGTCACGACTGTGCCGGGCGGTACGACTACGGGACCAGTCGTAGTTACCGTCGCAACCCGCCCAAGTAACGGTGTCATATTTAGCATTAGTGCTCCGGCTCAGCCGCCCACTATGACCATCTATCTGCACAAAGAAACGTCCACTACGACCGGTCGCCTTCAATTGAAACCTGCGCTGCCCGATGGGACTTCCTCCGCTTTGCTGTCGGCGGAATTAAAGGGGCTGCCAGCGCAGGCCGATTACCTGATTAAAGAATTTGACACGCAGGTAAATGTGCCGAATTCCCCCGGTGTGATTCCAGCTTTTTCCCTAATCAGTTTCAAACTATGGATGAAGAAGACAGCTGACTTTGGCGAGTT
>Ga0134126_10006814_pt1 | contig 14353 bp, 13 predicted proteins | sample KB31752_FD_96881 | JGI IMG/M metagenome (GOLD analysis project Ga0134126, IMG submission 96881) | Terrestrial soil microbial communities with excess Nitrogen fertilizer from Kellogg Biological Station, Michigan, USA - KB3-175-2 | ecosystem: Environmental > Terrestrial > Soil > Unclassified ... | reverse complement strand
CTCACCTTCGGCGGCAACATCATCGAAACCGGCACCAACTCCTACCGCCTCGCCGCCACCCGCGCCGCCCAGCAGCACTAACCCCGGCACCGTCATGCCCCGGACCTGCATCGACACCGCCGACGCCGTCGAACTCGCCGAAACTCTTCAGCTCATCGCCCGCTGGACCGCAGCCGATCCCGGCACGCTCGCCCCGTCGTTCCTCGGGTTCATCGGCCACCCCGCCTACGGCCTGGACGCACTCCGCGCCGACCTGGACCGCTTCGCCTTCCTCCTCGGCGGCTCCGACGGCGAGCTCTTCCTCGGCGAATGTCCCGTTTCCGATGAGTAGGCCCCCGTCCCACTGATTCCGGCCTGTTACGGCCAGGGCCTCACCAATGTTTACCCGGAACCTTGAGCCGGGAACGGGCGGGGCCGGCCTGGTCGACCGACCCGGCGCCGGTGTTCGGGAGGAGCGTGGTGTCATGTCCGGTCCTGACCGCTGGCACCGGTGGCTGCTGGAGGGGCGGTTCGGCGGCGACGCCGCTGCCCGGGAGAAAGGACCTCGCCGGGTTCCTCTACCCGGTCCGGGACGCGGTGCTGGGCCGTGCGCGGCTCGCGCCTGGCCAGACGCTGCTGGACGTGGGCACCGGGGACGGCCTCATCGCGTTCGGCGCGCTGGAGCGGCTGGGGCCGTCCGGGCGGGTGATCTTCTCCGACATCTCGCAGGACCTGCTCGATCACTGCCGCGCCGCGGCCAGAGCGGAAGGACTGGCAGGCCGGTGCCGCTTCGTGCTCGCCCCCGCTGACCAGCTCGCCGCCGTTCCGGACGCCTCGGTGGACGCGGTCACCACCAGGTCGGTGCTGATCTACGTCAAGGACAAGGCACGGGCCATGCGCGAGTTCTTCCGGGTGCTGCGGCCCGGCGGCCGGGCAAGCCTGTTCGAGCCGGTCAACGTCCTGATGGCCGCCGCCGACCCGGACCTCTTCTACGGCTACGACGTCACCCCGGTCAAAGCGCTCGCCGCCAGGGTCCAGGCCCTTTACGAATCGATCCAGCCGCCCGGGGCCGATCCCATGGTCGACTTCGACGACCGGGACCTGGTGCGCCACGCCCAAGATGCGGGGTTCAGCGAGATCGCCCTGGAACTGCGGGTCAGCGTGAAGGACCACAAGGAGCCCGTCCCGTGGGAACAGTTCCTGCGCCTGTCGGGCAACCCGCTGGTGCCGTCCTTCCAGGATGCCCTGCGGCAGGCCCTCAGCGGGCAAGAGGCCGACGAACTCGCCCGCCACCTCCGGCCGCTCGTGGAATTCGGAACCGGCCTGGAACGCACCGCGCTGGCCTACCTGACCGCCGTCAAGGGCTAAGAAAAGGCCAGGCTGCCGGCACCGCAACCTAAGACCCGGCCACCTTCACCCGAGACCCTCGCCGCAATAGGCCGGCCAGACTGCGGTCAAAACTCACGAACGAAGCCACTCGCCGATTCCGCCGATGCCAACCTGGACATGTGTCCCGTGACAGTTAAGTTCGCTCTTTGTCAATGAAGTCGGCCCGTTCCCTGCTTTGTCAGTAGATTCGGCCCGTCCAGGGTTCGCGACGGCGGGATGACGGGTGACGGGGGTTGCCGCTGCGGCGGGTGCCGCGGGTGAGCGGTTCGCTCTGGATTTCCAGCTAGCCAGGGGTTCCTGGCGGGGTGAGCCGTTGCCGTCGTGCTGCGGGACTCGGTTCGAGGAGGCGATGCCTGCCCGGCCGTTCCGGTTCGGGAAGGGCCTGCGGAGCTTCGCCGGCTGGTGGTACTTCGCCACGACGGCGGCGCATGTCGGGTTCGAGTCCTGGCTGGAGCGCGATCACCTCATGCTGATGGACTTCGACCCGGACGTGGTCGCGGTGTCGTCGCAGCCGTTCTGGCTCCGGTGGACCGACGGGCCGGGCCGGGCCCGGCGGCACGCTCCGGACTTCTTCGCCCGGCGGGCAGACGGGACCGCCGTGGTGATCGACGTCCGGCCGGATGACCGGATTCCGGCCAGGGACGCGGAGGTGTTCGCGGTGACGGCCCTGGCCTGCGAGGACGCCGGCTGGGAGTACCGGCGGGCCGGGAACCTGGACCCGGTGCTGGTCGCAAACGTGCGGTGGCTGTCGCGCTACCGTCACCGGCGGTGCCTGGACCCGGAAGCCGCCGCGGTCCTGCTGGGCGCCTTCGCCGCCGGGCGGGGCCTGTTCGAGGGAGCCGAGACGGCCGGGGACCGGCTGCGGGTCCTGCCGGTTCTGTTCCACCTGATGTGGTGCCGGCGGCTGGCCGCCGACCTGACGGTCCCGCTGGGAGCGTCGACCGTCGTCCGCCCGGGCGGCCTGCCGTGAGCGGCGCCCGGCGCCGGCTGGTCGGGATCGGCGACCGGGTCCTGGCCGATGGCAGGCCGGCCGTCGTCGTCGGCATCGCCGGGACCCGGGTCCGGATGGCCGACGAAGAGGGAACGGTCAGCACTGCCACGGTCGCCGAGCTCGTCGCCAGTCCGAGGTTCGAGCTCCCTGCCGCCCCCGCGAAGGAGGCCAGGCCCGGTATCGGCCTGGAGGGCCTGCCCGCCGCAGCGGTGGAGGAGGCGTCCTGGTGGGAGGCGCACATCACCGAGGTGGTCTACGGGCTCCGCCCGGACGCGCCCGGAGGATCGCGGCCGAGGCCTGAGTACGACCCGGAGATGACCACGCTGACCGGGCGGGAGCGGGCGAAGGCGGCCGAGCTGACGGCGGCGGGCAGGCAGGTCACGGCCAGCACCGTCAAGCACCGCCGCCAGCGGTGGGAGGCGCACGGCCTGGCCGGGCTCGTCGACCACCGGGCAGCCCGGCGGATGCGGCCCGCAGGCCGGGCTGACGACCAGGTCGTCGAGGCAATGCGGCAGGCGATCGGGGAGGCGGAGAAGGCGTCCTCCAAGACGACCGGGTTCATCATCTGGCGGGCGAAGGAGATCCTCGCCGGGGCCGGCTACGACGGGGCGGTGCCGTCGGACCGGACGCTCTACCGGCTGTTCGGCACGCTGGCCCATGGCCGGCACGTGACCGGGTCGGCATCGACCCGCCGGTCGCTGGCCGGGCGGCCGCAGGGCACGTTCGGGTCGCTGCCGGCCGCGGCCCCCGGCGAGGTCGTCCAGATCGACTCCACCCCGCTGGACATCCTGGTGCTGCTGGACGACGGTGTCCCGGGCCGGGTCGAGATGACCGGCCTGATCGACGTCGCCACCAGGGTGGTGCCCGCCGCGGTGCTGCGGGCTACGACGAAGTCGGTGGACGCGAGCGTGCTGCTGGCCCGGGCCCTGACCCCGGAGCCGGTGCGGCCGGGCTGGCCCGAGGCCCTGAAGATGGCCCGGTCGGTCCTGCCCTACGAGCGGCTGCTGGCGATCGACGACCGGCTGGAGCATGCCGCCGCGAGGCCGGTCATCGTCCCGGACACCATCGTGATCGACCACGGGGCCGTGTTCGTCTCGGCGGCGTTCCGGTCCGCCTGCCGGCACCTGGGCATCTCCGTCCAGCCGGCCCACCTGGGCAGCGGGTCGGAGAAGGGCCACATCGAGCGCCATTTCGGGACTGTCGCCTCGCTGTTCTCCCAGTTCGCGTCCGGCTATCTGGGCCGCAGTGCCGACCGCCGCGGCCGCCGCGTCGAGGACCAGCCGCTGTGGTCGCTGGCCGAGCTGCAGGATCTCCTCGACGAGTGGCTCCTGCTCTGGCTGAACCGGCCCCACGACGGGCTCCGCGATCCCGAGCACCCGGGCCGGGCGTTCACCCCGAACGAGAAGTACGCCTCCCTCGTCGAGGCCGCCGGCTACCTCCCGGTCGCGCTCGGCCCCGGCGACTACGTCGAGCTGCTCCCCACCGAGTGGCGGGCGGTCAACGCCTACGGCGTCAAGCTGAACTGGCGCACCTACGACAGCGACGGCCTCGGCCCGCTGCGACTGCAGCCCTCCGGGGTGAAGGATCGCAACGGCCTCTGGGAGATAAGGCACGACCCCTACGACGTCTCCCGCATCCACCTGCGCGGCCCCGGCGGCTGGATCACCGCCTTCTGGAAGCACCTGAACCGGGCACCCGTCCCGTTCGGCGAGCTCGCCTGGGACCACGCCCGCCGCAGCCTCGGGAACGGCGCCACCGAGGAGGAGATCGCCGACGCCGTCGCGGCCCTCCTGCGACGCGCGAGCGCTGGTCCGGAAAGGCAGGACGGGCCCACGATGAGCAGGCGGGATCGCCGGGTCGCCGCCCGCACCAGGGCAGCCGCCCCGCCAGCCGGGACGCAAGTCCGGGAAGGGCCCGGCCAGCCCTCGCCGCCCCCGGAGCCGCCACCAGGCCAGCCGGCCGGTGAGGCCCCGCTGGCCGAGGTTGTCCCGATGCCGATCTTCGACCCATTCGCCGAGGCGGACAAGCCGTGGTGACCCGCCAGCCCGGCCCCGACGACGATCCCCAGCTCCAGGCACTGACCTCCCTCGCAGGCTGGCGGCAGTTCGCCAGCGAGGTGCCTGCCGTCCCCGGGCTGCTCGACAGCGAGACCTGGCAGGACCTGGACCCTGACAAGCGGGCCGCCTATGACGATGACCGGATCGCCCACCACTCCCGGCTGCTGGTTGTCCAGACCCCGGCCGTCCGCGACGTCGTGACTACCGGGCGGCGGCTGGCCCACATGAACCGCTCCGCCCGCTTCGGCCGGTCCGGGCTGATCGTGTCCGGCCCGGCCCGGACCGGGAAGACCACAGCGATCACCCAGCTGGGAAAGACGATCGAGGTCATCCACCGGCGCCGCTATCCCGCCTGCGGCGGGGACATCCCGGTCGTCTACATCACCGTCCCGCCCGCCGCCACTCCCCGGATGATCGCTGCGGAGTTCGCCCGGTTCCTGGGCATCCCGGTGACCCGGCAGGCCAACATCACCGACATCATCGAGGCCGTCTGCGGCGTCTGCACCGATACTCGGGTGACCGCCGTCTGCGTCGACGAGATCCACAACCTGAACATCGCCACCCGCACCGGGGCCGAGGCATCCGACACGCTGAAGTACTTCTCCGAGCGCATCCCGGCAACCTTCGTGCTGTCCGGGATCAACGTCGAGCGGGCCGGGCTGCTGTCCGGGCCCAGGGGCGAGCAGATCGCCGGGCGCTACTCCATGGTCCGCACCGGCCCGTTCCCCCGCGACGCCCAGTGGGCCACGCTCATTGCCGCGATCGAGGGCAGCCTGCGACTGCACCGCCACCCGCCCGGCGCCCTCCCGGAACTGGCCGGCTACCTCCACCAGCGGACCAGCGGGATGATCGGGAGCCTGCTCTGGCTCATCCGCTCCGCCGCGATCCAGGCCGTTATCGACGGCACCGGGAAGATCACGCGCAAGTCCATGGACGTCATCCCCGTCGACATCGCCTCCCAGGTCGGCGGCCCCAGCCGGGGAAAGCCGTGATCAGGCGGGACACCACTGCCGGGATCCCGCTCCCGGTCCGGCCCCGCCCTCGCCAGGGCGAGACCGCCGACTCCTACCTGCGACGGCTGGCCGCAGCGAACCACCTGCGTTTCAGCTACCTGCGCCGATACCTCGCCACGCCCCGCGGCAGCTACGGCCCCGTCGACGCCCGGGGGCTCGCCGTCCTGGCGGGCCGCAAGCCGCACGCGATCCTGCGCGCCTTTCCCGAACTGGGCCCGGCCGCTCTCCGGCAGGCGGGGACCGGACGCCGCTATACCAGGGAAGATATTCAGCATGCCTACGCAGCAAAACACGAGAGATACGCGGCGATCCGCCGCGACTTCGACGCGGGCATGTCCGAGCGGGCAATCGAGCGCCAGCACCACGTCAGCCGCCGCACCATCATCAAGGCCCTCGACTCCCCGGACCCGCCCGCAAGGAAGAAGATCCACCGCGAGCCGGCAGCCCTGAAAGGCCTGCACGGCCGCATCGACGAGATGATCGAGGCGGACCCCGCGGTCGGAACCGCAGCGATCTGGCAGCGGCTAGCCGACGACCACGCCAGCACCGTCGCCTACTACACCCTCCGCACCTACGTCGTCAGCCGCCGCGCAGCCCGGGAGAAGCCGGACCCGGGCTAGGGGCCGACCGCGCTGATAATGAGTCGCGGCAGGCCGGCATTACCAGGCACAGTGCCCCTGTGACAGAGAACTACTTCCACGAGCGCATAGCCGCAACCTACGAGGCCAAGTGGCCCGAGCTGTTCGAGCCAGCGGTCGTGGCCCCCGCTGTGAGCTTCCTCGCCGGCCTGGCCCGGTCAGGCACCGCCCTCGAACTCGGCATCGGCACTGGCCGCCTCGCGCTGCCCCTCGCCCAGCGGGGCATCCGGGTGCACGGGATCGAGCTGTCACCGCCCATGGCCGCGCGGCTGCGGGCAAAACCGGGCGCGGACGCCATCGGCGTGACCATCGGCGACTTCGCCACCGCCACGGTGGACGGCGCGTTCGGGCTCGCCTACCTCGTCCGCAACACGATCATGAACCTGACCACGCAAGACGCCCAAGTGCAGTGCTTCCGCAACGCCGCCGCTCACCTGGAGCCCGGCGGCTGCTTCGTCATCGAGGTCATCGTCCCTGACCTGCAGCGCCTCCCGCCCGGCGAGACCGTCCGGGCATTTACCGTCACCCCGCTGCACCTCGGCTTCGACGAGTACGACATCGCCGCCCAGGGCGTCATCTCACACCACTACTGGATGACGGACGGACAGGCCGAGACCTTCTCAGCGCCATTCCGCTACGCCTGGCCCTCCGAACTGGACCTCATGGCCCGGCTCGCCGGAATGACCTTGCGCGAGCGCTGGAGCAGCTGGCACAGGGAGCCCTTCACGAGCGCCAGCAGAAGCCACATCTCGGTATGGCAGACACCGTCATAGCGGCACACGCCGCAGCATCCGCAGGGCCGGAATCAATGACAAAACCGCACCCGGGAACCCGCCGGGCCAACTTAGGTGTCAAACCGCCGACCTGCCGCCTGCCACTTAATAAGGCCCGCCCAGCTCAGAGCCATCAGGCCGGGCCAACAAGCCTGTCACGGGACAACATGAGGACGTGCAGCGATGGGACCTGCCAGAAGGATGGGTTATTTGCCGCAAGCCCGCGCTGACCGCCGACGTCCTGTGGCTGGCCACCACCTAGCCCGATTGGTCGCCCCGGACTCGGGCCGCCGTCTAGGCCGGACGTGATCGGCTGAGGTCAGCTCGCTCTGGCTCGAAGGACTCGGCTAGCGAGTAGCGCCTGGCGACAGGCGAACGATCGCGGAAACGCCGGATGGAGCGGGTCATCGAGCAGGCATGCATAATCTACTTCTCCGGGGCTGGCGGGTGCCGACGACGCAAATACCGCACCGCGAATTGCCCGGGTGCCTTCGGCTTCCGTGATCTGGAACTGCGGGAAGCATCCGACCAGGCCCTCGAAGCTTACGCGGATGCGGGATTCGCCTTGTACCTGCTGCGCGGCCCTGGCCGGGAAGCCCACGCTGCGGGACTTGAGCAGGCGGCACGGGTAAAGCTCTCGCTGTCGCGGAGCTGGCTCGCACTTGAGCCGCAAGCCGAAGCCGACGAACCGGAAATCGAAGCAGGCGGATGACTGCGGGACCATCCCGCGGCGTCATTCAGCTTCCTGGTCTGCCCGGGCGTTGGCCCGTTTTGTGTTCGCGAAGCCAGTTCTTGCCTCCACGGATGACGCTTTGCGGAAGGAGCACGACCGCGAGTACTTCCCGCGCAAGCGACGGCAGTCTCTCGGCGGAAAAGCGCGGAGGCCGCCACCAAGCGGGACGAGCCCGAGGCAGGCGGATGAGCCGAACTGACCGGTAGTAGACATGACGATTACTTTGCAGGCAACTGGGACGGTCAGGAGGTTGAGTCGGTGCATGACTGGCTGATATGCGCGGCGTTTGGCCGCCGCAGGTTGCTTCACCAGCTACTTGGAATTTGGTCGTCTCTCGCAAAAGCGAGTGCCGTCTCCAACTGCAGATAGGTTCTCACATGGCGCTGGCGCAATCCGCAGGGTAGTTTATTCGCGGCAATGGGACGATCCTGGCATAACTTTTGCGTGCCGGTCGCGCACCAGTACGTTCCCACCAGGCTTGCTCGCCGTGCTCCGAGGGGAATGGCATATGGTGGAGGTTAGTGAGGCTGAGATCGTAGCGGCATGCGGGGTGGGACGGGTCCTCGAGTGCGTGGATGGCAGTTCTCGTCGGCCAGTGGATTCCGCATTGCTTCGCCGATGCTGTGACGAGTTGAGCGGACAGGTGCATCGCCACGGCCTGCGGCTGCGCCACGCCAAGATAGTCGGCTCGCTGGATCTGTCCGGGCTGGATATCCGTTTTCCGCTCCTGTTTGAGGACTGCGAGTTCGACTCGGCATTCAATATCGAAGGCGCGCAGTTGTTTGATATCGGGGTGACCGGATGTGCCCGGCTGCCGGGGCTGCTGGCGAACGGGGTCCGGATCCGCCGGGATCTTGACTTGTCCCGCACCCATATCACAGGTGCGCTGCGGACTACTGCCAGCACGTCCAAGCGGTCAGCGGTCTGGCTTTGTGAATCGGAAATCGGCGGCCGGCTGCTGTGCGTAGACACGGTCATCAATGGCGGTGCCGAACGTTCCATCCAGGCCGACAGCATGCGTACCGGCGGAAACGTCCGGCTACTGCACGAGTTCACGGCGCGCGGGGAAGTGCGCCTGATCGGCGCGCGGATCGGCGGCTCGCTGGACCTCACGGGGGCGCAATTTGAATCGCCGCTGACTGGCCTGGCCCTAGACCTCGGCGAGGCGGTGATTGAGGGCAGTGTTTTTCTGATTGATGACCAATTCGGGCGGCGGCCGCTTATCCGCGGCCGCGTCGACATGGGCCGCGCGCGGATCGGAGGCCAGTTCCTCGTCCGCAACGCGATACTGGAAGCTACGGGCGGCGTCCCCGTGGGCAGCGCATACTCACGGGCCAGGGGTGAGGGTACCGCGGTAAGTGCGCCCCGGCTCGCGGTCGGGGCAGAGCTGACCCTGGAGGGAGCCTGCCAGGTGACCGGCGGGGTCGACCTATCCATGAGCGAGCTAAGCAGCGTCACTATCGGACCGGAATGCTCCTTGCGGGCACCGGGAGGCACCGCGCTTGACCTGACCACCGCCGAACTGCTTTCCAACTTGACCCTAGGCCGCGGCGCGACGGTCCAGGGCACCACGCGGCTGACCAACGCGCGCATCCACGGCAGGCTCACACTGTCGGGAGCCAGCCTCTCCTCACCGGCGGGAGGAATCCTCATCGCCGCACAGGGGGTCTTGCTGGAAGGCGGCATCGCCCTGGACGATCTCCACGCCACTGGCGGACGACTGCGGTTCAGCGCCGCCACTCTCGGCAGCGTCGATGCCGCCGGAGCGCAACTAGTCAACCCCGGAGGCCTCACGCTCAGCCTTCAACAGGCGACGGTGAAGGGCTCGGTCGAACTCAGCGGAGGGTTCAGGTCAGAAGGGCTGGTGGACCTCAGCCGGTCCACCATTGAAGGCAGGCTGGAATGCAACGGAGGCACCTTCACCTGTCTCGGTCCAGGTGAACGCAACGAGTACGGTCACGCCCTTGAAGCCATCTCAGCGACCATTCGCGGTGGCATGTACATAGCGTCGGCCTCCATCTCGGCTGGCGTCGATTTCACCAACGCGACGACAACGTTTCTGGTGGACGACCCTGGCAACTGGCCACCTCGCTTTATCATCTCCGGATTCACCTATGACCGCTTCGACCGGCCAAGGGGCAACCGCGCAAGCCCGGCGTGGGATCACGCCGCACGCTGCGCCTGGCTCAGCCGGCATGCCGCCTACGACGCAGGACCCTACGAACAAGCGGCCCGCGTATTCCGGCAGCACGGATACACGGCCGGAGCAACGGCAATCCTGATCGAGCAGCGCAGGCACGCGCGCCGCGCCATCAACGGCAAGTGGACACTGCCTCGCCGCGCGATTGACACAGCTTTCGACATCACGGTCAGCTACGGATATCGTCCCATTCGCGTCTTGTGGCTGCTCGCCGCTCTGGTCATCCTCGTCACAGGCTCACTCCTGCTACCGGCTCCCCAGACCGCGATGAGGGCCACTGCATCGGACACCGTTTACACTCCACGCGGAGTTCTTCGTGCTCCCGGCACGGTCGGCACCATGACAGGCGGATCGGGCACAGCCACCACTTCACACGTCGCTGACGCCTGCGGCAATGGGCAGGTTCTCTGCTTCAACCCGCTCCTGTACGCCATCGACACCGTCATCCCACTCGTATCCCTCGATCAAAGATCGACATGGCATCCAGATGCCCTGGCCCCGGACGGCGCACTCATGCAATGGTGGCTGAACGCCGCCACCATACTGGGCTGGCTCCTGTCTTCAATTTTCGTGCTGTCCCTGGCCAACCTCGCCCGGACCGTGTGATGCGCAGCTTGGAAGAGCAGCACTGGCGGGTGCACAGAACTGGCGATTCTGTACCAAGCAACATCCGAATACTCAGCTGCTGTTACCGACTCATAATCGGCAACTTGTTTAGATCTTCCTGGGAGTCCGGGGATCTGGGATGCTCGGACGCTAGGCAGGACGGGCTCGCTCGCGAATCGGCTGCCGTCGCCCTGTGCGGGTGCTCTGGCTCACGAACGGCCTGCGGCCCGTTCCTGCCGCCCGGTGAGGATGTGGCTCAAGAGAGGTCTGCTCTGCCGGAAGTTGCACTGCCCTCCTCGCCAGAAGTGCCCTGGTAGCGAGGAGGATTCCCTTGAGCGATGACGTGATGATCGCCGTCGACCCGCACAAGGCCAGCAATACCGCGGCGGTGCTGGACCCGGTGACCAAGACGCTGATCGAGACGGCCCGGTTCGCCAACAGCGACGAGGGCTATGCGCGGCTGGCGGGCTTCGCGCAGAGGTGGGAAGACCGCCGCTGGGCGGTGGAGGGCTGCCGCGGTGCCGGCCGGTCGCTGGCCCAGCGGCTGGTGGCCGACGGCGAGGTGGTCCTGGACGTGCCCGCGAAGCTGGCTGCGCGGGTGCGGGTCTACTCTCAGGGGCACGGCCGCAAGACCGACCGGGACGACGCGGTGTCCATCAGGCTGGCGGCGCTGGACGGCAGCGGAGTCGCTGCGGTGGCACCCGATGACGTGCTGGCCAGCCTGCGGCTGCTGCGGCCGGCGCGAGGAACTGTGCGCGCTGCGGACCCAGGCGGTCTGCCGGCTGCACCGGCTGCTGGCCGAGCTCACCCCGGGCGGGATGCGCCGCGAGCTGACGGCGGGCAAGGCCGAGGCGCTGCTGGCCCGGATCCGCCCCGGCGGCGACGTCGCGCGGATCCGCATGCAGCTCGCCCGCGACCACCTGGCCGACATCAGGGCGCCCGGTGCCCGGCTGAAGACGGCCGCGGCCCAGATCGGCGACCTGGTGACCGCCACGGGCACCACCCTGACCAGCCTGTTCGGCGTCGGGCCGGTTGACCGCCGGCCGGATCCTGGCCGAGGCCGGCGACGTGTCCCGGTTCGCGACCAAGGACAAGTTCGCCAGCTATAACGGCACCGCCCCGATCGACGTGTCCTCCGGCGACCAGGTCCGCCACCGGCTGTCGCGGGCCGGGAACCGGCGGGTCAACCACGCGCTGCACATGATGGCCGTTACGCAGATCCGCTACCCCTGGACGGACGGCCGCCGCTCCTGCGAGCGCAAGCGCACCGAGGGCAAGACCCCTAAGGAGGCGCTGCGCTGCCTCAAGCGACGCCTGTCCGACCAGGTCTACCGCCAGCTTGTCCGCGACGCACGAGGCAGAATCGAAGAGTGCGGATCACCTACGACCCGGCCGCCGACGCCGCCTATATCTACCTCACCGGCGAACGGCTCACCCGCGGCCGCGCCAGCATCCCCGCCACCCCGCCAGAAGGCGTCCGGGCATTCGTCGTCCTCGACTGGAAAGACGACCGCCTCGTCGGAATCGAAATCCTCGACGCCAGCAGCCGCCTTCACCCCGACCTCCTCGAGGAAGCGGAAATCCTCAGCTGACAACGGCACCCCTTGACAGAGAGGAGCCGTTTGGGGCAGTTCTCGCGGTGCAGCGGCCAGCGAATCCGATCACTTTCTGTGGTTGCTGTGGCATCGACTCCATGGCCGTCGCCGGGCGGATCCTGATGGCCATCCATAAAAATCCAGCCGACTCCACGGCGTCGGGCCAAGGTGGTAGCTCTCACGGGTCACGGTATGCGTGGCCCCGCCGGCTTAGGCGCTCCGGCGGGGCCGCGCAGGTAATTCGGTCTGGTGTTTACCCAGTGGTGGTGCCGTACCGGGGGCCTCAGCCGGGTCGGCGCCAGGGTTTCGAGGTTCGAGGTAAGCACCCGTGGCGTACTGTACCGCTGGGGATTCAGCTAGTGCTGTCATTCCTGGCCTCTGCCGGTTCCACGAGGGGGTGGGGTTCTCCGGTCAGCGTGGCCAGGGCGGTGGCGACCTCGGTGAGCGTGGCTCGTACGTATGTCGTCGTGGCGCTGCCGGTGTCGCCCGCGCTGTCGGTGTGGCCGGCGTAGGCGTGCGCGACGGCGAACCCGAAGTTGCGCTCCACCCAGGTCAAGGTGGTGTGCCGTATCCAGTGCGTGCTGACCTGCTGGGTGCGGACCCAGGGCAGGTGCTGGCCGATGCGGACCCACAGCCCGTCGTAGCGCCGGTAGGTGACCGGCCGCCCGTCGCGGTAGCGCAGCAGCTGCCTGTCAGGCGGGGCGTGGCGTTCCTCGGCGTGCTGTACCAGCGCGGCCATGAGGGTGGGGGAGACCGGCTGCCAGCGGAGCGTCTCGCCCTTTTCGCGGAGCAGGACCAGGCGCTGATCGGGGTCGAGATCCTGAGGGCGCAGTGCGAGCGCGCCGCCGCGGCGGCAGGCGGTCTCGGTGTGCAGCCGCAGGATCAGCGTGTCGAGTTCGGGGTCATCGCCGGTGGTGGCGGCGACCTGGCTGATCTCCGCCAGCCGGGTGTCGGCCACGGCCCGGCGGGTGGACGGCAGGCGGCGCGGCTTGGCCACCTTCCGGGCGGGGTTGTCCCGCTCGTTGATGAGCCCGTCTTCCTCGGCGCGCTTGTACAGGCAGCGCAGCGCGGCGATCAGGTTCTCGGCGGCGCTGCGCCCGCCGCGGGCGTTGCGGCGGGGCACCGCGTTCGCCCGGACGTAGGCCACGAGTTGCTTGATCTCCGACGGGGTCGGCTCGTCCAGGCGCCGGGTGCCCCACTGCTCGATTACCCGGTTCCAGTAGGAGCCGTAGGCCTTGCGGGTGCCGTCGGTGACCGTGCCGGACACGACCGGGACGTATTCGGCGAAGGTCGGCACGGCCGGCCGCTGCCCGTGGGCAGTAGTCAGGTCCTGTGGGGACAGGCCCATGGACTTCAGGACCAGCAGCGCCGCGTCCACGGCGGCCTGCTGGGAAACGGCTGGAGATATCGGGGTGGTCATGACATTCCTCCTTGCGCGTGCGGGAGCGCGCCGTGGGCGCGGATGGCCTGGTCCACCACGGCGAGCGAGTAGGCAGTGAGGGTGTCCTGGTCTGGGAGCGCGGCCAGCAGCACCGGGTCGCCGGCCTCCAGGCCGCAGCCGCGGCGCAGCGCGGCCGGGATGGTGAGGTAGGTGCTGGCGGGCAGGGTGACCATGCCGCCGGGGTCGCGGCGCACGGTGACCACGCCCGCGTCGGCGGTGAAGGTCAGCCGGTCGCCGCCGGCCCAGCCCAGCGCGGTGATGATGGCCCGTTCGCAGATCCGCCCCGAGGCGTCGATGCGGGCGATCCCGTACACGACCTCCTCGGGTGCTGACGGCACGGGAACCGGGCGGGCCAGCGGCAGCCGCCGGGCTGTGGCGGGTCTAGCGCGCTGCCGGGACACCGGAACGCTGGAGGAAGGGATGACAGGAGCCAGGGGCTGCGCGGTCACGACCGCCTCCCCGGGGAGAGGGCAAGGCCGGCCGCGACGCTGACAGCAGGGCCGCTAGCGAAGCCAGTGATGCAGTGCGAGTGCTGAGGATTTCCCGCCCAGCCTGGCGCTCGAAGCGCCGCCTGACCACGCAGGCCGGTGATTTCTCCCCGGAGCGGGAGATCACACGGCCGCGTGTTCAAGCGGCTGCTGAATCGGGGAAAATGCGCGGATTTGTGTGTCCGAGGGGGGACTGCACCCAAAAGCCCATGGTTCCTCGTTTGTGAGTTCGTGCTGGCTGAAGCCGGCGCGTGAGGCGTGCAGTCGATCGGTTATCAGATGCCCTCATGGCGCATCGATGCCGAAAGGCTGGAGCCGTAGCTGCCAGAGGGCAGCTACGGCAGCATGGGAAATCATTTGTGGTATAAATCTGAACCGTTTTGGTATCATGGTTCCATGGCGATGACTCTCCGGCTTCCGGCCGAACTCGAAGATCAGCTCAAGCAGGCG
>Ga0134126_10006813_pt1 | contig 14354 bp, 12 predicted proteins | sample KB31752_FD_96881 | JGI IMG/M metagenome (GOLD analysis project Ga0134126, IMG submission 96881) | Terrestrial soil microbial communities with excess Nitrogen fertilizer from Kellogg Biological Station, Michigan, USA - KB3-175-2 | ecosystem: Environmental > Terrestrial > Soil > Unclassified ... | reverse complement strand
CTCCTAACCTTCCCGATCACCTGCGCCAGGTTGCTTGCATCCTGTCCGCCTGCCGTAGCCAGCGTTTTTTGGCCGCCGCCTCCGCCTTTGATCAGGGGTGCGACGTGTTCCTTGATGATGGCGGGGGCCTGCAGGTTGCGCGCGGAGACCAGCTGTTCATCGAGGAGGAGGGCAATGGCGGCTTTGCCGTCGATGTTGGCGGCGAGGATAGCAAGATAGGGTGTAGATTGCGGGAGGGCGGCCAGTCCGGGCTTCAGATCGAAACATAGCTTTTTTAGCGAATCGGCGCCAGGGACTTCCACGATCTCCCCGATAAAGGCAACACCCCCGACGATCTGTATGGTCTGCAATAGCCGTTGCCGGAGGATGTCGAGCTGTTTGGCTTCGGCTTTCTCGAGTTTCTTTTTCAGATCGGCATTTTCGGACGCGAGCGTTTCGGCTGCGCGGGAGACATCGGCAGGATTTTTTAATACCTCGCGGACGGCCTGCAGCTCGGCCAGCTGTTCGCCGACAAACGTTTCTGCAGCCCTGCCTCCGACGGCTTCGATACGGCGTACTCCGGCAGCGACGGCACCTTCATGACGGATGCGGAAGAACCCCAGCTCGCCGGTGGCGCCGACGTGTGTACCGCCGCAGAGCTCGATGGAATAGCCGGGATCGATGGTGACGACCCGAACGGTATCGCCATATTTTTCGCCGAATAACGCCATGGCGCCGGAGAGAAGGGCTTCCTCCTTAGGCATCAGCCGGATGACGACGGGTATGTTTTCGCGCACCTTTTCATTGACGAGAGATTCGACAGTCGATAGCTCGTCATCGGTCATCTTAGCGAAATGCGAGAAGTCGAACCTCAGCTGTGTATCGTTGACCAGCGAACCCTTTTGCGCCACATGCGTCCCCAACACCTTGCGAAGCGCTGCGTGCAGGAGATGGGTGGCGGAGTGATGGATCTCGGTGGCCTTACGTTTGACCCTATCGACCCTGGCAATGACGGGCGCCTCGGGTTCAGAAGGGACCTTATCGGTGAAGTGGACGATGAGATCGTTCTCTTTTTTCGTATCGAGCACGGGAATGGTTTCCATGCCGGACGTGAGCGTACCGGTATCGCCGACCTGTCCGCCGCTTTCGGCGTAGAAGGGCGTGGCTTCGAGCACCAGCTGCCAGGATTCCTTGCCTTTGGCTTTTATCTTACGGTATTTGACGATGCGGGTTTTGGATTCCAACAGATCGTAACCTACGAATTCGGCAAGGGGGTCTTCGATGAGGACCACCCAGTCGCCGGTATCTATCGCCGTTGCCGCGCGCGAGCGGGTCTTTTGCTGCTGGAGCTCCGCGTCGAATCCCGTTTTGTCAACGATCATCCCATTTTCTCCTGCGATCAATTCGGTCAGATCGGGCGGGAAACCGTAAGTATCGAAAAGCTCGAAGGTGACATTGCCGGGAATGATCGCCTTGTCAGTGGAGATCGTTTTGCTGTGGCCTTCGGGGACGGAGAAGGGTCGCGATCTGGCATCCGAAATGACCTCCGCGATCCGGCGAAGCCCCTTTTCCAGCGTGCGGAGAAAGGCTTCTTCTTCTTCTTTCATCACTTTCGCGATGAAATCGACCTGCTGGTGAAGCTCGGGAAATACGTCCCTGAACTGATCGGCCAGAAGAGGGACCAGCTGGAACAAAAGGGGTTGTTTATAATCCAGATAGGAATAATAGTATCTCACGGCCCGTCGCAGGATACGCCGGATAACATAGCCGGCATCGGTATTCGAAGGCAACTGACCGTCGGCGATGGTAAAGGAGATGGCGCGGATATGATCCGCGATGACCCGGAAAGCGACGTCGCGTTTGGAGTCGCCGGCGGTATATTCCTTTTTGACGATGTTTCCTACCATTGCGATGGTGCCGGTGAAGACATCGGTATCATAGTTGGAATGTTTGCCCTGGAGCACCCGGACCAGCCGTTCGAACCCCATGCCGGTATCCACGTGTTTGGCCGGCAGCGGCTGAAGGCTGCGGTCCTTTAGCCGGTTGAACTGTATAAATACATTGTTCCATATCTCGATGACCTGGGGATGGTCGTTATTGACGAGCGAGGCGCCGTCTTTCACTGCACGTTCGGCATCGGTACGACAATCGACATGGATCTCGGTACAGGGCCCGCACGGACCGGTATCACCCATTTCCCAGAAATTATCCTTTTTGCTTCCGAGAAGGATACGTTCGGGGGCGATCCATTTCTTCCATTCGTGTTGCGCTTCCGTATCGGCGGGGAGGTTGTTCTCAGGGTCGCCTTCAAAAACGGTGACGTATAGACGGTCCACAGGAATGCCATAGACCTTCGTAAGCAGTTCCCAGCTCCATGCGATGGCTTCGGGTTTGAAATAGCCGGCCGAAGGGTCCGCCGGATCGCCAAAGCTCCAGTTACCCAGCATTTCGAACATGGTATGGTGATAGGTATCTACGCCTACTTCTTCGAGGTCGTTGTGTTTCCCGCTGACGCGAAGACATTTCTGGGTATCGGCCACGCGGGAATAAGGCGCCTTCCTGTTGCCGAGGAAATAGTCTTTGAATTGGTTCATCCCCGCATTGGTGAATTTGAGGGTAGGATCATTTTTCACGACGATAGAGGCGGAAGGCACGATAGTATGTCCTTTCGATACAAAAAATTCCAGGAATTTCTTTCTTATTTCGGAACTCGTCATCATAAATCGGCGGTATCTTTTGGTTGTTTTTTGGCCCGCAGCAACTATATTTGCGCGGGTGTGCCCCGGTCCAGGCGCTAATGTTGGTCCTAAGGGAACGACTGCCGGAAGCAGTTTAGGCCGTGCAAAGGTACACCAAATCAGGCTGTTTTGCCGTTCTAACCCTATTGGATGATAGACGAGCGGGCCGATGAAGAAGATCAAGTACTACTATAATACCAATACCCTCCGCTATGAAAAGCTGGAGACGCCTCTGCGGGTGACCCTTTTGCGCGTTTTGGGTTTCCTGTCCGCCGCGGTGGTGACGGCCCTGATCCTGGTTTCCATCGCTTATAAATACTTCCCTTCGGCAAACGAAAAACGTCTCATGCAGCGGAACGACGCCCTGCAGGACAACTATTATACCCTCAACGATAAGGTGACCAAGCTGCAGGAGCAGATGGGCGAGCTGGAAAAAAGGGATAACAATGTCTACCGGGCCATTTTCGAGGCCGCGCCCATACCCGACAGCGCACGGGCCAAACAAAGCCGGCAGGAGCAGGAGATCAAGCTGGTGCAGGGTATGGATCAGGAAAATCTCTATACCTCGATCGCGGACACGCTCGAACGGCTGACCGCACGGATGGCCACCCAGGCCAAGTCGTATGTCGAGATCGACGGATTCATCAAGAATAAAGAACAGCTCCTGGCCTGTACGCCGGCCATCCAGCCGGTGAGCAACAAGGACCTCAGCCGTATCGCCTCCGGTTTCGGCTACCGGATCGATCCTGTCTATAAAACGACAAAATTCCATGCCGGATTGGACTTCGCGGCCCCGATAGGAACGCCCATCTATGCCACGGCAAATGGCACGGTAGAGGTGGCGGGCAATACGGGCAACGGATATGGGAACCATGTGGTCATCAATCATGGCTATGGATATGGAACCCTTTACGGTCATATGTTCCGGGTGAAAGTAAGGGTCGGCGAGAAAGTAAAAAGGGGCGAGATCATCGGTTGGGTCGGAAGCACAGGCAAGAGTACGGGGCCGCACTGCCACTATGAAGTACATCGCAATGGCGACCCGGTGGATCCCGTCTATTATTTCTACAATGACATCACCCCGGAGCAGTATGATCGTCTGTTGAAACTCGCGGCATCGAGCAATCAAAGTTTTGACTAATCCTCGTAACTTCAGGGAATAAGGCTCGATTTTTGAAGACCTACTTTTCGACGCGATGAGCAATCTGAACCAGATATCGCTGGATTTTGGCCCGGAGCATCAGGGTCCTCCTTCGCCTCCTGCAGGTGTCATTGGCACTTCCGGTGATGGTGCGGATGGCTATATGGCGGCGGAAGGGGTCGGTGTGCGGCTCAAGTCCTATAAAAGGACCACGGTGTCTCCATTGCCCGAAAAGCCCGAGCCCGTGAATGGTAATCTTTTTGGAAATGGGGAGCAGGTAGCGGAGGTGGTTGCGCCCGCGGTTGCGCCGGAACCGAAGGTTGCGCCCGCGCCAAAGGTTGCGCCGGAACCGAAAGTTGCGCCCGAGCCGAAGGTTGCGCCCGAGCCGAAACGCATTGCCAGGGGTGCCCGGAAACCGGTCCCCAAAAAAGTGCCCTCCAAACGGGGGCGCAAATCGCTCAAGCAGGTGTCTGCAGAAGCCGATCTTATCGAAATACCCGAAGACGAAGTCTTATTCAGCAAGCAATACTATACCATGGGCGAGGTGTCGGAAATGTTCCGGGTCAACCAGAGCCTGCTGCGTTTTTGGGAAACGGAATTCGATATCCTGCAGCCTCGTAAGAATAAGAAAGGGGACCGGTATTTCCGGCCCATCGATATCAAGAATCTCCATCTCATCTATCATCTCCTGCGGCAAAGGAAATATACCATCGAAGGAGCGAAGGATTTCCTGAAAAAGAACAAGAAGGCCGAAGAACGCTTCGAGGTCATCCGCCGTCTCCAGGAGATAAAGGCCTTTCTATTGGAATGGAAGGCGCAACTGTGAAAAAACTCTTCATGAAGAAACTCTCGCTTGTCGCCATTTTTATCGGTCTGGGTATGCTGACCCGGGCGCAAACCGAATACGAAGTATCGAGTGACGGCACCTATAAGATCCTGAAGGGATCGATCAGCCGTGAAATGCTGGAGAACGATACCGCCTTCCGCTGGTTCCACGATAACCAGACTGGCTATGTACCGAATCCCGAGACCGTAAGCATATTGAAAGCCAAGGGGTCGAATCTACGGTTTGTGGTATTCTTCGGAACGTGGTGCGACGATTCCAGAAACCTGCTGCCAAAATTCTATGCACTTATGGATGCCGCGTCCATCGGCAACGATCAGATCATGCTGATCGGCGTCGATCATCAAAAGAAATCGACAACAAATCTTCCCGAAGTCATGCATCTGACGAACACACCGACCTTTATTATCCTCAAAAAGGACGAGCAGGTGGGCCGTGTAGTGGAATATGGGAAGAACGGCCAATGGGAAAAGGAGATCGGGGACATCGTCGCCGCTAAGTTTTAGCATCGGGGCCGGAGGACGCGGGGGGATGCGGGCCGGCGGGCCGCGAACGGCTTGCGGGGGAAGCCCCGGGGGCCGCGGGAGCATCCGGGCCGGGGTTCATGGAAGTCAGACTGATCGTGGTGCTCGATCCTGCAATACTGATCTTCAGCTTTTCCATCAATCGCAATACTTCCAGATTCACCTGTTGTTTGGTCGCATTGAACGTCTCGATCGCGAGGGGTGCGGTGAAATAGTCCACATTGACCAGGAAGGCGGAACCGGTAATGTCATTGAGAAAAACGACCTTGTCCTCTATCACCGGTATCGACAATATCTCACGGATACCGGAGATCAGATCGTCCAACAATGCGGCGGAAGTAGACAAGCTTAGCTCTAATCGAAGCTCTCCTTTCCTTTGCGTCCGCAGCGTGAGGTTATCCACGACGCTATCGACCATCTGTTTATTGGGAACGGTGACATACGTTTTTTGGTCAGTCCGGATACGGGTGCTCCGCAGACCGATCTTTTCCACCGTCCCGGAGATCGCGTTGACCTTGAGGTAATCGCCCGACTTGAAAGGTTTGTCGAAGAAGATGACAAACGAAGCGATGAGGTTCTCGATGCTCTCCTTTGCTGCCAGCGCGATCGCGGCGCCGGCCAGACCGAGAGAGGTGAGGATACTGCTTACATCTACTTTAAAGACCGCGTCGAGAACCATCAGGAGACCGATAATACCGAGTATGGCCTTAAGGAAATCGCGGATGAACACGATGACCTGGTTATCCCTCGGTCCGCCGCCTTTCCGGGCCTTGTTCCGCAGCACCGTGGCGATGAAGTCTACCAGCCGTAGAAGAAGCCAGATGAACGTGACGATGAGAATGATAGACGCGAGACCGTGCATCATGGTCTTCGAGGGGACCTCATAGATATCGAAATCGAGCTGGCGGGGAAAATGCAGTTTTTCGATGGACGTAATGGAGACGAAGACCACCAGGAAAGTGCCGATAGGCCTGAGGACAAAGTCCAGGAAGGCTGAACGGTCGAGACCGGAGCCCATCCGCCGGATAACCCGGAAGATCAGCCGGGCGATGAGACGCGAAAGATAGCGTTTCAGGGCGATGACGAAGAGAATGGTGGCCGCGACGATGATGTAGCTTCTCAGCGGATTGTCCAGTATGACGATGTTCCAGAAGTCGTGCATAGGTGCAAAGGTACGTCCCGACCCCTATTTTTTGGTATACACGTCCAACCCCGTCTTTTTCAGCACGTAGATGACGGAGGGTGTGATCCGGATGCTGATGGCACCGCTGTAGGCCGCCGGAATGGGCTGCTCCTGCATATCGAGCGTTCCGGGCTGGTAGCGATAAAGATTATGGCTGTCACGGCCCAGCAGGTTTTTTCCAATGACATCGAAATCCTCCCATCCCTGCAGGATCAGATGAGTCTTCATCGCGCCGTAGTGATCGAAGATATAAACGCCCTTCGAAGGGTCATAAAGATAGACGTATCCCCCCTGGTCACGGATGATGGTCGGATCGGGAACCGAGTCGAACAGCTGCCGGAAATCGGTGGTCTGGTCTACCAGTGAACCATCGTCGCCGATGCGTTTGAGCCTGGCATCCAATTCATCGAATACCCATATATTGTTATCATATGCCAACCCGATGGCCCTTGCCTGCAGGATATTCTGTTTCCGGAGATCGATAGTATTGACGATGTTGAGAAACCGGTCCAGCTCGATGACCGTCGTGAATTCCCTGTAGTAGACCAATATCTTCAGTGGATTGGTCGCGTCGACGGAGGCGATCTTTCCATACTGTCTGACGTCGTTGAAGACGGCCAGCGAATCGCCCTTCGGACCCAGCTTCTTCAGCTGGTTGTCACTGTTGAGGATATAGATATTACCGAGATTGTCGACGGTGAAGTCGACGATGTCCTGCGGGATCGTGAGGGTCAGCTGAAAGTCGCCGGGCGCGGCCGTGACCGGGGGATGCGCTTCCTGTGCCGATGCCGATCCGCGGACGAGCAGAAGCAACAGGGTCATATAGAGATAGCGGCGGGTCATAGACGAACAATCTTATCGGCCGTCCCGGGAGTCTCGCTGAGCAAGGTCATCGTTCCCCCGTCCAGGACCGCATACGTATAATAACGGATCCAATCCCCGAGATTGATATACCGGCTGCCTTCGGCGTTGAGCAAAAAATCGATCGGCAGATGACGATGACCGAACACGAAGAAATCGATCTTCTGCGTCTGCAGGATCTCCCGGCAATAGGCGATCAGCCATTCCTTGTCCGGACCCAGGAACCGGGCATCGTCAGAGCCCGTAACGGCCCGGCTACGGCGGCTCAGCCAGCCGGCGATCCCAACCCCGACAAACGGCGGAAGGATCCCGAAAAGACCGCGACAAAGCCTGTTGCGGAATATCTTTTTGAGGAACTTGTATCCATGGTCGCCGGGACCGAGTCCGTCCCCGTGTCCGACCAGCAGGCGTCGCCCGTTGAAATCAAAAATCTTCGGTTCATGATGCACCGGAATACCCAGCTCTTCCTCGAAATACCCGCTCATCCACATGTCATGGTTACCAGTGAAGAAATGGATCGGAATGCCCGAATCGGCAATCTCGGCCATCTTGCCAAGAATACGGACATACCCCTTGGGGACCACCGTCCGGTATTCATACCAAAAATCGAAGAGATCGCCGACGATAAAGATCTCCGACGCATCCGCGCGTATCCGCTGGAGGAAGTCGACGATACGCCGTTCACGCACCAGGCTGGCGGCGTGATCGGGAGCGCCCAGATGAAAATCGGAAAGGAAATATATCTTTTTTGTCATTGCCTGTCTACCAGGAAAAGGTATACCTGTTTTGGGCCATGGACGCCGACGACCAGGGTCTTCTCGATATCGGCCGTCCGGCTGGGCCCGGTTGCAAAGCTCATCATCGACGGCAGCTGGTGATGGTATTTTTCTTTCAATCCGAGCAGACCGTCACGGATATCATAAACCAATTGGTCGGTGTAGGCTATGCAGAGATGGACGGGCGCATAAACACTGACCGTCCGGCCGCTGGCGCCCGCCGAGCTGAGAATAATACTACCCGTCCGCGCTACCAATGCTTCGCAGCCCGTAATAGCGGCATCGCATTCCGCCAGTTCGGAGGAAAAAAAGCTGCCGAAGGAATGGGTATTCAGGACATCCTGCAGCCGTTGTTCGCGGCAATGGATCTTTTTCCAGCCATTGGTCGCGATGAGGGCATTCAGCTGCGAGACGAGCTCGTTATGATCGACGCAGAAGACGAATTTTCCCTGCAGCTTCGCGAACTGTTCGGCGAATTCGATCTCGAGGTCCTGTCTGGAAGGCTGGAAAACGGAGGCATTGCCTTCGCTTTGCGGAAAAGGAATAGGCGTTGATTCACTCAACGCCTGTCTTATCTTTTTGAGAATATTTTCCTTTGCGGAGGATACCTTCATCGGGAGTTTATGTTTTTTTCAATGGTCCGATGCAGTCGCTGTGCTCGTGTCATTATCGCGATTTTAATTCGGGGCTATGCCGCCGCGGCAATTATTATACCTGTTCGGTCGTCGGGGGAACCACCACCGCCGGGGGAACGCCATTCTCGTGCTCGGAAACGTCGAGGGCTCTTTTCTCCTCGTAAGGACGTTTGCCGATGAGGGCTTCCACATCACTCTGGAACAGGACCTCTTTCTCCAGCAGCGCTTCCGCCAGCATCCTCACTTCCCGGCTTTTCGCCGTCAGGAGTCGTTTGGTCGCTTCATATGCTTTATCGATCAGCTTGCGCACCTCCTCGTCGATGAGCTTGGAGGTCTCCTCCGAATAGGGCTTGGTAAAGGTGTTTTCCTGCTGTGGGTCGTAAAAGCTGATATTCCCGACCTTTTCGTTCATGCCGTAGACGGTCACCATCGAGTAGGCGATCTTCGTGATCTGTTGCAGATCGTTCTGTGCGCCCGTCGATATCTTCCCGAAATTGAGCTCTTCACTGGCACGACCGCCGAGGGTCATACAGATCTGGTCGAATAACTGATCGGTATTGTAGAGATATTGTTCCTTAGGAGTATACTGGGCATACCCGAGTGCAGCGACGCCGCGCGGCACGATGGTCACCTTCAATAATGGATAGGCATGTTCGAGGAACCAGCCGCAGATGGCGTGTCCCGACTCATGATAAGCGATGATCCGCTTCTCATCGGGGGAGATGATCTTGTTCTTCTTCTCCAGACCGCCGATGACCCTGTCCACGGCATCCTGGAAGTCTTCCATTTCAACCGTCTCTTTACCCTTACGGGCAGCGATGAGCGCAGCCTCGTTGCAGACGTTGGCGATATCCGCTCCGGCGAAACCGGGCGTCTGTTCGGCCAGTTTATGTATATCCAGCTTGCTGGAGATCTTGATGGGCTTGAGGTGTACCTTGAATATCGCCTCTCTGCCCTTCAGATCGGGTTTGTCGATGGAAATCTGACGGTCGAACCTGCCGGGACGTAGTAACGCAGTGTCCAATACGTCGGGTCTGTTGGTCGCGGCCAGTACGATAATGCCGCTGTCGCCTCCAAAGCCATCCATTTCTACGAGTAACTGGTTGAGTGTGCTTTCCCTTTCATCATTGCTCATGATCGCATTCTTTCCCCGGGCGCGACCGATGGCGTCTATCTCGTCTATGAAGATGACACAGGGAGATTTCTCGCGGGCCTGTTTGAACAGATCGCGAACGCGGCTGGCGCCGACGCCGACGAACAATTCCACGAAGTCACTTCCGCTCATGGAAAAGAACGGCACCTGTGCTTCGCCTGCCATCGCTTTTGCCAGCAGGGTCTTACCGGTTCCGGGAGGACCTACCAAAAGGGCCCCCTTGGGTATCTTACCTCCGAGGGCAGTATATTTTTTGGGGTTCTTCAGGAAATCTACGATCTCCATGACCTCCACCTTCGCCTCATCCAAACCGGCAACATCGCTGAAGGTAATGTTCACCTTGGTGCCTTTGTCGAAGAGCGTGGCCTTGGACTTACCGATATTGAAGATGCCTCCCGGTCCACCGGCTCCTGCCTGGCCGCCCATTTTTCGCATGAGCATGACCCAAATGAGCACGATGATCAGCAACGGCAGCAGGAAATTCAGCAGCGGACCGAACCATTCTCCTTCCGGTTTCGAGACGATGGGAATCTCCTGATTGGGATGAGCCGCGAAATAATCCCGCAGCATCTTCTCATAATCCTTTACGTCGGTGACCCGGAACTCGAACTGGGGGCCTTCCTTGCTGAAACCGCCGGGCCAGGAGCTGGATTTCTTGAATTTGTCGTAGTAGCGTTTGTTGAGACTGTCCTGTTTTATATAGACCCTGACCAGGTTCTTGTTCGAGATCAGGTCGATCTTGTCCACATCGCCGTTGGTCAGCATGTCCTTACGGAAATCAAGTTCATTTATCTGATGAGCGTCGGGGGAAAAAGACCCGAAGAGGTTGAAACCGATGAGTACAGCAGCGATAATGCCCCAGATCCAATAGATACTGAATTTAGGACCCTTCCTATTCCCATTATTATTAGTATCATCATCTCCCCTGGGTCTGAACCTTGGAAAATTATTCTTATCGTTTTGTTTCAAATCGTCTTGTGGCATTTTTTATGTGTCCGTGTTGTTTTTTGCGGTATTAATAATAAAACTTATAAAGGCGAAAATGTTCGAAAAAACCCCTGAAACGGCAAAATATCCTGTTAAATTGTCATTAAAGGGTCTTTTATCCCTCGTGTTCTTCCTGGGGGGCATCGCTCCACATCTCCTCCAATTTGTAAAAACGCCGGTTCTCCGGCAGCATTACGTGCACCACAACATTGACATAGTCGATCAGGACCCATTGATAAGTTTGTCTGCCTTCGTGTTTGTAGGGGAGCTCATCGCAGTTCTTTCTCACCTCGTCTTCCACCGAATCCGCTATCGCCTTGACCTGGGTGGTACTGGCTGCCTCGCAAAGGATAAAAAAATCCGCCACTGCTTCCGGGATCTTTCGCAGATCGAGGGAAATGATATTTTCACCTTTTTTAGCCTGTATTGCCTTGATGATTGTTTTAAAAATTTTCGAGTTCCTGTTAAGCCGGGTAGCGCTGCTGCGGTTGCGGGTAGCTAATATAGAAAGCTGTTCCAAATAATCTGTACTTTTTGTGAGTAATTTTACGCTTTATCAAAAATAGGAATCTTTTGGCGATCGGTCACTCTTTTGTTGAATTAGAATCCGTGGATAGCACCAACAACTATGCCATGGCTCTGGCTAAAACAGGCAAGGCTGGACATGGCACCCTTGTGTTCGCCCATGACCAGCGGGCAGGGAAAGGTCAGCGGGGACGCAACTGGGAAAGCACACCGGGTGAAAACATCGTACTTAGCGCTGTATTAGAGCCAGTTGCATTCCCCCCCTCCGCGGCCTTTGGTCTCAGCGCAGCCGTGGCGCTGGCTTGTCATGATCTTTTCAGCCGATATGCGGGACCGGAATCGGTGACGATCAAGTGGCCCAACGACATTTATTGGAATGACAGAAAGGCAGGAGGTATACTGATCGAAAACCAATTCAAGGGTATGCAATGGATACTGGCCATCGCGGGGATGGGTATCAATATCAACCAGGTTGTTTTTGGCGTTGCGGCGCGTACTCCGGTGTCCTTGCGGCAGATTAGCGGGCGGACATTCGATGTGCCGGCATTGGCTCGGGAATTGGGAGATTTTCTGGATCGCCGGTATTCGGAATGGGAGGCCGGAGGAGTGCAGATCGAGGCTTATAACCGGGTGTTGTATCGGAGGGGTCAGGAGGTGCAGCTCAAAAAAGACAATGCCGTCTTCCGTACAAAGGTGGAAGGCGTGTCCCCGCGGGGCGAGCTGGTGACGCGTGATGTGCTGGAACGGCGGTTCAACTTCGGAGAAGTGGAATGGGTTATTTAAAGAGATCGTTCGATCGGATTCACGAGCGGCAGCGGGCAGTTATTTGAAGATCGCGCGGGCGGCCTCCACGATCTCTTCAGCATGCTGTTTGCTCCGGGGTTTGAGGAATATCTTACGGATGGTGCCTTTTTCGTCGATCAGAAAGGTGGTCCGGTGCAAGCCCATGTACTTGCGGCCATACAATTGTTTCTCGCCCCATACCCCGTATTTATCGATGATCTTATGATCGGGGTCCGCCAGCAGCGGGAATGGCAGATTGTATTTCGTCTCGAACTTCTTATGCTTTTTCTCTTCGTCGGGGCTGACTCCTGCGATGGCAAAGCCTTCCTTTTTCAATAGGGAAAAGTTGTCGCGCAGATTGCATGCTTCGATGGTGCAGGTCGGCGTATCGTCCTCCGGATAAAAATAGAGAACCAGCCGGCGGCCTTTGAAATCGGCGAGCGAGTGTTTTTCTCCGTCCTGGTCTTTGGCAGTGAAAGCAGGAGCCTTATCTCCCTCGTGAAGGTGTGTCATGAGCGATGCTTTAGCGTATAAAATGCAATTCTTTTACGGTCGTGTTACCGGCCACATCTTCTACTGAGATCAGGAGCGTATGACGACCGCGCGGGCAATGTTCATCGAAGTTATAGATCCAGGCGAGATTCTTGTCATGCGTGAAGCAAAGCCAGGAGCCGTCCAGTTCGGCGCGAAAATGGCCGGTCGCTCCGAGGTTGTCGCGGACGTCGATCCTGATCCGCGATGTCTTCCCGAGATCCGCTCCGTCTTTTATCGCGATAAAATCTATAGTGGGAGGCGTGGTGTCTTCCACCAGCTGGAAATGGCCGAACTCGCGGAAACGGGCAGATGCCCATCCATCTTTCCATTCGGGTCGCTGCACGTCCTTATCGGCCTTGTTCCAACGGACCATGACGATGCGGTCGGTGGAATGCTCAGTACGCAGCGAATCCGCTGCGGGCGACAGGGGCCTGAGTCGAACCAGGACGGGGGCATCCAGGGGGATCCACGGGGCGCCGATGGTATAGGCGGCGGACACCGCGCCATCCAGGGATTCGATGTCCGTCCCGGCGGACTTAGCTGATTCCGCCGGCTTCCGACCGGAACCCGGGTCACCTGTTTGGGTAACGCCGATGATCGCCGAGTCATAGAGACTATGTTCGCCGAGATAGAAGGCGCAGTCCGGCAACTCGATGCCGTCGAGCATCCGGGGATAGAATTTTTTTGTACCGGCAGGAGACGGGGCGGGCTCTGTTGAAGGAGTTGCCGGCGCGGCGGTCGATGCCGGCGCATATTGTACATCGAATGACGAGGTCGTTTGGTTGTCTTCGGTATCTCTAACGCGGATGAGAATGTGATGCGGGCGGCCGTCTCCGATATCGAGCACTCCGTCGGGGGCGGGTAAGCCGCCGGCGATCAGGGCCGCGGGGTCGGAAGTTTTGTGTCCCGCAGAGGCGTCTGCGCGCGAAGCGACTGACCCGCCCTGTGCGTCTTCGGGTGAAGGGACCTGGCCGCCGCGCGTTTCTGTGGGCGAAGGAACCGAATAAATAGAGGGAAGTGGGTATCCCTGTAAAAAAAACAGCTGTTGCAAATATGGGCCGCCTGTTTCTTTCGTTTTATAATCGATGTGTGCGTTGATGTTACGGGTGTAGTCGTAGCTGATATGATCCAACTGAAAACCGATGACGGGCCTTCCGTCTTCTTCCAGAGTGGCTTCGAAGATGCCATTCGGATTGTTCGATCCGCTTTGGGTGTCGAATGCCGAGATCGCGAAACTGATTCGCGTCGCACTGACGATCAGAACAGAAGGGATAGTCGAGATGACGTGCGGCGATTGTTCATAAATACCTTTATTGCGGTCATACCAGGCCAGACGCATGATATGCGGCGGGACATGATCTTCTACCGGCAGACCGAAGAGCAGCGGGTTGAGATTGATGTCTTCTTTAGTGCGGCGGATCTCGAAATGAAGATGGGGTCCCTGTGAGCCGCCAGTGCTGCCGCTGCGTGCGATGAGATCGCCCTTTTTTACCTGGAAAAGGGAGGGCGGAAGATCGAGATTTACCTGCCAGGACTGTCTGCGGTATTGCTCCCGGTGAACATAGGCCTCGAGTGCCGGGAAAAATCGGTTGAGATGACCGTATACGGTCGTATAGCCATTGGGATGATTGATATAGATGGCCTGGCCAAAACCTTCGGGTGCGACGGACACACGGGCGATATAGCCGTCG
>Ga0134126_10006811_pt1 | contig 14357 bp, 12 predicted proteins | sample KB31752_FD_96881 | JGI IMG/M metagenome (GOLD analysis project Ga0134126, IMG submission 96881) | Terrestrial soil microbial communities with excess Nitrogen fertilizer from Kellogg Biological Station, Michigan, USA - KB3-175-2 | ecosystem: Environmental > Terrestrial > Soil > Unclassified ... | reverse complement strand
TTCGCAAAGGAGATAAAGTGACCACCGCAATGTACGACGCAGGCTACGGCTCGAGCAGCCGTTTGTACGAACGCGCCCCCGCGCAAATGGGCATGACTCCCGCCACCTATCGACGTGGAGGCGCCGGCATGCTCATCCATTACACAGTCGTTCCGTGCCCGCTCGGGCGCATCCTGGTCGCTGCCACTGCGCGCGGCGTCAGCGCCGTCTATCTCGGCGATTCCGACGCTCGCTCGGACGCGCGTCTCGAAGGCGCGCTTGCCCGCGAATATCCGCGAGCGGAAATCCATCGCGACTCGAAGGCTCTCGGCCAATGGGTCCGCGAAATTCTCCGTCACCTGAGCGGCCAGGAGCCGCATATCGATCTGCCGCTCGACGTGCAGGCCACCGCGTTCCAGCGCCGCGTCTGGGACGAGCTTCGCCGCATCCCCTACGGCGCCACGCGCTCTTACACCGAGGTCGCCCGCGCCATCGGCAAGCCCCGAGCCATTCGCGCCGTCGCTCGCGCCTGCGCCACCAATCCTGTCTCCATCGTCGTCCCATGCCATCGCGTCGTCCGCCAAGACGGCCAGTTGGCTGGCTATCGTTGGGGTCTCGAACGCAAGAACGCGCTGCTCAAGCAGGAAAAGCACCTCGCCCGCGCCGCGAAGTAGCGCCTGCTCGCCTCGCCGTTTTGGAGTGCGGCGGCCTGCCTGCCCGCCTCGACGGGCAAGCGCAGGCAGGTTCCACGCCGCTTTATCTCTGGTGAGAAAACGGGCCGGAAACTCGCGTCTCTGCAACTGAAACTCATTACCGGTCAAGAAAATGGAAGTCGCACATTTTAAGGAAGTTGCTCTTGCGGGACTGTGCATGTCATTACCGATCAAGGATTGGCGTTTTCGGGGAGTCTTTGGCGGCTTTAAGGTGCCTTTTGGCCTGTCGTACGACGCTCGCATCATTGTCCGGATGAGTGAATTTTCGCTCTGAAAACGTTAGCACGATGTTGAGCGCGGCGCTAGGTGGAGTGGCTGTGGTGTTTGGCGTGCGCGCGACGCTCGATTTGTGTTGGAGTGCAGCGGTCTGCCTGCCCGTCCGGCGGGCAAGCGGGCACCGTGTGGGCGAAACTTATTTCCGGGAAGCTCGACACATTGACGTGCCTGTCATCGTGGGCCAGAATTGCGCTCCAGAATGGCTCTCCAAGTTCTTAGATGGGTGGTTGGTGGCTTTGGCGCAGTCGCCCTATACATTTCTCTCTTTCTTAAAGAAGACCGAGAAGGAAAGATTCAGGACCGCGTCGACGCGTTATGGGTCGCGGTCGATGACCGCCAAAAGCTAACGGGCAGTCGCGCGGCCGCAATTTTCAACAAGGTCGCAACAGTCGTGTCCGACGCTTTTGACAGATTTTTTGGCCCGAAGTCGGTATCCATTCAGGTGATCGGCGTATCTTCTTCTCTCGCGTTCGCAGCGCTCTTCTTGCTAGGTGGCCTAATCCTCGGAGTTCTCCTCCACATGTTGAAGGCACTTCCGGCACACCCAACCAATCTGCCCGCCAATATCGATGCTAGTCTTTCAATTGTAACTACGTTTTGCCTAATCGTCGGCTCGGTGCTCGTTGTCGTCAGCACGCTGCCATCAGTCTGGCCATGCCGCTTCACTCGAACACTGAGTTTGTTGCCTGCAGTATTCTTTGTGTGGGCGATCGTTAACCTTATGCGACACCATACGGTAACCGTCCTTCAGTCCGCCGTGCTATTGGCACTGATATTCAGCACATTTTCAGATATCACTTTCTTGGCAATCGTCCGGGCATCAATTCGCTGGATTTCAAAGGAGCTTCGCCCCTTCACTATTTGTATCGTCATTTCCTGTCAGATAGCGTTGACGATTCTTATTATTTGGTTGCCGGAAAAAATCGGAATAGGCCTGCTCGTTAATCACAAATGGCCGATATTCGCGACATTTCTCTACAACACCGCAATATTTAACGTCTTCACGGCAATCGCAGCAGGCGCGTTCACAGTCACGCTTGTGCTGTTCCTTCTACAAAGGGCACTCTGGCCTATCATAGACAGTCTCGTCTACCCGTTCGCTCGATACAAAATAGTGCGCAACCACAGAGCGATGGCGACGCTCGGCGTTTCGTGCCTGGTGTTTGCATTTCCGTCGATTCGATTCTTCTTCGCCGGTTTCCTTTCATGGTTGATTATGGTTCTTTACACAGAACACCATAGGCCCGCCGACCGAAAGTAGGGTGCGGCGTGGGCGCGGTCACCGCTGGATCGGTAGTGAATTCGAGTTGTCTCGACACTCACCGGTCGTCATCGGATCTGCACAAGCGACGAGAAAAAGCCCCACGCTCACAAACCGAGCATGGGGCACCCGAAAAGACACGTCTTTAAGGACTGGGCCACCGCCGGGCGGGGCAAGCCCCGCCCCTACGAAAGACGTCGCAGGTCTGGAATGACGAGCCAAAAGGCCGCGCGTGGCGCAGCCTCTCGCAAGAAACGACGGCTACGCGGATGGGCGGATTTTTTGCGTGTCTTTCGGCCAATGCGGTTTGAAACGCGAGTCGGGAATCCTGGCGTTGCGCGCAATGTTGGAATAGCGGACGATGAAATAATCGTCTGTGCCCGTCTCGAAGAATTTCTGCTGCAGCGGTTCCCAGGATGTCTCGTCCAACCACAAATGGATTTTTGAAATCTGATTACGCACCTGCTCCGATTTTGGCGTCAGCTCGAGCAGCGCCGTCCTGTGATGATCGAGCAGCGGCTCGCCCAGCAGCGTGATCAAAAATCCTTTTCGCAATTCGTGTCCCGAAGAACCGAATCCCAGCAGCAGGAACTGGTCCACCAGTTCGCGATGCTTTCCCAGGTTGTATTCCTCCACGCGCTGCAATCCGGGATTGTAAATATACAGCGTGTCGCCCGCGCGCAAAATCGTCCGCGGGTCGGGAGTTTTCACTTCCAGGCGCATTTTGTCGCCGTGGACCCAAATCTCGCCGGTCTCGGTGGACTTCACGTTGACGACCACGGTGACTTTTGTCCGTTGGATGTCGGCAGTAAGGCTGTGAAAGTCCTTGGCCTGCGTGTCCAACTCACGCAGCACGGAATCGAGAGTCAGTGCGCTGCGTCCTTGCCCACGTACACGCGTGCGGGCAGGCGCACGCGCCATTGTGGTGGCCGCTCCTGTAACGACGAGCGCGGCGGCGAGAAAAATCCATGTGAGTCTGCGAAGCAAAAGCACGGTCACCTGAATAACCTGCTGAAAATTTTGCAGTGGAACGCACGCAATCATAGCATAGCGATTGAAGCCCCATGTGAAGTTAGCGGCTTTATTCCAGGCGGGGATGCGAAAGAGGAACTGGCTGTTTTACGGCTAGCGTTTAATGTCCACCTGATAATACAGAATGGAATTATCGGCCCCGAGGATGGGCTCGATGCTGCGGATCTGAAACGTTCGCGTCTTCAGCTCGTCAACGGATTCGCTGAGAATTTCGTGCGTCTTGCGTTCGAGCTCCGGGCCCTTTCCCTGCGACGCGGGTGCGCCGGCAAACAGTTTCGAATCGATGCGGTAAATTTCCGTGTGGGCCGCGTCATCCTGCGCGATAAGCATCACTGCGGAGTCACCCGCGCCATTTACTTGCGGCTCGTCGTGAAACCATTTGCCCGGCGTGAACAGCACGAACAACACGATAAGGATCACCATCAAGTCGTACGGCCAGCTTCCGCGCTCGTACGACCAAAAAATCGTGTTCCGCACTCCGCGCCACAGTCTGTGCATTTCAGTTCGCGCTCGCGCCGTCGACCACCAGGCCATCGCGCATGTGCAACACGCGATTTCCGTACGCCGCCGCTTCGGGATTGTGAGTGATCATCACAATGGTCTGGCCAAGATCTTTGTTAAGCTGTCGCAGGAGGCCGAGGACATTGTCGGAATTTTTCGTATCCAGATTTCCCGTGGGCTCGTCTGCGAGGACGATTTTCGGTTCGTTGATGATGGCGCGCGCGATGGCCACGCGCTGCTGCTCGCCACCGGAAAGTTCCGAGGGCCGATGATCCAGCCGGTCGGTGAGTCCGAGCATGCGCGTCACCACATCGAAGCGGTGCGGATCGAAACCGTCGCCGTGGATGTGCTGCGCGAGCGCGATGTTTCCTTTGGCGTTGAGCGTGGGCAGCAGATTGAAACGCTGAAAAACAAAACCAACTTTATGTCTGCGCAACAGCGTTCGTCCTGCGTCGCCGAGCGTGCCCAAATCGTTGCCATCCAGCAATACGCGGCCGCGCGATGCTTGCGACAATCCGCCAATCACATGCAGCAAAGTGGATTTGCCGCACCCGGAGGGTCCCATGACGGAAACAAATTCGCCCGGATAGACGTCAACGTTGACGCCGCGCAGGGCCGCAACGTCCAGCCTTCCCGCGCGATATATTTTCCACAAATTCTCAGTTTTAAGTATCGGCTCCAACGCTGCTCCGCGGCAGGAGGTGCTTGCTCTTGTGGGTAGAATTTATTCTATGCGCGAATCGCCCATCTGCCTAGCTACATCGCACTGCTCCAAAATATTCCAACAGACTATTCGTAGGCCAGCGCTTCCACCGGATCCTTGCGGCTCGCAATCCACGCTGGATACGAAGCGCCGACCCACCCGCCGATGATGGCAATGGCGGCCGCGCGCAGCACCCACCACGGCGCAACGACAATCGTGAGCGTGGGAAACGCGGTGAGGAAAAGCCAACGCACGCCAAAACTCAACGCGATGCCCAAAACAATCCCGGCGAGACAAAGCGCGGTGGTCTCGCTGAGAATCACGCGCACAATATATCCGCGTGAAGCGCCCAGCGATTTCAGCACGCCGATTTCGCGCGTGCGTTCGATAATAGTCGTGTACATCGAAAGCAGAATCACGAGGAAACCAATTCCGGCGGCCAGCATGATCATCGAGCGAATGAACGTCTGCAGGCCGGGCAGATTGGACGAAGTCATCAGCGACAAATAATCACGCAGCGGGCGCACTTCGTAATGGGGCAGAAGCTGACTGATCCCGCTGATTACTTTCGTTGTTTGTTCCGGACGGTCGCAGCGAATGAAAAAGACGGAAGCCTTGTCGCGCGCTCCGGACAATTCCTGCAGCGTGGACATCAATACAAACAGCCGCGCGCCTTTGCCGTGCTCGACGATTCCTGCGACGTGGAAATCGTGACCAAGTATATGGAGAGTTTCGCCGACTTTGACCTTGCGTCCCTTGGCGTACCAATCGTCCACGAGAATGTCGTTCGCATTTTGCAGATCGCTGCCGTCATGAAAAACAAATCCGCCGGAAACTTCGCGGAAACTCTCCGGGTCGATTCCGTAGATGATGTCGAGGCCGTTAGTCGAATTAAATTGGAGCAGCACGGGCGCGACGGCGCGGACATTTTTGATTTGCGCAAGCTTCTGGCCGATTTCAATTGGCATGGGCGCGCCGCTAAAGGCCATGAATATGGATGCGGAGGGCGGCTGCACCATGATGTCCGCGCCAATTCCTTCGATTCGCTTCGCGGTATCAGAGAGCATGCCGGAGGTGAGGCCGACGACAATCAAAACGAGAGTAACTTCGATGGCGACGGCGATGATGGTGATGCATGTTCGCACGGGCCGGTACATCACGTTGCGCAAAATCATGTGGCGGATCAAGGTTGCTTCTCCTCGCCGAGTTGAACGAGTTCGGTTCCAGACGGCTGCGCGAGTTGAAATTTATCGCCGGCGATCGGCTGGTTCAGAGTTATTTGCGTGATGTGAATGTCGAGCTGGTATTCATCGGCGGGACGCGCGAGCAGAATGTCTTTCGGATAATTCACACCGCCGACAGGCTGCCAATCGCTTGTGCGAATATCGGAAACCAATTCGCCTCCGGGACCATAGATTTGAATTCGCGCCATTTGCAGAGTTGCGCGGTCAAACCAGATTTTACGGTCGAGCTCCCAGCCCTCCTCGCCGCTCGTTGCTACCGTCAGCACATAATACCGGAACGGGAGCGCCTCCGCCTCCTCCAGAAGCACGTTTTCGCTCTGCGGAATCGAGGGCCAGATCAAGGCTTCGAAAAGATGCTGCGGGCGCAGATTTTCAATCGGCTTCGAAGCGGCGCGCCGCAAATTCGTCGGACCGACGATGAATTTGTTTTTCGAGGGAATGTAAATTCGGAACGTCTGGCCGTCACTGGCCATGTCGAAGATGTCTTTTGCCACCACGGGCGCCTGGCCAATCACGCGGATTGAGGCGGGTCTGGCCGCGAGTATGTATCCGTTGACTTCATGGTATTGCTCGATGACGCCGCTGAGAGCGGAGCCGGCCGTGGGAGACAGGCGCACGGAAACGTTTAAGGTTTCGACGGCGGACGCTTCGCGATTGTATAGCGCGATCAGGTCGGCCTTGGTTGCCGTTTGCGCAGGCTGGATCGCCGCCGGAACAGTGACCTTTTTTCTGCTGACGGCGCATCCGCCCAGCAGAACAAACGCACAAGTGAGCGTCAACACACCTCGGATACCGCGAATTCTCAGGGAGTTCCCCCTTATGTGGCGAAATGAGAAATTTAGCAGCCGGCGTCGGGGGTGTCAACGAAGGTGGCAGGCTTCTGTTCCTCGATTGGTGCTGAGCCAAGCCGGGGAAAAATGTCAGAGCCAAGTGCGGCGTATTTGGTCGGAACGTAATGTCTAGAAGTAAGGCAGCGATCGCAATTTTGACGCCAGGTTGTTCCGATTCAAAGGGAGAAGGGAGTTCCCGATATAAAGTATCCTGGTGGCACTCCGCAGAAGTGCTATGATTTCGGGGACAGGGTGTTGTCAAAGGACTGAGCATGTCGAACAAGATCTGCGTCACCTCGAGGCTCAGATTCGTGGTGGGCCTGCTGGCTTGCCTAGCGGTTTCACTTCCGGCAATGGCGCAGGGACAACGCAGCCCAATCGTCAGTGCGATGGACCCCAACAGTATCGGTATACAACCAACGAATGAGGGAGGGTCGGCGACCCTCATGATTTACCTCCGGGACGAGTACGGGGGCAGCCCGACGACGCCACCGATTTTCACTGTCAGTTCAGTCACTTTTAATTCCTCGAACGTTGCTCCGCCGCGTCCGCTCGAAGGGGGATGGGTGCTGACAGGGCTCCGCCCCGGCGACGAGTACGATATTGAAGTTTCGGTTTCCGGCTATAAGGTTGCACATCAAACCGTGATGGTGCCCGAAGGGGGATCGAATGGCAGCATCACGGTAAATGCCATTATCTATATAAAACCAAACAACGAGACAGACCAACCCGTAATTCCTTCGGGCCCGATTCTCGCGCCGCGAGCGGAGAAGGAAGTGCAGCACGCTCTGAAGGATCTGCGTGATAACAAACTTCCCTCCGCGCAAAATCACCTGGGGAAAGCGTTGCAGATGGCGCCCGCAAACCCGTTTGTGAATTACCTGATGGGTATGTGCTATTTGCGTTTGAATAAATTACCGGAGGCCAAGGCCAGTCTGGAAAAATCCGTATCGATGGATCCCAAAGGGTCGGCAGGGCTACTTGCTTTGGGGATGCTGCACTACCGCGAATCGGATTATCCGGGAGCGATTCAACTTCTTGGACAAGCCGTGGAACTGGATCCGACTGCGTGGAAAGCGGACTGGATGTTAGCGAGCGCCTACCTGCACCAGGGCAATTTCGAGAAGGCGCGCGACTACTCACAGAAAGCATTGAAGTCCGGAAAAGAGGGTGCTGCTCCCGTGGAATTGCTTTTGGGCGAAGCAGAAGGGGGCCTGGGCGAACGCGGGAAGGCAGTTGCTGCATTTGAAACATTCTTGAAGGCTAATCCGCATGATCCGAGCGTGCCGCAAGTCCGCGAATGGATCGCGAGTCTAGAGAAAGAAACGGCCGTTTCCGAGAAGTCTGCCTCTGTGAGCCTAGCCGTACACTCCACATCTGCATCTTCGGCGAAAAATCCACCGGGAGTTCTATCAGCGTCCCTGTCGCCGTTGGCGGGTCCGCAGCCCGCACCGGCTGTGGAGCTTCCGCCTAAAGAGAATTGGGCTCCCCCGGACATCGATAAGGTGAGTCCGCCCGTTGTTTCCGTCCGCGCTTGCTCGTTGCCCAACATAATGGCGGCGACCAAGAAGAGCTCGGAGGAACTGGTCAGCAACCTGGCAAAATTTTCCGCGACAGAGGAGTACGAGTCCGTAGAGATTAAAAGGAACGAGCAGTTAGAAACGCCGGAAACACGCGAGTTCAGCTATTTGGTAATGGTGGACAATTCTGGACAGCGCTTCCCACAAGTAACGGAATTTCGAACACAGCTCAAAGGGCCCAGTGTACGGGAAGGGTCAATCGCGGACGTCTCGGCACCAGTCCTTGCCCTGGCTTTTCATCCGGACTTTCGCAACGATTTCGATTGGAAATGCGAAGGACTCGGGGAGTGGAACAACCAGCCAGCGTGGGTTGTTCATTTCGAGCAACGTTCGGATGTCCCAACGAGTCGCCTTCAACTCTTTGACGCTCCGACGGGAGCGGCGCTGCTTCCGCTGAAGGGCCGCGCATGGATCTCAAGAAACGGGGGGCATGTGATTCACCTGGAGACGGATATGGCGAGGCCAGTGAAGACGATCGATCTGAAGCGCGAGCATTTTGCCATCGACTACCAGCCTGTCTCGTTTCGCAAACACAAGGTGACACTGTGGCTGCCTGAGAATGTGGACGTCTACCTTCAATATCAGGGGCATTACCTGCACCATTACCACCACTTCAGCAACTTCCAACTGTTCTGGGTTGGCGAAACGCAGAAGATCGAGCAGCCGAAGGAAGCCACGCAGCAACCATAAATTCTCACTGGAGTTTATTCAGGCGGGGAGCGGTAGGCTTTGCGGTCTGGACGCGGCGGCGGCCATGGAAACAAGAAGAGTCCTCAGGCGGGAGCGATCTTCGAGGTCCATGCCGACCATTTCTACACCAGCTTGATTGGGCTGAGCGAACCTAACCAGAACATCCAAGTGAATTGGACGTTTACCAGACGAGATTTGCAGATTGGCCGGCGTTCCCACAGAGAGTTGAAAATCCCCGCTGAGCAAACCGCCCTCAAGGCTGAGGATTTGAACGGCAGGCTGATAGGTGCCGCGCTTGGATTGAATCACGGCGGGGACGGGTTGAGTCATCTTGATGCGCGGGTAGCGACGATAGCGTACGAAGTCGCGGTCGCGCCGCGCGTCGAGAGGCGCAAGGCTGAGCATGTGAAGATCGAGGCCAGAATCGGCGAGCAAGTTGCGCGCCTGCTCGGGCTCGAGTTTTTCGAGCGCCTGCGCCGCTGCAAGGCGCATTTCATTTGGATAGGCCCAGCGCCAGGCACGCCGCCCTTCGATAAAGCGCATGAGGTGCATGGTGGTTTCCGGTGCGCGGAGGCGGCCGAGAGCCTCAATGGACTTGACACGCAAAAAGTCGGAACTGTTCTTGAGGAGATTGCCTTCGGCGAGACGCACCAGGCCGGGTGCGACGCCGGCGTCGCCACACATTCCAATTTCATCGAGCGCCATCGGCAAAATCATTTGGTCCATGCGTTCGACGATACTCATTAGCATGCGGCCGCGCTCGGGAGCTGCCGCGATCGAGAGCTGGCGCAGAGCTTCGTCGTGCGTCGCGATCTCGCCCGCTTGGATTTTTCCAGGCAACAATGCTTCCACACAAGCAGGATTAAGCCGGCTCAACAGGCCTAGAACACGAATGCCATTTGCCGGCGAGGCGTTTTCGAGCGATTGACACAAATAGTCCTGGGCTGGTTTGCCGAGCGCGCGCGCCATTGCGACCACTTGTTCGCGTTCGCCGGAACGCGTGACGCGCATCAGGCGGCTGGCAAGCTGATCGGCGGCGGCGTGCGGCGCATAGCGCAACACTTCGACTAGTTCCGTGCGCAGGACTTCGCTCTTCAGTCCCTTTTCGATGAAACCCGGTATACGGTTCTTAATCCCAATGCGCGGGCGCAGTGAGTGCGCCGAATTTGGCCGCGATTTCTCGAGGCTTGCGAGGGTGTCAAACGCTTCACGGAGCGCTGGAAACAGACTTTGCTCGGCGGCGACCTGACTGAAACGCACGAATGCGCCGTTGAGTAAATCGCGCACTTCGGAATCGCTTTCCACGGCCAACTGTTCACCGAGGATGCGCACTGTTTCGCGCAAACGCGGACCGGATGCGCGCGCGTATTGTTCGGCCATCTGCGTGAGTCCGAGGGCGGATTTTTTTCGCGCCTGTGGTTCGCAATTGCGAACACATTTCACATACTGCGCCAGGACTTTGTCGGCCGCTGCGAAGTCGGGATTGCGAAAGAGATTATCGACCGATTGTTGCACGCACTCTGGCGGCACGCACCAACTCTCCGATGAGAGCAGAACAGCTTGCTTTTCGGATTCCGGAACTAAGGACCAAAAACGGCGGTCGAGAGCATCCGCGGGAATCTCGGCATGAGAGTTGAACGAATTCCCGGTCTTCGATGTCTTGCGTTCGCGCGTGTGCAGAATGTCGCGCAGCGGCGCGAGCGGTACGGCGAAGGTTTCCAGCAATGGCCGCACGGCGTTCACTTTCAGATTGCCGCGCTGGAAGCTTTCGAGCGCGTAACGAACGGCGAGGCCTTCGGCAATCTGATAAATTGATGCAGGGTCCAATTTTCTTGAGGGCTGTGCGGCGTGCATCTCCGCAACGGCTTCGCCCAGGACCGTGCGCGACGAGGAAGGAAGATTCGCTATGCGCTGCTTCCATTCAGAAGCATCGGCGGCGCCGGGATGCTTGGGTTTATGCGCGGCCTTGCCCAAATTCGCGGCGAACTGCAACAGCGTGCGCATTTCCTGTTCAGAGTGGGTATAGGCGAGCGAACTGCTTTCGGAGAGGTGAGCTGTTCCGACAAGCTCTTCTCCGAAATGATAACCGGAACTCGAGCCGTTTCCGGAGTGGTCGGCTGCGGCGATCAGTTCGACGAGTTTTCCGGAATCATGCAGCCAGTCGTCCGGATCTTCCGCGTGATTGCCTGAGATTCGAGCGGTGACCGAGGGCGCGGGAAGTTCCGCTTCGTGAGCGATGAAGCGAAGCTGATTGACGCGAATGCCAGACTCGGAGCCGTCACCCAACGCAGATTTCAGTCGTTTGGCAAGATGCGACGGCTTGAGCGCTGCCGCCGAGAACGTCTTCACGAAAAGAGAGAACGAGCCGCGGCTGAGGCCCGGAGTGAAACCAATACTCGCAATGTTCGCCTTGGTGAGCAATTGCGCGAGGCTGTGTTCGGTGGCCGTGGATTCGACCAGAACGCCGTCGATTAGAAGCTCTGTTCCCGAGACTCCCAGAAGAACGCCGGTAGGGCCAGCGGCATCAAGCGCGGCGTATAAGTCGTTCCAGGCGTATTCCATCTGGGCTGTGGTGCGAGCGTGATGCAAACCGTAGAGGCGAGCGAACTTCAACAGCAGGTTCAAGCTATGAACGAAAGTCCCCGTAACGGGACTCAAAGTGTCGCTAGAGCTGGGCATCCGGACCTCGGAATCTCTGAGTAATATGGTGCGCGTCCGCTCGGCCTATTGGAAATGGTACCGGGGTACTATTTGATCATTCAGATAAGGGCAGAATGGAGGACGGATCACGCTGATTACAGGTGGAATACAGGTATCTCAAGTTGAGACGCGGACTTCCACGTTCAAGCGGGCGAGGACTGGACGGGCGCGACGGACGATCTCGCTGGCCCAAAGCTGGTTGCTTAAAACCACGACCGAGCCATTTTCGAGGTCACAAACAGCACAGAAAAAATAGGCAGGGTAAGCCGCGTGGTAGGCATCAACGCCCCGGCGAGACAGTTCATTTTCCAGGGAGGGATCTCCTGTTTCGACCGAGCCGCCCGCGCGCATGCCAAAGGTTTCGCGTTCGAACCGTTCAAGGAGCGGGGCGAGGGCTTCCGGCATCAGCGAAGAGAGGACAATCGCCCGTTTTGAGGCTTCGCGGTACGCGACCTTGCGCGCGTCGCAGAATTCGCGAAGCGGCTCGAGATGGCTGAAAAAATCGAGCGACCATTTTTGTGCGCCGGCAATCGCGGGAAGCACGAGGCTCCAGATTTGCGCGGCCTCGGGTCCGCGCAGAGGCTCGCGGTCAGGGCCTTCGATTTCAACCAGTTCGACGCCTACCGCCTTGACGTCGGGGCCGAGATCCATGGGCTCGGCTTCGAGAACGATCACGATGCACTCCGCTATTCAATTTCAGCGCCGGGGACGCCACCCGCGATGTCGCCGGCGTCGCGCTGAGGGAAACGCTGCCGAAATTCCGGCGACTGCTTGCGAATTTCGAGCCAGTCGAAAAATGCGTCGGGTTGCTCGAGCCAAACGGCGAACCAGCGCGCGACCTCTTCTTTTTCGCCGCGCTTCGCTGCGTCAACTTTGTGATTGCGCGCAATCATTTCGGCGCGACGCCGGCCGAGACGGGCAACCTCCAAAACGCGCGCTTCGGCCGCGCGCTCGCCTTCGGTGCCAAATTTTCTCAGTAGCTCGTCGAGGCGCACGAGGCACATTTCCGCGTCTTCGAGAGTGGAGAAATGCAGCAGGTCGTGAAATTCCTCCTCGTAGCGGCCCTGCGTATCGCTGCGCGCGGAGAGCACGACGCGCATGCCCGCCTCCGCGAGGACGGTGGCAATATACTCCGTGGAAGTTTTTCCATGTTCGCCCTTGTCGGCAATTAGCCTGCGGCGAATCTGCTCGATTTCCGCCGACGTGTACATCATTGCTTTCAGGTCGCGCGCCGCACTCAAGATCATTTCCTTTTTTGCGGGCGATTTGGCCGGCGTGGCTTTGGCGCGGGTCATGAATGGCTCCCCGGTTTCTTTTTCAAAACGCGCTTGTGATGCGCGTTGCGAGTGCGCGCTGGTTTCTTGTGCCGCGGCGGTGGCGGCAATTCGGCGGGTAAGCCCTGAAGCAGGCGGCGATAACGCACCACATTGCGATTATGTTCCTCAAGCGTGCTGGCGAAGAAGTGTCCGCCGGAATCGTCGGCGACGAAATAGAGGTAGTGCGTGTGCGCCGGGGTGACAACGGCACGCAGGGATGCGTCGCCCGGATTCGCGATAGGTCCAGGCGGGAGGCCACGATGCAGGTACGTATTGTAAGGGGAAGGAACGTGGAGATCCGCGGGCGTCACCTTGGGTGTAGGCTTGCCCGCGAGATCGAGCGCGTATTGAACCGTGGGGTCGCATTGCAGCGGCACACCCAGTTTTAAGCGATTATAAAAAACGCTGGCGACCATGGGCCGCTCGCTGGACTGAGGCGTTTCGCGCTCGACGAGTGACGCCAACGTGACGAGCTGTTCGGGAGAAAGAGGAGGAAGCACGGAACCGGCCGCTTGCCGGGCAGAATGGCCAGTTGGGATTGGATCTGGCGTGACACGCGGGGGAGCAATTGCTTGGAGTTTGCCCCATTCCTCGCGGAATTGACGCACCATGGTTTCAGCGATTTCCGCAGCGGTGGCGTTACGCGAAAATTGATAAGTGGAAGGGAACAAGAAGCCTTCGAGGCTGGGCGCGCGTGGCGCAATATCGCGCACGGGCGAAGGATCCCGCGCGACACGCAGAAAATCCTCCTTGGTCGTCAACCCCTGGCGAGCAAGCTCGTCGGCGATGTCGAACATGGTCCAGCCTTCCGGTACAACAACAACGTGTACAAAAATGTGGCCGTCGGCGATTTGGTCGAAAACCTGTCGCGGCGTCATGGGCTGGTTGAAAAGATACTCGCCTGCCTGCAACACCCGCCGCCGGTGGCGAAGACTGAGAGCGATGAATGCGATGCGGCTGTGAATTACGCCATTCTGCTGCAGGAGGTCGACGATTTTCCAGCGCGGCGTTCCGCGGGGAATGTCCACGAAAATCTGCGCCTGCGAATATCCACGGTAGGGACGCGTGAGTTCGTTTCGGAGCCAGACGCCGAATGCGCCTGCCAGCAGGATGAGAATTAGAAGCGCGATTGCAACGCGGCGCATCAGGAATTATTCCTCGTCCTCTCTTAAAACAGGCTTCAGCTCGAATGCAGATTTGTGGCCATGGTTGCCGTCGAGGAAGTCACGCAAGAGTATTGCTGCAGCAACCGAGTCAAGATGCATTTTGTTGGACTTGCGCCCGGAATGTTCTTTCAATGTTTGCTCCGCTTCCCAGGTTGTCAGTCTTTCATCTCGCAGCTTGACCGGCAAGCCGAGTTCCTTCTTGATGCGCGAAGCAAAACGGGAGACTTCCTTCGCCATTTCTCCTGCGCGCCCATCGAGATGCAAAGGCGAGCCAAGGATGATGAGGGTGATCTGGTATTTACGCGTGATTTCGCGAAGGCGGCGAATATCTTCCTGACGATTTTTTCTTTCGAGCGTGGCAACGGG
>Ga0134126_10006810_pt1 | contig 14357 bp, 17 predicted proteins | sample KB31752_FD_96881 | JGI IMG/M metagenome (GOLD analysis project Ga0134126, IMG submission 96881) | Terrestrial soil microbial communities with excess Nitrogen fertilizer from Kellogg Biological Station, Michigan, USA - KB3-175-2 | ecosystem: Environmental > Terrestrial > Soil > Unclassified ... | reverse complement strand
GTCCGAAGACCACGTTAAAATCCACCGTTCCGGTGCTCCGGCCGGCTCATCTGTGAGGTCTGCAAAGCTTGAAAGGGGATGGAGCGGGTGAAGGGAATCGAACCCTCGTCGTAAGCTTGGGAAAGCTATAAAGCGGACGCCCACGGATGTCCGGAAACGCCAAAGAACGCTTGAGTCTCAGGCACTTCTCGCGCTACCATTCCTTGGCGTTCGAGAACGTTCCGCGACAGTTTTTCCGTATTTTTTCCGTACGGGTTCGACGGTTGCTCCCATGGCCAGAGCCGTTCGTGATTCCAGGATTGACAGCCGGTCGGCGCGCCAGCGCCTCAAGCCGCAGCCAGAGCCCTATTGGCGCAAGATCGCGCGCGGTCGCTACATCGGGTACCGCCGAGCGCGCGAGGGCGGCAGCTGGGTCGCGCGCTATCGAGACGACGCCGGGCGCCAGCATTACCGCAACTTCGGCTCCGCTGACGATGCGCTAGATGCGAATGGCGGCTCGGCGCTCAGCTTCGATCAGGCTCAGGAGCGCGCCCGTGAGTGGTTCTTGCAACTCGATCGCGAGGGCGCTGACGAGGCAAGCGGCGGCCGCTACACCGTCGCCGACTGCATGGCGGACTACTTAGGATGGGTGCAGGAGCATCGGAAGTCGCATAGACATCTGAAGACGTACACTGAGGCTTACATTCTGCCGCGGCTGGGCGCGATTGACACGTCGAAGCTAACCACACCCATGATCAGAAGGTGGCACCAGCAGCTCGCCGCCGAGCCGCCGCGCGCTCGGACCGGCAGAGGCAAGAGCCAGCAGTATCGCATCGAGGATCCGGATCCCGCCGAGGCAGAGAGAAAACGGCGCCTGCGCGCCAATCGCCACCTGGTCACGCTTCGGGCGGCGCTGAGCAAGGCGTGGCTTGACGGGCGGATCGCGCGCAATGATGCCTGGACCCGCGTGCGGCCCTTCCCCGGGGTGGAGCGGCCGCGCTCGCGCTTCCTCAACCACAATGAGGCACGGCGGCTTCTGAACGCGTGCAGGGCGGATCTGCGGCAGCTGGTCCAGCTCGCCCTGCTAACCGGCGCCCGCTATGGCGAGCTCTGCGCGCTAAGCGTTCGAGACTTCCAGACGGAGAGCGGCACGCTCTTTGTTCGCGACAGCAAGAGCGGTAAGCCGCGCCACATCGTCCTCAATGCTGAGGGCGTCGCATGCTGCCGCCAGCTGAGCGCCGGGCGCCCGATCAACGCGCCGCTGCTCGCTAGGTCCGACGGCTCCCGCTGGAGCCGCGATCATCAGTTCCGCCCTTTCAAGGCGGCGATCAAGGTCGCCCGGCTCGATGCCACGTTCACGTTCCATGAGCTGCGGCATACCTGGGCGAGCCTCACGATCATGGCGGGCGCGCCTCTTATGGTCGTGGCGCAAAATCTTGGGCACCGAGACACGAGGATGGTCGAGCGGCACTATGGCCACCTCGCGGACAGCTACGTAAGCGAGATGATCCGCAAGACCGCACCCAGCTTCGGCGAGCCGCTCGAAAGCAATGTCGTGCCGCTAGTCGGCTAGCTCCAATGTGAGAGGCGCACCTCGTGCCAGCAGGAAAGGCCCCGATCCGAGGAGCGATTGGGTTTCAGAAAAGGGTGCCCGAGACGGTGAGCGCGAGGTCGCTCCTCGACTACAAGAGCAGAAATCATCGCTGCTTGAGCGAGGAGGAGCTGGAGGAGCACAGCTGCAAGATCCGAGAGGCACTCGGTAGCTACCTTGGATTTAGCGAGTCGACCCCCCTGCTGACGGGAACCCAGCGGAGACGCGCGATACGGGAGGTGCGCAGTGTGGCACAAAGCCTACTGCGCGCCATCCGCTCGGATGATCGGGTTAGCGGATGGCGTGAGCGACTGCTGACCAGCCTCAGATCAAAAGATGTCAACACTCGAAAGCTGATAAACGACTGGCTGGTGCGCCGCTGGGAGTTCCGCCGTAACAGGGGCTATGATCGAAGCCTGCAGGGTCTTGAGCGGCAACTCGTCAAATCGGCTTGGCCCAATGTCAGCCCGGGGGATCGGCGACGACTAGAGGCGTGGCTTGGCGTGCTCGCGCAGATTCCTGATCCTGAGCTGCCCAAAGGAACGGGCCGCGCTCCCCTGCTTGAGGAGCTACTTCGAGAGCTGGCGCCAATATGGGAGGCGATCACGGGGCTCAGCGCTCTCTCCCGCCAGACTTGGCTTGTAGATAGCAAGCAGGATACGAAGGAGCATAGGCGATTACGGCTTCATGGCTGGCTTAGCAATATGCTACGGCTCGCAGGAAGCGACGTGGAGGTTTCCGAGGGCGCGGTCCTGGACGCCCTCCGCAAGCTGAGGGGAAAAAATCCGGTACCCCTGACGGCCGCCAAGTAGGGGCGCCACTCTTGCTCCGTTCTCGCCGGAGGCCCGGCGAACACGCACGGAGCATTAAGAATGAGCACATTAGATCGTAGGCGGGGAGAGTCTCCGAAGGCAGCTCTCTCTATTGCCGAATTCTGCGCGAGCTGCTCGATCGGCCGCACCACCTGCTACGCAGAGATCAAGGCCGGTCGCCTGCGGACGGTCAAGGTCGGCCGTAGGACCCTTGTGCCGGCTACCGAGATCTATTCCTGGCTCGGCCGCCTCTCGACGCAGGAGGGCAGGTAAGATGCCCCTCGACCCTCCCCGCACTCTCGTCATTGTCGCATGGTGCGAGGAGTCGACGAGCCTCGACTGGCTCTTGGCCCGTCCTGCGTTCGCGGTGGTCGATGTGGAGGGCACATGCTCAGTTGACGAGCTAACGCTCCACCCTGCCATCGTGACGGCCCGCGCGTTGGGGCTTCCTGTGCTCCTCGCGTTTGAGGACCCGATGAACGCGCATGAGTTCCAACAGAGATGCGCCGCCGCTAAAGGACAAGTCCTTTGACCCCCGCAGAGGAGCTCACCGCCGCTCTGGGCGGCACTTGGGACGGCGGGTACGGGCTCGCACCGTGCGTTGTGAAGGATCACCCCAGCCCAAGTCTCAGCATTATCAATGGCAAGCGCGGACCTTTCGTCACCTGCCGGGAAGGCTGCCCATCGGGCTTTGTTCTCGCCGCACTGCGAAGGCGAGGCTTGATGCCAGAGAGGAGCAGCGGCCGATTGGATGATGCGCATATTGAGCAGGTCCGGGGCGGCGAGAGCCTCCAGGCGCCTTCGTCCAATCCGATTAGGTCGGCCAGTATCGACAAGGAATATCGAGTCACTCTCGATCGAATCCGCACTGCGTTGCTCACTGCGGCAGGCATGACCGGAGCGATGCGCCAAGTCGGCGGGCTTATGCTCAACTACACGAATCGACGGATGTTCGAGCACAAGCGCGTGGTTTGCTCATGGCTTTCGGAGGCTACGCTAGCATCGCTAAGCACGCTTTCCGAGAGTGGAGTCCGGAAGGCGCGGCGAGCGCTCCGAGAATGCGGGTCCATTGTCGCGACGAGGCAGGGTGGCGCTGGCCGAGGCGACACCACCGTGTATCAATTTGACCTGGGCTGGGTAGAGCGGATGGAGGTCGCGCTCAAATCAAGACAGGCTCACCGGGAATCGGCTAGGGGGCACAGGAGTGAGGCGGAAAACGGCGATAGCCCCGTCGGGGGCGAGGCCGGTCACCTCCAGACGGGCTCGGCGGGACTGGCTAGAGGTGACGAGGCGCGCCCCGAATCCCTTGATTTAACCTCTTGAGAAAATCGACGGCTCGGCAAGTGGTCGGTGGCATCGGCATCGAGCCCGAATGCTCCAGCCAGCGACTCGTGCATTTGGGAGCAGTCTCGAGCGCGCTAAATCGACGTCCTCCTCTGTCGCAGTCGTCGTGTCTCAGCTGAAATCGGGGATCATCGCCTGAGTCGCGTAGCACGTGGCCTCATGACAACACAGCCAGAGCGCGCGCTGGCACTTGCAGCCTGGCGCTTCCATAAGATCTTGGCGCGCCTCTCATGACATCCAGCGCCGCACGAGCCTCAGCGGCAAACCTGTTGTCAAACGTTGTCATCGGGCGGCCTTGCGGCCGCTCAATAGCTTGCACTGAAATCGGACGCCTTCCGAGTGACGTACACTTGATTGCAGATCGCTCCACGTCGATTTCGGGGAAGCTTGCCGTTGGGCCGCCGTTTCTTCGCCACTAGCTACTGCAGCTCGAGGCGATCGGGGTCAAGCGACAAAGGCCGCATCACGGAGTCGCACTCGGAACCGTATCGAGGAGCGTGACAATCTCCGCGAGCTTATCACGTGCGACAGCAAGCTTGCTGATCGCGATAACCTGCTGGCGACCGGACAGCCGCAACACAGTTTCGAGCACCTGGTCGGAGCGCTGCATCAAGCACAACAAATGCGCGCCACTAGGCCCGCACGCGCCCGAAAACCAGTTTTTCACAGTGCGCTCATTTGCGCCTGTCCAACGCGCAACCGTTTTAACCGCCTGGTGCGTCTCACCGACGCCGGCCCTCAACGCTCCGGCAATCGCCAACGCATACGCCGCTTCTTCAATAGCTCGCGGAAGAACTTTGCCCTCTTTCGGAAAAGACATTCCGCGCCCCAGCATCTACATTGACAAAGTGTGTTGCGTGAACGCCGCGCACCGCAACGAAATCCGCCGAACATCAGAGATCTTCATCGTCGGATGGAATTCACGTATGAGCCCCGACATGACGCAATCGCCAGTTTCATCGTCGGAATCCCATGCCCCTGTGATCCGAGCGGCTCAGTACGTTCGAATGTCAACAGACCATCAGAAGTACTCAACAGAGAACCAAGCGGACGCCATTGCCCATTACGCCGCGACGCGCGGCATCGAGGTTATTCGAACCTATGCGGACCAAGGCAAGAGCGGCCTTCGGCTGGAGGGGCGTGACGCGCTGAAGCTCCTCATCAACGACGTGCAGAACGGACAAGCGGATTTTTCGACGATACTCGTTTACGATGTCAGTCGCTGGGGACGTTTCCAAGATGCCGACGAGAGCGCGTTTTACGAGTACATCTGCAAGCGCGCAGGCATTCGCGTCGAGTATTGCGCCGAGCAATTTGAGAATGACGGAAGCCCCGTATCCACCATCGTAAAAGGGGTGAAGCGGGCTATGGCTGGTGAGTACAGCCGTGAGCTATCGGCCAAAGTATTCGGCGGACAGTGCAAGCTGATCGAGCGCGGCTATCGTCAGGGGGGCCCGGCGGGCTACGGCCTTCGACGAATGCTCGTAGACCAAGGTGGAGCCGCGAAAGGAGAGTTAGCTCGCGGCCAACACAAGAGCATACAAACCGACCGCGTGATACTCGTTCCAGGGCCGCCGAGCGAAGTCGAGACAGTTCAGTGGATCTATCGGACTTTTGTTCAGGACGGCAGGCAAGAGCCCGAGCTAGCTGAGCTGCTCAATGCACGCGGCATCAGGACAGATCTTGGTCGGCGCTGGACCCGAGGCACGGTTCACCAGATTCTGATCAATGAGAAATACGTCGGATGCAACGTCTGGAACCGCGTCTCGTTCAAGCTGAAGCGTAAGCGGGTTCACAACGAGCCCGATATGTGGATCCGAGCCGAGGACGCATTTGAGCAAATCGTCGATCGCAGCACCTTCCAAGCGGCGCAAACGATCATACATGAGAGGTCGTGCCGAAGGACCGATGAAGAGATACTCGACCGTCTGCGCAGCCTTTTGGAAAGACGAGGATGGCTCTCAGGTCTAATTATCGATGAGGCAGAGGACCTCCCCTCGACCAGCGTTTATCGATATCGGTTTGGAAGTCTGCTGCGGGCGTATCAGCTGGTAGGCTTCACCCCGGATCGGGACTATCAATACATTGAGATAAACCGCGCGCTGCGGCGAATACATCCGCAGGCCGTCGGCGACGCGACTGCCGAAATCGTTAAGATAGGAGGTCGGGTCGACCGGGATCCGGATACTGACCTTCTCACTGTGAACGAGGAATTCACGGCTTCGCTTGTCATTGCCCGCTGTCAGCAGACGCCTGTGGGGTCACTGCGATGGCACGTTCGCTTTGAGACCGGATTGGCTCCCGATCTCACCGTCGTAATCCGGATGGATCGCGACAACGACGAGCGCCTTGACTACTACCTCTTGCCCAGAATCGACATGACTTTGCCCCGCTTGCGCCTTGCCGAGTTCAATGGCGCAACGCTTGATGCTTATCGATTCGGATCGCTCGAGAGCTTCTTCCAGATGGCGGCACGTGCGAAGCTTATGGAGGTAGCCTGATGAACGACAGACCATTGCCCGTCGTCGAGATGATTCCGATCGAGCTTGTTACCGTGGTGAACCCTCGTGTGCGCAATCGCAAGGTCTTCAAGACGGTCACCGAGAACATAGGTGAAATTGGGCTAAAGCGCCCGATCACCGTTACCCAGCGCCAGCATCACGATGGCATCCGCTATGAGCTGGTTTGTGGGCAGGGTCGGCTGGAGGCGTATCGCGCCCTCGGTCAACGCGAGATCCCTGCCCTCGTCGTTGATGCGGATACCGAAGACTGCATGGTTATGAGCCTGATTGAGAACCTGGCACGGCGGCAGCACAGAGCGATCGACCTCCTACACGATATTCAGGGCCTCAAGCAGCGAGGATATAGCGAGGCGGAGGTCGCCGAAAAAACCGGTCTCACCATCGAGTATGTTCGGGGGGTCACTCGTCTGCTTGAGACGGGAGAGCATCGGCTCCTGCGCGCTGTCGAGGCGGGCCAAATTCCGGTAAGCGTCGCCGCTCAGATTGCAGGCGCAGACGATGAGGGGGTGCAGCAGGCGCTCCAGCAAGCGTACGAAAGCAAGGAGCTTCGTGGTCGCCGATTCCTGCTAGCCAAACGGCTCGTTGAGCAACGCCGACGAAGAGGCAGAGGCCTCGAGAGCCGAGCTCGCGTGCGAAGCACTGCAGGAATGTCGTCCGCCGCGCTGGTGCGAGCGTATCGGGAGGATGTCGATAAGAAGAGGCTTCTGATCCGGAAGGCAGAGGCCGCCCGGGATCGCCTGGTCTTTGTGACCGAGGCGCTGCGCACGCTTCTCTCGGACGAGAACTTCATTACGCTCTTGAGGGCCGAGGGCCTGGATACGCTTCCCCGTAAGCTCGCGGAGAGAATGCATGCCGGAGGTGCATCAGATGCCCCGCGGCTGGCCTGATCGCACGGTGAAAATAGGTTTTGAGCGGGCGGTCCAACGGATCCCCGTCGCGTCTATCACGCCGCTAAAGCTAGTGTCTGACGCAATCAAAAAGACGCCAAAATACCTGCAGATTGCGGCGTCTGTTCGCGAGATTGGGATTGTCGAGCCGCCCGTCGTGTCGCGTGACCGGTCGGAGCGTGACCGCTTCTTGCTGTTGGATGGGCATCTTCGGATTCAGGCGCTGAAGGATCTGGGTGAGTCAGAGGTCTTGTGCCTGATATCAACAGATGATGAGGCATTTACCTACAATAAGCGGGTCAATCGGCTGGCGATCATTCAGGAACATCGCATGATACTCAAGGCGATCGAGAAGGGCGTTTCACCCGAGCGAATCGCAAGAGCGCTAAACGTCGACGTCGAGCACATCAAGAGAAAACGGCGCCTCCTAGATGGCATCTGCCCCGAGGCCGCCGATCTTCTCAAGGACAAACACCTTTCGATCAATGCGATCTGGGAACTCAAGCGGATGGTGCCACTCCGGCAAATCGAGGCTGCTGAGATTATGGTCGCGATGAATAAATTCACAGCTAGCTACGCGAGAACGCTCGTGGCGGCCACGGCGCAATCCCAATTGGTGGACGCTCGGAAATCGAAGCGCGTGAGGGGATTCACAACTGAGCAACTCTCTTTAATGGAACGTGAGTCGGCGAATCTCGAGCGCGAATTTCGCATGGCGGAGCAATCCTATGGAACTGAGCACCTCGATCTAGTGCTCGCCAAAGGCTATGTCGCCAGGCTTCTTGGAAATGCAAATGTGCTGCGGTACCTCGGTCAACATCAACGGGAAATCCTCGCCGAGTTTCAGAAGATTGTTCAGCTAGAGGCCACTGCGGTTTGAGCGCACTCAGTGATCCTCCGCCTCGCGCCCCACCTCCTAAACTGGAAATACCGTGCCCAGGTCGTTCGGCCCTCGCAGGCATCGAGGTGGTCGTGCCATTGCGCCTCGCTCATGCCGCTTCCAGCCCGGAATACGGGCTAAGCGCCGATAGGACCGGCGGCCAATCCGTGGAATGTTCCCAGGGAAATACCTGTTGCCGCGCTTGGTATGGCATCGCGCCGCAAATCTGAACGCGCTTCTCGTTATCCGAGGCAGGTGATGCTCGCGATGGACGAAGATGGGCAGGCAGCTTTCGAGATTGCGGGCCAATAGAGCAACAGGTGTTGGCATCGCGCCCATGACGTCCGATGAGAAGCAAACGCGCTTGGATGAGATCAGGGCACGGCAGATTGCGATTGCCACGCGGATTGAGGACATGGATACACGCAGCCCTACGCCAACGGCGGATAAATCAAGAGTCGTGGTGTGGGATGAATACGGAGGCGTTCAGCGCAGCCTAGTTCATGGGCTCTTATGGTCCTTGTGCTACAGTGTCGTCCAGCACCTTTGGGGGCGACAATGGCGTTGATTAAATGTCCGGCGTGTGGAAAGGATATTTCAGAGCAAGCCGTTGCGTGCCCGAGTTGCGGGCACCCCATGAAACCAGAAAAGCCGAAGGCAGCGGTAAAGAATCAGAAGGCGCGCAATGGCTGCTTGGGTCTGATTGGCTTGATTGTGCTCCTGACCGTAATTGGCTCTCTTGCAGGCAATAACGATAACTCATCATCCTCAAAAAACGACAATGGGACACCGACAAAGAGTGACGCGGCGGTGCCCGCTCAGCCGAGTTGCAAGACGGACTGGACCCAATGCGCGGACAATGCCGACCTTGTAAACAACTACGACGGTTGGACCCACGTTCAGTTCGAGTGTAAGGACGCCGCGAACGACCACGCCAAATATGGCACTCCGAAATGGCCGTGGTTTGCCTTTAGCACCTTCTTGAAGGGCACTAACTACGTAACGTCAGGAATTGCCGTGGCTATTGAGAAGGACGCCCAGTTCCAGAATGGGTTTGGGGCTATGGTGCATTCTGAAGTGGTGTGTTCGTATGATCTTCGTGCCAAGCACGTCCAAGACGTGAGCATCACGGCACGCTAACGGACTTGCTGGTGCCAATGCGTCGCTTTATTTTGTTCGTAGCTTTAGCCGTCCTCCCGCTTATCCTGTCGGCCTGTTCGGATGTTGGTTTCGACCTCGCTGGCCACCCGGGCGACTGTGCTATGGGCATAGCCTGGGCAGACTGCGCACCGGGGGCGAGCAGATCGATCTGAAAATGGCCGGATGCGGCTGGCCCGGTAGAGTCGCGCAAAGAGGGCCCGAGAGCGCGAAGCACTTGACTCCCGACCCTGACGATGACCTACGATGCAGTCCGCACTCTGAGTGGAGAAGCACATGAAGCGTATACTCTCGGTGCGGCACGAGTCTTGCGCGAGCAGAGCATTTCGTGCCATTGGGGGGACCGCGCCGGCGCTGTTGATAGCCACTCTCGCCCTTTGCGTTGCAGCGGCAGCTCAAGCTCAAACTCGTACTTTCAACGCCGAAGCCCCTGGGCGCCTGCTGAGGCAATGGTCGCGTGTTGGTGTTTGGCAGACATTCTTAACGCGAAGCCTCGATCACGATCTCGTATGCGCCACGGTGAGCGGCAGAACCGAAGCAGGGCATTTTCAATATGCCGCCGGATTGAGCCAACGGCCTGACGGAATATCGTTGTTCGTCGCGGACGTAAACAAAATGGCGGTTTCCGGAAATCGCATTTCGCTGGTGATAGACGGCATTCGCGTCGGTTATTATTGGATCACGGCGCGCACTGACGGCAGCCCGTTGCACAGTGTCCGTGCGCTAGTGCCTGCCCAGGATACGGGACGCGTGATCAATCTGTTTGGCACTGGAGGCACAGTCCAGTTTGTGACGGACCGATTTACCTACACATTTCCGCTGACAGGTGCGGCTAGATCACTGGCTAACATGCGAGATTGCAGCATTGAGATGGCGAACCTGTCTCATGCAGCTTCGCACTGAGCTAAATACCGTAGCCCAAGCCCGTAGAAAAGGTATGCACCGCTGCGACGGCTACTCGATCATTTATGCCAGACCCGGCCAGAGTCCGACCGGAAGAGTTCTAAGCGAACATGGCCTTGATGTTCGGTTGCCAAAATATCTCATGCATGTCGTGCTTAGTAGCGATTGGCATATTAAAACGTACTGAGCCACCGTGTCCCGGCGCTGGCCGCGGATGTCCTCAGCCCAGGTGGAAACCTGTGCAAGCGTGGTGGCGTTCTGAAGCGCCAGTAGGTCGCGTACCTGCCGCGCAGTTGCCGGCTCGCGGAATTGCTCAGCGGTCTCGGCCGCGATGCGGTGGCCTTCGGAGCCCCAAGCGTTGGCCCGCGGTACGAAGCCACAAGATGTCGCTACCACGACCAGTGCAAAGGACCACTCAGCAATAGGCGATCGGTCCATTGTTATGCTCATTGTGACTTGAGCTGGTTAGCGGAATGGAGAATGACCTCCGCCCGCCCGCGATATAACTCGATCTTACCGCTTGCACAGACATGCTTGCCGAGCAATGTCGTTTCTGGCGTACCGAAGCCGGCGCGATCATTTCCCCAGATCACGGCTGTAAAGACCTCGTGAGGATAGGGCTTATCGAGATTGAGAAAAGTTGGTTGGCCGCGGGTGCGCTCGGCGTAGTGGGCGGAAGCGACCGTGCCGCAGACGGTGGCTGTCTCGCCCACATGGGTTGCCGCATCGTCGGGGGTCAGCTCCGCGGCCTTCGACAATCCAGGCCAGAGGACCGCCGCCAGGCCCAGCGCTAACCACGTCCTCAAACGCATTTCCAACCTCCTGTATAAGAAAGGCCATTTCACGCCAATTTGCTTTTGCGAGTAAGGGCGTTAAGCCACTGCTCGTGAGAACGCATCGGCCGCCGATCGCTGGTGCACCATAGCTCTACCAGTTCGAGTTTCGGCAAGCCCCCCAGCAAACCGCTGAGAGATGTCTCGTCCTGGTCAGTGAACAGTCGCCCGTCCTTCGCACGCTGCCCGCGCCCAAGCTTGAACGACATGTACCAGATGCCGCCCAGTTTTAACGAGCGTACCAATCGCGCAAACACGGCGGCCAGCTCCTTCTCGGGAACGTGCAGAAGCGAAGCTGAGCACCAGATGCCGTCATAAAGCTCAGTATCCTCAAGTTCCTCAAAGCGCAACCGCCGCACCGGCCGGCCGAGCAAGCCCGACGCTTGATGCACCATAGCCTCGGCGCGGCGACATGATGTCCTATGTCTAGGAACGCTTTCGCATCGCGCCCGGAGCCGCAACCTGCATCAAGGATCGCCGCTCGCGCAGGTAGCAACATAAGGAAGCGCTCCCGAATCGGCGCCATATCAACGTCTATCGTATCTGCAATGAAAGCAGAGGCATTACGATCGTAATAGTCTGTCGACACCACTAGGTCCTCAAAATGCGGAGGGCCGCCGCGGGGCCGGGTCCGGCTATATGTGGATCAGTTCGCGAACTGCCGCGCTGTCCATTGCCTGAAGAAAGGCTCGGCGTTCGGTCTCGATTGCTCCGGTTTGCCGCATGAGCGTCTCGCGCAAACGATGGTGGCTGGCGATCAGGTACTCATTACGACGATGGAGTCTCGCAAGCAGTGCCGTCGAAGGGACGCTCGCGTGTTTGCCACGCTCATCCCGATTACAGTGTTGGCAGGCAAGAACGAGATTCCAGACGCCATCGAGCCCCGCAATGTTCAGCGTCGTCAGTAGAAATGATCGACATCGGCAAGCGCTGCATCCCCGCGGGCAATGCCGAGCCTATCGAAACAGTAAAAGCACTACCCCTTCTGATAGCTGTTGAGCGCGTCGCGGCTGGAGGTAACGGCAACCCGCGTGTCTCGACTAGACGCCAGCGCGCTCCCACCTCGCCAGGCAGACTAGTTATGTGCTCGCCCTCTTGCAGGCGGTAGAAGTGCTCTGTCAGGCGGACACCGCAATTGCTCGTGCGCTCGTCGAGAAAAAACCGCACCGGCACTTCACCCTGATTCACGACGTGGAAGGCGTCGATGACATTGACGAACCCAAGGCGGTGCTGGCGACCAACTCGTCCTCCCCGACTTCGCCTCCGTTGTAGCGGCGGCACACATCGAGGAATTGGCTGGATTGGGAGGCTGCCTGCTTGTCGACCTGCTTGAGGTGAGCGGCAAGGTGCCGAGCAAAAGGCTGAGCCAACTCCTCGAGGGGGACCCAGGTCATCGGTGCGCCCGCCGAGGTCAAGGAGCGCCTTGCCGAGCGCGAACTTGTACGACACAACGTTACGTCCGAACAAGATCACCGAGCGCCAGTTCTCCAGCGTCGGCGTGACCTCGTGAAAGTCGTTCATGTTAACAGCCTGAGGTGGTGATCATGCTTGTTCCAACCCGCTCCGAGAGCCCGCCGGGGCGCCTTTCGCCCTATCTACCGCATGGTAGTATAAGCGAACCCTGGAAGCCGCCGAAACATGAGCTACCCTTCACCCCGGAACGCCAGGCCTGGGAGAGGCTGAGGCTCCGGCGGAGAATATCTCCGTGAGCGGGGGGATTGGATCGACCCGACGCGACGCGAGGATCTGGAGGTTTATGTGCGGGCGATGACGGTTTTCATGAAGTACCACTCGAAACCAAAGCTTCATTCACAGCTGCGAGCGCTCGGCCACCGGCCCGATTGACAGCCGTCTTATTGACGACGCGCAATCACAGAACTCCATTCTCCGGTAACTTTTACCTCCTGTTGTGCGGACATTCGTATTTGGAGGGTGAAATTTGCGAGCCCAACTGACCGCTGGCCCCCGTCTATATCGCGGCAATCCCATTCAACCTGGCCAGTGATCGTGCACTCTGATGTACTCTCGGTACAGGTGGCTTTAATCGTAGAAGGGCGCGTTGTGTAGATACGCTCGGGCCAATGTGCCGCATACTTGCGCTTTTCGGCCATTAGCAATTGGCGTGGCACGGGGTGACCATCGAAGTTGATCGTTCCAGCATATGCCGTCTCGAAATACCGAAGCGCATCTGAATTGCTTTCGGACCAGTGGGCAAAGTACGCGCCAACGAACGCCTTCGCTGCCGCCTCGAGTTCGCTGCGTTTTGTCTTATGCGCCTGCTGGGATGGCGGCGCTGTCATGACAGGTGGAGGAGAAGGCGGCGTTGGGATCTCCGCAGGCCCCTTAGATGGTACAACGATGACACCGATGCCCAAGGCCTTCGCGTCATCGATCGAAAGCCACTGTATTGAGGTAGGCGGCGCAGAAGTAATGTAGACGACCGCTCTGTCCGAGAGGCCCAACCGACTTAAATACGCTCCCACTAGCGCATTGCCTGCGCCAATTTCCTCTGGCCGGCCATTCTCAATCTGATACGCCGCATGAAATCCTACGCGCCCTGACTCCCCCATATAACGAGGCATTCCTCCCAGCCATGCGATGGCGCACGCAGAAGCACAATAGTGCCCGTTTGGAACGACAGTTATGAAACCTTTTAGGTGGATGAGAGTGCCTATACGGAGGCCGGCTACGAGATTGCCGCCAGGGCTTGAAAGAACGACGATCCCGTTATTGAGACCGGAAATCTGGTTTGCAAAGACTTGTCCATCTCGCAGCTGGAGATCTCCAACGACTGTAATGATCGGCGTCTCACCAGCACACGGCAAGCACACGGATGAAGCGGCGCTGGTTGATGATTCGAGCTGGCGATGTTGCAGCTCTCATGGTGCTAGCGGCAATCGTCGCCGCGTTGCTTTTTAGCGGCGTTTTGCCGGTGCAATTGCGCTCGAATTGGGGCTTCGGTCGCGACTGGCGGTGCTTCTACCCCGGACAGGGCGAGCCTGTTTGCGTCAAGCAGGTAGCGCCCGATCGGCACGGCAAGGGTTAGCCATTTGGTTCTCGTTAGCTTCAATTGGACCGAGCGCCGGCCCCGCCGCCCCGGGTGACGTCCATGCCGCCGCGTGCTTTCATGCCGCATGCCGAAGTCAAGCGGACCACCACCCTTCGTCGCGCCTCAGCTCTCGCAACTCGTCAATGCCCCGCCAGAAGGTGACGGGTGGGCGCACGAGATCAAGTACGATGGCTATCGCATCCACGCCCGGGTGGTCCGCGGCGAAGTCACGCTGTTGACGCGAACCGGGCTCGACTGGACGGAACGCTACCAGACCACGGCCAAGGCGCTCTGCGTGATCAAAATACGTGGTGGTGCCTATCTCGATGGCGAGCTGTGTGCAGTGAATCCCGACGGCACCACGTCGTTTGCCAATCTCCAGGCGGCAACCGACGCCCG
>Ga0134126_10006809_pt1 | contig 14357 bp, 14 predicted proteins | sample KB31752_FD_96881 | JGI IMG/M metagenome (GOLD analysis project Ga0134126, IMG submission 96881) | Terrestrial soil microbial communities with excess Nitrogen fertilizer from Kellogg Biological Station, Michigan, USA - KB3-175-2 | ecosystem: Environmental > Terrestrial > Soil > Unclassified ... | reverse complement strand
GGGCAGATCAGCAGTCAGCCACTAACACTGAACGTGTCAGGTTCCAGCTACTCTGTGACTGTGGCCGTACCGGCTGACTCCACTGTAGGGATACTGATACAGGGATCATAGCCAGCTTTGCGGCCAGGCAATGATTCGGTCCAGCCGAGATTCCCGCGCTCCGGAAGGCATTTCCCATCATTAACCCCTCTCTGTTCCTGATGCAGTAGCTGAAACGACGAAACAAGTCGAGGGTTCGGATACGGAGATACAACGGTGTCCTTAGAACACCTCAGTACAGAAGACAGGCCGGCTTTCGGGCACGGCAATAGGAGATGAGCAATGGATTTTGCAAGAAAAATCAAGGGTATCGCCGAGCTAAGTGTTAGTGGCCGTTATCGCGAAGTGACTGACAGGGTGTGGAACAAGGTCGATTTAATGCGGGATTATAACTCGCGGCCTAGCGCATTGAGCGACATCATCAAAGAGGAAAACTTGTTTGATAATGTAGCGAAGCTGTTTGGGAATGGCTGCAGCGATTATCTTGAGAGCGATGGCCTGAAGTCGCTGGAAAGGCACATCGAAGAGCAGTCGCTGAGGCTGCTTCAGCCTGGTGTTCCTTACGGACTGTCCATCAATGGCACTCGAACGCTCGGCCGATTCTGCTACATCGCATGTAGAGCCATGCGGCCCGATGTGGTTCTTGAGACCGGCGTCGCGTATGGGGTTTCTTCGGCCTATGTACTCCAAGCGCTCTCGGAGAATGGAAGCGGACACCTCTACAGCGTCGATCTGCCGCCACTCGGTGCAGAATCCTTCTCGGGCTATTTGGTACCAGCCAAGCTGCGTAATCGTTGGAGCCTCAATTTCGGCTCGTCGAAGAAGATCTTGCCTAAGATCATCAGCCAAATTAGGCCGCTGGATATATTTATCCACGACAGTCTGCATACCTATGCCCATATGAAACGGGAGTTCGAGATGGCGCGGCCAGCAGTGCGCCATGGGGGTCTCATCATATCGGATGATATTGAGGGCAACCGGGCATTCGAGGAATTGATTGCAACCCATGGAACAGGAGAATGGGTGGGCATGCGGCAAGAGCCAAAGCCGGGCCTCTGCGGTGCGGTCAGGATTCACTGACTGGCTCCAGCTTTCGTTCGTTGCTGTTACTTTCCAGCTCGCCTGAGAAAGGCATCTCATAAGCTTCATGCTGAACGGAACCCAGCTTTCACGGTACAGCGAAAATGCATTGCAAGAGCGCGTGTCGCCCGAAAACGTGGAACGTGCTCTTCAGCAAATTCCAAATGTTGCCCTGCTCCGCAACTTCGATGTGGCGGCAAACCTCGCCCGCGGCGGCGATGTGGACCTTTTGGTAAGAAGCGTTCCGGAGGCGCGGGCCGGTCTGCTCGCGAGACTAGGACGTCCACTCTGGGGGGCTAAGCGCTCCTACATCTTTTCCCTACTCTATATAGACGCCCACATCGACATGTTTGAGCATGTGGAATGGCATGGAGCACGCTATGTGAACACAGAAGATCTGTGGTCCCATGTCGTGTGTGAGAGTTCGCCAGCACGCATCGGACTTGCCCATGAAGCAACAATCTGCTGGATGGCGACGTTGCTCTATGGCAGGCGGTTCAAGGAACGTTATCGTGGCAAAATCATACAAGCCGCCGCCGCTGAGCCCACATTGTTCCGCCAAGCCCTTCGATACGCGGCAGGCAGGACCCTCGGAGACAGGCTCTACTCACTCGCAGCCGAGGGGAGACCAGAAGATTGCGTCCCGATCATTGATCGTGTGCGTCGAGCTGCATGGCTGGCTTCCTTCCTCCGCAATCCGGCACGCACCGTGAAAGGTTATCTCTCTTACTACCTGCATGAAGCGAGACTTTTGCTCAAGCCGGATGCGCCGTGGTTCGTGGTGCTCGGACCCGATGGCAGTGGAAAGTCCACGGCGATCGAGTCGGCCGGGGCCGCTCTAGCCAGGACGTTCTGGGGAGTTCAGGTGTTACATTTTCGACCTCGCGTCCTTCCCGGCCGACAAGGCCTAACTACGACTCCGCACGAGCAAGTGCCCTACAACATTCCAAGATCCTGTGCCAAGCTCGCCTTCTTCCTTCTGGATTGGTGGATTGGACTGTACAAGATCAATCGGATGCGAGCAAAGAATTGTCTTGTCTTGATGGACCGTCATTACGTCGATCTCCGAGTCGATCCTAAGCGCTATCGCTCGCGGGCACCCGAGTGGTTGGTTCGTGTCGCCGGATGGTTTGTACCTAAGCCTAATGCATGGGTTATTTTGGAGGCCTCGCCGGAGACATTGCAGAAGCGCAAAGGGGAGATCTCGAACAGCGAAGCTGCCCGCCTCCGCATGCTGTACCGGAAGGTTTGTGCTTCCCTCAACAACGTGCACTTTGTCGATGCAGAAAGATCTCTGTCGCAAGTGCAATCGGATCTTGCCGCCATCATCGTGGCCAGTACTCGAGACCGCTGCAACGCTTTACGATAGGTCCGGGACAAGGACCGGAATTATGTCGAATATTGCGATTCCCAATGCAACGCTATGGACCCCTTCGCAGAGGGGCGAGGCAACACACCGCATCCTATCGGATAGCTTGGGAGCAAGGTTCATTGTCCCACGCGAGTATGTTGGAACTCGTCTGCTGAAGAAAGTCGTCCCCTTGCCGGGTCGTGTGCGAATTCACCTGGCGACAAAGCTGACGCCTCCAAGCTTCTGCACACCAACCTCACTGACAAAGAGCCTGGTGGAACAGATATCGGTGGAACATCCCATCGTTATCGGGCGCATGGGCGCCCCAGGGCCTTACAGCAAAGATCTGCTGATGATCTTCGATCGAAACGAAACGCCCAAGGTCGCGCTGAAGGTCGGAACTTCCATTCATGGAGCGGAACTCGTTCGGAATGAAGTATGCAACATCGAACGCTTGCTGAAAAATCCTAGCATAGAAAGATTTCTGCCGCGTGTTGTCTTCAGCCGCCCTCTCGCGGGAGTCTACGTCATGGCCGAGCAGTTTGCGCAAGGGGAGTCAGGCAAGAAAGAAATGAGAAGCGAGTATTTGCATTTTCTGAAGGCACTACAGTCCGAGCCATGCGACCCAGTTGGCTCTGTCTTGTTCCGATGCGAGGCTATTGCCCTTGATCTCTGGAAAGCTCTGGAGAGCAGATGGAAGCATCGCATCGACCGTTGCCTCACTGCGCTGAAGCAGCTGCCCGACGGTCTTCCCAAAGTTTTTGCGCATCGGGACTTCACCTGCTGGAACATCGTCAATTGGCAGGGTGGCATGACCGTGCTGGATTGGGAGTATGCTGCGGCAGGATACACCCCTATGCATGACCTATTCCACTACCTGTTGTTCCGTCGCTGCCTGTCCCGTGGTCTGTCCGCCGCTCTGATTCGCAAGACGGTTCAGGATGCTAAATCCGCAGCTAGCAAAGTGGGATTTGGATTGATTACTGAGGCGGCCCCTTTGCAGTTACTTTCGTATTTGCTAGACCTTTGTTTACTACACCTCAAATCTCATGACGGTAAGGCATCCTCGCCCGCAGCGGAGCGTTATGGCGATGTGATAGACGCCTTTCCAGATTGGAGCTTCTGATGTTACCGAAGATCTCGGTCGTGGTTCCGTCCTTCAATCAAGCACGCTACCTTGGCTCTACTCTTGAAAGCATACTGAAGCAACGCTATCCCAACTTGGAGATCATCGTCATGGACGGCGGCTCCACGGATGGCAGTGTGGATATCATTAAGTACTACGAGAAATCAATCAGCTACTGGGTCAGCCAACCCGATGGCGGCCAGACGAATGCGCTCATTGAGGGATTCCGCCGGTCGACCGGTGACATCCAATGTTGGCTGAATAGCGATGACCAGTTCTCGGGCGATTGTCTTTTCGAAGCTGCCGAGTACTTTCGAGAGCATCCAGATTGTGACGCGGCCTTCGGGGATGCTCTGTGGATCGATGCGAACGATGAGGTGATCACCTGGAAGCGTGAGATCCCGTTTCAGCGCTTTGTGTGGTTGCATACCTTCAACTACATTCCCGGCATGTCAATGTTTTGGCGACGCTCTATATACGAGAAGGTCGGCGGCATCGATCCGCAATTTCAACTTGCGATGGACGGAGACCTATGGATACGCTTCGCAGAGGCCGGCGCCAAAATCGGCAAAACGCGCAGGATATGGTCGAGAATGCGATATTATCCGGAGCAGAAAAACTGCCGGCTGCGCGCACAGAGCAATGCTGAGGATTGGAAGATTTATCGGCGCTACAGCCGCTCCACGGCAAAACCTGTGATCGCAGCCAAGAGATCCGTGGCTCGCGTCATTCGAATCGGCTGGAAATTGATCACCGGCTGTTACCCGCCCAATATGAAACCCTCGCTTGAGTTTCCTATCCGCAGGTTAGCGCATAAATGAAGATACTCTTGTCGGCCTACGCCTGCGAGCCAGGCAGAGGATCGGAGCCGGGAGTTGGCTGGCGTTGGGCGCACGAATTGGCGATTGCTGGTCATGAGGTAGTGGTGCTTACCCGCGCCAATAACCAGAGCGTCATTAGAGCCGCTGAAGCCAATCCCAGCCTGCGCTTTGTTTACTATGATCTTCCATGGATTTTCAAGAAGCTGAAACGTGGGCCGAAATTTGCGAAATTTTATTACGTGCTTTGGCAGATCGGGGCGTACTCGACTGTGCGGCGGCTTCTCCGTCGGGAATTGTTCGAACTCATTCACCACCTCACTTTCAGCGACTTCCGCACTTATTCGCCGTTGGTTCACCTCCACGTCCCTTTCGTAATTGGACCTTTGGGCGGTGCCGAGTGTGCTCCACCTCCGCTTCTCCGCTCTTTGCCGATCCAGGCGCGGCTTACCGAGCATCTCCGCTCATTAGCCATCCTGGCTGCTCAGCTCAACCCCCTCACGAGGGTGATGTACCGGCGAGCAATTCTAATTCTCTGCAAGACTCCGGAAACCCTGGCCTCTGTCCCGAACGCCAAACCAGAAAATCTACGGCTGAGCCGTGAGATCGGTAGCCCTGAAACGGCAACCCCGTCTAGCCTTCTATCCCGCGCCGCTGCCCAGGAGTTCAATTTGATCTTTGCAGGACGGCTCGTCTATTGGAAGGGGCTACATTTGGCGCTGAAGGCATATGCAATCGCGCGGCAAAAAAACAAGGCGCTCCGGTTCACCATTGTTGGCGATGGGCGGGACAGGACTCGCTTAATTGCCCTTGCGGAAGAGCTACAACTGAGTGAAAGCGTGTCTTGGCATTCCCATGTTCCGCAGCAGCAGCTCTTCGAAATTCAGCAAAAAGCCCATGCCTTCATCTTTCCCAGTCTGCATGATTCTGGCGGCAGCGTCGTGTTGGAGGCATTCGCACAAGGTCTGCCGGTTCTCTGCCTCCGTACTGGCGGCCCGCGCTTGAATGTGGATGAGAGCTGCGGCTATCGCGTACCCGTGCAAGGCAAATGTGAGGAGGAGATTGTGCAGGAGCTTGCGGCGCAGATTCTTAAATGGTCATCATGCCGAGAGACATGGCTGGCACTCGCGAGGCGAGCACTTGAAAAATCTGTAGAGATGAGTTGGCGCGCAACTGTGGAGGAAGCCTACTCGCAAATTGAAACTGTTATCTCAACTTACCAGCCGCGCAAGATATCGCAACTTCGACAAGAAGCGATGCATTCTTGAATTGTTGGCGTACGTTCACGATCCCCGATGCCTGGAAGCATGGAAGAGAACACAGTCACCTTAGAGATAGGTGCCGGTTTAGCATTAACGGCACCGACAAGGCTGAGAACAAACATCATCCTTGTAGTCGGCCAGACTCCGCCGCCATTAGGCGGCCAGACCATCATGATTCAGCACCTGCTTCAAGGAACCTACCGGAACGAAAAATTTGTGCATGTGCGCATGGGCTTTTCTGATGGACTCGACAAAGTCGGAAAATTTCACCCTTCCAAGCTGCTCGAACTGATGAAGGTGCTAATCAGGATCGTTGCCGCCCGTCTTCGATACAAAGCTGACATTCTGTATTATCCGCCCGCGGGCCCGAACTTCGTTCCGATAATGCGGGATCTCGCGATCCTGTGCGGCACCCGTTGGATGTTCCGCAAGACTATATTTCATTTTCACTCTGGCGGGCTCTGCCAATACTATTCCTGCCTGCCGTGGCCATTGCGCAAACTTTTCGATTTAGCTTATCGCCGTCCGGATATTGCAATCCGTATTGCTGCCAGTACGCCTCCCGATGCTGTGTTCTTGCAGGCCAAGCACGAGTTCATTGTGCATAATGGTGTTCCCGACGACGCCGCAATCTATTTCAAGAAGTACCCTCGGACGGCTTTAGATTCTCAACGTAAAAAAGGATTGAACATTCTATTCGTCGCTGTGTTGCGCGAGGACAAAGGCGTCATGGTCTTGTTGCGCGCATGTCGCATGCTCAAAGAAAAGAGAATTGATTTTGTTGTTTCGCTTGTTGGCAAGTTCGTATCCGAGGAATTCCGTAAGTTGGTACTGAATTATGTTGCCGAGGCCGGTTTGACCGATCACGTTTGCTTCCTCGGCGTGTTAGACGGAGATGCAAAACGGGCCGCCTATTATGAAGCCGACGTGTTTTGTTTTCCGACTTTCTTCGATTCGGAGACCTTTTCCCTTGTCATCATCGAAGCACTCAGTTTTGGAATTCCCGTGGTAACAACTCGGTGGCGTGGCATTCCCGACATGCTGGAGGGCAGTGGAGCAGCTTTTTTGCTGCCTCCTCAGGACGAAGCTTCCGTTGCTGAGGCCCTCGCCACGCTGGCCGCAGATAAAGATTTGCGTCGCAAGATGGGGGAAAACGCCAGAAGGCGTTATGTTGAGAACTACACCCTTGACCATCACCGAGCAGCACTTCAGAACGCCTTCGACTCACTCCAGAACCCGGACTAAGAGACGTGAACAAACCTATTCTGATCACCGGCGGCAGCGGATTTATTGGCACTCACTTGATCAGTCTGCTGAAAAGCAACGGGCATACTGACATAATAAACGTGGACATCGCACCTCCGAAGAAGCCAGAGCACCTGGGCTACTGGCGGGAATGCGACATCATGAATCGTGAGGCTCTTCACCATGTATTTGCCTGCTTGAAACCCGCGCAGGTCATTCATCTCGCCGCCCGCACAGATCCGGATGGTCGCTCCCTACAAGACTATGCGGTTAACTTTGAAGGGACCGCGAATGTTGCTGCCGCCGTCAAAAGAACAGTTAGTATCCGCTCAGCCATTTTCACTTCAACGCAGTATGTAGTGGGGCCCGGTCAATTGCCGAAAGACGATTACGACTTCCGGCCTCATACCGTTTACGGCGAGAGCAAGGTACTGAGTGAGAAGGCGGTCCGTAATGCAAACTTGTCCTGCACTTGGACTATCGTGCGTCCCACCAATGTATGGGGTAGCTGGCATCCCCGTTATGCCCAAGAGTTCTGGCGGGTTCTGAAGAAAGGCTTATACTTCCATCCCGGACGGGAGCCGGTAAAAAGATCATATGCCTATGTCGGGAATGTCGTACGGCAGATGCAACGCATTCTAGAATCACCGCCGGAGTTGGTCGTCGGCAAGGTTTTTTATGTCGGCGACCGTTCAATTGACCTGTTGGACTGGGTCAATGCCTTTTCTCTTGAGTTGCGGGGCCGTAAAGTGCGGGTGGTGCCACGACCACTCGTGCGCTCATTAGCGGCGGTAGGCGATGCTGTAATCGCCATGGGCGGCCGATTCCCTTTGTTCAGTTCGCGTTACCGCAGCATGACTGAGCATTACACAACCCCAATGGAGGCCACCTTTGCCGCTCTCGGCGAGCCCCCAATCCCATGGCATCAGGGTGTGCGGGAGACAGTGGCATGGTTGCGCACGCAGGGAACTTTCTGGAATTAAACTCGCCGCTACGCCTCAAATCAGCCTGCCTTCCACAGTGTCGAATTAACTTCATTCCCGCGCCCTCAGCCGGTCGTGGTTGAGTTATTTTTTGCCGTCAACTGCCACCTGGATCCATTCCTGGCGCACCCATCTTCTGCTTCTCTGCTTTGATGAGCACAGAGTATCACCTCGAAGTGAGGCGTTTCGGATCGAGCGCAGCAAGCAAAGGCCAAAATTTTGCTCGAACTTCAACATACCTGGCCTATTGCACAGTTACGTAGATCGCCTTTCCGGTAAAATGCCCTAGCTTGTCCGAAAACTGAACAGTCAAGCGGTGAGTCCCCGGAGCAAGGTTCAACAGTGTGTCAACGCGATTACCGTTGACTTGATAGATCACCTTGTAGTCCACTGCGATTTGAATGAATGCCACGCCCACGGAACTCGTTGCCCCTCCTACGACGTGCGTCGATCCGGAGTAGCTCGATCCGTTCAACGGGGAGCAGATCGTAACCGAGGGAGACACAGTGCTGAGGGTGCAGCTTGTGCCTATGGCGACACTCTTCACTGCCTGCGCGGAAAGTCCCGCGTTGTCGATGACTGTCAAGGTGACATTGCGCGTACCAGCAGTGGTGTAGGTGTGAGATGCTAGAAGCTTTCCACTAATCACGGTGCCATCGCCGAAATTGATATTTTCAGAGACAATGTTTCCATCCGGATCGTAGCTCTTCGAACCATCCGCAGTGACGGTCACCGTTCCCGTGCCGCTCGTAGGAGACACGCTCAATGCCGCAACTGGTGGCTGCGATTTGGAGCTGCCGCTGGCAGCTAACAACATTGGGACTACACCGATAGTGATGCTCCCATTTATTGCGCCAGTACCTCCAGTTAGGGTCTGGTAGCTGGTATAAACCGCAGGCGGCAAATAGGAGGTGTTTCCATTGACATTCCAAACGATCATCTCAGGCACGGCAGCGCTTGTCGTCATGGAACAGGTGTAGGTTCCATTGCTGTCACTTACGCATGGACCGCTTGTCTTGTTGTTCACCAGCCATTTATAGACCTGTGCCCACGCTAGCCCAGACGGATGAATGCCGTTAGTTGGGTCCCACAGCTCACCATGCGGAGTATAGTCCCAACCATACCAAAACAGGTGCTGTACACCTGAGAATGCGGAGAGAACAGTCAGGCGCGCAAGAAACTGCGGTTGTATGCTGACGGGATACCACGAATCGTCATCCCAGCTCACTTCCGTATCCCAAATCGGCTTGTTGCTCACTCCGTGCGCGGCCATCGTTGAGCGAAGTCGACTGAGCGAGAGCAGTTCCGCTTCCGGCTGTAAATGCTGGACATATCCGTGATAGCTGATTACGTCGAAGTAGGGTCCGCCGCCAGCCGTTAGCAGCATGTCAATCCACTGGAAGGAATAGGTGCCCTGAGGGGCAGGAGAAAGCACAATAGCACTCGGATCCACAGACTTTATGATCTGGTAGGCATGCTGAGACAAGGTCACAAGCTGCTGCGGAGTGCCGATCCACCAGTTTGGGGCGTTCGGCTCGTTCCACAACTCATAATACTTGATGCGTCCGGCCGCGTGAGTGACTAGTGCTCGAACAAAGTTGTCCCAGTCTGTAATATTAGCCGGCGGCGCACACCCACCCGGAGTCGCGCACCCGGTCGCGTACGGTTGTGAAGAGGCCCATTGTGGCACCTTGCCGAACGTGTACAACACATCGATGTTATGGGATTGAGCCAAGCTGAGCCACTTGTCCAGATTTGTGAAATTATAATTTCCGCGGGAAGTCTCCAGGCCATTCCATGCAGTCCCGCCGTTGTCCCACATGCGAATTGCGCCGAACGGCACGCCGGGCCAGTGTCCGGTATAGCTGGAGTGCATGCCGAAAAACTGCGGGGGGATTTGTTGTGACTGAGCATAGCCTGCGATTGTGCCCATTGAGATTAGCAGGCTGAGGGCAAGAACACGCTTAACGACAAACAATGGTCATGCTCCTAGTAAGACAGAATTAACGTGAGCCATTGTCAGTCTAGTTGGCTGTTATCGCGGTTCCTCTCCTGCTCTTAACCTAGTTCCGGGCACAAAATGCCACTATTTTGGTCAGAGTTGGTGAGAGTTCAGAGTTCCTGAAACCAGAGTTCCTGAAACCAGAGTTCCTGAAATTCAGAGTTGTTGCTGATACACCATGCACGATCGATTACTGTTGGCCATCGCGGATTGCATAGTTCGCGACTTTCGTTGGTTTCCAGTGATCCTTCTAAGAAGTTGGGCGGCTGACGAACTACCCGCCGAGCACAACTCTGTCATCTCATAAGCCACAACTTGTGAGGCGTTCACAGAGCGCGCGCCCTTCTTCTTTTCACTGCTCACTACTGCTCACTGGGTCAACAGGACTGGCAAATTATTGGTCATCGAGACCGTTTGGGAGTTAATTGGCGATGGAGCATCGGCTGTTGCGGTGATGCTGAGCACCTGGTAATGACTGAAATTCGCAGGCGGGGTGATGCTGCACGGGGTGACATTACATGTTGCCAACGTACTCCAGGTAATCTGTTCGGGCGCACCGCTGGAATCGACCAGACTACAATTGTAAAAATCGCCTTGCGGGGTCGGTGTGCAGTCCGATGCAAATGTCTTACCCACCAGCCAGGTCTGTAAATTCTGGTACGCATAGCCGCTTGGCCAAACGCCGATCAGGTCCCCGGAACTTGCCCATTGCGTCCCGTAGGGAGAGTAGTCCCATCCATACCAATAGGAACGACCGATCCCCATCGAAGCCTGAATGATATAAGTCCGCGCCAGCCAACTTGCCTCGGCTTCCCGGTCCGGCAAAAAAGAGCTTTCGGTAGCTGGGCACGCGGCGGTGTTGCCTCCTCCACTCGTACCCGGAGGATAGACACATCCAAAACTGAACTCCGTGTTCCAGATTGGGAGGCTAACATTATACTTAGCGAGGGTCGCCTTGTAGCTGTTAATCAGAGTAGTGGTGTATTCCGGCCCAGTGGTTGCCGGCTGTCCTGAGGTCGGAAGGTTCCCTCTGCTTCCTAGATAGTTATGATATCCAATGATGTCCACATACGGAGCGATACCATCCGCGAGTAAGCTGTCGAGATATTGGTAGCTCGAATAACCCTGCGAAGCCGGAGCGATGATCAGGGAATTGGGGCTGTTGGAGCGAATGATCGCGCTTGCGTCCTTCACCATGGACGCGAGCTGCTGAGGGGTGCCGGTCCAAAAGGTGCTGGCGTTCGGTTCATTCCATATTTCGTAATACTTGATGAATCCATGCCCGTTGAGACCGTTGTACCGCGTGGTCAGGGCCGAAACAAAATTCTTAAAGTAGTTATCGCCGGAAAGCAGATCGTTAGGCGGCGCCGCAGCGGCTGGTGCGGCATAAGATGGTGTCTTTCCGATCACGTAGTCGATATCTACCCCTTTGCTGGTTATGTAACTCACCCACAAATCGAGCGTCGTCCAGCAATAATCATTGTCTGCAGTGCCAATTGTTTGCCAGGTGACGTTGCGTCCATTTGGACAAGAGGCACTTATGGTGAAAACGTCCCAAGAGCGCCACGCGCCAATCGGCAAACCCGGCCAGTTAGCGGCATCCTCATGCCCCACATGATTGCCAAAGAACTGTGCCGAGATGGCTGCGCCCGGCGCCGGCGGAGTTGGTGGCGGCGGAGTCGGTGGTGGCGGATTTGGTGGCGGCGGATTTGGCGGCGGCGGGGGATCTGGCGGCGGAGTTGGCGGGGGATTTGGAGTGGGAGCGGGAGTGGGAGTGGGAGTCGGATTGCCGGGTGCGGACGGACTCCCGCCTGGAGAAGCTGGGCCGGTTCCGCAGCCTGCCAGCAGCAGAACCGTGATGATACTAATCAGTAGTCGGTGATTGGTACGCCCCATGCGGATCCACCATTTCTGTCGTCCGCATGTATCGTCCCAAAATGGGCACCTTGAGGCCAGTTACGCAGGTTCAGATTACGTAGGTGCAGCGTCTTTGGTGAATTCAAAGATGGATCACTTCATCGTTCTACATGTGTCGGAAAGTTAGCAGGAGGACACACAGTCGATGAGTCAGGACGTGTCGACACTGACAAGCTACCTGACGCCCGGCAACGTTGCCTCAGTGGCAGCTCGGCTGAACCGCGCGGACCTTGCATCCGAGACTCGAGGAATGGCCATGGCTAAAATAGATGAGAGACGGCAGCTTCCGAGATTTCCGCTCGAAATCTCGGTAAGAGTCGGCCTGCCTGGCTCAGACGCAGCTGTCATGGGCAGGACGCGGGACGTGAGCGCAGTTGGCATATTTTTTTACGTAAGCTACCCACTCCAGGAAAGCTCAGACATTCAGTTCATCATGACCCTACCCCCAGAGCTGACGCGAACGATAGCGATCAATATTTCGTGCAAAGCAAGAATCGTACGTGTGAGAGAAGATGCCATGCGAGGGCAAATGGGCGTGGCTGCAGCCATCGACAGCTACGACTTTCTCGTCAGCTAGAGCGGCGACAATCGGGTTCCATCCAACTTACGACTGAATCCCAGGACTGAGCTAATCCAGGACTGCAGGAGACCAGCCTGGCGGGGTGTGGAGGCTTACCGCGAATGCCGCAGGGGCTTAGAAGCTCTCCCCTCCCAATTTGCGTTTTGCTGATGTGCAAAGCTGCCAATCTCAATAAACCTGAGCTACGCCTTTTAATCGGGGAGAACTTCCGTGAGCGAACAATCTTCAATGGTCACTAATAAATCAATCGTCGGTCCAAGTGAGGCTTGCGACAAAGCAAGCCTTTCAACTGACCTCGAATCGTTCCGCCCTTCTGGTTCAAGGCAAAACCGACTCGTCTTGGATCTTTCCCTAGACGTAGTCTCGCCAGCGCCGCTTGCCGGGTCGCGTCGAGCCTCCCATCTGCGCAGCACCCCTTCAAGAAATCGGCCTCAACCAGCTTAATTGCCAGAGCTTCCTTCAGGCGCTGGCTCTCCCGCTCCAGCGCCTTCTCCCGTGCGGTTACGTCCTCCCACGGGTGCTCCTTCACCGACGGCTCCCGTCGCCAGTTGTAAAGCTGTCGCTTCGTGATCCCCAGTTCTTGCGCCAGCTTCTCGTGCCGGCAGCTCTTAATCCTCTCCACTGCCCGGCACTTCTCCTCCCAACTCCGCCGCCGATATCGCCCCATCGATTTCTGCATTCACTGTCGATGGCGACATTTTTCTCCTGTCTCAATTTCGAAGGTCACTATATCAATGAGGTGTTTCCCCGCCTGACAAACGTCCATGAGGAAGTGGAGTTCTGCCCCGCACTGTAGTTTCTTTCCTGGTTACCTTTTCGTTATTAACTTCCTTTGGACAACGTCTAACAGTCAGCCAAGTTGTCCCGGGAAAGCGCGAACCTCTTTAGGCTTTCGGCTGCCGCCTTGGCGGTCGCCAAAGACCGCTAGGAGGCAGATGCTCGCACTTCGCGTTCCGGAGCATGGGGCCAAAATTCCCTGTTATTCCCTGTTATTTGCGACTCGTTCCAACGCCTACAAGAGTTTTCACTCGATGGAATCTGGAATCGGCGCGATTATCAACAGCCAGCAAGCCGAATTTTCCCTGTTAATTTCCCTGTTCATGGGAATTCAATGAAAAGTTGGTCTTGAGTTCTCGCCGACTAAGGTTGGGCGCGGAAGCATGTCGTCCTGATGGGACGCTCATGCTTCCGAATTGGGAGCGAAACTCACAAGCTAGAGGCATGGCACGCCGATGCGGTGGAGGGCACCGGCGGCGTGGGCGGTGTGGCCCAGGGAACCGCGGTGAAATCGAAGAAGTCGAGCAGATTCGGTTGCGTGGCGTCGCGATTCGTCAAATGCGCGCTGCTGCCGATGAAGCGGTTCTCGACAAATCTGATAATCGCGGTGTGGTCCATGGGAATGTGCGAGACATAATGCTTGCGCGTAAATGGCGAAATCACCATGTTCGGGATGCGGAACCCTAGCTGGGCGGCAAAGCCCTGCTGCGCCGGGGCGTCCGTCGAGTTGTAGCCGGGATCTGCATAACTGCCGTACGAATGCAGATCGCAGTGGGTATTTCCCGCTGCCAGTGGACAGGGTTTGAATCCATCAGGATTTACCGCGATGCTGCGAATGTCAGTCGTCACATTCAGGCTGGCATCGGTGTTGTCGTTGGTGTGTCCGGGAACTGGGGGGACGTGGTCAAAGGGACCTCCGCCTTCGTCGAATCCGAAAAAGAACACGGAGCTTTTCCAGGATGAGCTGGCCATCAGCGCGTTTACGATCTTCGCGACTTCTGCCTGCCCCAGCGTAACCGACTGCGCCTTGCCGGGGTGCTCATCGTTGCGCCCGTAGCCAGCCTCGATATAGGCGAAGCTGGGCAGCGTCCCATTTTGCAGATCGGTGAAGTACTGCGTGAGCGGCGCCAGATGATTGGTGTCGATGCAGAACGAGTTGGTGCTGTCTCCGACCTTG
>Ga0134126_10006808_pt1 | contig 14358 bp, 14 predicted proteins | sample KB31752_FD_96881 | JGI IMG/M metagenome (GOLD analysis project Ga0134126, IMG submission 96881) | Terrestrial soil microbial communities with excess Nitrogen fertilizer from Kellogg Biological Station, Michigan, USA - KB3-175-2 | ecosystem: Environmental > Terrestrial > Soil > Unclassified ... | reverse complement strand
CAATTTATTCCCATTAGCGCCTATATCCTTAATTATAAGGGTATCTTTTATTCCGAGTTTTTTTCCATTTCTTTCTTCACCGAAATTTATTACGTTAGCTATAATAGCTGTCGGCAATATGCCAGGCATTTTTAAATCTGCATTTTCTGGAGACTTCTGTTCAGTCTTAGAAATCGTTGACCAAGGGAAGCCCCCTTCAATATAATTACTTATTTCTTTAACTCTTTGATCATTTTTTATCCGTTGAACGCCAACATCCTTTTTCCTTTCCTGATCTGGCCTTCTTCTATGTACATCTGAAAGTTTTTTTAAGAGCCTTGCATCAATTGATAACAAAAAAAAGTACGGCTCTGGTTTTCTTCTTAATGATTCTTTAAAATTTACATCATCCCATTCATTCATCCATTGATTTATTCGTAGCATTGGAATTTCTTTGTAAATTTTTAAACTGCGGAATCTAAAAATCTCATCGTCACTAATTTCATCCCCCTTTAACCAATTCTCCAGTTGAGTTTTTGTCAATCCTAATGCCTTTCCAAAATCCGATTTCCATGCTGCATCAACTAATCCCTTATCAGTATTTAGTTCCTCTTTTGCATAGCCAATTCTTTGAAGTCTCTCTTTAAACAGTTCTTTCATTAGTTTGCCGACATTACCACTTTCGAATAACGGGCCAAATGAAAAAGGTACTATAGTAGCGGTTCTATAGTTTTCCAGGGCAGCACCCGAAACAACCAAGGCACTTCTAATATTTGTGTCGACTTTCCCATCACCTTTTTCAAACACACCACCCATTTTCCCTTTTTGAGAATAGTCGTTTGCAAACTTATCAATAATACTATAATGTGTAAATAAAGCACCAACCAGTGCAAACAATCTTAACTGTTTTGGATAATTACGAATTTCTTTCCAATAGTTTGGATAAGGATCTTCAATATTATCAACGCCAAGGAACGATCTCAGCACTGGTATATTTATTCCCCAATCATCTTGAATAATATTATCAAAATTAATATCGCCAATTGCTTCGATGACTTTAACGGCATCGTATTTTGTCCAAGACGTTGTTAGCCGAGCCTTATCGATTTTATCTTCCATTTTATTTTCGTTTAAAAATGATTGAATATTCCTTTACATCTTGGTTCCTCACATCGCTTCGGCCCATTTTACTATGCAAATGTGCAATTTCTAAAATATTACAAGAATACTTATTCTTTAATACTTTGCTTGATATTTCTTTTATTTGATTCAAATTTATTAACCCGGTATCACTATAACTAATTACCAAATGTGCTTTTTTATCATTAACACCATTAAATAAATCTTCAAAAGCTTTTTTCACCGTAGTTGTTTTGCAGAATGGTGACTGATGCCGTTCTTCTCTATAACGTCCTTTATATTGAACTTTTGGATAGTCATATCTTACCAAAGTTTCCAAAATATGATAAAATCTTGAGTAATGTACTGACTGATAAGGGGGATCTGCGTAAACTATAGAATTTTCTTCTATAATGCGTATACAATCTAAATAATCTCTTGAAGTTGCCTTAAACTCCAAGGCATTGCCGTTAAGGCTTAAAATTAGCTCGTTAAATTTTTTTTCGAAATAAGGCCATATTTCACGGTTTCTGTATATCAAAATATCACGCATGGAGCTTTCTGAAATTGCATCACGATATTGAGCATAATGACCAGTGCTTTGTGCAACGTAGGACATTGCGTAGATTAATGATGAAAGGATTGGATAATATTCTGGCTTCCCGATGTAACCCTCGGCGACTGCTCTAATTGAATCAATCCAAACACATTGTTCATATGTCCAATACGTTCCGGAATAATATCTAGTGAACAAGTGAAAACCCAAATCAAAATCTTTTTCAATCAATTTTTGCTGATCTGTTTCTAATTCTTGAAAGTCTCTCAAATTATGAACGTTTTCATAACTAAAATTAAGATTTTTATACTTGCGTTTGAATTGAGATACAAAGTAGCTAACCTTAACTTTTATTTGCGAAAGTCTGTTATATGGGATAGAACCCTTTAAATTTGACAGATAAGTGTGTGCCAAAACTTTTGAATACTCTTGTATATCATTAGCATGAATCTTGTATTTTCCTTTAAGGGAAGCGGATACAATACAAGACCCTGCGAACAAATCACACAACCATTCACTTTCAACATTCAGGGATTCAATCGAGCCAATCACAAAATCCAAAATTTCTCTCTTGGAACCCATGTATTTCAATAGATGAGGGATTTTGGCAGTCGTTTCTATGTTTTCAATATCTAATTCCATTTTAGTAATAATTCTTGACAAAGATATATATAGTAAAAGAATAAACTAAGTTTATACCAAGATTGAAATATGTTGCGTGCTCTTCGGTATTTTCAATCCACTCAAATACAGCCACTCGCACCAAATATTTAGCAATTGGGTGACTAGCTCGCACCAGGTCTTCAGCGAACCGATGACCTGCCAGCACACAAGGGCAGACAGGGTGTTGTCAGCTCCAACAGCCTCAAAGTGCTTTTTCCCCCACCCTCGTTCATGTCTCGCGAGTGTTTATCTGCGGCGTCCCGTCGGAATTATTTATTTAACAATCGGCCGGAGGCCCCCGAAGAAGTCCCCGAAGAAGTCCCCGAAGAAGGCGGGACAGGCGGGACAGGCGGGGATAGCCCCACTCGCAGGATGCGGGCGGAGACCAAGCGGGCAAGAGGATTTAAAGATAAAAATCTTCAATAGACATTATCATGGCTTCCAATATCTACCAAAACAGCTTTCCTGGGTTTGTCATTTGTAAAATAAAAAATAACCCTAAGGTCATGTTCAATTGAAAAGCTCCACAACCCTCTTAGCTTGCCAGACAGTTTGTGGGTTTTTAATTTCATGGTAAATGGATCAGCAATAAAAATGTCAAGGGCTTTCCAAAAAGTTTCTTCTAATAATGTCCCCTTTATTCTTTTACCAAAGGCTTTCTTAAAAGAGGCGCTAAATGATACCTCCACTATATCATTCTTTTAAGTTCCTTTATATCAGATGAAAATTTCAGCTTGCCGGCTTTTTCCTCGGCCTGCGCCTTTTTATAATTCGCGGCAATGCTGTCCCTGTGTTCTTCTGAAAGGTTATGCTCTAAAAGTTCTTTTAGCTCCTCCTTGTATTCCGTTGGGAGGCCATATACAATGTCCACAATATTATTAAAATCGCCTTCTTTCGTTTTCATTTCTATAACTTTCTACAAATATAACAATATGACAGAATATTCAATTCCTGTAAATAGGGCTTTCAACCCACTACCATCTCGCGCCGGGCCTTTAGCAAAGCGGTGACCCAGTGCGGTTAGAATCCTGTAGTCCCTGACTGCTTTATATTTATTTCCTTGCAGCCTTTTGAGGCACATTTTTCTGCCATACTGAATCAGGGAAAAGTGATTTTTTTGCCTTAAGGCATTTTTGTAATTCTTCGTGGTTCATGTCCTGTATGTCCGCACTTATTTCATTCCTTATTTCACGGAGCTTCTCGGTTATCGATTTCTCTTTTTTGTTTGCTGTTTTCATTGTTCTAAAATTTCCCTCGGCGTTCTTATTTCAAGCATTTTATGCCCTTGCCTGTAATTGATGGCATTGTATCCTCTTATCCTATGTACATTTACTATGTGTTTAAAGTTCCAGCTGATTAGTATATCTGCATTGTTCAGGGTAGCCATTGCAATATGAAGACAATCGGCCCTGCTGGTTTTGCCAACTACTTTTTCTGCGATATACATATCTGCAAGGTTCTCAGCCGCAATCGTCGAATCTATAAATTCTAAATTTACCCTGGGAATTTCGGGAAGCAATTCCCTAACTTGTTTTGGGGCATTAATTAATTCATTGTCTGTCAGTCTTTAATAAAGCACAGTGTAATTTCCTTTTTTTATGCCATCAAACAAAATTTTGGTCCAGAATTCAAATTCCGGATCAAAGTACCCACCATACACCGACGTGTCAATATACAAACGCTCCACATGTCAAAGGTATCACAATTCCTCTTTCTGCTCGCACAGGGCCTTTAATGCAGTGGCGACACGTGCGTATAGAAATTCCGTGCCTACGGCGCTTGTAATCAGAACAGGGATTATTTTTTTCTACCAATATTTCGTGCCGATGGCACTTGAAGAAGCATCGGCGGCAACATTTTTGTCAAAATTACAAAAATAGTGTAGTTTTGGCATGGTATTTGCGACTGGAAATCTCATCCCCAAAGAAACCATTAACCCCTAACTATATGAATACCCTTGCACATGCCAAATCACGTTTGCTCCTCACACGTTCACGCCTCAATGCCCTGTCCATCAGCCAAGAACTGGATCCGGAAATGGTAGCGCAGCTAAGCCCCGGCCAAAAGAAAAAACTAAAGGAAGACCTGGTAGCCCGCACCAAACACGCCACTCATGCAGAACAGCCGGGCCTTCTGGAAAAAATAGCCCTGCTGAACGGCAACGAACAGGTGCGGCGGGAAATATGGGAAGAAAACCACCGTACCGTTGTCACCCACATGGCGGCATATTTTGAGTTCCACGGCTCGCTACCCTCAAACAGCGTCCTCGCCCAGAAAACCGGCCTTAGCCGCCAGTGTATTATCAGGCACCTCACTACCTACCGCGAGGAACCCGAATATGAGATACAGAAGGCAAAGATGAAGATCATGAAGCTGCGGATCATGGAACGGGTGCTGAGCCAGGCGGTTTTGGGCGATGTGAAAGCCGCCAAAGTATATATAGACGCCGTGACGAAAATGGAGACCGCACCAAGGGGAGAAAGAGAGCGAGAGCGAGAAAGAGGAGAAAGGATCCGGCAGCAAAACAATTTTTTCCAGGTGAACGGCATTGTCATCAGCAAGGAAAAACTGGAGCAACTGGCCCCGGAAAAGCTAAAGGCGCTGGAGGATATTTTTAGTGGGAAGTGAAGAAAATCCCCGTGCCCCCTTTATAAAAGGGGGGATTGATTAAAAGTGAGAATATGTTTCAGACAGGTGTAACCCTTTTTAAATTTGCAAGTAGTTGAATATTAATAAAATAATGCAAAAGTTGCAATATGAAAAAGTGCTTAAAGTGTAACCCCAACCGGCGCAAATATCTGTGAAGACGCAAAAATTTCACGCAAAGGGCGCACTTGTCCCGACTTTTCGGGAAAGGTTTTCGCAAAGAGCGCAAAGAAGAAAGAAAGATTGTTCATCTTTATTGTATTTTTGGCATGAATATCAAGGGATAATGCAGCTCAACGATAACATTTTCAACTCGTTCCCCATTCTGAAAACACGGCGTTTGCTTTTAAGGGAAATAAACGATGAGGACGCTGCGGCCATACATGAAATGCGTAACAACAAGCGCATTTCAGAGTTTATCGCCCGTCCTGAATCCCAGACTTTTGAAGAGGCAAAAACCCTTGTAGATAAATGTAAAAACAGTTTTGCAAACAGAGATGGGATCGGGTGGGCTGCTATTTTGAGAGATGGTAAAAACACGATCGGCACATGTGGTTTTAACCGGATTGAACACCTGAATCTTAGGGCAGAATTAGGCGGGGAAATGTCAACCCAATATTGGGGCAAGGGCATTGCGGAAGAAGCTGTTAAGGCAATTGTAGAATTTGGGATACAACAGCTTGGCCTGCATAGTATAGAAGCAAGGGTATGGCCGGCAAACCGCGGCGCTGTTTACCTGCTGGAAAAACTTGGTTTTCAAAAAGAAGCGCATTTCAGGGATGCTTTGTATTACAAAGACAAGTTCATGGACATAGCGGTTTATAGCCTTGTGGCCTGAGCATAAGCAAAGCTTTTATTAAAAACAAGGCGATAACAGTTTTATCCCTATGTTTGAAGCCCCTTAATTTTGAAGGTACCGGTGGAAAATCCTATAAATATTAACAATAGAATATCTTATGCCCGGATCATTAAGTATATATTCGTTCACCTGCTTTTGCTGTTTGGGGTATATATCGTTTATGGACTTGCAATGCATCTTAAGATTTCGCCCTCCCCGGCGGAACTTCTTGATCTGGATGCTATCAACTATAATAAGATTAAAGAGGGCGGGTACTCCTACGTGGAAAATAAGCAAAGCCTTGTGGCATTTTTCCCTGGGTTCCCATATTTGTGGAAATATAGCGGCCTGGGAATTTATGGAATATGTGTTTTAAATATCGTTTTGTTCCTTACCGGTTTCTTGTTTCTTTGCAGGTATTTTGCGAATGATAGAACAGAGATATTATTGTTCCTGTCGCTGCCGCCGATGGTATTCATGTACATCCCTTTTTCCGAAGCCTCGTTTTTTGTTCCTTCAACCCTACTCTTGATTGGCCTCCTCAAAAGGGAAAACTGGTTGGTAATGGCTGGGCTGTTTTTATGTTCTGTATTCAGGTCCGCCTCAAATATATTTTTGCCAGCCATCATTGTCACGGAGATGATCGCTTCCAATAATCCTTCCCAACTAAAAAATATTTTCCTTTATACATTCAGTATGGTTTCTGGGGTTTTACTAGTTGTTTGGATACAATACGTACAAACGGGGCGCTGGTTTGTGTTTCTAACGACTCAAAAACAATGGGGCGTGGGCCTGCGGGTGCCGTCCTTGCCTTTTCGGACCTGGGGCAATATGGATCATCTCGATGGAGCCGCTCTTTTGGCGGGCCTGGTAATTTCAGGCATTATTGTTTATTTTTTAGTCCGTTTCGTATTGAAAGGTGAGAAGAGGGAAAATAAAGCTGTGCTGTTTTCACTATTGTATATAAGCGGGTTAACTATTTTTACAATTGCATTCAAAGGCGGCGCCATTTTCAGCTTTAACCGCTATATAGTACCTACGGCATTTTTCTTTGTTGCCTTAACTTACCTGATCAGGCAAAGAAGTTTCACCTGGAAACAGGTTGCGGCGATAAGCCTTCTTATTTTCGTTTTTTGGATCCCATTTTTCTTCAGTTTTGTACATATCCTGGTGATTATAGGATATTTATGGCTCACGTTATACCTGGGCGCTTACCTTTTATTGAACAACAAATCTGCCATGGTGCAGAAGGCAAGCTTTTATGCTCTGTACGCTATCAACCTGGTAATCCAGGTATCCTTGTTTTATAGAATTACCGGGCATTTTTGGGTGGGGTAGAATTTTCACGCAAAGAACGCAAAGGGTTTCGCAAAGAAGAATGCAAAGAGTGCCAACTTGCGCAAGCCAATTAGCACATTACCGTATCAGCACATTAGCACATTGACTCAATCTTCCAGCGTACTTGTATCCCCTGCTTCGGTACCCATCTCCTTGGCCTTGAGAACCCTGCGCATTATTTTTCCGCTCCGGGTTTTGGGCAGCTTGTCCACGAAATCTATTTCATCAGGAACACCGATAGCGCCCAGCTCATGTTTTACCTGTTGGCAGATTTGGACTTTCAGGTCTTCCGTTTTGTCAACGCCTTGTTTCAAAATTACAAATGCTTTAATGCTCTGACCTTTTATCTCATGCGGTTTTCCAATCACGGCCGCTTCCGCCACTGAAGGATGCGATACGAGCGCGCTTTCCACCTCTGCCGTCCCAATCCGGTGCCCTGATACATTCAATACATCATCGGAACGGCCCAGGATCATGATATATCCATCTTCGTCCATTGTAGCAAGGTCCCCTGCCAGGTAAACCCCTTCTATTTCATTCCAGTATTTTCGGAAACGTTCCGGCTCTCCATAACAAGTTCGTAATGCAGATGGCCAGGGTTTTTTGATAATTAATAATCCTACCGTATGCGGTGGCACAGGGTTGCCATGCCTGTTTACCACGGCAGCCTCTATCCCGAAGAAAGGCAGGCCCGCCCTGCCCGGTTTTTGGGGCATCGAAGGCAATGTAACTATCATGTGGCCACCTGTTTCAGTCTGCCACCAGGTATCTACCACAGCGCAGTTGCCTCCTCCTATATTTTTATGATACCAGTGCCACGCTTCAGGATTGATAGGCTCGCCTACGCTTCCGATTATCTTTAATGATGACAGGTCATGTTTTGCGGGCCACTGCTCGCCGTATTTCATAAAAAGCCTGACGGCAGTGGGGGCTGTATAGAATTTGGTAACTTTATATTTCTCAATAACTTTCCACCAGCTTGCGGGATCGGGATAATCGGGAGCGCCCTCGTAAATTAAAGTGGAGGCGCCATTGGAAAGCGGTCCGTAAACGATATAGCTGTGACCCGTGACCCACCCGGTATCGGCGGTACACCAGAAAAGGTCATCCGGTTTCAGGTCGAAGACCATTTTGGTAGTATAATGGGTAAAGAGATTATAGCCTGCAGTTGCATGAACTACCCCTTTCGGTTTGCCTGTTGTTCCGGAAGTGTAAAGAATAAACAAAGGATGTTCAGAATCGAGGGGGACGGCTTCACATTCAGGTGATTGCTTAGAAATAAATTCCTTGAAATCAATTTCGTTTTTATTGAGGCTCATTGACTCATCCCTCTGGTGCATTATAACATGCTCTACACATTCAAGTCCTTCAACGGCTTCATTGGCAATGGTTTTCAGGTCTATGATCTTGCCGCGCCTTTTGGTATAAGTGCTGGCGACCAAAACTTTGGCTTTTGCATCATCAATACGCAGGCGCAAAGCATTGGCGCTGAACCCTGCATATATTACATTATGTATAGCCCCAATACGCGCGCAGCCCAAAATGGTAACAATCTGTTCTATAGTGAGAGGCATATAAATAGCTACTCGATCCCCGGTTTCCACGCCAAGGTCTTTCAAACCATTCGAAAACCTACAGACTTTTTCAAACAATTCTCCATAAGTTATGCGTTCTTCCGCACCGGCTTCATTGGTATAGATATAGGCCGTTTTGTGGATATGCCCGGCTATAATATGACGGTCCAGGCAATTATAGGTTATATTGATTTTGCCACCGATAAACCATTTGTAGTCAGGATAATTCCATTCAAAAGTATCCTTCCATTTTTCAAACCAGTGCAATTCTGTTTCCGCAATTTTGTGCCAGAATGCCTCCGGGTTTTCAATCGAATCCCGGTACATTTTTTCGTACGATTCCGGGCTTATATTTGCCTCATTCACAATATAGTCCGGTGGATAAACAAGGGCTTCAGTGGGCGCGAGGATTTCATTTTCTATTTCCTGCATGGCATAGTATTCTTTAAAAGACCCTGCTAAAGTAGGGGTTTTTGGAATAAACAGGGCATGGTTTTAGCTAAACAATTCATTGGAATCCCTTAAATTTGCTTTTTTAGTTATGATTAGAAAAACATTCCTCCTGTGCGTCATTCTTTTATCCCTGCATCTTACTTCAAAGGCGCAGGGGATCAATATATTCCACGGTATGCTCACCGAGGCAAAGGCCGAGGCAAAAAAGGAAAATAAATTCCTTGCAATAGACTGCTATACAGATTGGTGCGGATGGTGCAAATTCATGGTCAGGAATGTATTCCCCCAAAAAGAGGCGGGAGATTTTTACAACGCGAATTTTGTTTTCTACGAGATGAACATGGAGCAGGGCGAAGGGAAAGATGTTGCCCGCCAGTATAAGCTCCAGATGTACCCAAGCTTTCTGTTTTTTGACCCTGACGGCGCTTTTGTCCATTATTATTTTGGCGCAGCCACAACTCCCGATGCATTTATAAAGGTAGGCCAGACGGCTATGGATTCCATGCATAATTGCCGCGGGCTTGCTTATCGTTTTTTCCAGGGCGAGCATGATACGGCATTTTTGAAACAGCTTATCAATACAGTCGGCTATTACGCCGACCCGAAAATCACTGAAAAAGCACTCTCAGCCTATTGGGCATCCATCCCTGAAAAGGAAATCCTTGAAATGGACAACTGGAAAATGTGGAAATACTACGAGGGGGATATTAATTCCATCGCCTTCAACTATATATACTCCCACCAACCAGAGTTCCTTGCGCGGTACCACGACAAAGGGGATTCAAATGTCATCTACTACAAGGCAGCCATCGCCATTAAAGATGCCGCTGACGCGAAGGACGTAAAAACATTTATCAAAGCCAGGCAGATAGCCTTGCTCTCAAACGACGAGCAAACCCGGTATATAATATGTACCAATGAGTTCCCTTTCTCACTAAAAACAGGAAACCTCGATGATTTTTATAAAGATGTTGACCAGTTTATCCAAAAGTTTGGGACGGAGTGGGTATGGGGCATTGCCTCTGCGATGGGGACCGGCACTGACGACAAAGGGGTTCTCGAAAAAGCACTCAATTATGATTTACAGGCCTTAAAGCAGGGTAAAAATTACAATAACACAGACACGTATGCGCATCTGTTGTACAAATTAGGGAGGTATAAAGAAGCATACAACAGCGCAAACGAAGCCTTGGACCTAGCCAAAAAAATAAACGATAATAACGAAAGGGCGCGGGATGCAGGCCAGGAAAATGCATTTCTTGAAATAATCAGGAAAACCGATCACTGATTTAGCGGATTATTCGGATGATACGGAAAAACCGATCACGGATTTGATCACGGATTTTCAGGATAAACGGATGGCACTGTAAATCCTGATCACGATTATATACAAACAATGAATTAATACCAGGTGCAGGCGCGTAAAATCCAGCTAAAAATAGTTAAAAAGCTAACCAAGGAACAAATTGATCTTGCTTATGTTATGATCAAAAACACGTATTGGGGCGCCTCAAAGTCACGGTCAGATTTTGATACTCAAAACAAACATACATATCTATACTGCATACTCAAAAATAAATCACCCATTGGTTTTTTCAGGGTAGTTACTGACGGTGTAAACCTCATCTACCTCATGGGTTTGGTTATTGAAGAAAACCTTAGGAATCAAGGAATTGGCTCATTGGCGCTCAATTGGCTGAAAAATAAATTCCCATCCATGAAAATTCTAATGCTTTCTACCAAGGCCCAAAAATTTTATCTTAAAAATGACTTTAAAGCAATAAATGAATCATTTAATTACTTTCTCTATCAACCAGGCTAATCTACAGCATCTTTTACGTTGCTTATACCAAGCTATTGCTTCGCTAAAGACCTGGCGCGAGCAGTGTTAAATCAATCAATTGTCAAAATATTTTGATTTTCAAGGAAAATTATGAGAAAGCTAAAATTTAAATATATAATATTGATAATACTAATCTTATTTGTCCTGATTTATTTTTTTGTACCCGATAGACAAGAAAGATTAATAAAAGAAGGGAATAAAGACGTTAAAGCCGTTGAATTATTTAAAAAAAAGCATCATAGACTCTCTAATAGCTTCGAAGAAGCAGGTATTAAAACGACTGAAGATTATGAGTTATGGTATGCTAAAAATGCTGATAGCACGGAATATATGATTTGGTTTGGAACTAATCTTGGTGAATCAGAAACATATTATTCTGACAGTAAAAAGTGGGAGGATTATGGTAGATGGCCTGCAGCCACACCCCCAACCAATGAGTAGAATGGTAATGTTCCAAATTAGCCTATGGATGCAAAAAACAATGAATGAAGCAATGAGATAATTTTAATAATGATAAAACAGCAAAGGCAGGAGTATATCCCCCGCTCGCGCCAGGTCTCGAGCGAAGCGGAGACCCGGCGCGGGGTAGAATCCCGCAGTCTTGGACTGCCCCTATTCTCCCCCTCCCTCCTTGCAAATATATTTTTGGTAGTATTAAACCTATATTTGCAACGCCTGTTCTTAAAAAAAACAGGATGAATATGATGGAGCATAAGATAAACGCAAAATTTGGGGAGATAAACAACCTGGGCGATGCCCGGTACGCGGCAGGCATGGGGGCGGCCTTTATGGGCTTTAACCTTTCGCCGTCCAATCCAAAACATGTGGACCCCGATAAAATGAAGGAGATAAGCGGCTGGGCGCCAGGCCCAAAGCTGGTAACGGAATGGGAAAATGAACCCGCTGACCTGATCGCGGATACCTGCAAAAAGCTGGATATAGATTATGTACAGCTCAACAATTTCAACCCGGCTGTCACCGAAGCCCTAAAAAAGGGTTTCTGCGTGATTCAAAATATAAATATAGACCCCGATGAGCTGCCGGGCAGAATGATACAGCAGGTAAATGAAGTGAATGGCCTGGCGATGTACTACATGCTTAGCTTTAAAAGCCTTGCCGGACAGGAAAAATTTTTATCGAAACCGGGGAATGAACTTCTTATCACAGATTTTTGCCGGGACCAGCCTGTACTGTTGAATTTTCATTTCACCCCTTCAAACATTGCTCCTCTTATAGAAAAATTTAAACCTTTCGGGATCAATCTTAAAGGGCCTTCGGAAATAAAACCCGGTTTACAGGACTATAGCGATATAAATGAGTTACTTGACCTTGTACACAAAGCCTGATATTCATGCCCGGTGAAAAAATATTTTGCCCATTGTATAATAATATTCACTATCTTAGCGGTGCGAAACGAAGAGTAATTAACTTAATCTATCCGGTGAAAATATACAGGTAAAGTATAAAGGTATTCATTGGATTTTTTTTCCGGCTGAAAGCGTAAAGCGTTTTCAGCCGGTTTTTTTTATCGCCAAAGCTATGGCAGGCGAAGCAATTCTTAATTCCTAATTTTTAATTCTTAATTAAGCTTACGGCTGCCCGCAAAGTTCGTTCAAAAAATCCTCGGCTTCGGGGTCTCCGAGGTCTTTGGCTTTGTTAAGGTCCTCGCAGCCCTCGTTGGCATCGTCGAGGTTAAATTCCGCCATCGCGCGGTTGAACCAGGGGTGGTAATCGGCTGGTACAATTTTTATAACCTGGCTGTAATCTTCTGTCGCCTCGCGGAACATTTTAAGGTTGAAATACAGGTTGCCCCTGTCATAATATGCCTGGTAATAATTGGGGTTCATGATTAAAGCCTGTTTATAATCATCCAGGGCGGCATTGAAGTCTTTGTTCTTCACGTAAGCATTTGCACGGTTGTAATAGGCTTCTGATACAGAGGGTTTCAGGGATATAAAACTGGTAAAATCCCTGATGGCATCATCGTATTTTTTAAGTTCATACAAGGCATTGCCCCTGTTAAAATATGCTTCAGAATAGTTTGATGCAATGGTTAGGGCTTTTGTATAATCATCTACGGCCTTCTGGTATTCAGATTTATCAAATTCTACATTACCGATGTAATAGTAGGGGTCTGCTTTGGCAGGATCCAGTTTTATGGCTTCTTTAAAATCGGTAATGGCCCCGGAATAATCTTTCAGGCTGTCTTTTGAATTCCCTGACCTGATATAGTTCTGGTAAGTTTTTTGGGAGAATGCCAATTTTGGCAACAACATTCCCAGAACAAAAAAATGAACAGCTAATAAAAGTTTTCGGGGATAAAGTCCTTTCATAAACCCAGGCATGTGTAACCTTCTTCTGTTATTTGACTGGCCAAACTTACATAAAAGAACCATCCCCGCAAAAATACTCATTTATCATCTTTTTGCCGTTCTTTTTGGTATCAACATGTCATGCGTTTTTGAATCCGCAAAGTTGCAGTTTTACCCCAAAAGTTGCCAGCTTTATTTAGTGGGTCTTTCGTATTTTCCTGTTTATTTTATGATGAACTGCCCTAACCCTGGTTGAGTGTTTAATATGGGCGCCTTTTGTGTTTTTCGCCTGAACAGCGTTTTTAGGGGCGTGGACTTTAGCGTGGGCATGAGGTTTGCCGGATAATGCTACAATCCTGCTTCGGCTGTTATCGAAACGCTGGGGTTGTTCATCGCGGTAGTTTTGGTGAATGGCCAGCTTGCTTTTATCAATAACGCGGGTATTTCCCTTTGGGGCAGGCGATTGCGCATTTACGGCTGCTGATAAGCCAATAAGTAAAAACAGGACGAGGTATGCTTTTAAATGTACGGTATAATGATTGAAGACTAACATTTTGTTCCTTTTTCTTCGTTGTTGTACCTTCTTTGACATACAAAATCCTGAAAAGATTAATGTGTAATATTATTTTCTCCAAAACATTCCTTCAAAGAATGTGAAGGTTAGTTGGTTTGCTCTATTTCACAACCCGCCACAAGGAATCCGAAAATGCAGATTCTTTATCAAGGTAAACCTCCACCTGTTCAAACCCACATTCACGGGCCATTGTTGAAATTTCGTTCAAAGAATATTTATAAGAAAACTCTGTATGTATGGCTTCAAAAGCCTCAAAATGAAACACTTTTCCAAGCGCTTTTACGGAGACATCCTGGCTTTCACAGCTTACCAGGTAGCTTTTTACCGATCCGCTCACGGGATTATAATTGGCAAAATGAGTCCATTTGTTTAAATCAAAGTCAGCATCAAGTTCGGTATTTATTCGCCTGAGAAGGTTCAGGTTAAATGCGGCAGTAACTTTTTTGCTATCGCTATATGCCCT
>Ga0134126_10006807_pt1 | contig 14358 bp, 14 predicted proteins | sample KB31752_FD_96881 | JGI IMG/M metagenome (GOLD analysis project Ga0134126, IMG submission 96881) | Terrestrial soil microbial communities with excess Nitrogen fertilizer from Kellogg Biological Station, Michigan, USA - KB3-175-2 | ecosystem: Environmental > Terrestrial > Soil > Unclassified ... | reverse complement strand
TGGACAACGACCCGGCCGTGCTGGCCCACGCCCGCACCCTGCTGACCAGCACGCCGCAGGGCCGCACCGCCTACCTCGAGGCCGCGCAGGTTTGCCTTCCGCGGCCTGGAACTGGTCGAGCCGGAGCTGGTCGGGGTGCCCGACTGGCGGCCCGAGAGCGACGGACCCCGGCCGCGGGCGGACGTGGTCGGCATCCTGGGCGGGGTGGCCCGCAAGCCCTGACGCCCAGGCTGGGAACGACGTGGTTGTTGCTCTCATGGCGCTCCAGCAGCGTGAGAGCAACAACCACGTCGTTGGTCTGGTTTCCGGCCAGGGCACAACCCGGAATCCGGCCGGCCCGTTCCGGGGTACCTGGGGCGGCAGGGACTGCCGGGCGGCATGTTGCGGCCGGTGTAATGGGCCAGGAGTGTCTGCCCAGTTTCTGCCTAGGCAATCTGCGGGACCCGCGCTAGCCGGCGGCGTGCAGGTGGGCGCGGGCCGCGGCGGCCAGCGCGAGCGTGCCCTCGATGTCGGGGTCGTCGGGCGTGGGCTGCAGGGCCACGGCGGTGGCCCCGGCGTCGGCGTAGGCCCGGACGGCCGCGGCCACCTCGGCCGGCGTCCCGAGCGCCGTGCGCTCGGCCAGCGGGTCGGTCGGCACCCGCAACTGGGTCAGGATCCGCTCGGCGCTGCCGGGCGCGCTGCCCGTCGGCAGGTAGACGACGACCTCGGCGGGCCGCTGCGTGGCCGACTGGGCCACCGCCTGCGCCACCCCGGCCGCGGTGAAGCTGGCGTCCAGGCACAGCCCGTCGGCCAGTTCGCCGGCCAGGGCCAGGGTCTTCGGCCCGCGTGCCCCGACCAGCAGCGGCGGCACCTGACCGGGCGGCCAGTCCAGCGTGACGTGATCCAGCCGCACGTAGTCCCCGCTGACGGTCACCGTCTCGCCGCGCAGCAGGGCCCGGACGGCCGGCACCCACTCGCGCAGCAGGCCCATGGGCGAGGCCACGGCCGCGCCGACCTGCTCCATCCAGGGCAGCACGCCGTGCCCGGCCGCGGGCACGAACCGGCCGGGGAACAGCCGGGCCAGACCGGAGATCTCCATGGCCGCCAGCACCGGGTTGCGCAGCGGCGCGGGCATCAGGCCCAGGCCGACCCGCACCGTGCTGGTCGCGGCCAGCGCGGCCGACGCCGCGGCGACGCCGCCGGAGAAGAAGCAGTCCTCCCACAGCCACACGTCATCCAGCCCGGCCGCCTCGACGGCCGCGGCGTGGCCGCGCAGCCGCTCGGGCGGCCATTCCGGACGGATCACCAGGCCGATCCTGGGCATCAGGGTCACCCGCCGACCTTATCGCGCGACCAGGCCACCCAGACTGTTCATGACCTGGCGCCGCATCAGCACGAACAAGATCAGCAGCGGCAGCACCGACAGCAGCACCCCGGCCATCACCGCGGGCACGTTGATCGAGTACAGGCCCTCCAGCTTGGTCAGGCCCAGCGGCAGCACGGCCACGCTGCCGCTCTGGGTCAGCACCAGCGGGAGCAGGAAGTTGTTCCAGACGTTGAGGCCGTTGTAGATGGCCAGCGTGGCCAGCACCGGCCGGGACAGCGGCCAGACCAGCCGCCGGAAGACGGTCCACTCGCTCCCGCCGTCGACCAGCATCGCGCCGATCATCTCGCGCGGGATGTCCCTGACGAAGCTCACCATGATCAGCACCGAGACCGGGATGGCGGCCGCGCTCAGCGTGAGGATCAGCGCCAGCAGCGTGTCGTACAGGTGCATCTTGTAGATGAGCACGTAGATCGGCACGATGATGGCCTGGACCGGGATGGCCAGGCCGAACAGCATGGTCACGAACGCGACGCCAACGGCCCGCGAGGTCCGCCGGACGATCCGGAACGCGGCGGCCAGCGACAGCGTGACCGTGAGCACGATGCAGGCGGCGGTCAGCAGCACGCTGTTGACCAGGTAGCGGCCCAGGCCGGCGTGGAACACGGTGCTGTACGAGCGGGCCGACAGGCCGCCCGAGGGGACCCACGGGTTGGCGGTCAGGTAGGTGCCCTGGGTCCGGAAGCTGGCCAGGATCATGTAATACAGCGGCGCGATCACGATCACCAGCCAGGCCGTAGCCAGCACGAACGCGATCATCCGCCCGGCCCTCAGCCTCATGCTGCTCCTTCCTGCTGGCTGGCCATGGACGCGAAGCCGGTGAAGCGGACCAGGCCGACCGCCACCGCGATGCCGACCACGCCCAGGATGACCGCCAGCACGCTGGCGTAGCCGTACTGGTCCTGGAGGAAGGCCACGTTGTACATGTCCAGCGACAGCACGCGCGTGGTGTAGCCAGGGCCGCCGTCGGTCATGATGTAGACGATGTCGAAGTAGGTCAGCGACCCGACGATCATCAAGATCCCTGACGTGACGATCGTGTAGCGCAGCTGCGGCAGCGTGATCCGCCAGAACGTGCGCAGCGGGCTGGCCCCGTCCAGCGTGGCCGCCTCGTACAGCACGGCCGGGATCTGGCGCCGGCCGACCGCGTACAGGAGCGTGTGGAACGGGATGAACTGCCAGGCGATAATCGCCACCACCACGTACAGGGTCAGGCTGGGGCTGCCCAGCCAGTTCTGCTGCAGGAAGCCCAGGTGCCACGACTTGGCCAGCGAGCTCAGCGCGCCGAAGCTCGGGTCCAGCAGCGACTCCCACATCAGCGCGATCCCCGCCGTGGACAGCAGCAGCGGCAGCACGTAGATCGTCGCGTAGACCGACCGGTACCGCTGCCTGCCCGCCGTGAACAGGCCCAGTGCCAGCGAGATCGGCGTCTGCACCACATAGCTCAGCACCACCACCTTGGCCGTGACGATGACCGAGGTGCGGGCCACCGGGTCGCGGAAGAACTCGGCCCAGTTGGCCCCGCCCGCCCAGTGCGGCGTGCCCAGCCCGTTCCACCGCACGAAGCTGAGCACCACGGCAGCGATCATCGGCACGATGATGAACAGGCCGAACAGCGCCATCGGCGGCGCGACCCCAGTCAGGTCGGCCAGCCGAGTCCCGCGACGTCCGGCCCGGCCGCCGCTCCGCCGGGGGGGTGGCGGAGCGGCGGCGCGGGGCTCTTGGAGGCGCGCGCCCTGGGTCATGAGCCGGAGGCGGCCTGCTTGTTGAGCAGGGACTCGAACTTCTGCGGGGTCTGCGAGAGCTCGAAGACCTGGGCCAGGTTGGTCAGCATCGTGGTCGCCACCTGCGGCGTCATCGCCTGGTCCCAGGAGTACTGGAAGCTCGGGGCGTTGGTCACCGAGTTGTAGATGGTGGTGTCGTAGGACGCCAGTGGCTGGCCGGCGAACAGCGCCGACGCGCCCTTGGTGACCGGTACCTCACCCGCGGCCACCTCGGCCTTGGCGTAGCTGGCCGAGGTCAGCTCGTCCCGGAAGAAGGCCACGGCGATGGCCTTCTGAGCGGCGGTGGCGTGGCTGGCGATGCCGACATAGCTGGCGGTGTTGCCGGCCAGGTCGGACGGGGCGCCGTGGCCGCCGTCCACGACCGGGAACGGGGCCATGCCCAGGTTGCCGCCGCTGACGAAGGACTTGTCCGAGCCCAGGATGCTGGAGACGTCCCAGTCGCCCATCAGCTGCATCGCGGCCTTCCCGCTGTACACCAGGGCGTCGGAGCCGCCGCCGCTGTAGTGCAGGGAGTCATAGCCGCTCTGGAACGCGCCCGCCTTCACCAGCTGCTGGATATCCTCCAGCGCCTTGGTGACGGCCGGATTGGACCAGCCGCCCGCCGTATTGGACTGCAGCGCCTTGGCCACGGCCGGCCCGCCGACGCGGTCGGTCAGGTACTCGAGGTACATCAGGCCCGGCCATTGATCGCCATTGGCCAGCGAGATCGGCGCGATGCCGTGTGACTTGAGCTTGGCCACGGTGGTCAGCAGGCCGCTGAACGTGGTCGGGAACGTCAGGTGGTACCTGGCGAAAATGGCCTTGTTGTAGAAGAAGTACACCGGCTGGGTGCCCTCGACCGGGACGCCGTAGACCTGGCCGTTGTAGGTGACCGCGCCCAGCGAGGAGGGCAGGAACGAGCTCAGCCAGGACGGATTACCCAGCGGGTAGACGTCGCCGGCCTTGATGTACTGCTGGAGGATCCCGCCGCCCCAGGTCCAGAAGATTGTCGGCGGGTTGCCCGCGCCCATCGCGAGCTGGATCTTCTGCTTGTAGGACTGGTTCTCGACGAAGTCGATCGTGATGTGATCTTTAGGGTGGCTCTTGTCAAACGCGGCGGCCAGCTTCTGCACGGCCGTGTTGGCCGGGCTCGGGCCGGTGGTGACCAGCCACATGGTGACCGTGGTGCCGCTCGATCCGCCGCTGTGCGACTGCTTGCCGCTGCCCGCCGCGGAGCCGCACGCGGCCAGCGTCAGGGCGGCGGCCGCCAGTGAAGCTACTAACCAGGTATGGCGGCGAGCTCGCCGGGCCGGACGTCCGGATCTGTCAGCCATCGTTTCCTCCCGGTCTCGATCGGGTGCGTGGCCAATCAATATTGGCGAAACCTTTAGAAAACATTTCGGAACGTGCCTGACATGTTAGAGAGGCATATGACCGGGGTCAACCCCTTGATCCGCGTTGTTAGGCTGCAGTCAGAAGGGTAGCTACGGTGGTGATCATGCCGATTGAGTTACGATGTCGTGATCGAAAGATTTCGGAACCTGGGGAGAGGGCGTTGACCAGCCAGGGAGATAGGGTCGAGCGCCGCACCACGCTGGCCGCCATCGCGGCCGAGGCGGGCGTCTCGCTGCCGACGGTGTCCAAGGTGTTCAACGGGCGTCCCGACGTGGCCCCCGCGACCCGCACCAGGGTCGAGCGGCTGCTGGAGGAGCATCACTACTCGCGCAGCGGCCTGCGCCGGCACCGCCGCTCGGGGCTGATCGACCTGGTGTTCAACGGCCTGGACAGCCCGTGGGCGGTGGAGATCCTGCGCGGGGTGGAGGAGTGGGGCGCCCAGCACGAGACCGCCATCACGGTGTCCTCGGTGCGGGCCGGCAACGCCCGCCCGGCCAGCTGGACCAGCGCACTGGCCAGCCACGACACCGACGGCGTGATCCTGGTGATCTCCGAGCTGACCGACGACCAGCTCGGCCAGCTGCGCGGCGCCGGCATCCCGCTGGTGGTCGTGGACCCGGCCAACCCGCCGCCGCCCGAGCAGCCCAGCGTCGGCGCGACCAACTGGGCCGCGGGCCTGGCCGCCACCGAGCACCTGCTCGGCCTGGGCCACCGCCGGATCGGCGCCATCGCCGGGCCCGGTGACTACCTGTGCAGCCGGGCCCGGATCGACGGTTACCGGTCGGCCCTGGAGCGGGCCGGCCTGGGCTTCGATCCCGCGCTGGTCCGGCACGGCGACTTCCAGCACGAGGGCGGCTTCATCCGCGGCGGCGAGCTGCTCAGCCTGCCCGAGCCGCCGACCGCGATCTTCGCGGGCAACGACCAGCAGGCGTTCGGCGTCTACGAGGCGGCCCGCCAGCGCGGCCTGCGGATCCCCCAGGACCTCAGCGTCGTCGGCCTGGACGACCTGCCGGTCGCGCGCTGGGCGTCCCCGCCGCTGACCACCGTCCGTCAGCCGCTGGCCGAGATGGGCCGGGTGGCCGCGCAGATGCTCGGCGACCTCATCGCCGGCCTGCCGCTGCGGCCGAGCCGGGTGGAGCTGTCGACCGAGCTGATCGTGCGCGAGTCCACCGCCGCGCCGGCGGACGGTGCCCGGTGACCCAGTCGGCCCAGGACACGCAGGTCTGGCGGGACCCGTCCCAGTCGGCCGGCGACCGCGTCGCCGACCTGCTGAGCCGGATGACGCTGGAGGAGAAGCTGGCCCAGCTGGGCAGCGTCTGGCTGGGCGCCTCCGGCGACGGCGACGGCGTGGCGCCCATGCAGCACCAGTTCAGCGAGGAGCAGCCGCCGGCCGACGAGCTCATCCGGCACGGGATCGGGCAGCTCACCCGGGTGTTCGGCTCCCGCCCCGTGACGCCCGCGGCCGGCGTCCGCGCGCTGGCCGGGCTCCAGGCGCGGATCGTGGCCGCCGGCCGGCTCGGCATCCCGGCCGTGGCCCACGAGGAATGCCTGACCGGCTTCGCCGCCTGGACGGCCACCATCTTCCCCACCCCGCTGGCCTGGGGGGCCAGCTTCGACCCGGCGCTGGTCGGGGATATGGCCGCCGCCATCGGCGCCAGCATGCACGCCGTCGGCGTGCACCAGGGCCTGGCCCCGGTCCTGGACGTGACCCGCGACGCCCGCTGGGGCCGGACCGAGGAGACCATCGGCGAGGATCCGTACCTGGTCGGCTGCATCGGGACCGCTTACGTGGCCGGGCTGCAGTCGGCCGGCGTGCACGCCACCCTCAAGCACTTCGCCGGCTACTCCGCCTCGCGGGCCGGCCGCAACATGGCCCCCGTGGCCATCGGCCCGCGGGAGTTCGCCGACGTCATTCTGCCGCCGTTCGAGATGGCCATCCGGCTCGGCCGGGCCCGCAGCGTGATGCCCTCCTACACCGACATCGACGGCGTGCCGGTCACCGCCGACACCAGGCTGCTGGGCGCCACCCTGCGCGGCACGCTCGGCTTCGACGGCGTCGTCGTCTCCGACTACTACGCCGTCTCCTTCCTGGAGTTACAGCACGCGGTCGCGGCCACGCCGGCCGCCGCGGCGGGCCTGGCCCTGGCCGCCGGGGTGGACGTGGAACTGCCCAGCGTCCGCTGCTACGGCGCGCCGCTGACGGCCGCCGCCAGGGCCGGCGAGGTCAGCCGCGAGCTGGTCGACCGGGCCGTGGCCCAGGTGCTCCGGCAGAAGTGCGAGCTGGGCCTGCTCGACCCCGGCTGGAACCCTGTGCCCGAGGCCGCCTCAGGCCCCGGCGCTGCCCCGGGCCCCGGCGCTGCCCCGGGCCCCGGCTCGGCCCCGGGACCCGATCTGGACCCGCCCGCCAGCCGGGCCCTGGCCCGCCGCCTGGCCGAGGAGTCGGTGATCCTGCTGGCCAACCCGGCCGGCGCCCTGCCCATCGCCCCGGCCGCCCGCGTGGCCGTCATCGGCCCGCTGGCCGACGACCCGCTGGCCTTCTTCGGCTGCTACAGCATGCCCCGCCACCTGGACCATGACCACCCCGATCCGGGCGTCGAGGCCGTCACCGTGCTCGACGCCCTGCGCCGCGAGCTGCCCGACGTGCGCTACGCCCGCGGCTGCGACGTCCGCTCCGCCGACCGGGCCGGCTTCCCCGCCGCCGTGGCCGCCGCCCGGGCCGCCGACCTGGCCGTGGCCGTGATCGGCGATGAGGCCGGCCTGTTCGGCCGGGGCACCTCCGGCGAGGGCTGCGACGCGGCCGAGCTCCGGCTGCCCGGCGTGCAGCAGGACCTGCTGCACGTGCTCGCCGACACCGGCACGCCCGTGGTCGCGGTGCTGGTCACCGGCCGCCCGTACGCCATCGGCGAGGTGGCGGGGCGGCTCGCCGCCGTCGTGCAGGCGTTCTTCCCCGGCGAGGAGGGCGGGCCCGCCATCGCCGGGGTGCTGACCGGGCGCGTGGTGCCGAGCGGCCGGCTGCCGGTCGAGATGCCCGGCTCGACGGCCGGCCAGCCCTCGTCCTACCTGCGGTCCCGGCTCGCGTCCGGGCACCCCGGCAGCTCGGTCGACCCGGTGCCCCTGTTCGCCTTCGGGCACGGCCTGTCCTACACCACGTTCGGCTACTCCGACCTGGCCGTCTCCGCCGCAGAAATCCCGGCCGACGGCCGGGCCGAGATCGCCTGCACCGTGCGCAACACCGGCACCCGGCCCGGTGCCGAGGTCGTGCAGCTCTACCTGAGCGACCCGGTGGCCCAGGTCGTGCGGCCGGTGCGCTGGCTGGCCGGCTTCGCCCGGGTCGAGCTGCCGCCCGGGCAGGCCCGCCGGGTGACGTTCAGCCTGCACGCCGACCGGACCGCGTTCTGCGGCCTGACCGGGGAGCGCATCGTCGAGCCGGGCGAGATCCAGGTCGCCATCGGCGGTGCCTCGGACCGCCTGCCGCTGCGCGGCTCCTTCACCCTGACCGGCCCCGGCCGTGTGACCGGCCCCGACCGCGTCCTGGACACCCCGGTGACGATCACCGACGCCGAGCCGGGTTAGCCGCGGGGCGTGTCGGGCGCCCGGACCTGGTCCAGCGCGGCGAGGACCGCGCCCAGACGGCCATCAACGGGGCCGGTCAGCTCCAGCATGGGGAGGTCGCCCCAGGCGTCGAGCGGGTCACCGTAGACCAGTTCCAGTAGTCGGCGGCCGGTCCCGTGGGTCCCGGAGATACCGACCCTCATCCGCGGCTCCACTGCTCGGGGAGGCTGCCGCGGCGATTGTACGGGCTACCGGGCTCAGTCGGCGGGTCGACAGAACGTTCTGTTTCTATACTGCGAGCATGGCACGGACGACAGCGAGCCCGCGGCAGCGGCTGCTGGCCACGGCCGGGCGGCTGTTCTACGCCGAGGGCATCCACATGATGCCGGTGGACCGGCTGGTCACCGAGGCGGGCGTGACGAGGGCGACGTTCTACCGGCACTTCGCGGCCAAGGAGGACCTGGTCGTGGCCTACCTCAAGGCGGCGGACGCCGAACTGCGGGCCGGTCTGGAGGCGGCGGCGGCGCGGGGCACGGCGGCGGAGGGGCTGGCGGTGGTGCTGGACCACCTCGGGGCTATGGTGGGCGCGCCCGGTTTCCGGGGCTGTCAGTTCATCAACGCGGCGGCCGAGTACCCGGACCCGGCCGACCCGGTGCGCGCGGTCATCGCCGGGCACCGGGCCTGGCTGCGGGACACGCTCACGGAACTGGCCGAGCGGGCCGGGCACCCGGAGCCGGAGTACGCGGGGCGGGTGCTGGTGCTGCTGCACGACGGGGCCAGGGCCGAGGCCGGCCTGGGCGACGCGCAGGACGTGCGCCAGACGGTGCTGCGAGCCGGCCGCGAGCTCTTGGCCGGGCCCGGACCATCGTGATCACGGGGCCCGACCCGCCGCGCCCCGGGTGGCGGCGGCGGGCTCGGGGCTGGGTCTGTATTGTGGACCCATGGTCGATCTCATGGCGGTGCGGCGGGTGGTGTACGACACGCTGGCGGCGGAGGGACGAGGACCTTCGGTGCGCGAGATCGCCCGGCGGGCGGGCTGCACCCCGGACGAGGCCGGGCGCGGGCTGGCCGAGCTGGCCGCCGGCCACGCGCTGGTCCTGACCCCGGACGGGGATGCGGTCCGGATGGCGCACCCGTTCTCGGCGGCGCCGATGGCGTTCGTGGTCGCCCCGCTGGACGGGACGGACGACCGGCGGTGGTGGGGAGGCTGCGCGTGGGACTCGTTCGGGATCAGCGCCGCGCTCGGACTGGACGTGCTGATCGACACGGCCTGCCCAGGCTGCGGGCATCGGCTGCGGGTGGCCGCGGGGCCTGACCGAGCGCCGGACGAGGACCTGGCGGTCTGGTTCCCGCTCCCGGCGGCGCGCTGGTGGGACGACGTGGTGCGGACCTGCACCTCGATCCGGCTGTGCTGCGACCAGGACCACGCCAGGAGCTGGGCGGCGGCGGCGGGCCAGCGGGACGGCCAGGTGGCGGCGGCCGGGACGGTGTGGAAGCTGGCCCAGCCGTGGTATGGCGACCGGCTGCGCGAGGACTTCGAGCCGCACAGCCGCGAGCACAACCAGGCGCTCCTGGAGGGGGTCGGCCTGACCGGCCCGTTCTGGCGCCTGCCCGGTGACTGATCGCGATGCCAATTACCCGGGCCGGTAAAGGCTTTGTGCGTCGTCACCGGGCGTGAATGACATTCAGGGCCGCACTGGGCGCGGAGATGAGTCGCGTTCGCCAAATCCCGCTCGTTAACGTTCAGGGGATAAATACCTAACGGCGGACGGCGGGCGAACTCGCCGGGACCGGGCCGGCGGGGATCCGGCATACTGGCGTTCATGCTGATTGGCGTGGGACTGGATGCCCGGCTCGGCCTGCCGTTCGAGGACCTGCGCGTGGCCGGGCGGGAGGCAGCCGGCCTGGGCTTCGAGAGCCTGTGGACCCCGGCCGGCGGGGTGCCCGACTCGTTCCACGTCTGCGCGGCGTGGGCGCAGGACACTGGGCTGCGAACGGGGATCTCGGTGGTGCCGGCGGCCCGGATGTGGACGCCGCTGAGCCTGGCCGCTCAGGCGGCCACGCTGGCCCAGTTCTCGGGCGGGCGGTTCGTGCTCGGCCTGGGCACGGGAGGCTACGGCTCGGGGTTCTGGGCCTCGGTGGGCCTGGCCAACCGGCCGATCGGGGTGATGCGCGACTACGTGACCCAGGTCCGGGCGCTGCTGGCGGGCGAGACGGTCAGTGACGGATCGCCCGACGGCGACCGCGACGGTGGCGGCGACGGTGGCGGCGACGGCTCGCCGGGCTGGCCCAGCCCGGCCTCGCTGGGCGTGCGGGACCTGCCCGACGCGCCGGTCTACCTGGCCGCCCTCGGTCCGCAGATGCTCCGGCTGGCGGGCGAGACGGCGGACGGCGCGCTGCTCAACTGGGCCACGCCCGAGCGCATCGCGCTGAGCCGGGCCCGCATCGACGAGGGCAGCGCCAGGGCCGGCCGGGCGGCCGGCAGCGTGCCGATGACCATGTACATCCGGGTCTGCATCGACGACGACCTGGACGCGGCGCGGCAGGCGTTCGGGGCCCAGGTGCTGGGCTACGCCATGGGACGGCCGGGCATTCCGCAGGACGCCGGGTACCGCGGGCTGTTCGCGCAGATGGGCTACGACGACGAGCTGAGCGAGCTGGAAGAGCGGCGCGACCAGGGCGCGGCCTGGCCCGAGCTGGTGGCGGCGGCGCCGGACGCGATGCTCCAGGCGGTGGGCTACTACGGCCCGGCCGCCGAGGCGCCGGCCGCGCTCACCCGGCTCAGCGCCGGCCTGGACGAGACCATTGTCCGGATCATCACGGCCCGGCCGGGCCTGGAGCCGGTCCGCCAGGCCATGGCCGCGCTGACCCCGGCGCTCATCCGCGCGGCCTGACAGGGAGGCCTGACATGGTGGACGAGAACCCGGCCCGGCTCGCGGTCCTCATCGACGCCGACAACGCGCCGCCGTCGATCACCGAGGGGCTGCTGGCCGAGGTGGCCAAGTACGGGACCGCGCACGTCAAGCGGGCCTACGGCGACTGGACCGGCACCAGCCTCAAGGGCTGGAAGGACCAGCTGCTGGCCCAGTCGATCCAGCCCATCCAGCAGTTCGCCTACACGACGGGGAAGAACGCCACCGACACGGCCATGGTCATTGACGCCATGGACCTGCTGTACTCGGGGCGCTTCGACGGGTTCTGCATCGTGTCCAGCGACAGCGACTTCACCCGGCTGGCGGCGCGCATCCGCGAGTCCGGCCTGACGGTCTACGGGTTCGGCGAGCGCAAGACGCCCAAGCCGTTCGTCGCGGCCTGCGACAAGTTCATCTACATCGAGAACCTCACCTACTCAGAAAGCGGGACCACCCAGGCCGGGGCGGTCGTCGAGCCAACGCCGCGCACCACGGCGGCCCAGCTCAAGCGCGATGCCGGGCTGGTCGGCCAGCTGCGGAACGCGGTGGAGGCGGCCTCGGACGACGACGGCTGGGCCCAGCTGGCGTCGGTGGGCCACATCCTGACCCAGCAGCGGCCCGACTTCGACTCGCGCAACTGGGGCTATGCCAAGCTCAGCGACCTGATGACGGCGACGAGCTTGTTCGAGCTGGACCGACGCGGCTCGGCCGACGGGAAGCAGCCAGTGCTCTTCGTTCGGGATACCCGGCACCGCGACCGGAAGGGCAAGGCCGGCTCCTAGCAGCCGAGGAGCGTGGCCAGGTCTTCCAGGTCGGCGGCCACGTAGGTGTACTCGCCAGCCGGCGCCTGGTCGCGGTGCGCGTCCGGGCCCCGTTCGGCCGGCCGGGCCACGAACGCCGTCGCCAGGCCCTGGGCCGCCGCCGCCTGCAGGTCGTTGTTGTGGGCGGCGACCAGCATCACCTCGGGCGGGGTCAGGCTGAGCAGCTCGACCGCGCCGCGGTAGAACTCGGGATCGGGCTTGTAGTGCCGGAAAAGCTCGGCGCTGAACACGGCGTCCCACGGCAGGCCCGCCCGCCGGGCCATGTCGACCAGCAGCGAGAGGTTCCCGTTGGAAAACGCGGCGATCACGAACTTCTCCCTGAGCCGGCGCAGGCCGGGCACGGAGTCGGGCCACGGGTCGAGGCGGTGCCAGCAGGTGTTGAGCCAGGCCTTGTCGTCCGGGGTCAGCCCGGCGGGGCCGAGCTCCTCCAGCAGCCGGTCCAGTGTGCGCCTATGCAGGTCATCGAGCTTGGTCCAGGGCAGCTCACCGCGCCGGACCAGGTCCATGGACGGGCCGTAGCCCGCCCGCCAGGCGTCGGCGAACGCGGCCGCGTCGACCTGGGTTCCGGCCAGCGCGGTGACGTCCCTGATCACGCCGCCGCGCCAGTCCACCACCGTGCCGAACACGTCAAACAGCAGCGCGGAGACCATGAGATCATTCTGCGCGGGGGCCGTTACCGGGGGGCTGTAACCGGGAGGAAGAGCGCCGGATGAGCAAGACGGTGCTGGTCACGGGCGGCAGCGGATTCGTGGCCAGCCACCTGGTGCTGCAACTGCTTGAACGCGGCTATGAGGTGCGGACCACCGTGCGCAGCCTGGCCAGCCCGGCCAAGGTGGCGCCGCTGCGGGACCTGTCCGAGCGCTTCCCCGGACGGCTGACGCTGGCCGAGGCCGACCTGCTCAAGCCGAGCTCGTTCGACGAGCCGGCCGACGGCTGCGAGGTGGTCTTCCACGTCGCGTCCCCGTTCCTGATGCCGGAGAAGATCAGGGACGGGCGCACCGAGATGCTGGAGCCCGCCCTGGAGGGCACCAGGAACGTGCTGGCCAGCGTGGACCGGGCCGACTCGGTCCGCCGCGTGGTGCTGACCTCGACCGTCGGCGCGATCTTCGGGGACTACGCCGACGTGCTGGCCATGGACGGGCAGCGGCTGTCGGAGCGCTACGTCAACACCACCAGCACCCTGGAGAACAACCCGTATCACTACGCCAAGACCCAGGCCGAGCAGGAAGCGTGGCGGCTGGCCAAGGCGCAGGACCGGTGGCGCCTGGTAACCGTCAACCCCGGCCTGGTGCTCGGCCCGTCGATCACCCCGGCCTCGGAGTCCGGCAGCCTGTTCCTGCTCGATGAGCTGCTCAAGGGCTACTTCTGCTACGGCGCGGCGAACTTCAGTTTCACCATCGCCGACGTCAGGGATGTGGCGCTGGCCCACATCGAGGCGGCCGAGCGGCCCGAGGCGGCCGGCCGGTACATCGTGGCCCGGCCGGAGATGCTGTCGTTCCTCGAGATCTCTGCGATCATCAGGCCCCGGCACCACCGCGGCTATTTGCTGCCCCGCGGCCAGGTCCCGGACTGGGTGGTGCGGCTGATCGGCTCGCGCTTCGGGCTCAGCCAGGACTACATCAGCAAGCACCTGGGGATCCGCTTCACGGTCGACAACCAGCGCAGCATCAGCGACCTCGGGCTGAGCTACCGGCCGGCCGAGCAGACCTTGATCGACCACTACACCAGCTGGGCCAGGCAGCGCTCTTTGGCCAGGCAGAAGGGCAGTCGTGGACGCGCAGATAAGCGGCGAGGCTGAGGAGCAAGGCGTCCGGCGGATCGAGTTCACGATCCCGCGGCCCGAGCCGGTGCCCGGCATCTTGTGGGTGCCCGCGGGGGCGCCTGGGGAGCGGCCCCTGGTCCTGCTCGGCCATGGCGGCGGCATGCACAAGGGGGCGCCCGGCATGCTCGGGATGAGCCGGGCCCTGACCCGCGGCCCCTGCTATGCGGCCGTCGCCATCGACCTGCCGCTGCACGGCGACCGTGTCCCGGAGCAGGAGCGCGGCCTGTCGCCCCGCGAGCGGCGCCAGCGCCTCGGCCTGGACGCCTGGCGGGCGCGCAACGACCAGTCCCTGCCCCAGGCGCTGGCCGACTGGACCGCCACCCTGGACGCGCTGCGTTCGGCCGGGCTGGCGGGCTCGGGTCCGGTGGGGTACTTCGGCGTGTCCATGGGGACCCGGTTCGGCGTGCCGCTGGTCGCGGCCGAGCCGCGGATCTGCGCCGCGGTGCTCGGGCTGTTCGGCTGCTCGGATGAGAACTCGGTGCTCGGCCAGGCGGCCAGGAAGGTCACGGTCCCGCTGCTGTACCTGCTGCAGTGGGACGACGAGCTGTTCCCGCGGGCGGACGGGCTGATGCTGTTCGACCTGCTCGGCTCGCGGGCCAAGACGATGCACGCCAATCCGGGCGGTCACCTCGGGGTGCCGCGGGCCGAGTACGAGGGCGTGGCCGGGTTCTTCCGCCGGCACCTGGGCGGCGCGGCGGCGGGGTGAGCGGGGTGAGCGGGGTGAGCGGGG
>Ga0134126_10006806_pt1 | contig 14358 bp, 11 predicted proteins | sample KB31752_FD_96881 | JGI IMG/M metagenome (GOLD analysis project Ga0134126, IMG submission 96881) | Terrestrial soil microbial communities with excess Nitrogen fertilizer from Kellogg Biological Station, Michigan, USA - KB3-175-2 | ecosystem: Environmental > Terrestrial > Soil > Unclassified ... | reverse complement strand
TTTCGAAGCCAGCCCGAGCGCGCAGTTGATGGATTCGAGTTTCAACGCCGCCTATCGCCTGATGACCAGCGAAAAGGCGCGCGAGGCATTTGACCTGACGAAGGAACCGCAAAAGGTTCGCGAACGCTACGGCATGACGCGCTTTGGCCAATGTTGCCTGCTCGCGCGGCGATTGGTCGAAGCCGGCGTGCGTTTCGTCACCATCAACACGTTCATCACCGTGTTCGACGAGATCACCTGGGACATTCACGGCTCGAAACCGTTCACGTCCATTCAGGGCATGCGGGACATCGTCGCGCCGATGTATGACCAGGGCTACAGCGGGCTGCTCGAAGACCTGTTCCAGCGCGGCATGCTGGACAACACGCTGGTGTGCAACCTCGCCGAATTCGGCCGCACGCCAAAGGTCAACCCGGCCGGCGGACGCGATCACTGGCCGCAATGCTGGACGGTTTACTTCGCGGGCGGCGGCGTGAAGGGTGGGCGCGTCGTGGGCAAGAGCGACGAGATCGGCGCGTATCCGGCCGAACGCCCGGTTAACCCATCGGAAATCGTGGCCACGATCTTTCAGAGCCTTGGCCTCGACCTGATTACCGAACTGCCTGGTCCCAGCGGACGGCCGTTCCCGCTCGTCAACTACGGCACTCAGCCGATCCGGGAGTTGTTTTGAGCTGGAATCATGAAGTTGAAAACCGGCAGCGCTTGCGCCTCGGGCGCAGCAGACGACGGCCCCTCGCCGCCCGTTGCCTTATGAGTCTTTCGCGTTACTTCGCGTGTTTCGCGGGCGGCCTTCTCCTGGCTCTTTCCGCAAAGGCAGCCGACGCCGACTCGGTCGCGCTCACCAACATCACCTTCCGCAACCATGTCCAGCCCGTGCTCGCCAAATTCGGCTGCAGTTCCGGCGCCTGCCACGGCGCGGCCGCCGGACAGAACGGCTTCAAACTGTCCCTGCGCGGCTTCGATGACGAAGGCGATTACCTCGCGCTTACCCGCAACGCGCGCGGACGCCGCATTGTCCCGTCCGATCCCGGCCGCAGTCTGATGTTGATCAAACCCACCCGAACTGTGCCGCACAAAGGCGGACAACGCTTCGAGGTGAACTCGCTCGAATACAAAATCCTTTCTCAATGGATCGCCGCCGGCGCCCCCGGCCCCAAACCTGACGACCCGCGCATCCAGCGCATCGAAGTCCGGCCGGACCACACGACCCTGAAAAACGGCGCGACGCAACAACTGACCGTGCTGGCCTATTTCAGCGATGGCCATTCGGAAGACGTGACGCGCTGGGCCAAATACACCTCGGCGAACGAAACGGTCTCCAACGTCGGCGAAGACGGCAAGGTCACCGTCGTCGGCAACGGCGAAGGCGCCATCACCGCGTGGTATCTCAGCCGCATCGCCGTCGCCACCGTCACCGTGTCGTTCACGAACAAAGTTTCACCGTCCATCTTCACCAAAGCGCCGAAGCGCAACTTCATTGATGATCTCGCGCTGGAGAAGTTGCGCGAATTGAACCTGCCGCCGTCGCCCCGTTGCAACGACGCGGAGTTCATCCGCCGCGCGTTCCTCGACACGATTGGAACGCTGCCGACTGCGGAGGAAGTCCGCGCGTTTCTCGACGGGAAATCGAAAGACAAACGCGACCGGCTCATCGACTCGTTGCTTCAGCGGCCCGAGTTCGTCGATTACTGGACCTACAAATGGTCCGATCTGCTGCTGGTCTCCAGCAAACGCCTGAAGCCGGCGGCGATGTGGAGTTACTACCGGTTCATCCGAAACAACGTCGCCGCCAACACGCCGTGGGACGTGTTTGTCCGCAGGATCGTCACCGCCCAGGGCAGCACGCTCGAAAACGGCGCCGGCAATTTCTTCGTGCTTCACGAGGACCCGCGCTCCATGGCTGAGACGACCACTCAGGCGTTCCTCGGCATGTCCGTCGCCTGCGCGAAGTGCCACAATCATCCGATGGAGAAGTGGACCAACGAACAATATTACCGCTTCGCCAACCTGTTCGCCCGCGTCCGCGCCAAGACCGGCAAGGACGACGACGAAATCATCTTCGTCGCGGACCACGGCGACATCGTGCAACCCCTCACCGGCAAGGCGCAGCCGCCCACGCCGCTCGACGGCAAGCCGCTGCCACTCGACGATCCGCGCGACCGCCGTGAAGCGCTCGCCGACTGGCTCACTTCGCGGGACAATCCTTACTTCGCCCGCTCGATCGCGAACCGGATCTGGGCGAACTTTTTCGGCGTCGGTGTGATTGATCCCGTGGACGACCTGCGCGTGACCAACCCGGCCAGCAATGAAAAACTACTGACTGCCGCCGCGAATTATCTCGCCGACGGGAAGTTCGACCTCAAGGCGCTGATGCGCGCGATCCTTCAATCGGAAACGTATCAACGCAGCAGCGAATCGTTGCCCGAGAACAAGGCCGACACCCGCTTCTACTCGCGCTATTACCCGCGCCGCCTCATGGCCGAGGTGTTGCTCGACGCCTATTCGCAGGTGACCGGCGTGCCGACCGAGTTTCGCACCGACCTGCGCAACGAGAACCGCGGCCTCGGCGAGAAGTATCCGGTCGGCTTGCGCGCCATCCAGCTTCCGGACACGAAGATCGCTTCCTACTTCCTGAAGACGTTCGGCCGTCCTGATCGCGAGAAGACGTGCGCCTGCGAACGCACCGCCGAACCGAACGTCGCGCAGGTGCTGCACATCGCCAACGGCGACTCAATCAACGAGAAACTGATGGCGAAGGACAACGCGATCGCGAAAGAACTGGGCGAAAAATCGTCATCGGAGAAACTGATCGAAGAAGCCTACCTCGGCGTCCTGTCGCGTTACCCGACGAAAGAGGAGAAGGCGGCAATACTGAAGACCCTCGCGGATGCGAAGAATTCCGAACAACGTCCGCTGGTCGAGGACATGTATTGGGCGCTGCTCAGCAGCAAAGAGTTTTTGTTTAATCATTGAAGATTTGAAGATGAACTCACAGCCCAAAGTTCATGTGGTCGGGATTTATAAGCTGAACGTCGATCCCGCGCTGGTGAAAGAAGCTTTAGACTTGAAGTATCCGATTGATTCATACAGTGCTCAAGCTCGACGCAGAGCGGAGCCAGTAGTGTTCAAAGAGTTGTCCTCGGCTGTGCTCATTGAGCTGACAATCGAAAATGCGGATGAGAACTACTCCGTCGGCGACTTCGAACAACCCGATTCCGATCAAGCCGCCTATGAAGAAAGGTATCTGTCAGCCGATGGCACTTCAATTATTTCGGAGTACGTCCGTCCTGCAGGAAATTTTTTGCGCATGGTCTTTTTTCTACATTTCTTTGACCCCGTGAAGCCGCTTAAAACCAGCTACGGGGTTGTAAAACTCCCTAGGACGACCGGGATGCCGGAATGGCTGGGAAAAGTTATCCGCTATGAACCTGTAACTTGATTTGTATCAATTGGCGCATTTTCCTGAATGGCCTCGATGAACATTCCAGTTTTCCCTCGGCGCGATTTTGTAAAACAGTCAGTGGTTCTCGCCACGCCGACATTGCTGGCCGCCGCGCTTCCACTCGGCGCAGCCGAATTTGATTCAGGCGTGGCGCGCAAGCTCAAGGTCGTTTGTGTCGGCGGGCATCCGGACGATCCCGAATCGGGTTGCGCCGGGACGTTGGCGCGTTACTCGGAACAGGGCCACGCCGTCTCCGTCATTTACCTCACGCGCGGCGAGCGCGGGATTCAGGGCAAGTCGCTGGACGAAGCCGCAAAAATCCGGACAGCCGAATGCGAAGCGGCCTGCAAAATCATCGGCGCCAAAGCGGTTTTTGCCGGCCAGATTGATGGCACGGCGGACTTCACGCGAACGCGCGTGGACGAACTTCAAAAGCTTCTCGCTGCTGAAGCGCCGGACCTGGTTTTCACGCATTGGCCGGTGGACACGCACATGGACCATCAGGTTGCCAGCATGTGCGCGATCCGCGCGTGCATGGCGCTGCCTCGAAAACCGCATCTTTATTTCTTCGAGGTGAACAGCGGCAGCCAGACCCAGGGCTTCGCGCCCAACACCTACGTGGACATCACGCCAGTGCTCGAAAAGAAAAAGTCCGCGCTGTTCGCGCACGCGAGCCAGGACGGCCAGGGCATCTGGAAACAGCACCACGAATTCATCGCCCAATGGCGCGGGCGCGAAGCCGGCGTCGCCGCCGCCGAGGCGTTCTCTCATTTGAACCGCGACAACAAGAGCACCCGGTTGCCCGGAGTATGATGCCACCCGTGGAATGTTGCGGACCACGCCCGTCGCTTGCGCATCACCGCCGCGCGCCGAGCGGCGTAAGCGCCGCGCCGCAGAGCGCGGGATTCAGCCCGCTTCAACACGCGAGCCCGGCGAGGGTTCTGTCGCTTCTGGCGGGTGCCTGCGTTTGCTTCACCTCGATTACCGCAAGGTTGCTTGTCGCGGAGCCTGTGGATTATTCCGCGGTCGAAGCCATCTTCACGCAGCACTGTCTCGATTGCCACGGCTCGACCGAGCCGGAGGCGAAGCTGATCATGGAGACGCACGAACTGCTGATGAAGGGAGGCGAGGGCGGCGCGGTGATTGTGCCGGGAAAAAGCGACGAAAGCCTGCTCGTGCGCATGATCGAGGGCCGCGTCGAAAAGGACGGCAAGAAACTGATCATGCCGCCGGGGAAAAAACGCGAGAAACTCAAGCCCGAGGAGATCGCGCTCATCCGCGCGTGGATTGACGCCGGCGCCAAACCGCCGGCCGAATTCAAACCGAAGGAACTGGTCGTGCCGAGAATCGAACCCAAAGTTCCGCCGCGCAATCCGGTCAACGCCATCGCCTATTCGCCCGCCCGCAAACTGGTCGCCGCCGCGCGTTACGGCGAGGTCGAACTGCGCTCCGCCGAGACGCACGCCGTCGTGCAGGCGCTCGAAGGGCACCGCGGCAACGTCAATGCCATCGCGTTCTCACCCGACGGCAGGTTTCTATTCGCGGGCGGCGGCGAGGCCGGCTGGCTCGGCGAAGTCCGGCAGTGGGACCTGGCTGATGATCATTTGTTTTACGTCTTCGAAGGACACAGGGACGCGGTTTATTCCGTCGCCGTTTCACCTGACGGCCGGACGTTGGCGACCGGCGGTTACGATCAGAAGATCAAGTTGTGGAACGTCGCCACCGGCGAGGAAATCAAGACTCTCTCCGGCCACAACGGCGCGGTGTTCGGCCTCGCGTTCCGGCCCGACGGGAAAATTCTCGCCAGCGCCAGCGCGGATCGCACGATCAAACTGTGGGACGTGACGGGCGGCGAACGGCGCGACACGCTTTCGCAGCCCGTGAAGGAACAATACACGGTCGCGTTCAGCCCCGATGGCAAGCGGCTCGTGGCTGGCGGCGTGGACAACCGAATCCGCGTCTGGCAGATCAGCGAGACCGCCGCGGAAACGACCAACCCGATCCTCGAATCGCGCTTCGCCCACGAAGGCACCATCCTCAATCTCGCGTTTTCCTCCGACGGAAAATCGCTCGCGTCATCCGCCGACGATCGCACGGTGAAAATCTGGGACGCGGCCGAGTGGAAGGAAAAACTCTCCCTCGAGAAGCAGCCCGATTGGGCGTCCGCGGTCGTGTTCGTGCTCGACAACCAAGCGGTCGCCGTCGGGCGCATGGACGGGTCGCTTCAGTTTTACGACGCGGCCAATGGCAAAGTCGTGTCCGCACCGAAACCCGAGTTGACGCGCGCCGAGCCGCGCGGCATCCAGCGCGGCAAGGAAGTCAAAGTCCGGCTCGTCGGGAAAAACCTTGCCGGCGTGACCGGCGTGAAATCTCACGAACCGAAGCTGAAGGCGGAACTGGCCGGTGACGCGGGCGCGAACGACGCCGCGTGGATCAAGGTGGCCGCGGCCGGCGATCTGGCGCGCGGCGCTTATGAGCTGTCGGTCGTCAGCGGCAGCGACGAAAGCGGCCGGATCAAGCTGTATGTGGATGACCTTCCGCAGATCGAGTTGACCGGAACGAATCAGGCGGAATCTTTGCCATCGACTTTCTGGGGCGCGCACGAAAAGCCCGGTGACTCGGACGAAATCGGATTTGCGGCGAAAGCGGGCCAGACCATCGTGTTCGATGTCGCGGCGAAGAGCATCGGCTCGAAGGCCGACACGATCCTGACGTTGCTCGACGCGTCGGGCAAGGTGCTGGCGAGCAACGGTGGTTTCGATGGCAGCGCTGACCCGCTATTGGCTTACGCGTTCGAATCGGACGGCGAATACCGTGTGCAGGTGAGCGAACAAATGCCCGCGGGTTCGCCGGAGCATTTTTACCGGCTGTCAATCGGCGGGTTCGCCTACGTGACCGGCTGTTATCCACTCAGTATTCCGGCGAACGCAGAGTCGGATTTGGAACTGGTCGGCTACAATCTGTCGGCGGAGCGAACGGTCAGGATCAAGGCCGGCGTTCCGGGTGAAATGGATGTGCCGGTTGATCTGGAAAAATTCCGCAGCCGGCGCGTGTTCAAGCTGATCGTCGGCGACGGAACAGAACTGACAGAGGTCGAACCGAATGATTCGCCTGAACAAGCAACGAAAATCACCGCTCCGGGCGCAGTCAATGGACGCATCTGGACGCCGAAAGGAGGCAGCGACACGGACCTTTTTCGGTTCGAAGCAAAGGCCGGCCAGCAATGGATCATCGAGACTCAGGCGGCGCAACGCGGTTCGCCGGTGGATACGAAGATCGAAGTATTGCACGCCGACGGCCGCCCGGTTGAGCGGATGGTCCTGCAGGCGATGCGCGACACGGCCATCAATTTTCGCGGGGTTGATTCCAACAATTCGGGAATGAGACTCGACAACTGGGAGGAGATGGAGCTGAACCAGTTCGTTTATCTCAAGGGCGATGTCATCCGGGTTTTCCGGATGCCGCAGGGTCCCGACTCGGACATGCTTTTTTATGCGTCGAACGGCAAGCGCCGGGCGTATTTCGATACGACCGCGACGGCCCATGCGCTGGACGAACAGGGCTACATTGTCGAAGCCCGCCCGCCCGGCACAAAGCTGCCGGCAAGCGGCCTGCCCGTCTTCCATGTCAACTACGCCAACGACGACGACGGCGAACGGAAGCTGGGGGCGGACTCGAGGCTGTTCTTCGCGGCACCGACGGATGGAGTTTATCTCATTCGAGTCCGCGATTCACGCGGTTACTCCGGCGACCGATACGTCTATCGTCTCATAATTCGCGAACCGAAACCCGACTTCAAACTGACACTGAACGGCGCGAATCCCACCGTGAGCGCGGGCAGCGGCAGGGAATTCTCCGTGACGGCCGAGCGCGTTGACGGGTTCGATGGCGACATCAGGCTCGAAATCACCAACCTTCCGGCCGGCTTTTCGGTTTCAACGCCGCTGCTGATTCAGGCCGGACACAACGAGGCGAAAGGCACGCTCAACGCCGCGGCCAATGCAACGAAACCGGACGGGACAAACGCGGCAGCGTCCCGTGTGATCGCGACCGCGACGATCAGCGGCCGGATTGTAACCAGGGAAGTGAACAATCTCGGCAGAATCACGCTGGGTGAGAAACCGAAACTCTACGTTTCGTTCGAGCCTGATTCGCGGATCCAGGCGACAACGCCCGAACCCGATCCGCCATCCGCAACGCCGATGGAAATCACCATCGCTCCCGGCGAGTCCGCCCGCGCCCGGTTGAAGATCAGGCGCAACGGCTATGATGATCTCGTGACGTTCACCGTCGAAGACCTGCCGCACGGGGTCATCGTTGATAACATCGGCCTGAACGGTGTCCTGATCCCAAAGGGCGAAAGCGAGCGGGAAATTGTCCTGACCGCCGCGAAATGGGTGCCGGAGCAGGATCGTCTCTGTTATGCCATCGAGAACCAGGCCGGGCGCCAGACTTCACCGCCCGTCCTGCTCCGTGTCCGGCAGCAACCCGCGAAGCTGGCGGGGAACGGCAAATGATCCGCGGGCTTCGTGCGTCGCGCAGAGGGGAAAAGAAAAGCGGCCGCGCTGAATTTGCCGCGGCCGCCTGACAAAATGGATCGCAGGGTTTATTTTTTTTCCGCCTGTTTTTGCTGCTGCTCCTTTTGAAGCTTTTCCAGGTCAGCCGCCTTGATCACTTCGATTTTGGCGCCCTTCTCCAGTTCTTCCTTTGACGGCACCTTGATGATATCGCTGGTCACCTGCTGCGCTGGCACGGGCGTCGCCGCGGTGGGAGGGGTGGCCGGGGGAGCCGGCTGGGTGAACGATATCAATTCGACTTCGAACACCAGGGTGGCGTTGGGACCGATCTGCGGACCGTATCCGCGCTCGCCGTAGGCGAGGTCGGACGGGATGAACAACTGCCATTTGGCGCCGGGATTCATCAGTTGCAGGGCTTCGGACCACCCTTTGATGACGCGATTGGCCGGCGTCGTGTACGGCTTGCCGTGCTTGTAGGAACTGTCGAACTCGGTTCCGTCGAGAAACGAGCCGCGATAATTGGCGGTCACCACGTCATTGGATTTGGGCGATTCGCCCTTGCCTTCGGTCAGGACCTTGTATTGAAGACCGTCGGGCAACGTGATCACGCCCGGTTTCGTCTTGTTCTCTGCGAGGAATTTTTCGCCTTCCTGTTTATTTTTTTCCCCCAGCTCCTTTCTTTTTTCCTGCTGGTGGGCGCGGATTTCCTGGTTCAGCGCCATCATACACTGCTTCAGCTCTTCGTCGGAAAGCCCCGAATGGCCGTCAAAGGCCTCTCGCAGTCCTTTGATCAACAGCTCCAGATCCACGTTGATCTCCTGCCGTTTCAAACTGTTGCCCAGGTTCGCTCCGATGGCGTAGCTGTTCCTTTCCTTGCCGACTTTTAGGGCAGGTTTGTCGTCAGCCGCGCGAACGACGTTGACAAGGAGTCCGAACGCCAAAAATGTTATCAATCTTCTGTTCATGTTTGTGTCTTTCATCACGGCGAATATTCAGGGCAAGCCGCCGGATTTTCAATGGAATTGTGCGCACCGTGCCGGCGACAACCCCGAACACAGGCCGGACAAAATGGAGACAGGTCTGATGCGGGCGAGGCGAATCCGCCGTGAACGAAGACTCTGAACCAAAACAACCAGCTCGCTCAGTCCTGGGGAGCCGATAAAAGACCCTTGCTGTGCGGCAAGTGAATGATCGCAGGACGGACTTCGACGGCCGCGCCGCCGAGCGGATGCTGCCACTTCCACGCCGTTACATCGCGCGGGGTTTCTCGAAAAACTCCCCCGTCGTCACCCGCCCAGACGTCAGGATGTTTGGCGAGCAAGTGCGCTTCGGGATCAGCGCACAGAATCTGCATCGCGTAGCCCAACGCGGCGGATACATCGGCCATCAGCCCTGCCTCTTTCGCCTTGTGCCAAAAACCCAGCGCCAGATCGTAAACCGCATCAATGGCGTCGTGATGCACAATCCAGAATGCGCTTGAGAATAGATAAGCCTGATTGACAATTCCCTGCTCACACATCAACTCACGCAACCGATGCGTGGATGCTCCTTTCCAGACGCGATCCTCGTTCAAACGTGAAAGGTTCAATTCCAGCGGCACATGAATGGGCGACTTGCCCAGCGGGCCGAGCACGTCAACGGGGTTCCGGACGAACACCGTGTCCGCATCAAGCCAGATGAAATACTCAAAGTTCAAGCGGTCCATGCCCACCTTGAGGTAATGCAATTTGAACAGCCCGTGCTCCTTCTCGAACTGGAAGGCGTCGTAGCACCCGCACCCTTCGAGCGGCCTGTCGGTCAGGACATGAAACTCTCTGAAGACGCCCGCCTGCCGCGCCGTGCGCACGCAGCGTTCCATCATCGCGCCGTAAACGCCGTCGCAGACCGACCAATAGCAGTATTTTGGTCTCATGCTGACACCACCAATCCAGGCCGCATGCCCTTGCGCGCCGGGTTATGGAAAAGGGAGCGTGATTCAAAAACTCAAAGCCTCAACCCACCTTCGCCGATGCTCGTCCGGATTGCACAAGTGCTCGCGCGCATATTCCGAGCATTGGCGGCTCAGTTTCATCCGCAACGGATAATTCTCGCAAAGCTCACGCGCCGTCGCTTTGAACTCGGCATATTCTCCGCAGATGAACCCGCTTTCACCATGCACCATCAATTTGTGGAACTGATGCCCGGCGGGAACCACCGGTACACAGCCGGTCAACATCGCCTCGACAACTGACCGGCCCCACGATTCCTTGATGCGATGGCCGAGCGGGTAAAGAAACACGTCGAGGCTGTACAGAAACTTGAGCGCGGACTCCTTGTTCACCGGAAGCAGTTCCCACTCCGGGCCGAACCGATGCCAGCGATATTGCTTCTGCAAATCCTGGCTCCACGCCATCACGCGATAGCGCGCCTCCTTGAGTCCGAGTTCTTCGTAGAACACCGGAAAATCGAGCGGATACTTCTTGGGGTCGGCTCGCGACAGCCTGCCTAAAGTGAAGGACGAATTGCACCTTTCACGCCAGGCGTAATCGTCGGGATCAATGTAGTTGCCGCTCATGAACGAAGGCACGTCGCGATACATGTCAGCAAAAACGTTCGCCTGAAATTCCGAGACGAACAGCACGCGGTCAATCAAACCTTCCTTCACCGCTTCCGCTTCGCCTTTGAACGCCCACATCATTTCGTTCGACCATACAAGCTTCAGTCCGCGCGCCTTTGCTTCGCTTGCGGTGCCGGAAGAAAAAAACTCCTTCTCGCACATTGCCAGCGCAACGCCTTCGAGTGTTTTCGACAGATTTTTCAGCAGAAAACAGTGAACACCGTGCGGCTCTGTCAGTTGCTTGACATCTTTATCTTTGCACCAAGCGATATTCGGAAGGACAAGAGTAATGTTGAAGTCTTGTTGCAGGAGCTTGATCAAATGGGCGATCTTAGTGGCAGCGCCGCCAATTCTGCCCGGTACGCCAAACAGATACAGGCATGGTAAATTCCCGGATCCGTCACCCACCATATTTAATATCTAACCAACTGACCCGCCGACGTGCGCATGTGTCAAGCACAGTCCTGCGCCCGGCTGTAAAATTGGCACCCGCGCAGTTTTACAGCCGAGCGTCTGAGGGCTATTGCCTCACAAGCATCATTCCGAACGAGGACTAGCCACCGAAGACATTTAGCTACTTAATCCTGATGTAAACACGTCCCACAGCCCCATTGGGCGCCGCACCCTCCGTCATAGCTACCGCATTGGTCCCCAGAGCTGCAGCACCAATAGAAGTCGTATTCGGCAATTCGTGTGTGGCAGGAAGGGGTACATGTCGGGCACTGGTAAGGGGTGCCAGGTACTACACACGCGCTTACTTCATAGTCCGCCAGAACCTTCATAGTTCCACACAACAACATTCCTGTGGCTATAGTTGCCGAAAGATTGCTTGGACTAAACAGCTTTTTGAGTTTGTTCATGGCTTTTCTTTCTCTTCTTCATGCCCGAACTCCTCAAGCGCCGCTCGGCCGGTCTCCAAGGGGAGTGGTCGCACGCTCTCGAATCGGGCTATGAAATGTGGGATTCATTGTCTATTATGATCCAGGCCGTTTCGTCGGCGGTACGTAACCCTTGTGCCAGTAGAGTTGCCACAGATTCTCCAAGGGAACCATTTCCACGTGACCGTCGAAAAATGACACGTTGATCGCACCCGGCAGACGTTGCGTTGGCGGCCAGACACCCGTCAACTTGGTCGGGTGACTTCCATGCCGGGCGATGAGAATATTATGCATTCCTTGTCCCGTGTGACCATCCTGGGCATTGACCCCGCTCGGCCTCAGCGGTGGGCGGTCTGTCGCCATGGGAGTCGTGTCAATGGTGATGCCATCCGAAAGTGTCGGCACCAGCGCTGGCTGGGTAATGTTTACTTCGGTTACGAAATACTCAGGATAACGATAGACATCCTGAGTCCAGAGTGGTGGAGACAACTGGATCCAGAAGTTCAACGCATAGCTCCCGGCCCGTAACTCCTTGGGGTCGGGATCGGTGAAATCCTTGAAACCGACGAAGCCAGTCTGCCATCCCCCGTGTCCATACCAAGCGGTGTTGACCGAGCCGTCGTCTCCGTCCGCCTTTAACCGGTTGGGGCTTGGCAAAGGCGCGTCGGGACAAATCCAGCCTTGGGCCTGATAGCCAACCGTGCGCTGCCACCATTCGCCCACGGAATGTTTACCCAGCCGATCCTCGTTGAGTTCTTCGTCCAGCGCCAAGCGATAGCTCAGAGTAATCTGGCGTTCGTTGCTGACGCAGGCAATGCGCCGAGCGTTTTCCTTGGCCCGCGACAACGCCGGCAACAGCAGCGCCGCGAGGATCGCAATCATCCCGATGACCACGAGCAGTTCGATGAGGGTGAAGCCGCGCTGCCGGTTGCCCGCAAGAATGTTCGTCGATATTCTCATGGACTCGCGATTAGACTCTGAACCCTGTCCGTATCTGTATGCGTTCCGCTGGAACTCGCACCGTTCGGGAAATGTCGGTCGTAGGTCCACTTGATAGCCCATAATAGGGCGCAGTTTCGCGCAAGTCCGAGGAGCGCCTCTTGTCGGCTGTTCTGGAAAATCCCCATCAGGCCCAAGCACCCGCATGAGGGTGGATGGGCCAACGTCGAGAGATAAAACAGGTAAGCAGTGAAGACGAACAAGACGAAGGTGGAGAAGATCAGCGCATACCTTAAATCCACTTTAAGCATCAAAACAGCTCCCAAGTAGAGTTCCAAGGACGTTACCGTAGCGACGATGGCTTTAGCCCAGATGGTCGGCACGCGGAGTGATTCCAGCGCCACCGTGGCCGGACCCGGATGCAGCAGCTTGCTAATGGCTGCCAGAATAAACAAGGCACCCAAAAGCAGGGGACCGTGGCGGTAAAACGGACGGCACATGGTTAGAATAGCAGGTTGATGTTCAGCAGCACATCCGTGAATAACCGTGAAGGTGCCCACTGCTGGTCCTCATCAGACCAGTACAAACTCAGATAAACCGGAGCCGCATTAGTTGACGCATTCGCGTGAGCAAAAAAACTCAGAAGTAAGAATGGACCCTCGTCGCTGCTCCCTCCGCCAGTGGTCTGCATACCATATCGAAAGCCCGGATCAATCGCCGCCTTTGCCATCGTGAAGCCCTGCGCCACCGCGCCGCTGAAGAAGGAGCCGGGTGAGTTCGTGTGAGTAACCGCAGCTCGAATACGCTCCAAACAAATCCCCGTAAGCCCGGGACCGGCATCACCGTGCGGGTTCGTCACTTTATGCCATAAGGCCCGCGTGACAGTCTCCGCTTCCGAAGCTACTGGCGGATTACCATTCTGTAAGAACTGCTCGGTATCGGTAGTCAGGACGAATTTGTAATGCAGTTCATTTGTTTTCAGACGCATATATGCATCGCAAGTGGGATTTCCGAGGTAGCTAAGAATGTCGGGCAAACGAATTCTCAGTCGCTCCCTTTGTATCCGTGTGAGCAGCAGCCCTTGCAAGGCGGGTTTGGCAAGAACATTTTCCGAGAGGTCTTTCGTCGAGATGTCGGTATATTGAAAGGCATTCCACACGGCGGCCACTTGTCGGACTCGATTTTCCCGCGCTTGAGCTTCAATTTGGCGTCTCTCTTGCGAATACTGCTCCCTAAGCACCGCACGCACGGTAAGCGTTATCCCAACGCCCAAGCCGAGAACCAGCATGTGGCAACGCAGTCTCCGCAAAACGCGCTGAATCAACACGAATACGGCTGCCAGACGTTCACTGGACGACATGAACAGAAACGATCTTTTCCAATTCATGGCCTTTTTCCTAAGCGAGCATGCTAACAGAAAATGTCGCCGTGCAAAGTACCAAAAAGTAGGTACGCCGGTTTTCCAATCTGCGGACGGCCAGCAGCCTTTCTCCGGACCGGGCCACTTCAGTTTTCACGCCGGGGGCGAATCCACTGGTCGTAAAAGCGGGCGGCATCAACCCGGTTTTTGGCGTGGAGCTTGTGATAGATATGATGCAAATGCCGGTTGGCCGTACTCACCGCGATTCCGAGTTTATCCGCCAGTTCCTTGGCGGGAAGGCCCGCGGCCAGAAGCTCCAGAATCTCCGTCTCCCGCCTGGTTAATTTCCGGTCCGGCTCATTCGATGAATTCATCGCGACCTCCATGAATGCCGCGTTTACTCTTCGAGTCAGGATAAACCGCGTTGTCGGTCGTTTTGGAACGGACACGACTCCCCGCAAGCATGAAGCCTGTCTCGCGGCTTCTCATAAACGCGGCCCCACAACCTGACCCTCGGCAAAAGTAAACGCCCCCCCCCCCCCATTGCCCAACGAAAATAGAAAGGGAAATTGCCACCAGCCTCCCAAACATTTTTCGCGGCTGGGGCCAGAACGCCGGCGGGGTTT
>Ga0134126_10006805_pt1 | contig 14359 bp, 12 predicted proteins | sample KB31752_FD_96881 | JGI IMG/M metagenome (GOLD analysis project Ga0134126, IMG submission 96881) | Terrestrial soil microbial communities with excess Nitrogen fertilizer from Kellogg Biological Station, Michigan, USA - KB3-175-2 | ecosystem: Environmental > Terrestrial > Soil > Unclassified ... | reverse complement strand
TCGATGTCCACCACGGTGATCGGCCACACCCCGTTCGAGCCCGCGCCGGGCGGGTTGTACATCAGGTCGGTGCCGCCATGACCGTCGGAATTGAACGAGAGCGTGTGATCGCCGAACGGATCGGTGCCGGTATAGTTTGCCGCCTTCAGCATGGCGCTCACGTCGATCGTGTCCTGGGTGGTATTGAAGTTCGTGATCTGGCCCGCATTCCAAGGCAGCGCGGTATAGATAAAGTCATTGTTGCCGCCGTCCTCGGTCATCACCACCGAATTCTGGCCGGCATAGAAAGTGGCATTGGGCGCGGTGGCAGTCAGATGCTGGCCCGCGGAGTTGTCAGCCGTGTAGGTGGGACCGCTGCCCGCGCCGCCACCCGTTCCCCCGCCACCTGTGCCACCACCCGACGTGGCCGGAACAAAGCCGGAGCCAGTCACCTCAAACACGTCTCCTGGCGCGGTGCCGCCCATTGGGTAAACGTAATTTTCCGTGCCGAAAAGATTGCCGGAGGAATCAGCAGTGAGGCCGCCCGCGGGCCGTCCGCTCACCAGATCCGCAATCAGCGTGGTCGAGCTGGCATAGCCGCCGGCAGTGTGGGCAAGCTCGGCGACCGTACCGCCGCCATATGCTCCGGTCCCGCCGCCCGAGGTGGAAAAGTAGAGGTTGCCGCTGCCGTCAACCGCCAAAGGCCCAACAGCGCCGACATTGGCGAGCACGGTGGGCGCGCTGGCGTAGCCGCTTCCCGTCTTCGCGATTTCGAAAACGGCGCCGCTGGCCACACCGAAAAAATCGCCCGCGCTGTCGGAGACCAACGGGCCTCCCGGATTCACGCCTCCAGCGCCGCCGCTGAAGCTGGCAATCGTTGTTGGCGTGCCGGAGTAGCCGCTCGCGGTTTTGGCAAGCTCGAATACCGTCGCATCATTGTTTGCGCCGCCGGCGGGCGTCACGCCGAACAGATTACCCGAGGCGTCGATGAACAATTGCGAGGGCGAACCAACGGAAGAACTAAAATTTGCCAGGACAGTAGGCGTGCCGCTGTAACCACCGGAGCCGTTGGCGATTTCGAAAATCACGCCATCATTGCTGGCGCCGCCGGACGAAGTCGTGCCGAACAGATTGCCTGAGGAGTCGGCAGTCACACCGGTTGGGCCTGCGCCGTCGGTACCATTGAATGTGGCGATAACTGTCGGCGCGGAGCGACCACTTGCGGTCTTGGCGAGCTCGACCACTTCACCATTACCGTTCGCGCCACCGTTAGCCCAAGCACCGAAGAGATCGCCGCTCCCATCGATGGTTAGGCTGCCACCGGGTATGATGTCGCCGTTGGCAGAACTAGCCAATACAGCCGGCGCGGTGCCGTAGCTGCTGGCCGTCTTGACGAATTCGTACACCGTGGCCGGGCCAGGAGGAGCGTCCGGGGCGCCGTTACCGCCCATCGCCACGCCGTAAAGATTTCCAGCAGCGTCGATGGCGACTTGTCCCCCTAAGTAGTAGCCATTGCTGTCGTCAAATCCCCCGTGCCTTGAAAGCGCGCCCGTTCCCTGCTGTGGGGGATTGTAACCGGTATAGAAATCGCCATGGTTGCCCGTGTTAAGCGACGCGGGCGCGACATTGTCGATGTCGGTGATCGTGATAGGCCAGACCCCGTTCGACCCGGTGCCCGGCGGATTGTACATCAGATCGGTGCCGCCATGACCGTCGGACTGGAGTGTAAGGGTGTGATCGCCGAATGGATCGGTGCCACTGTACCCCTGCGATGACAGGATGCCGCTGACGTCAATCACGTCGTGGCCACTCGCGAAGTTAGTTACGTGGCCTGCGTTCCAGGGCAGAACGGGAAAGACGAAGTCGTCGCTGCCGGAGCCGCCGACCAGCACATTGGCATTGTGGCCCGCCGTCAAAGTGTCGGAGCTGGCGCCGCCGATCAGGGTCGAGGCCTGATCGTTCGAGATGATCCTGACGTTGTTATCGATGCCGGCCGAGACCGTCTGCGCCGTTGCTCCGATCAGGTTGACATTGAAGACACCAACCGGCGCCGTGTAGGACGGCGCGGGTGTATAAACCGTGTCATAACTATTGCGCGCGGCATCCACTTCGGTGCCCTGCACGTTGAACAGCGTCGCCCGGTCCGTGCCATTGTCGCTGTAGGCGACGCCATACGTCCCATCCGGGCTGGCAGTGATCTGGGGATTGGTCCCCTGGCCCAACGTCTGGGCCGATATTGCCGCCGATCCGTCGCTTTTGAATTCCTGGGCATAGACCGTCTGGGTGTTGTCGGAATTGACAATGGTCCAGCTGAGGGCAAAGCCGCCATCGATCAGGCCTACCGTGGCGTGCGGTCCCACATGGAAGCCGCTCGCAACTTCTCCACCGGCCAAATGCGTACCGGTGGCGCTGAAGAGGTCGTAATAGACCTGCCCGGAGTAATTCTGGTTGTCCGTATAGCTGACAACATAGCCCCCGCCGGGAAGCTGGGCGATTTGGGCGTCTCCCAGGCCCGGCAGGCTGTTATAGGTTTCGGTATAGGTCGATCCGACCTGGTTTCCCTTTTGATCGAATTGCTGGAAGGCCATCTGCGGTCCACCAGGGCCGCCGTTGTTTTGGCTGGTGACAACCACCGTATCGTCGTTGGGCAGCTGCTCGGTCCAGGTCTTGGTGCCCGCCTGGCTGTTGGTGGTCACCGTGGGCAGTTCGAGCGAGGTCGAGGCCCACATCGACGACTCTGTCATGCTCAATACCGTCGTGGGACCACCTATCGGATTGCCGCTGCTGTCGTAATTCTGCGCGGTGGGGGACGCGCCGACCGCGCTGTCCCACTGCACGCTGAAGCCGCCGTCGGACCTGAATGCCACCGTGTACCAGAGGGCGGGGCCAGACTGGACCAGCGCAGGAGTGCTTTCGACAGCCGACTCTCTGCCGGTGAATTCGAAATAGAGCGAACCGTCATTCTGATAGACGAGGACATTCTTGCCCTGGATCGCGGTCAGCTCAGCCATGGATGCGTGCTCCTTCCCGGAAGACGGGAATCGATGATTGGAAATTGATGGAAGTGCCTTGACCCTCGATGGCCGGGATGCGTCCGGATCGGAAGCCGAGCCTCGTCGCAATCCCCGCTATGATGGGATGAGAATTCTATGAAGCGTCAACAGGTGCCCATTTGCGCGTCCTCCCGCTCACACATCGCGCGCCGCTGCCGAATGAGTTCCCGCGCCCTCAAGAGCGAATTCGTACATTGGAGCTATGAGTGAACGCGATGGCTTTCGAGTGGTTGCCGTGGCGCAATCGCGCGCCGAAGATTTCGCGCACGAATTGCGGGCGGCGCATGGCGGGCGCCGTCATCCCTCGCGTCTGCCGTGTGCCGGCACGCATCATCGGTTGTGATCAGGAACCAATCATAAGGCACTCCGCGTCGTTTGCGGTTGCGGAATTTCGTTCCCGTTTTGAAACCAATTGCGGCACTGCCCCTGCGCGGACGTGCGACGGCTCTAGTGATGGAACAGCCAATCGCGCGCCTGGAATTGGGCGGGCGTGACATGGTCGATGTCCACGATGGTGGTGGGCCAGATGCCGTTCGAGCCCGCGCCCGGCGGATGATAGATCAACCGCGTGCCGCCATGGCCGTCAGCATTGAGCGACAGGGTGCCGTCGCCGAACGGATCGCCGCCGATATTGTTGACGCTTTGCAAAATGGCGCTCACGTCGATGGTATCCTGCGCGGGATTGAAGTTGGTGATCTGGCCCGCGTTCCAGGGGAGCGCATTGAACGCATAGATGTTCGCGCCGCCGTCGCCCGTCATCACCACCGAATTATGGCCTGCAAGGAAGGTGTCGCTGGGCGTAGTGGCGGTGAGCTGCTGGCCCGCCGTGTCGTTGGCGGTGAGTGTCGCGCCGGTCCCGCTGCCCGTGCTGCCGCCAGATGTCCCGCCACCGGAACTCGTGCCGCCAGTTGAACCGGTCGCGGACCCACTTGAGCCACTGCCCGATGTGCTACCGCCGGTGATGAAATCCGTGCTGGTGTTCAGCGATGAGGCCGCGACATTGTCGATGTCAACCACCGTGATCGGCCAGACGCCGTTCGACCCCGCGCCGGGCGGATTGTAGATCAGGTCGGTGCCGCCATGGCCGTCGGCGGCAAACGTGAGGGTGTGATCGCCGAAGGGATCGCCGCCGGTATAGCCCGCGGCCTTCAACATGGCGCTGATGTCGATGGTGTCGGAAGCGGGATTGAAGTTGGTGATCTGGCCCGCGTTCCACGGCAGCCCGGCATAGATGAAGCAGTTGGCCCCGTCATCTTCCGTCATCACCACTGAGCTTTGTCCGGCGTCGAATGTGGCGTTGGGCGCAGTGGCGGTGAGCACCTGGCCGGCGGAATTGTCGGCGGTGAGCGTGGGACCGGAAGTAGCGCCGCCGGTGCCGGTGCTTCCGCCCGAGCCGGGGCTTCCGCCGGTGCCGGTGCTGCCGCCACCTGTGGTGGAACCATAGCCGGTGACGAAATCCGTCGCGGTGTTGAGCGATGACGGCGCGACATTATCAATGTCCACCACGGTGGTGGGCCACACGCCATTCGATCCCGCGCCGGGCGGATTGTAGGTGAGATCGGTTCCGCCATGGCTATCGGGGTTGAGCGTCAGGGTGTGATCGCCGAACGGATCGGCGCCGCTGTAGCCCACCGATTTCAGCAATTGGGTGACATCGATCTTGTCGCTGCCGCTGGTGAAATCCGTGATCTGGCCCGCATTCCAGGGGAGCGCATTGAATTGGAAGGTATCCGCGCCTTGGCCGCCGGTCATCACATTGGCGGCATGTCCCGCCACCAAGGTGTCGTTGCCCGTGCCCCCGATCAGGGTCGAGGCTTGATCGTTGGAGACAATGGTGTCGCCCAGCTCGTTGCCGGTGACGGTTTGCGCGGCCGATCCCACCAAGGTCACGCTATGCGGCCCCGCCGGCAGCACATAGTTGGCGGCCGGGGTGAAGATCGCATCGTTGCTGTAGTTCTGCGCCGCCGCCCCCTGCTCGGTGAAAGTGAACGCTTCCGGCGTGCCTTTGCCACCCGGCGTCCAGGAGACGGTGTAGCTGCCATTGGCGGAGACGATGGTCTCGGGCGTGGTGGAATTGGGCGGCAGGAAGTCCAGCATCCGGGCGGCACCCGCCGCGGAACCGTCGCTCTTGAATTCCTCCACGAAAACCGCATTGGGCGGGGTAGTGCCTCCGGTCGAACTAGTGGCGGGCGCCACCCAATCCATCACGAAGCCGCCATCGGGCAAGGCCGCGGTGCCATGCGCGCCGATCAGGGTGAGGCCCGAAGCCGTGGCGGCCATCCGCTCGGGCGAATGGATGCCGTCGGGACGGAACAGGTCGTAATAGAGTGTGCTGCTGTAGTTGCTTTCCAGCCGGTAGGTGAGCACATAGCTGCCGCCGGCCAGCGCCACAGTTTCGAAATCGCCAAGACCGCCAATGCCGCTGAAGCTCTCGCTGGTGGCCGGACCGATCGCGTTCCCCGACGGATCATATTGCTGCGCCGACCATTGGCCGTTGACGCCGGGATTGTCGCCGGTGACGACCACGGCGTCGCCATTGGGAAGAAGCGTGGTCGCGGTGGTGAGGTTGGCGCCCATGCTGGCGATTGCGGGCGTCTCGACCGAGGCGGAGACGAGCGGGGCGATAGCCGGCGCCGTGGTCAGCACATAACTTTCGCTCACCGCCGCACCATTGGCATTGTAGTCCTGCGCCATGGGCGATGAGCCCGAAGCCGCGTCCCAGATCAGGGTGAAGCCGCCATTGGCGTCGGCCGCGATGCTGGTCCAGAAGGTGGGGCCGTTTCCGGCACTGATGGGACCGCTGAGAGGAATGCCGCTTGAATCAACCCGCTGAAAAAGAATGCCGTCACTGGTCTGCCATGCGATGACGGAAGACCCATTCCCAAGTGTGGCCGAGATGGCCATTGCGCTTCCCTCCGCTCGTAACTGATCCCTGCGCGCCCCTGCGAAGTTCCGTACCCTGAACATCCGATTTGCCGAGGCTTTGTGCTAACGCCGTGAGTCCGACGCGGTTTCGAAAGTTCCGGATCACAATTCGCCATCGAGCCGCGACCGTGAAGCGGGCGAAATGGTCCGACGGACCATTTCGAGCGGCGAGACCGCGAGCCCAGGCGAGCGGCGCGGACCGAGGCGAATGATCGCAATCAGAAACCCGGATGATTTTCGAGGAAGCTTTCCTCTTCGGGTGTGGGGGCGCGGCCGAGGATTCTGTTCCGGTGCGGGAAGCGGCCGAAGCGCGCAATGATATCGGCATGCGCGCGGGCTGCCTTGAGCGCGCCTTCGCCGAAATCGTTGGCCGTCATCTTCTCGAGCGAAAGCGCCTGAAGGTTCCGGTCCTCGGCGTGCATCAGCGGCATATAGAAGAATTGCCGCTGGGCGGGGCTTTCGAGTTGTTCGTCCATGCCCCGCGCGATGCCGTCCAGCGTGAGGGTTTGCGCCCTCGCGTCCGCCGCGAATGCGTCCGGCGTGCCGCGAAAAACGTGACGGGAAAACTGGTCCAGCAGAATGACGAGGGCGAGACGGCCGGACGGCGTTTTTGCCCAATCCTCCAGTTCGCCGCGCCTGGCCTGATCGAGCAGCGCACCAAAACGTACCCGCACCGTGTCGTCGAGGGCTTGGCCGTCCCGGAACCATTGTACGGGCGTGAGTTCCGAGAACCAAAATTCCAGTACGCACTGGACAGCAGGGTTTTCGCTCATGGCGCGTTACTATACGCCGCGGGCGGTTTCGAGACCTCAGGCTTTTTGCCGGTAGACCTGCACCGGATTGCCGTCGGGATCGGCGATCCAGCCGGCGCGAAGCGCGCCGCCGGCGAAATCATGGGGCGCGGTGATCAGGGGCGCGCCTTTTTCCACCAGCGCCTTCACCGCTCCATCCACATCGTCAGTTCGGACCACAATCTCGGACCAATGGCCCTCGCCGCCGGGATGGAGCTTGTGAGTTTTTCGTGCCGCGTCGAAGGTGGCGATGCCTAGGATGAAACCATCGAGCGTCAGTTCGATATGCGCGATGGGGCCGGTCGCTGGCGTGCGGAAACTCTCCTTGAAACCGAACTGCCGGTAGAACGCCACGGCGCGGGGAAGATCGCGGGAATAAAGATTGACCTGCGGTGCGCGAAAGGCGGGCATTGCCGCTGCCGCCCCGTGGGCCTGCGCCAAAAACCGCCGCGCCAATTCCGCCTTGGACCAGATTGCGCCTGGAGATCTCTTTCATCTCGTCACCCCATCGCTAGTCCGGGGCTCCGGTGGAGACGGCACCATCCGACCAGCGGGTGACGGGAACGAGAAAGATCGTTAGGCGCTCGTCCGGAAATTTGAATCCGATAATGGGCGATTTCGGCAGCCCGGCGCCCCAGTTTTTGAGGTCGGTTTGCGGCACATAAAACATCAGGTGGGGAAGCCAAGGTCCCTGGCCTTGATTGAAATAGGTCCCTTTGGACAGCATGTACGAAAGGGATCCGGGCTTGGCGACGGGCAGCGCGCCGCTGCTGATGGCGGTCTTGAGCGCTTCCTGGATTTTGGATTCCGAGCCGCCCGCCAGCGCGACTTCTGTGCGCTTGACGGTTTCCGGCACCTGGGATTCCGCTGCGAGCGCATTATAGCAGATCGGCGCGCGCACCTTGGGATTCCAGAAATTCGGATCGCCAAAGCCGGCCGACCAGGAACGAGCGACCAGGCAGACGAAGCCATTCGTTCCCTTCACCGCCGTCTGAAAGCCGGTCTTGGTGAAGACCATGACCTCCGCATCCTTGGCGATCGAGTCCGGCGCAGAACTTCGCGCCAGCGCGATCTCGGCGTCGCGGGGGATCAAATATTCCGCGACCGGCGCCATTTTGGGCCAGGCCGACTTTACGGGTTGAGGTGTTTGGGCGGTTTCCGCGCTCACCGCCGAACTCAAACAGCACAAAGCAAAAACAACACCAACGCCGAATGCTTTCATGTCCGTCTCCCTATTCTTCCGCCTCGTCTTCGGCCCCATTTTCCTCAGCCAAGCCGCGCAACCGCTCCAGCGCTTCGCCCCAGAAGCGGTCGTATTTCTTGAGCCAGGGCGCGAGCCTTCCCGTGATCGCGTGCCGGTCCACCGCGTAGATCTGCTGGCGGCCATCGCGGGTGGCGTGAACGAAGCCTGCGGATCTGAGCCCCATCAGGTGCTTGGAAATGCCCGAGGCGACCAGATCGGGAAATTTCGCCGCCAGATCGCTAACGTTCAGCGGGCCGCGTTCGGCCAGATGGTCGAGAATGCGCCGCCGCGTGGGATCGGCCAGGACCTTGAACAGCCGGTCGGTCGCATCAGTTCGCATCTTCATCCACCAGCGCCGCCAGTTTTTCCAGAATCTTGTGCGCGCTGGCGCCCATCTCATAATCCGCCACCATCGCTTCCCAATCCTGGCCGGTGGCTGCGAAGCCGTCATGGATTACGGTCACTTTGGTCCCCACGCCCGATGCCTCCAGCGCAATGACAAAACGGGCGGGGTGCGTCCACCCCTGTCCTTCTTCCGTCCAGGAAAGCACCAGCCAGCCTTCCGGCACCAGCTCCAACACCGTGCCCGAAACCCCGGTTTTGTTGTCGGGGCCGAGGAAGCGGTATTTGCCGCCCACTTTCATGTCGATTTCCAGATCGGGCGCGATCCAGCGGCGCAGCGCCTCCTGCGTGGCGATGTGGCGCCAGACCTTGCTGGGCGGGCTACGGATTTCGATGGTGCGGACGACTTGGGATTGGGTCATTTCATATATTACCACATGGTAAGATGATATTTCAAGCCCGCGTGCGAAAAGATCGCCAAACGCGGCGTGAAAGCTTGCTTAAGGCGGATTTACCAAGCTCACCGCGTCGGCGGGAATTTAGCAGTTCCTTAAAATGCTAAATCCTAGAATTGGCGGCTGAATCCGCTCATTGGCGAGAACCGTCATGACATCTGCCAAGTATAACCCAGCCACCGCTGACGCGATGCCGGGCCACACCCGCCATACCGTCCTGATCGTCGAGGACAACACGGTCCTGCGCGACAAATACTGGGCCCATCTGCAGGAAGCCGGCTATCGCGGCGTCACCGCCCAGAACGGCAAGGTGCTGGACGTGATGTATGGCGAGAGTGTCTCGGTGGTCCTGCTCGATTTGTTCAAGCCGGAATCCGACGGCATTGAGACGTTGAAGACGATAAAGCGCGTTTCGCCCGAGACCTTGGTCGTCGCCATCGGCGAGGACAGCCGCCAGCTCGATGTCGCGACTCAGCTAGGCGTGGACGCCTTCATCCTGAAGCCGGCGCCGCCCGCCTCCGTCATCGAGGCCGTGGCCAAGCTCACATCGCATGGCGCCGCCTTGAGCCAGACCGACCGGCGCAAATACACGCGCCTGGCCGTGGACCTGAAGGGCCAGCTCTACAATTCACCCGATGGCCAGCCCAGGGCGTGCCATGTGGTGGACATGAGCGCCGGGGGCGCGTTGATCCGCTCCGACGCCAAATGTCCGCACGGCCATCCGTTGATCCTGCAGGTGGATGGTTTCGGCAGCTTCGAAGGCGTCGTGGTGCGCAGCGGCACGGGATCGGTGGGCTTCAAATTCCTGATGGGCGAGTTGAAGCGGGATCGCTTGAAGCACGCCCTGGCCAGCTTTGCCAAGACCGGCGCCGCCCCGATCGGCACCTATGGCGTGCACCCGAACTTCAAGCCCGGCTCGGCCCGGCCCAAGGAGCGGCGGGAAGAGCCGGTGCGCAAGGACGTGTTCCCCTACTCGTGAAGCTCGAAAGAGCGTGACTCCTCACCCTGAGCCTGTCGAAGGGTGAGGAAGCGGCTCCTCATGCTTCGTCCCTCGACAAGCTCGGGATGAAGAAGCTCAGCATGAGGAGTTGAAGGCATGGATTCCCCGCGCCATATATCTATAGTGCGCTCCGGGTTTGGGGGACGCGGCATTTCCCCCTTGAAGATTGGGGAGAGAAATCATGCGGCATCTTCTTGCGAGCGTAGCGCTTACGTCTTTGTTCGTGTTGGCGAACCCTGGCCTCAGCAAGGCCGACGACGCCAGCGACAAGCAGGCGTTCCACGATTTCCTGGTGCAGGCCAAGAACAACGCCAGCGCCGATAAAGATAAAGTGTCGGCCTTCTACAAGACCACCGGCGCCTATTGGCGCGCCCACTGGCTGGATTATTCGCATAATCCCGCGAATTACGCCGACGTGATGGCGCTCTATCACGAGGACCAGGCGCTTTATCCGCGCCCCTTCGTGGTGCCGGACCCGAAGCGGTACGAGAAGGACATCCAGGCGTTCCGCGATTTCGACGCCAGGAACACGGTGCCCAGGAACCCCGCCTTGTTCGTCGGCAGCTCCACCATCGTGAAATGGAAGACAGCGGAGGCCTTTCCCGGCTTCAACGTGATCAACCGCGGCTTCGGCGGCAATGTGATCGAGGATGTGCTTTATTATTACGCGGACACGGTGGGGAAGTACCACCCCTCGGCGATCTTCTTCTATTGCGACAATGACGTCACCGGCGGCGACAGCGGCGATCACGCCTTCCAACTGACCATGCAGGTTTACGCCAAGGTCCGCGCGGACTTTCCCAAGGTGCCGTTCGTCTTCCTCAGCATGAAGCATGCGCCCAATTCGGCCTTCGCGAATTTGGGCGAAGCAGGCCAGATCGACCGCTTCAACGAACTGGCCAGGGCGCAGACCAAGAAGGATCCCCTGTTCAAATATTTCGACATGGACGGGCCGGTGAAGGACGCCAGCGGCAAGCCGCCGGGCGACTTGTTCCTGGATGGAGAGCATTTCAACGACAAGGGCTATGCCTTGATCAACCCGGCGCTGGAAAAGGTGCTGGTCGCGCTTCACGTGCCGCGGACGAAGTAACGCTTGAAAGCCGGCTTTAAAATCGCGGTCCTTGCGGCCGCCGGCGTAGTTTGCGGTGCCGTATCCGCTGCTGCGTTCACGCCGCCTTTCATCCCTCCTGGCGAAAGCGCCATTCCCAAGGGGCCGCTGGGCGATTCCGTCAAGCGCGGCGAACAGATATTCACGGCGACGCGCAAATATGCCGGCCCTTTCGTGGGCAACAATCTCAATTGCTCGAATTGCCATCTCGATAAGGGCAGAAAACCCGATTCCATCCCCATGTGGGGGGCCTGGCCGCTCTATCCGCAATTCCGGACCAAGGACGGCAAAGTGAACACGATGGCTTTGCGCATCCAGGAATGTTTCCTCTACAGCATGAACGGCAAGAAGCCGCCCGCCGACAGCGACACCGTCACCGACCTGGAGAGTTACTTCGCCTGGCTTGCGACGGGCGCGCCCACGGGCATGACTTTACCCGGCGCGGGGTATCCGGTTCTGCCGTCGTCCAAGAACCAGCCGGACCCGCAGCGGGGCGCGCAATTGTTCGCCAAAAGTTGCGCCGCCTGCCATGGCGCCGATGGGCGGGGCAACGACGCCACCGGCATACCGGCGCTGTGGGGACCGGGGTCATTCAACAAAGGCGCCGGCATGCACGAGGTGGAAAAGGCCGCGCGCTTCATCCGCGCCAACATGCCGCTTGGGCAAGAGAACACACTGACACCGGATCAGGCCCGCGATATCGCGGCCTATATGCATGAAAAACCGCGCCCGACAGACCCGGGGACCTTGGCGCCGAAGAATTAGAGCAGCGCGCGTTCAGAATCCCTGTCCCCTCACCCTTCGACCAGCTCAGGGTGAGGAGATCAGCCAAATTCCTCATGCTGAGCCTGTCGAAGCATGAGGAGCAATGAGCATGCTTGAACACAACTTACTCTAGCTACCCGCAAGAGCAGGCGGTGTATCCACGCTCCTGCGCCCGGTTGAGGGTCACGATGCCGGCGGGAACCCAGACGGCGTTGGGAATCAGGTTCGCTTTCATTTCTGCCAGAACGGCATTGGCGTCCGCGCCCGTCGCCTTTGAATGCATGAAGGCAACGGCTTTGGCGGCCACTTCGCATACGGCAAAGCGCGCGCCCTCCTGCGCCACGCCGCTCAATCTTCTTCCGTTGCTGACCAATTTTGGGTCGAGCGGCGTGGCATTGTAGGGATTGATCGCGGCGGGGGTCTTGATTCCCGCCTCGGCCAATTGGCCCCAGTCGGAAAGCGCCTGACCGAATTTTCCCCATGCCGCGTCATTGAAACCGAACACCACCGAGAAATGGCGAAGAATGATCACCGCCGACAGATCGGCGCCCGCGATGCCATACCCGCTGAGGTTGGCCTTGTAGAAATTGTCGGCAAAATTCAGCGCTTCACCGGTCCCCTTGATGCTGATGGTATCGAAGATGATGCGGTGACGCCGCCCGCCTTGATCGAGCCAGGCATCCTGCGGTTCATCCGTCGGCCGCGAGGGCGCCGCACTGGCCTGCCCGCCGCCCAGAGCCGCCAAGGTCAGCCCAAGCCCCAGAAATTCCCGTCTCCACAGCGCCATCTTTGGTCCCCCCAGCGAATGCCAGCGGCTGAAGGATGCGCCGCCTCCAACGCAACTGTCCAGAGAGCCGGCCCGGCGCTGAAAGCAGGTTTCAATCCGGCGATGCCGAGGTCTCTACCGGCAGGTGCCGCTGGGTCCAGTCCTCGATGGAGCCGTCGTAAAGCGTGACATCCATTCCCAAGGTGCGGGCGGCGAACACGATAGAGCCCGCCTTTCTGCCGATATGGCAATAAGCGATCACATGGTCACCGGGCTTGTATCCCGCGTGGCTGAAAAGCGTTTTCAGCTCCCCGGGCGATTTCAGCTTGCCTTCCACATCCACCACGCTGGTAAAGGGCAGGCTTTTGGCGCCGGGAATGTGGCCATCGGTTTCGCCGAACCAGCTTGGGATCAGGCCGAACACATCCAACTCGACCAACCGCCCGCCATAGAGAATTCCCTCCCGCGCATCGATCAGATCATAGCCGGGGGCTTCGGCATGGTTTTGCACGAATCCGGCATCGACCACCAAAGGCTGCATCTTGAGAGGCGCCAAATGACCGGGAATGATCTCCGCGGTTTCGGTGGTGGTGGCGTGCCCGGTTTTTTTCCACGTCTTGAGGCCGCCGTCGAGGATCTGGGAACGGTCGCCGAACCCCGCCACCACCAGGTTGAATATCACCCGCGCGCCGAGCTGAAATGCATCGCCTTCGTTATAGACGACGATGCGGGAATCATCGGAAATCCCCAATGCCTCCAGCTTCGCCCGCAGGACTTCGGGCGGCGGCACTTCCATGCTGAGGCCGTTCGCGTTGACCGAGAGCAGATCGTCCGGCCCCTTGACCAGCCGCGCGCCGGGAATATGGCCCTGACTATAGCCCTTCTCTGTGCCCACATGCAGGATCACCAGATTCTTGTCCGCCAAATGCGCCTGGAGCCAATCGGGCGTCGCCAGCAGATCCTCCCGCGGCCCGGCTTGGGCGGGGGCGCCCAAAAGAGCACCCGAGGCAAGAAGAAACGCGAACAAAAAGGCTTTCCACATGATCGGTGCTCCGCTGGCCGCCGAAGGATGCTCTGCCTCGAACGCTATTGTCTAGTGAGCCGGGATCACGCCATGCAGGCCGATTCCTTGAGGATGATGCCGTCATTGGCCAGGGTCTCGAGCATGGCGATGAACGCCGCGATCTGCGCGGGGTAGGAACGCTGACAAGCAAACGGCCTCGGTGAACCGGGGCCGTTTGCCTTCAGGCACGCTCTCTACCAGCCGCGATAGCCGTTATAGGGCGCGGCATAACCGTAGCCATAGCCGCGGTTGCCATAATCGCGGTCACGCCAATCGCGGTCGCGATCGCGCCAGTCGTCGCGATCATGGTTCTGAGAAGCCAGGATCGCGGCCAGCGCCAGAAAACCGATACCCGCGGCGACGGCGGCGCCATTGCCATTGTCGTGATGGCGATAGTGATCGCGGTAATCGACGGGCACGAACCCAGTTGCGGGCGCGGCGCTGGCAGCGGTGGCGCCCAACAGTGACAATGCAAGTGCCGCACTGATCAGACGTTTCATGACTTCTCTCCTTCTTCGGCGGACGAAAACACATCCATGGAGGGAAGATTGCGCCACGCCGCATGTATGGCGGCTGGCGGGTTCGTTCAGACTGGGTTCAGTTGCACGGCGAATTCAAGGCGGAGTTCCGGTAGCCGGAACGACGCAAGGCTCGATAAGCCTATATTTCGTCGGGTTCATGGTTCGACAGGCCACTGCTCACTTCGTTCGCAGAGCGCCAGCTTTCGTAAGCTCACTTCGTTCGCCAACGAAAGCTAAGTGTCATCATGAGGAAGGTTATTTAGACCAAGCCCAATCCGCAGCCGATGCCTTGCAACTGCCGCCGCTGCCAGTCCAGGCGCGGCCACGCACGGCGCGGCCTACCACGTC
>Ga0134126_10006804_pt1 | contig 14361 bp, 9 predicted proteins | sample KB31752_FD_96881 | JGI IMG/M metagenome (GOLD analysis project Ga0134126, IMG submission 96881) | Terrestrial soil microbial communities with excess Nitrogen fertilizer from Kellogg Biological Station, Michigan, USA - KB3-175-2 | ecosystem: Environmental > Terrestrial > Soil > Unclassified ... | reverse complement strand
TGAGAAAGACCATTGCATCTCACTACATCTCAATAACTCTACAAATCAATAACTCAATAACTTTTTCTAATTGTTCAACCCCTGAAAATAGGTCTTCACTTTCTCCCTGTAATAGGGGTTCAATCCCGGCGGCACGGTTTGCAGCAGTTCTACCTCTTTCTGTTTCATCTGGAGGTATTTTTCGAGCAATGGCGGATTCGGGTTTTTTATATCCCCCGAAGTATGGGATTCCCTTTGAGGGTCGGTTTCCTGTTTCCGCTCCGCTTTATCGCTTTCCAGCATTCGTGTTTCTATATCGTGCTGGCGTTTGATGGTTTCTTCTGTTATATTCCGGTTTACAATGTCTTTTTCATTCTGGTCCATTTCTTTTTGTATCTCGCCCAGGTCGCCTGCCTTGTTCCCGTTTTTTTCCAGACCGTCTTTCATTTTCTGAATCTCGCGGCGTATGGCCTCCTGCCTGGCAGCATATTGGGCCAGTTCTTTACTCATCTGTTGGCCACCACCCTCTTTTCCATCTTTGAGCTTTTTAATCTGATCGCCCAGCTCTTTTTGAAGTTCTTCCATTGTTTGCATGGATGGACCGGAATTCTTGCCGGGATTTTTACATTTCTTCGAGCCTTTTCCTTGTTTTTCCTGGTCCTGCTGCATTTGGTTCTGCATACCCTTCATCGCTTCATCCAGCATCAGGGCAAGGTTGTTTAAGGATGTCATGGCATATTGCTCGTGCGATATCGCCTGTGAGGTATTGCGCAGGCCCAGGTCTGCAATAGACTGGTCCATGTTAAAGTTTACCAGCCCCATTTCTTTGTTCACATAAGATTTTATCTCCGTTTCCCTCTTGCTCAGCGCGTTCAGGCTGTCTTCAATCAATTTGGAATCGTCCTTGAGTTGCCTTTGCTTTTCGCCGAGCTCTACATAATGCGGGTTGTACTGCGGGGTCTTTTTGTAACCATCCATCACCTCTTCCTGCTGGAACGAAACGTATAAAAGGTTTTCGAGCAATTGCCGCAGGGCCTGGTAGTCTTCCTCATGCTCTTTGGCCTCCTGTCCCTGCATTTTATCCTTCATTTCTTTGCTCATTTTCTGCATTTTTTCCGAAGCGCTTTTCTGGCTTTTCGATGCTTTTTTATTCTGTTGTTTTTGAAGGCTTTGCTCGCTCTGCTGCATGTCCTGGCTTATGTCCTGCTGCTGGTCCTTATTATCCGGCATTTCTTCTTTCCTATCCAGGTTTTCGTTCTTTTTTTCAAGGTCGCCGAGATCTTTTTTCACATCGTCAAACTGTTTGTTCAGTTCGTCCTGTTTTTTCTCAAGTTCCTGTTGTTTGGCGTCTTTGTTTTTATCTGCATTACTCTTAGGGGATTGGGCATCATTATTTCCCTTTTTAGAATCCTGATTTTGCTTAGAATTTTCGTTTTGTTTTGAATCCTCGTTTTTGGAATCGTTCTTTTTTGAATCCTCGCTTTTGGAACCGTTTTGTTTCGCGTCCTCGTTTTTCTTATCGTTTTTCGCGGTTTCATCAGCCAGCTTGTCCTGCTTTTTGGCAAGAGTGTCCAGTTTATCGGTTGTTTGCTGCAATTTTTGCTCAAACTCTAGTTTCTTGTACAACTGCTCCATCCTGTCCATTTCTTTCTGAAGCTCTTTGTCGTTGAAATTCATTTTATCAAGCTGGTTTTCTACCTGGTCTTTGTCATTCTGTTCCAGCAATTTTTGCAGCTCGTCAAACATTTTCTTTGTTTTTTCATCCATTACCTGGTCGAACATTTTCTGCAGTTCCTGGTGCTTTTCCAGGATTTGTTCATCCATCTTGCTGAACTCGTTTTGCTTCTGCAGGTTTTTATTGTATTCTTTCTGGATGTCCTCAACGGTATTTTTTAGTTCCTGTTGTTTTTTCATCATGTCTTCCAGTGACTTCTTGTCCTGCCAGTCGAGGTTCTTCTTGTCAACAAGTTTCATTTTCATGTCGCTCATTTCTTTCTGAAGCTGTTTGGCCTGGTCAATAGCAAAGTCCATCTTGTTTTCCATGTCCTTGTTATCGGCCTCGGCATTCTGCTCTATCTCCTTCATAGATGGCGCATTGAAAAAGTTTTTCTGTGAGCGGGTAAATTTGCTTCCATTCACGCCGTCATTATCCCATACCTGGAAATAATATTCAATTTCCTCACCGGGTTTGATGTTAAGAGGGTTCAGGTCCCATGCATAATAAAAGGGTTGCAATAGCTTGCCCTGGGATATTGGGACAATGATTGTTTTTTCAGGTTCTCTCACCCTGGCGCTGTCATCCGATTTGCTGAAATGATACCTGAATTCGAGTTTGTTTAAGCCGTAATCATCAGACACTTCACCTGAGAAATACATGTTTTTCAGGTTGAGGGAATCCTGCTGCTGTTCCACTTTAATTTCCGGGTAGGCATCAGGTATTACATTTACCTGGTAGTGAATGGAATCGGTATTGTGAAGGTATTTGTTGGAAGTTTTTAGAATATATGAATCATCCTTAAGAAAACGGTTCCCGAAGCTGAACTCGTTCTCGCCTGTGCGTTTTGCTTCCCCGGATTTACCGGTGAAGGCAAACTCGACTTTATCAGTGTTTTCAGTATAGAATTTCCAGTTCACCGTTGTGCCTTCGGGAATGGTAATGTCCCCCGTATTTTGCAGCACATCGTTTTTCTTGTTGATATAGGCAGGGTAGTTGAGGGCAACCTCAAATTTCTGGAGCGTGGGCTTCGGCAATGCTTTCAGGCTGTATGGCTCTGATAAAAAACCATTGGCGCTGAACTGGAATGTCATGTCTTTCTGCACGTTCCGTAGCGTATAGCCGAAATCGGTTTTAGATTTCAGGTTCATCTTGTATGGATTACCATCTACTACAAGATAAACTTCTGCCGGCAGCTCGCTTCCTTTCACCTGCACCTCCACGGGAAAATCCTGTAAGCGTATCACCGAAAGGGAATCGTTTTTGAGGATAAAATTAAATGGCGCTTCTATGGCAAAATATTTATTGTGGTTCACCAGCCTTTGTGTGCCTTGCACCAGCATCCCCGGCGATCGCCATAGAATAATAAATACCACAGCAAGAGGTACCAGGGCATATTTCAGGTATTTCCTGTTTTTGCGGTAATCCACCGCTTTTACAAAAGGAATGGGCCGCAGTTCTGTAATTTTCTGGTTTACAGAAGCCTCAATCAATTCCCTCTTAAAAGGATCAATTCCGGCAAAGCCTGCCTGCTCTTTGAGCTGCAGGGTATTGAGGAGTTTGTCTTTTACTTCACTAAAATGCCTGCCGATGATATCTGCCGCTTTGGTATAGCTCAGGCTTTTGCGCATGCCGAAGAGGCTAAGGGCAGGCCATACAATAAACCTGCCAAGGATAAATGCATTGGCGGCAATAAAAGAATAAAACAATATGGTCCTGACAGTAGTATCAAAGCGGCCAAAAAACTCCAGGGCAGTTACCGTCAAAAAAGACACAAGTAATATGGCGACAAAGTAAATACCACCCTTAATAATCTGGTTGCGATAGTATTTGCGCTTAAAATCGCGCAGCTTTGCCACCAGCAATGTATAATTATCTTCGTAAATCATAGATGTTCTGCTTCAAAGTTAACGTTGAAACATACAAATTAGCTCCGGAACCTTAAAATTTAAGATTGCTTTGGAAGGATGTGCAAAATCTATACCTCTTTTACCGGAGGAAAATTTTAAACTTTAAACAAGATTCAATGTTCTTTTGGTATAAAATTAAACCAAACAAGGTGTTACCTGGCCAAAACATTAAAAAAATGAACATGAGAATAGCCCTTTACCTTAGCCTTGCATGTATTAGCCTTGTTTTTGGATCGTGCAGTATGAACAAAGAAGGTATGAATACCATCTCTTTACAATCAGGGCGGTTGCAGACCCTTGGGCAACTTACTAACCGGCATATAAACCGGGAGATTAATTCGCCGGCTAATGAAAAAGCCAATCAACCTGGATCATTTGATGTCATAGCAAATCATGTTGCCATACAGGTGCCGGTGTTTCATAGCACTGTCCTTAAAAAACATTTTGCGGGCAAAAACATGATGCGAAAGGCGGGCAAAAAGATTGCAGAAATAGCAAAGCTGCCAAAAACTATGCCTTCTATCAACCGGATGATCACCACGCCAACCCATAAGACATCCATGCAGAACTTGCCTTTTCAAGGCTCCAATTACCTGGCATTGTGGATTGTATTCCTCCTTGCAAGTGTCCTTTTTTATGCCCTTGCCATATATGCGTTTGACTCTATCATGATCTTAAGCCTTGTCTTTAATATTCTTGGATTACTGGCCCTTCTGGCATTTTTACTCTTTATTATCCTTTGGCTTATTGAATTGTACCAGGCCCATCAAAGCCAGGAAGAAACAAAGCCTTAGATTAAAGTAACACTTTTTCGCAGGTTAATTTCATAATTAACCGTCACAAATTATTTTTTATTGTAGTCATTGTACTTTTATATGCCGGGACAGGCTGTTTCTCAGTTCAAAAGGTGCAAGGCCTGATTTTTAGTTTTGTGCAAAAAAATGCCTGACGGACAAAAAAAAATTTGTCATTCAATTATTTTATTTAGTTTAGCCGAAATTATTAGCACAGAAACCAATAATTTAATACTGGTCAGGCAACATTTTTTAATTATAATCACTTAACACACAAAATTTTACAAAAATGAAAATGAGAAAAATTTTTTATTTCGCGGCTATTTCGGCCGGATTGCTCCTTTCTTCATGCAGCATGAACAAGGACGCGGGCAACACTGCGTATTTACATTCTAACAAACTGCAAGCGCAACAGCAGCTTACCGGTCCGCAAAGCAGGACGCATAATGATGCTGTCCTTGATAACAGGGTGACACAACCTGCTTTTGCTTCGGTTGAGCAAAATCAAACCCCATCAGACAATGCCGGGGTTTTAACGCAAAAGGTTCAAAAGCATGCCAGGCATAATGCCGCCGGAAGCATTTTGGCCAAAACCGGAAAAACCATCACTGCATTTGCAGTGCCCATGGTAGAACATTCCATAAAAAGTATGGCAAGGCAGCAAACCCACATTGCAGCTTACAAACATGCCACCCATACTGAAGAGGGAAGCTATCTACTTCTATGGATTCTTTCCCTTGTAGCAGCAATAGTGTTTTTTATAATTGCTGCAGCAGCCTTATTATCGTTTAACATTGGTTTGGCGGCTGTATTTTCTATTCTTGGATACTTAGCTGGTATTGCTGCTCTTGTATTCTTTATACTTTGGATCGTGCAATTGGCAAGAGGCTAAACACAAATAACCCGCTTTTAAATAAAGCAAAAGGCCGTCTCAATGTTGAGACGGCCTTTTTTATTGTACATATGAGGGAATGTTATTAATCCCCAAAGCTATAGAGGTCCAGTTTTGAGTCATTATAAAAATTCCTGACCACAATGTTGTTGTTCAGCATTCTGAAATTAAGCTGGGAATACTCGCCCTGAACAGTTTTAGACAGGAATTTTGAGAGGTCTGTTTTATCGCCTGACTTATGGCACGTAGGCAGATCAATGGTGCTTACAGGGTCGCCAAAAGTATTAGAATAATTGATAACGAATTTTCCTGATTGAGGATTAACTTCATAAGTGGATGCATTTTTCCCCTCAAATGCCTGTAACCTGAGATTTCCCTGTGCGCCATACTCCAGGGTGACGTTCCTTGACATAAAACTAGCCCTGCTTTTGTAATAGTCATCTATGCCAGTCAATTTCCCTTCGTTTTTCCATAATGCTTTTCCGTCCTGGTCAAATTTGTAAACATAATAGCCTGAAGGAACTGCAGTACCCTGCCTTTTATGCCTTGACGAGCCTTGCCTTTCTGACTCGGTCCCTGATATACCATAAACATAAAATCCGTTGGTAACAGGGTCTAACATAATATTACCATAAGCCTCCGGGTTGGGTGAATAAACGGTAGTTGTAGTTGTGGTTGACATTCCGTTACCATTGTATGTTGTCGAGGTATACGTAGTAGTTTTGATATTATGATTGTCCGCTTCATGCGTGCCCTCGTTGCCGCAATAGTTATATTCGGACATGAACCTGCCGTCATTTAAATTGACGTCCATTTTAAAATCATCCAGGAGCTTGCCATCGTGGTCTATTACGGCAATCCTGAATTTCTGTTCCTTGTAGTTTTCATCATCCAGGGTGCGGCTCACAAAATACGAAACCACGGTAGTATTGCCAAGATATGACCATTCCGTAGCATCCGGATCGGGCTCGGGCAGCTCCAGCCAGACTTTGGAAACAGACTTGTCTTTACCAATCCTTACAAATTGAAGTTTTGGGAATGCATGTTTGTCACGTTTTTCGTGCTTTGATTTAGCGTCCCTTTCTTTTGTAACATAATAAAGATAATCATCATCTGCAAAAACAACATTAACACGGCCATAAACAACTTCCTTCTTTACCGTGAGCGAATTGGAAATACCGGCGCTATCAATATGAAATATATCCTGGGTATTGGGTGAACCCTGCAGGCCACCTGCTCCCCGCCGTACCAGGTAAACATTTTTGCCGCTTGGCGATACAACAAAAAAACTATTGTACAAGGAAGCGATAGAAGGCTTTGGTACCGCCACTTCATATTTTGCCGTGAGGTGCGGTGCATAATAAGTGATTTTCCAGTTTAAGTCTTTTCTGAAATAAAATTCATTTCCTGTAAGCAATACCAGCCCGTTGTTCACGCTCGTGGCTTTGAGGATCTTACTGCCTTCCGCAAGTTTTACGGTCTGGTGGTCTTGTGCAAATGCCGGCTTCATCTCACAGATGGCCAGCATCATAATCAGTATAATTGATACCTTTTTCATTTTATTAATTTGTTTTGATATGGTTTTGCGTGTGAAATTTCTTTTAGATTAAAGTGCAGCCCCAGCATGATATCATTAGCACTGGTATTGTATGTAGGTGTCAGGCTGCTGAAGCCATGGAAATATTCCAGTGAAAGCTGTACTTTAGGAAAGCGGTAAATAAAATTAAGGCGGGCGCCATAATCAAAGTTGAACGTTGACAGATTGGATGCGGATGTTGTTGACAACGGCCGCAAAGTTTGGGGATCAACATGGATCGGGCCAAGGAAAACATCCTCGGTTGTTGTTAATATATAATAGTTTAGCGCAATAGCAGGGCCTACGCCTACGCTGAATTGATCAGGAACAATAAAATAATCTACGCCCAAAGAATAATTAAGCCCCAACTTGATAAAATTTGCAATAACATTTGCGGTATTCAGGTTGAAATTCCCGTCCAGGGCATATGTATATCCGGGTATCCCAAAACTGGCGCCGTAAATAGAATAAGTAGAAAAAAAATCAAAACGGGGACTGATCTTTGCCTGAGAGCGCGCTCCTATTTCCAACCCGATCCCCGGCGATGCTTTAAGGGAATCTGATGATAAGAAAGTAGAATAAAGCCCGACATGCATATCATACAGCACCTGCCCTGAAGCAAGGCCCGTGGTAAATAAAAATGTCGTAATAAAAAGTAAGTTTTTGAATGGTCTCATAGTTTTTGCTGTTTGTTACATCGGCAAAACTAACAATACCTGCGAGAATACCAAAGGAATGGAATAATTTGTGAACCGGATTTGACAACTTTTACAAAATTATTCAAATCTCAAACGCCAGCCTCTCTCCTACTCTGTCTTCAAAAAAACTTCCCTTATTATAAGCAAGATAGCCATTTACGTACGTGGATACAATGCTTGCTCCAAAGATATATCCTTCCAAAGGCGACCAGCCGCATTTGTAATAAATATTATCTTTATTTACTGTCTGTCTTTGGTTTAAATCTACTGTCACAAGGTCTGCCTTATAGCCTTCGCGGATATATCCTCTTTCTTTTACCCTGAATAATTCAGCCGGGGCATGGCACATTTTTTCAGCAATTTTTTCAAGTGCAATTTTATCCTGGCGGTAAAAATCAAGCATCATGAGCAAAGGGTGCTGCACAAGGGGCAGCCCTGAAGGGCATTGCAGGTAGGGGTTTTGCTTCTCTCCCCAGGTATGCGGGGCATGGTCAGTGGCTATGACGTCTATAGTATCATCTAAAATCCCTTTCAGAATGGCCGCTTTATGGCGTCCTTCTTTTATCGCGGGATTGCATTTGATGAGCCCGCCAAGCCTTTCATAATCTGAGGCATCAAACCATAAATGATGGACGCATCCTTCCGCAGTAATTTTTTTATTTTTAAGCGGAATATCATTCCGGAACAATGCCAGTTCTTCAGCAGTGCTTATGTGCAGGATATGGAGCCTGGTGCCGTTGCGTTTCGCCATGTTCACCAATTTTTCCGAGGAGGTAAAACATGCTTCAATGTTCCTGATGGCAGGGTGCGCTTTCATAGGGATATTATCCCCGAAACGTTCTTTGAAAATTTCAAGATTCTGCTTTATAATTTCCTCGTTTTCAGAATGTACCGCAATCAGGTTATCAGCTTCTGTAAATATGGCTTCGAGCGTTTTAGGGTCGTCAACCAGCATATTGCCTGTGCTGGAGCCAGCGAATATTTTTACTCCGCACACCCGCGCTTTGTCTGTTTTTTTCAGTTCATCAAGATTGGTATTTGTAGCCCCGAAATAGAATGAATAATTTGCCAGGGAATGTACGGCAGCTATTTTATACTTTTCTTCGAGCAACTCCTGCGTTACCGCCTGCGGAATGGTGTTCGGCATCTCCATATAGGAAGTAACACCCCCGGCCACAGCAGCCCTCGATTCGGAATGTATATCTGCTTTATAGGTAAGGCCGGGTTCCCTGAAATGGACCTGGTCATCTATAATCCCCGGAAAAAGATGCAGCCCCGAGCCATCCATTTCATTGTAATGATATGAAAGCCCGCTAATTACCGGGGCGATTTTTTCTATCCGGTCGTCTTTAATCAGGACATCCGAGGCAAAAACACGGCCTTCGTTTACAACCTGGATGTTTTTTATAAGGGTAGCTGCCAATTGTATTTTTCTGCTTTATTTTTTCTAATCCCGTAGGGATGCATTTTTCTTCCTGTTAAAAAAAGAAATGTCGTACCTACGGCACTCTAAAGGGAGGATTGATCCAATTTTCTACCAATTTGTCGTCCCTACGGGACTAAAATTAAATATTAAAGACATTACCCTTTTTTCTCTCAGAAGCTCAGTACAATCGGCATCAGCAGCATCAATATCTCTTCGCCGGGATTCTGGTCGAGCGGCCGCAATACTCCTGGCCGGTTGTATTCTGATAAGGAAAGAACAACATCATCCGATTGCAAAATGCCAAGCATATCAATCATAAACCTGGCATTGAAACCTATTTCCATATCCGTGCCTTCATAATCGCAATTGAGCCTTTCCTGGGCTTCGTTTGAGAAATCAATATCCTGGGCGTTTATCTGCAATTCGCTTCCGCTTATCTTGAACCTGACCTGGTTGGTGCTTTTGTTGGAAAATATGACTGTTCTTCTCAATGCATTCAATAAATCTTCCCGGCTCACTTTCAGTTTATTGGGGGTATCAACCGGTATGGCTGCCTGGTAGTCAGGGAACCTTTCGTCAATAAGCCTGCACACGAGGTGAAGGTTATGAAATTCAAAATGAGCATTGAGCTTGTTGTATTGCATCTTGACGGGCGCCTCGTCTTCAGGCAGCGCATTTTTCAACTGGTTTAGCGCCTTGCGCGGCAAAATAAAGGCGTCTTCATGCTCTGGCCTGATGTCAGTACGCTTAAAAAGCACCAGCTTGTTGCCATCGGTTGATACAAAACGGATTTCATCATTCATCATCTGGATATACAAACCTGTCATGGCTGGCCTCAGTTCATCCACCCCTATTGAAAAAGCCGTGGCGGTAATGGCCGATGCGATGGCCGATGCCGGAAAACTGGCCTCTGATGCGCCTTCCACTACAGGGAATTTTGGGAAATCCTCGGCGCTTTCGCCTGCTATCTTATATTTACCGTTGTCACTGGTGAGCTCTACGGTTTTGCTGTCTTCGTTGATGGTGAAGGTAACGGGCTGCTCCGGCAATGTTTTGAGTATCTCCATAATGAGCTTGGAAGGCACTGCAATCTTACCGCTTTCTTTGGCTTCTACTGCTAGGGAGCTTCTCATGGATACTTCGAGGTCGGTAGCGGTAACGGTAAGCTGGCCGCCCTCTATTTCAAACAAAAAGTACTCAAGGATAGGGATAACGGTACGGGTGCCAATAACACCGTTTATAAGCTGCAACTGCTTGAGCAGCATAGTTGTTGAGGAGATAAATTTCATATTAACCTGTGTTTGTTTGTTATAATCAGGGGGCAAATATAATTAATTCAACCCAAGCAGAAAGAGAAAAAGGAAAATTGTGCCGGACAGATTAAATATGTACCTGAATGTTTGTACCGGTATTTGCGTTAGCCCATTCCCAAATTCCCAAATTCCAACATTTCCAAATAACTATCCGGGGTACTGTACCCGCACATGATGAATGTTTTTCATGAGCTTTTTCAATATTCTCCGCACTGTATTTATTTCTCTTATGGTAATAGGCGCGTGGTCAAACTGGTGATCATTAATTTTTGAATCAATAATTTGGTCCACAAGGTTTTCAATATCCTCCGTGGTGTGGCTTCGCAAACTTCTGGACGCCGCCTCAACTGAATCAACAATCATTAACACTGCCATTTCCTTTGTGGCCGGTTTAGGGCCGGGGTACCTGAACGGCATATCATCGGCATTTTCATCTTTTTTAAGATAATTCCTGTAAAAATATTCTGTCCTGGTGGTTCCGTGATGGGTGCGTATAAAGTCTATCAACCTTTTAGGGAGTTTGTATTCCCGAGCCAGTTGAACGCCGATACCCACATGGGCTATAATGATTTCCGCGCTTTCGGGCTCGCTTATCAAATCATGGGGGTTTATCCCGCCACGCATGTTCTCAATAAAATATTCAGGCTGGTGTATTTTGCCTATATCATGGTACAGCGCCCCTACCCTAGCCAGCAGCGCATTGCCCCCAACCTGGTCCAGCACCGTTTCGACGAGATTAGAAACCTGCACCGAATGCTGAAATGTGCCAGGAGCGCGCTGAAACAATTCTTTCAGGAGTTTATTGTTAATGTCAGACAGTTCTATAAGGCTTATATCAGAGACAAATCCGAATATTTTTTCATTGGCGTACACCAATGGGTATGCGAGAAGGGTAAGCACAAAATTCGCCCCAAACCATTGCAGGCTTCGCCAGTCGAATTCGCTGATGGAATTGATCTTTACCAATGAGATACCTGAATAAACAATGCAGTAAACCAGCATGATAAAGAACGCGGATATAAAAAACTGCGAAATATACCTGAGCCTCGACATGGTTAATACCGCCGTGACACCTGCAAATATCTGTACAAGTGTAAACTCGAAAGGGTTCGGTACAAAAAGCCCGCATAAAAAAATGAGCATAAAATGGGTAACAACTGCAATCCTGATCCCGAAAAAGGACATTAAAATAATAGGGACTATACAGTACGGGATTATATAGACGTCATATATGCCTGTACTTGTAAGGTAGGTAGTAATCCCAACGAAAAACAGGATGTTAATAAGAATAAGGCCAAGCCCCTTAAAACTACCCGATATATCCTTATGAAAAAGCTCGAGATTAACCCCAAACAAAAAGAAAATGGCGCCGACAAGCAAAATATAGCCTAAAATAATGGTGCGGCTTTTAGCTGAATTGCTTTCATATTCATTTTTCAGGGATTCGAGCGCATGGTACCGTTCCGGGGTAATAAGACTTCCCCTGCTTATGATTTTTTCTCCTTGCCTGACAATGCCTTTTGTACCGGACACGGAGGATAAAAGCTCATCCTGCTTTTTATCAGACAGGGCTTTATCATAAACAACATTTTCTGACAGGCAGGTCCATAACGATTTCACAAACCATGTCCGGTTTAGTATTGTGTCCTTTTGAATAGAATCGGATATATATTTTCTTGCTTCGCCCAGGGTAAAATAATCCCCTGTCTTTTTATCCTTCACTACATTGCCCTGGACTTCGGTAATAATAGCATTTTCTGATTTACTCTTTTTTGAAGAATCCATGTTTATGATACCTCTTTTATAAATATCATCCAGGATGTTAATTCCCGCGCTGATATAAAACCTTTTCAGGTTGTTAGACAAAACGGTATCCTTTCCCATCGCCAGGCTGATATTTGTAATAAACCGGTTCTTTTCTTCATTTGCGGTTTTGGCTTCACGGTCAAAGTAGGGCCTGAAGTTTTCTGTAACTTCATTTTGCTCCTGCGCCATTTCAGCCTGTGATTTCTGAATGGCAAAAGTGAAGGGTGCTGTCAGGTCTTCGTGCATCCAGGATTTGCCTTGTTCGTATTCGTATTTGAACTTGCCTTTTTTCGGGATAATGATCAAAACAATAATGGCCCCCATGGCCAGGAGGGCATAGCGAATGAAATCGGCCCTGTTTTTGTTGCTAATATACCTGAACGGATTTTGCATAGGCGAAGTTGATTATAATATTTGAAACAAAACGTAGATTTGCCGCTTCACTTTAAGAAAACATTATCTAAAATTAACACAGGGGTTACTACGCCTGTCTCTATATCATTATGAAAAAAGAAGTCTATATCGTTTCTGTATCACGCACACCCATTGGGAGTTTTAGCGGTTCTTTGTCAACTGTTCCAGCCACAAAACTTGGTTCTATCGCCATAAAAAGCGCCATTGAGCGCGCAGGGATAAAACCCGAAGACGTACAGGAAGTGTTTATGGGCAATGTGCTTACCGCCAATGAAGGCCAGGCGCCGGCCAGGCAGGCTGCTCTCTTTGCAGGATTGCCTAAAAGCACCGTTTGCACCACGATAAATAAAGTATGCGCGAGTGGCGCTAAGTCTATTATGCTGGCGACCCAAAGTATCCTCCTTGGCGAAAATGATATAGTGGTTGCGGGAGGCATGGAAAGCATGTCGAACGTACCCTATTATTTGGATAAAGCCCGCGAGGGCTATCGTTTGGGAAATGGACAGGTAATTGATGGTGTGATCAAAGACGGGCTATGGGATGTGTATAATGATTACCACATGGGCAATGCTGCGGAAAGAACTGCAGCCACCCTTAAAATTACCCGTGAAGCGCAGGATGCCTATGCCGCCGAAAGCTACAGAAGGGCCGCAAAGGCAGTACAGGCGGGACTGTTTAAAGATGAAATAGTACCGGTAGAAGTAGTAGGCCGCAAAGAAACTGTTACCGTCTCTGAAGATGAAGATTATAAAAAGGTTGATTTCAATAAAATACCAACCCTGAAGCCTTCTTTTCAAAAGGATGGTACAGTGACAGCCGCCAATGCAAGCAACCTCAATGACGGAGCCTCTGCAATTGTACTGATGAGTGGGGAAAAAGTGAAAGAACTCGGGCTAAAACCTCTTGCAAAGATATTGAGCTACGCCGATAACGCTATTGCTCCTGAAGATTTCCCTATTGCCCCGGTAAACGCAGTGAAAAAAGCAATCCAAAAAGCAGGGCTTGAAATTAAGGATATTGATTTTTTTGAAATAAATGAAGCATTTGCAGTAGTATCTATTGCCAATAATATGCTTCTGAACCTTGACCCGGCCAAAGTAAATGTGAACGGCGGGGCTGTTGCATTGGGCCATCCCATAGGCTCCAGCGGCGCACGTATCATGGTAACCCTCACATCCGTTTTGAAACAAAATAGTGGAAAGTACGGAGCCATCGGTATCTGCAACGGGGGGGGCGGTGCATCCTCTATTGTGATTGAGCGAATAGGGTAATAGTTTTTGCCCTTCGCTACTTCAGCGCTTTCAATTTTTTTGAAATAGAAGCCTGCGCATTTAGAATTACCTGGAAGTGAATTATTTCTTTTACAACCTTCCTTGAAAAATGGCGTTTATTAATTGATCATGTGGCAGTACATCGCCGTATTTGTGGGTTCTTTTTTATTTGATGTGGTTCCTATTCCGTTTCCCCCGGCATGGATGATCATGCTTTTTTTCTATTCTAAGTATGATCTGAACATGTGGGTGGTACTGGTAATTGGGGTCACAGGCTCCGTTCTTGGCCGGTATATTATGAGCCTGTATTTCAAAAAGATAGCCAACCGTTTTATTACCGTCAAAAAAAATGCCGACCTGACCTTCCTGGGAAATAAGCTAAGCCAGAACCTTCCAAGAGCCTGGGGTTTTGTATTTGTATATACTTTGGTGCCACTGCCTACCACGCCGTTATTTAATGTGATGGGCATAGCCAAAGTAAAACCACTGGCAATTCTTCCGCCTTTTTATGTTGGCAAATTTATCAGCGATGGATATATGTTGCTTGCCGGTCACGTGATTGTACAGG